>JADMIO011575581.1_pt1 | contig 63307 bp, 60 predicted proteins | sample 8958161 | NCBI WGS metagenome assembly JADMIO01 (sample SAMN16585339, study PRJNA669376) | soil metagenome | isolation source: Crop rotation soil | place: USA: Cullars Rotation, Alabama | collected 2011
GCAGAGCCCGGCAGATTTACAGTCTGCTACCATTAGCCACTCGGTCACCCCACCGCACCTGCCAGCCACACCCGCTGCACCGACCCGACGTGCCACCGAGCTGACGAGGGGAATCGAACCCCTAACCTGCTGATTACAAATCAGCTGCTCTGCCAATTGAGCTACGTCAGCGAGCCGTCCCGAGAGAGGCCAAGAAAACAGGCCGAAAAAGACAGACTCCTATGATACATGGCGACTTGCAATGAGTCAACTGGAGGGGCCTGCGAATTGCAGAAGGGGGGCGGACCGGCTTACAGCCGAACCACCTCGACGCCGGCCCGGCCGTCCCGGACCTCGTACCCTGCGGCGCGAAGAAGGTCCCTGATGCGGTCCGCCTCGACGTAGTCGCGGGCGAGCTTCGCTTCCCGGCGGCGGCCGGCCCACGCGAGCGCCCAGGCGTCGGCGGCCGCCGCGGTCCCGCCGGCCGGGGGCGCGTCGGCCAGCTCGGCCGGCGGCGATGCGGTCGCGGCGGGGAGCGTCAGCCGGGCGCCAGCTTCAGGGAGCACGTCGAGCACAGCGTCTGACACCGCGAGTGCTCCGAGCATCGCGGGCCCTGGGCGCTTTCCCTCATCCAGCAGCCGGTTTCCGTCCCGAACGAGACCGAACAGCGCGGCGAGCGCGCGCGGGGCGTTCAGATCGTCGTCGAGCGCGGCATCGAAGTCGCGTCGAAAGCCGGCCGCCGCTTCGGCGAAGGCCGGATCCTCGGCCTCGCCAGCTGCGCGAACCAGCCGATCGCGGAAATCGCCGAGGCGGCGCGAGCCCTCCCGCGCCGACTCGAGGGCCTCGTCCGACCAGTCGAGTTTCTGCCGGTAATGGGTACTGAACAACAGCAGCCGCACGGCACCCGGGTCCACTCCCTCGAGCCGGAGGTCGCGCGCGGTCAGGATGTTTCCGAACCGCTTCGACATCTTGGTCCCCGAAAGCGTCAGAAACTCGCCGTGCATCCACCAGCGGGCAAACTCCGCTTCGCCGGTGAACGCACAGCTCTGGGCAATCTCGTCCTCATGATGGGGAAAGATGAGGTCGACGCCCCCCGCGTGAATGTCGAGCACGTCCCCGCCCCACTTTTCACCCAGGAGCTCGAGTGCCATGGCGGAGCACTCGAGGTGCCAGCCGGGCCGTCCTCGGCCGAACGGCGCGTCCCAGGCGGCGCCCACGGCCTCGTCCTCGGGGCGGGCAGCTTTCCAGAGCACGAAGTCCCGGGCGTCCTCCTTGGCGTACTCATCGGCACTCACCCGCTCGCTGGCGCCCGCCTTGAGCTCGCGGGTGTCGAGCCGGGACAGCCGGCCGTAGCCGGGGAACCGCTCGATCGCGAAGTAGACCGATCCGTCATCGCTCCGGTAGGCCACGCCGCGGTCGATGAGCCCCTGGACGAGCCGCACCATGCCGGGAATGAAATCTGTCGCCCGCGGGTACGCGGATGCGTCGCGTATCCGGAGATAATGCCGGTCTTCGTGGAATGCGGCGATGAAGCTCTCCACGTAGGTCCCGATCGGCTCACCAGCCGCGGTGGCCCCCTTGATCGTCTTGTCGTCCACGTCGGTGAGGTTCATGACGTGGAACACTTCATATCCGCTCGCCTCGAGCCACCGGCGCAGCAGGTCCTCGAACAGGAATGTCCGGAAGTTCCCGATGTGGGCGTAGTTGTACACGGTCGGCCCGCACGCGTAGAATCCCACCCGCCCGGGCACGAGTGGCTCGAACGGCTCAACCGTCCGGCTCATCGTGTTGTAGAGCGCGAGTGTCATGGAGTGGCCGCCGCGGCGGCGCCGGATTCGACCTGAAGCTTCACTGTCCGGGGCGCGGGCGTCCTGATTCCCTCTGCGTCGAGCCGGTTCTTGATGCGGCGACGGAACTCGCGCTGCACCCCCCAGTGCGAGCCGGGCTGCGTCCTGGCCACCATGCGGACGACCGTGGCCGAGTCGTTCACCGACTCGACGCCCCACACCTCGGGCACTCCGTCCAGCAGCGCCGCGAGCTCCTCGTCGTGCGCCAGCCGCTCCGCTTCGTCGCGGATCACCCCGATGGCCCGGTCCACGTCCTCGCCGTAGGCGATCGCGACATCCACCACCGCCCGGGACCAGCCGCGCGTCTTGTTGCTCACGCTCTTGATCTCGCCGTTCGGGATGGTGTGAAGCGTGCCGTCGAGATCGCGCAGCACGACGACCCGGAGCGTGATCTTCTCCACGACGCCGCTCTTCCCGGCGGCCTCGATCACGTCGCCCAGCGCGAACTGGTCCTCGACCAGCATGAAGAAGCCGGCGATGACGTCCTTCACCAGACTCTGGGCGCCGAACGAGATGGCCAGGCCGATGACCGCGGCGCCTCCCAGGAGCGGGCCGATGTCGATGAAGACGTTGAGACTGAGCAGGATGGCGATGGTGAGGACCACGATCCGGCCAGCGCTTCGGAGCAGCTGCGAGATGGTCTGGCCACGCTTTTCCCTCAGCGAGACGATCGTGTCGTGATCGTCGACCGACTCCTCGATCCGGCGCGCGGCGAGCCGCACCAGGCGGAGCGCGAACCACGCGAGGAGCCAGATCCCGATGAGTTGGGAAGCCCCGCGCAGCACGGCGGCACCGTCCACCTTGAACAGTTCCTCGAGGCGGGCAATGGTGCCGACGGCAGTGCGGATGAGGAACAAGGCGACTCCGAAGCGGGCGCGGGTGAGGTCGGAGCCCTAACCTAGAGACCTCCCCGGGCGGACGTCAACGGCGGTGTACCTGATGCGCGAGGCCGCCACCCGCCCGGCGCCGCGGCCGTCGGCGAGCGCCTCTTCCGGCGTCTGCTCGGAGAGGTCGGCGACGAGCCGAGGCCCGTCTCCCACGATCTCGAGCATCCGGGCCAGCGCGAGCACGGTGGAGGAAACGGCCACGACGCGGCCTTCGAAGCAGACCACCACGCTCCGCACCGCCCGGAGCAGCGCCCCGAGATCGGAGCGCACGAGCAGCGAGCCCGCGCCCTGCGGTGCCCCGGCTCGCGCAATCGGCTCGCGCGCGCCGGCGCTCCTGCCGCCGATCCACACGCCGCACGCCTCGGTGGGCGGCGCCGCGCGGAGAATCTCGATGAGCGGCGTGGCGGGATCGATCGGGAGAATCGCGGGTCCGTGCATGGTCCAGACTGGCACCGGCCGCGCCCATGTTGTGCACCAATTCCCTGCCCCACGGCGCGGATCACTGCCGCGAGCGCTAGTCGATGGTCCGCCGCCGGAATGCCCGGATCCCGATGGCCGAGAGCGCCGCGACGGCCGCGATCAGCGCCGAGAGATAGAGCGCTGCGGGCATGTGCGGCAGGCCGGGCGTGAGCGCGGCCCGGAGCCCCTCGCTCATGTACACCAGCGGATTGACCAGCACGCCGACCTGAAGCCACCGGATCGGGTGCAGCGCGGCCCACGGATAGTACACGCAGCCCAGGAAGGTCATCGGCACCACGACGACGGCGAACATCAGCCCGATGTGCTGCGGCCGCACCACCGTGCCGAGGGCCAGCCCAAGCGCGCCGGACGCCAGGCTCGCGAGCGCGATTACCACCGCGAGGAGCGGCCAGCTGTGCACCTGCACGTCCACCGGCGTCGCCGGGACGAGATAGACCAGCGGAAATACCGCGAGCCCCGCCACCACGCCCTGCACGGCGCCGAACACGATCTTCTCCACGGCTACGAGCCAGTTGGGAATCGGCGCCAGCACGCGGTCCTCGATCTCGCGCGTGGCGCCAAGCTCCATCGAGAGCGGCAGCGCCACGGCGGCGATGCCCTGGAACACCATCGCCACCGCGATCAGCCCCGGTACCAGAATGGTGGCGAAGTTGGCGCCGCCGGCGCCGCCGCTCTGCATGCCCTGGCCGATCTTGGGAAACACGTACGCGAACACGAATACGGAAAGCAGCGGATTCATCACCGTCCGTGTCACGAACGGCGCGAAGTTCCGGATGAGGACGCGGGTGTCGCGCAGCATGAGCCCGCCAAAGGCGCGGCCATACTGGCGCTTCGGCTCAGTCACGCAGCGCCCTGCCGGTAAGGTGAATGAAGACGGTTTCGAGCGTCGGCTCGCTCACCGACACATCGCGCAGGGCATAGGGCGCCGCGGCCTCGACGATCCGCGGCAGCAACCCTACCCGGCTCGCGGCCATGACGCGAAGCCCCCCGTCGGCCGGCACGACCTCGCGAACCCCTCCGACCCGCTCCACCGCCTCCGCCAGCCCCTCGAACGCGCCGTCGAGCTGCAGCTGCACCACGGTCTCCGCGCCGACCTGGCGCTTGAGCGCGGCCGGCGTGTCGGTCACGAGTACACGGCCCGCGTCGATGATGGCCACGCGGTCGCTCAACCGGTCGGCCTCGTCCATGTAGTGGGTGGTGAGCAGCACGGTGATGCCGCGATCACGCATCCCCTCGATCAGCTCCCAGAGGGCGAGCCGGCTCTGCGGGTCGAGGCCGGCGGTCGGCTCGTCGAGGAAGAGCACCGCCGGCCGGTGCGCAATGGCCCGGGCCACCTGCACGCGCTGCGCGAGGCCGCCGGATAGCTGCATCGGCAGCGCGGCGGCGCGATCCGCCAGATGGAATTGATGCAGGAGCTCATCCGCCCGTGCGCCCGATTCCGCGCCACCCATGCCGAAGTAGCGGCAGTGGTAGACGAGATTCTCGCGGACGGTGCAGGAGCGGTCGAGCGTGTTGTACTGGGAGACGACGCCGATCGAGCGGCGGGCCCGTGGCGGATCGGCGACGACATCCACGCCGACCACCGTGGCACGCCCGCTGGTGGGCAGGACGCGGGTGGTGCAGACACCGACCGTCGTGGTCTTGCCGGCACCGTTGGGCCCGAGCAGACCGAAGACTTCGCCTTCGTGCACTTCGAGATCCACGCCGCTCAGCGCCCGCACCGCCGGTGGGCCGGAATACTCCTTGACCAGCGCCTCCAGGTGGATCGCGTCCGTCATTTCCCGCCCGTGGGCACCTTCTCCGCCTTGCGCCTGGCTGCAGCGGCGATGGCGTCCACCAGCGGCTTCGCGTCGAACCGCACCGGATCCGTGGCCGGGAGGCCCGTCTCGCTCGCCGCCTTCTCGCACGCCTCGCGGGCTTCCTCGTCGCTCATGTCGTAGGTGTTGAGGCAGATGCCGATCACCTTCGTGGGGTGCACGGCCGACCCGACCATCTCGTAGAGCCGGATGTACTCGGTGAGCGGCGGCAGCTCGAGCCACGCGGCCTGGCGGTAGTCGCCGATGTAGCGGCGCGTGGCCTGGTGGCAGAGAATCAGCGCATCGGGACACGAGCCGTGGAGGAGGCCGAGCGTCACGCCCGAATATCCGGGGTGGTTGATACTGCCCTGCCCCTCGACCAGCACCACATCGGCGCCCTTGCTCCCCTCGAGCGTGAGCCGCTCGGCGGCGCCGGCGATGAAGTCGGCCACGACTGCGTCCACGGCGATGCCCCAGCCCTCGATCATGATGCCGGTCTGCCCGGTCGCGACGAAACGCGTCCGCAGCCCCGCGGCGTTGAGCGACGACGCGAGCTGAAGCTGTGCGGTCATCTTGCCGACGTTGCAGTCGGTGCCGACGGCCAGGACGACGAGGGCCGCCACGTCCTTCGCGAGTCCGGACGCGACCGGGAGGTCGGCCGGCGGCTTCCGGAGATCGCTGATGGTGCGGCCGCGTGCCTTCGCCTTCTCGGCCAGGACCGGATCATCCCCGAGGAAGGTGTGCAGGCCGCTCACGATATCGCAGCCGGCGTCCAGGGCCTGGGCCAGCCACGCGTGCCACTCGGCGGGCAGTCGGCCTCCCTGCGGCGCGATGCCGATCAGCACCGTGTCCGGCTGCCGCGCCAGGCCGTCCTGCATCGACCCGACGACCGGGATGTCGCCGCCGAAGCCGAGAATCTGCTCAGCCGTCTTCCCGGCCTGCGAACGGTCGAGCACGGCGACCACATGATCGGGGAGATAACGGATGACGGAGTTGGCGGTCTTCGAGGTCATCGGCGCGAAATCGCCGTCGGCAATGATCAGATAGCGTGCGTTGTTCATCGGCCCGGATGCGAAGTGGGTGGGGCGACAGTGCGTGGTCCATCCGGCGGCACGGTGCCCGATGGTTCGGCGGCCGCCACCGGATCGCCGTACACCTCGCCCAGCAGGATGTGGCGAACCAGCACCATGATAACCGCAATGATCGGTACCGCCACGAGGAGGCCCATGGTGCCGAAGAGGCGTCCCATCATGAGCACGCCGGCGATGGTCAGAACCGGCGGCAGGTTCACCTGCCGCTCCATGACCTGCGGCGCCACCAGGTTGGCCTCGATGAGGTGCACGAGGATGCCGAGTGCCGCCACCAGGAGCGCCTTGGGGACGCCCGCCACGCTCAGCGCGAAGAGCGCGGGCAGGATGGTCGAGACGAGCGTTCCGAAGAACGGCACGATCGCGGCGACGCCGGCAAAGACGCCGAACGCGAGGAAATACGGCACGCCAAGGATCCAGAGGCCAAGAGTCGTGAGCAGGCCCAGGATGAACATGGCCGTGATCTGTCCGATGACCCACGCGCGGAGCGTGGTACCGAGATCAGGCAGGATGCGCCGCGCGAGCGGGCGGCGCGTGGGCGGCACGAGGGCCACGACCCCGCTGCTGTAGACCCCCGGGTGGCGTGCGAGATAGAGCGCCATGACGAAGACGCTCACCCCTTCGATCAGGACCTCGAGGCTCGACTTGAGGTAGGGCACGACGGCCCCGCGCACTGCCGTGAGCAGTTCGGTGATGGAGCTCGCCAGGAGGCCGGGTCCGCCGGGGGCGGCGCCGCTCCGGCGAAACACGGGGAAGCGGTCCGACAACTCCGTGATCGTGCGATCCAGGGCCGTCAGATAACTCGGCGAGTTGGCCAGGAGGTCGTGCACCTGTTGAGCGACGGCGGGCGCGATGAGGAGCACGATGCCGACCAGGGCCGCGAGCGTAAGCAGCACCGCCGCGCTGAGCGCGAGCGGACGCGGAACGCCCGCCCGGTTCGCCAGCAGATCGGCGAGGGCCCGCAGATAGACGCCGAGGATGACGGCGAGAAAGACGATGAGCAGGACATCGGCGGTCTTGAGGGCGAGCGCAATCAGCAAGACGGCGGCCAGGGCCGCCGTCAGGGGAAATCCGCGTCGCGCCTCGGACCCGGCCGGCGGCATCAGTGGCTGGTGCCTTCGTCTCCGTCTTCAACGAACTCCGCGTCATGGATGGTCTCGCCGCCGGTGCCGCGGCCGAGCTGACGCGCTTCGCCGGCGCCGCCGGGCTTGAGCAGGCCCATGCGGGCCTTGAGCTCGAGCAGTTGCTGGTCGGAGCTGCCCTTGTACTCGAGCGACTCGAACTGCTTGGCCAGGGTGTCGCCCGAGAACTCCTCCTGAAGCTCCGCGGCGGCGAGGGCTTTCCGCTCGTTCTGTTCGATCTTCTCGGTCATCCGCTCGAACGACTCGAAGGCGCTGCGGTCGCCCATGCCGGACATGGTTTCCTGGATGCGCTGCTGCGCCTCGGCCCGCTTGGCGCGCGCCACCAGGATGTTCTTCTTCCGCTTGGCTTCCTCGATCTTGTCGTTGAGCTGGCGGAGCGAGAGCTTGAGCGCCTCCGTCTCGGCCTTGCTCTTGACCCACGTCTCGTGCAGCTGCTGCGCGCCCTGCAGGTTCTCGTTGTAGCGCATGAGCGCCTGCTTGGCCATGTCGTCCCGCCCCTGCTCGACGGCCAGCATGGCGCGGCGCTCCCACTCGTCCGCCTGCTTCTTCATCGCCTCGGCGTCGTACTGGAGCTTCTTCTCGTCGGCGATGGCGCCGGCCACCTCCTGCTTGGCCTTGGCCAGCTGGCCCCGCATGTCGATGATCAGCTGGTTCAGCATCTTCTCGGGATTTTCCGCCCGGGAGATGAGGTCGTTGATGTTCGACCTGAGGACCGTCGAGAACCGGTCAAAGATGCCCATGGAGTCCTATCCTTGGCGGTAGGGAGCGAGCGCGCTCATGTGCGACGCCAGCGCCAGCGTGACGGAGTCGAAGCTCGCCTCGAACTCGTTGTAATCCAGGTTCTCCAGCTCGAGCGTGTCGGTCAGGACGATATGGTCGCCCTCCAGCCCGTACGAGCCGTGGACCAGGTCCCGCACATTGAGCTCGAGCAGCTGGCGGAAGAGCTCGCCCCGCCGTCCCTCGGCCGCGGGCTGCTCCATCACGCGCACCCGGAGGAGGAGCACCGGCGGCGCATAGTGCACCACCACCTCGGCGCCGTCCGGCGTGTGCGCGATCCAGAGATTCGGCTCCACCTCACGCGCCGTTACGCTGCCGCCGTCAAGGCGGTCGAGCCACGATTGTACGTCTTCACGCGTCACCATCGGCGACTCCGGCTTCGGGATTTTCCAGCGCCACAATGTACACGCTTCGGCCGCGCCGCGCCCCGCGCCGTTCAGGTGCCCGCGGGGGGCCCGGGCAGCATCTGATCGGCCCGCTGGCTGAGCAGGCGCTCGGCGAAGTCGAGCCGCTCCTCCAGGTCCATGACGCGGTGCTGCGCCGCCTCGAGCTCGCTCACCCTGAGCTCGAGCTCGGACATCTGGCGGGCGGCCACCTCGCCGGAGGGCTCGCCCAGGTCACCCCGCCGCAGGGCGAAGTAACGTCGAATGGCGAGCACGAGGACGGAAGTCCCCAGGATGCCGAACACGACCACCTCGTCGCGCAGCCCCGGCTGATCCACGAAGATCCCGATCGCGCACACCGTGATCGCGGACTGAATGGCGAAATCCACGAAGCCGATACCAAGCCAGCGCTTCATCTTCCAGCCCTCCATCACGGCGCACCCGGCAGGCGGGCCGGTTCCTTCTGGGTCAGAATCCGTTCCGTAAAGTCGAGCCGTTCCTCCAGGTCGAGCAGCCGGCTCTGGTTGCCCTCGAGCTCGTGCACCCGGTTCCGAAGCTCGTCGATCTCGGCCTGAGCTGCGGCGCCCAGAGCGCTCTTACCCTCAAGCCGGCGCGCCAGCGCTCGGACCAGCGGCAAGAGTACCAGCGTGGCCGCCGCGAGTCCGGCAATGATGACCATCACGAACAGCGGCGAGTCGAATGGCGAACCGCCGGACACGAAGATCTGACCGGGGAGCGAGGGTGGAACTGGAGGCGTCGGGATCTGCAGGAGCATGGGCACCATCATCGGAATTCCTTTCCAGCATCGATCCGATCGGGCTCGTTGCCGCGGGCAAGCAGCCGCTCGGCGAAGTCCACCCGATCCTGGAGCTCGGCGACTTCCTGCTCGAGGCGTTCGAAGCGCGCCGCAGCCTCGGCGCCGGCCGAAATCTGCCGGGCCTCACCTTCATGCTCGACGCGCTTGATGCGAGCCAGGGCATACCTGGTGGCGACGTAGAGCACGGTGCCGATGCCGCCCATGCTCGTGAGCACCGCCAGCAACTGCAATAGACGCTCGAAATCGTTCATAAGACCCTCAATGGGCTATTCCGGCCCCGGGCGCGCCGCAACCTGCATCGGCTCGTTTCGCTGGGCCAGAAGGCGCTCGGCAAAGTCCACTCGCTCCTGCAGCTCGACGACATCGGTCCGCAGGGACTGCACTTCGGCGATGAGCTCGGGATCATACGGGGGCTCCGCGGTGCGGCCGCGGATCCGCTCAGCCAGCGCCTTCCCCACCGGGCTGAACGCCAGACAGATCGTCGTGCCGCCGCCGAACAGAAAGATGATGGCGAGAATGTCTTCCATGGGTCAGGCCTTCAACCGGTCGGCGTCGCGCGGCTGCGCCAGAAGGCGCTCGGCAAAATCAATCCGCTCCTGCATGTCGCCCATCTCCAGCCGGAGCTGGTCGAGCTGCTGCCGGAGCTCAACTACCTCCAGCTCCGTCTCGCCGCTCCGCCCACCGACGGCCCGGGCGAGCGCGTGCCCGATCGGACCCCGCGCCAGCATGACTGCCCCAAAGGTCAGAATGGCTACGATCGGAATGCTGAGCGCGAGAACACCTTCCATCGTGACCTCGACTGAAGCGTGACGGGGCCCTGTACGACGCCGCGGCCCCAAATGTTTCAGACCGCGACGTCCCGGGCCGCCTTCCTTATAGGGGCGTTGGTCAGACCAGCTCGACCGAGCGTATGGCGGACAGCGACACGGCGATTTCGACGTCGCTGGGGGCCGATGGCCGGAGGTAGACCTCGTGGGCAGTGATATGAGTGTCCACGCTGGTGGGTATCCCGACGACCTCGTGCTCATCGGTGGTGGTGATCCGGACCGCCTGGTCGTGGCCGCCGGCGTAGCCCAGCACCGAAACGATCTCGTCGAAGCGCATGAGATCCTCCGTTCGGGGGGATCCCCAATATACGGAACTCCGGGCCCTACCGCCCCCAGGCGGCGGCGGCGTAGCGGTCGGTGAACGCGAGAGGCAGGGCAACACCCGTCTCCAGGTCCAGGAGTTCGGTGGTAGTGGCGCCCTGGGCAACGAGCCAGCGGCCGTCCGGCGACCAATCCAGACCTGGCACACGGTAGCTACGACCGGGCGGGGACACCTGGTGTGCGTCGGTCCCGTCGGCGTGCATCACGTACACCGCACCAAGGCCGGACAATGCGTCCCCCGACCAGTACGCGATCCGGTCACCCGCCGGCGACCATCGAGGCGAGTATCCAAGGATGCCGAGAGAGCGATCGGTACCGAGCGGTACGCTCCGAACTACGACGTACCATCCGCCGTCCAGTGCGCGATTGCTGGAGAGCACGACTTCCGTCCCGTCCGGCGAGGGATCGGGATAGGAGTCTCCGGCGAACGAATGGTCGGCGGGGCCGATCCGCTCCGAGATGATCCCGTCGGGCGTGGTGCGCCAGATCTCACCCGTGCCGCCCGATGCGGCCGATCGGTAGTAGATCCAGCGGCCGTCGCGGGAAATCCGCGGCACGTTCCCCAGCGCACCGGCGAGCGGCGTGCTCACGCCACCAGCGGAAGCGACGGTCATGAGACGGCTCGCGCCCGCCCCGCCCGGGATCTCGTACTGAAAGGCGATGCTGCCGCCATCAGGGCTCCAGGCGGCCGCGCCCCCGCCACCCTGACCGGCGTCGGCCAGGGAGTGCAACCCCGAGCCGTCGAGCTCGAGCGTTGCCACGCTGGTTCCAGTCGACCGGCCTACGGCCAGGCGCCCCATCGGCACCACGCTGATCCATGCTGTATCCACCAGGCTGGCGCTCGACGCGAGGATTCGCGCCCGGCCAAAGGAGCGACCGGTGATCTGGCCCGATCGGGTGACGGAGAGCACCAGCGTATCCGGCGTCGAATAGCGGATGTCATCATTCGGCCGCGACACGCCGAGCGCGCCAAATACCGTGTCGTGCCGGGCAAAGGAGCGGCCGACGTAGAGCGCCGTGTCGCGCGGCGAGAGCCTGATCAGCGCCGCGGGTCCGACCAGGTCGTCCGAACACGCCGACAGGGCGAACGCCATGAGTGCGACGGCGGCGGGCCACAGCGCAGCGCGTGGCGTCACGGCGTCCACTCGACGCCGAGCCAGACGTGATGCGCATGCTGACCCTGGGCGGCGACGTTGCGGATGGGGCCGTAGAAGTAGCGGAGCTGGAAGGCGGGCCCGCGCGCGAGTGGGCCGCGGGAGAGTCGCTGCGTGATTGCGAGGCCGCCGGCCAGCACGACCGGGTTGATGAGCGAGCGGCTGAAGCTGCCCTGGGCCAGATGGAGCAATACCGCGCCCTCTGTGCTGCCCAATCGTATCACTCGCACCCGCGGCTCGACAAAGAACCATGTGCCCCGGGTCCTTGCGCCTGATATCGGCTCGACGCTGGCGCCGAGTGCGACCGCCACCGGGTTGAAGCTGCTGGCGAGCACGAACGTCAGCTCCGCACCCAGGCCGGACGGCGCCGTATCCGCCACCGCGAATGTTCCCGCATCCTGGAGCAGGAACTGCGAGTGCATACCTACCGAGGCGGCAATGCCGATGTTCCAGCTTCGGCCGCGGTGGCGGGTGACGCGGGCCTGCGCGGCCACCGAACCGGACGGATCGGAATACATCCGGAGCACGGTGGTGTCAGCCGGGCCAAGGCCCCTCACGCGCGCGATGTGCAGTCCCCCCGCGAACGGGTACATCTCGTACCGCTTCCAACCCGGCCGGCTGTCACGATCGAGCAGCGCCGAAAACGCGGGTGTGCCGTGCCCCGGCGGGCGGATGTCGGGCGACCCTGCGACGCCGAGAAGCTCCACGCGATACACTCGCGACTTGTCGAGCGTGATGAGTACCGAGTCCGGGCCGGGTCCCTGGAAGCGGTGCTCCAGGATCAGAATGGGAAAGCTGTCGGAAGGGATGGAGGTGGGGACCTGCGCTGCTCCGGCGGTGCTCACGGCTACCGCGAGACCTGACATGACGAGGGGAAGCCGGATCAAGTACACTCCAGGGCACGGGTGAGGAGCCGCGGGCGGGCGGCGCGTTGGGTCGTGTTGTATCGGGGTCCCAACAAGATGCGCCCGATCCCCACATGGTTCAAGGGGCCGTCAGCGCCGCCTTGAGGAATTCCCCCGTGTGACTCCCCGCCGCGCGCGACACCTGCTCCGGCGTTCCCTGCGCCACGATGGCGCCGCCGCCTTCCCCGCCCTCGGGACCCAGGTCGATGACCCAATCGGCCGTCTTGATCACGTCGAGGTTGTGCTCGATCACGATCACCGAGTTGCCCTTGTCTACCAGCCGATGGAGCACCTCGAGCAGGAGCCGGACGTCTTCGAAATGGAGTCCGGTAGTCGGCTCGTCCAGGATGTAGAGGGTGCGCCCGGTGTCCCGCTTGGCCAGCTCGGTTGCGAGCTTGACGCGCTGCGCTTCGCCGCCGGAGAGGGTGGTCGCGGCCTGGCCGAGGTGGAGGTAGCCCAAGCCGACGTCGTTCAGGAGCTCCAGCTTGTCGGCGATGCGCCGCTGCGCGCCGAAGAACTCGAGCGCGTCGGCCACCGTGAGATCAAGCACGTCGGCGATGCTCCGGCCCTTGTAGCGCACCTCGAGCGTCTCACGGTTGTAGCGCCGGCCTTTGCAGACCTCGCAGGGCACGTACACGTCGGGCAGAAAGTGCATCTCGATCTTCACCAGGCCGTCGCCTTCGCAGGCCTCGCAGCGGCCGCCCTTCACATTGAACGAGAAGCGTCCGGGGCCATAGCCGCGCATCTTCGCGTCGGGCAGCTGGGTGAAGAGCTCGCGGATGGGCGTGAAGAGGCCAGTGTACGTGGCCGGGTTGGAACGCGGTGTCCGGCCGATGGGACTCTGATCGATGTCGATCACCTTGTCGATCAGGTCCAGGCCTTCGATCCGCGAGTGCATGCCGGGGATCACGCGGGCGCGGTAGAAATGCCGTGCGAGCGACTGGTACAGGATGTCGGTGATGAGCGTCGACTTCCCCGACCCCGACACGCCGGTCACCGCCGTCAGCACGCCGAGCGGAAAATCCACCGTCAAATTCCGCAGGTTGTTGGCGCGCGCGCCCGCGACACGGAGCCGCCGGCCCGGTTCGGCCTTCCGCCGCCGCGGGGGCACCGGCACGCGAAGCTCGCCTCGCAGGTAACGCCCGGTGAGCGAATCGGCCGAAGCGACCAGATCCTCCACCGTGCCTTCCGCCACCACCTCACCGCCGAGGCGTCCGGCCCGCGGCCCCAGGTCGATGACATGGTCGGCGCTCCGGATCGTGTCCTCGTCGTGCTCCACCACGATCACCGTGTTGCCCAGATCGCGAAGCCCGCGGAGGGTGCCGAGCAGGCGCTCGTTGTCCCGCTGGTGCAGGCCGATGCTGGGCTCGTCGAGAATGTACAGGACGCCCACCAGGCGCGAGCCGATCTGCGTGGCAAGACGAATCCGCTGCATCTCGCCACCGCTGAGCGACGACGCCCCCCGGCCGAGCGTGAGATACCCCAGGCCGACATCGCGAAGGAAGCGAAGGCGATCGGCGGCTTCCTTGAGGATGGGGCCGGCGATCTCGGGGTCGAGCCCCGCGCGGCCGGCCGCCCGGAGCGGAATCGACTCGAAGAAATCCACCGCGCGATCGACCGGCAGGTCCACCACGTCGCCGATGCTCCGGCCTTCGACCAGCACCGCGAGGCTCTCCGGCTTGAGCCGCTTGCCGTGACAGGTGGCGCAGGGCTGCTCGACCAGGAACTCCTCGAGCGACATGCGCACGGCATCACTCGTCGATTCGCGGTACCGGCGCTCGACGTTCCGGAGCACCCCTTCCCACTCGCTCTCGTAGTCGCCCTTGCCGCGCCCGCCGTCGGCCGCAAAGCGGAACCGGCCGGGCGCACCGTGCATCAGCGCTTTCCGCGCCGATTCGGAGTGCTCGCTCCAGGGGGCGTTGAGCTCGAACCGGAACGCCTTGGCGAGGGTGGGGAGCACGACCTTCCGCAGGTAGCCCGACGGCTCGCCCCACGGGAGAATCACGCCCTCGAGGATGGAGATGCTGGGATCGCCGAGGATGAGATCGACGTTCACTTCCTTCCGCGTGCCCAGTCCGTTGCAGTCGGGGCAGACGCCGAACGGCGAATTGAAGGAGAACTGCCGCGGCTCGAGTTCCGGCATGGACAGCCCGCAGACCGGGCAGGCGAAGCGCTCGGAGAACATCACCGATGCAGCCGACTTGCCGTCGTAGCGCACGACCTCGGCGATGCCGTCGGCTTCGCGCAGCGCGGTCTCGATCGAATCGTTGAGCCGGGAGCGGTCGGCCGCGCGGACGACCAGCCGGTCCACGATGACGGCGATGTCGTGATTCTGGCGGCGATTGAGCGCGGGGACACTGCCTAGATCGTACGTCTCGCCATCGACACGGGCTCGAACGAAACCGCGCTTCCGGACATCGTCGAGGAGGTCCCGGAACTCGCCCTTCCGCCCGCGCACCAGCGGTGCCAGCACCTCGATCCGCGTTCCGTCCGGCCAGCCGAGTACCGCGTCAGTGATCTGGGCCGCGCTCTGGCGCGACACCGGGCTGCCGTCGTTGGGACAGTGGGGCACGCCGGAGCGCGCCCAGAGAAGGCGCAGGTAGTCGTAGATCTCGGTGACGGTTCCCACGGTGGACCGGGGATTCTGTCCAGTGGTCTTCTGCTCGATCGAGATGGCGGGAGAGAGGCCTTCGATGGCGTCCACGTCGGGCTTTTCCATCAGCCCGAGAAACTGGCGCGCATACGCGGACAGCGACTCGACGTAACGGCGCTGTCCTTCGGCGTAGATGGTGTCGAACGCGAGGGAGCTCTTCCCCGACCCGGAGAGCCCGGTGATCACGGTGAGGCGGTTTCGCGGGATCGAAACCGTGATGTCCTTCAAGTTGTGCTCTCGTGCGCCTCGCACGACGAGATATTCCTGAGCCATAGCCCCGAAAGGTACCCGAAGCAGAAGGCGGACTCAAGCCGCGCGCACCCGCTACCGGAATGCGCGGGCCGTCTCTACCATACGGCATGCCGACCGACATTCAGGTGGTGGTGGACGACCTCGCCTTCGTCGAGGCCGATGCGGTGCTGCGGCCGGCCGACGCGTCGCTGCAGGCGCTGACGCCGGCCATGCGGCGGCTCGACGAGCAGGGTGGCGAGCGTTTCGCGGCGCTCTGTCGGGTGGGAATGCCGCTGGATGCCGGCGCCGCGGTCGTCACCGGCGGCGGCGATCTGGCCGCACCGTTCGTGCTCCATCTGGTGCTGCAGGATCCGCAGACGCCGGCCAGCCGGGATACGATCCGCCGGGCCCTCGTTTCCGCCTGGCAGCGCGCCGCTGAGTGGGGGCTCGGCCGGGTGGCGGCGCCGCCGGTCGGGGTCGGGCCGGGGCAGCTGTCCCTGGAAGACTCGGTGGCGATGCTGGCGCAGACCCTCCCGCGGGAACCGGACGGCACCATGCGCCTCACGATCGTGGTCGAGAAGGAACACGAACGGGAGACCGCCGAGGCGATCCTCCGGAGCCGGGGATGAGAAGACTGCACGTGGTGGGCGCCCTGATCATCCTGCTCTGGCTGGCCGCCCTTGGCTGGCTGGTGTGGCGCCAGCGCCACTCGACGCCTGCGCAACCCCCCGAAACAGCGCCCCGCGCCATCGGCATCGCATGGCACGCCGGGTGCGGAACTGGCTGCGCATGATTCAGCTCACCGAGCTCGTCAAGCAGTACGGCCGCTTCACGGCGGTTGATCACCTCACCCTGACGGTTCCCCGCGGCACGCTCTTCGGATTTCTCGGCCCCAACGGCGCCGGGAAGACGACGACGATGCGGATGATCGCCGGAATCCTCCGCCCGACGGCAGGTACGATCGAGATCGCCGGTGTCGAGACCTGGCGGCAGCCGCAGGCGATCAAGGCGATGATCGGCTACATCCCCGACCGCCCCTTCGTGTACGACAAGCTCACCGGGGCGGAGTTTTTGCGTTTCGTGGCGGCGCTGTACGGACAGGAGGGGACGGCGGTGGAGCGGCGGATGGACGAACTGCTCGAGCTGTTCGAGCTCGGCCCCTGGCGCGACGAGGTGACCGGGTCCTACAGCCACGGCATGCGCCAGAAGCTGGTGATCGCCAGCGCGTTCGTGCACCGGCCGCAGCTCATTGTGGTGGACGAGCCGATGGTGGGACTCGATCCGGTGGGCGCCCGGGTGCTGAAGGACCTCTTCCGCGCCTTCGTGCGGCGGGGCGGCACCGTCCTCATGAGCACCCACACCCTCGAAGTGGCCGAGCTCATGTGCGACCGGATCGCGATCATCGCGCGCGGGCGCATCGTGGCGGAGGGGTCCATGCCCGAGCTTCGGGCAGAGAGTGCTTCGGGCAACGAGAGCCTGGAGGACATCTTCCTCCGGCTGACCGGTGCCCGGCCGCCGCATGCGCTCGACGCCGTTCTGGATGTTTGAGTCCGCCGGTGGCTGAATACCCGGTCCCTCCCGTGCTGCGCGCGCCCGGCGTCTGGACCGTGCTCGCGCCCAAGTGGCGGGGCATGTTCGCCCGCTGGCTGCGGGGCGGTGAGATAGGATCCGTCGCGCTGTTCGCGGCGCTCGCGGCCGGATTCTGGGGCATCCTCTACGGCGTGGCGTACCGGGTGCTGCACTACCTGAGCGGCCTCGAGGTCGGGCTGCTGCTGGCGCAGAAGATTCTCGACGCACTCCTGGTCGGCTTTGCCTCTGTTCTGCTGCTCTCCAATCTCATCGCGGCGCTCTCCACGTTCTTCCTCGCACGCGATCTGGACCTGCTGGTGGCGGCGCCGCTCAACTGGTTCCGGCTCTACCTGTCCAAGCTGATCGAGACCGGCGTGCATGCGTCGTGGATGATCGTGATGATCGCCTTGCCGGTGTTCGTCGCATACGGCGTCGTGTTCCACGGTGGGCCGTTCTTTCTGCTGGTTGCGCTCGCCGCACTGATTCCGTTCCTGGTGCTCCCGGCGGTGCTGGGCGCGGCCGGGATGCTCCTGCTCGTCAACATCTTCCCGGCCCGCCGCACCCGCGACCTGCTGGGCGTCGTCGCACTGGCGGCGGCGGGATCACTGGTGCTGGTGGTGCGGGTGATCCGCCCCGAGCTCCTCTTCCAGCCCGGCGGTCTGGGACAGATCACGTCATCACTCGCGGCACTGCGGGTGCCGGCGGGGCCGTTCCTCCCGACTCGCTGGGTGTCGGACATGCTGATGAACTGGCTCCAGCGCGTCGGCGACCCGCTGCCGCCGGTCCTCCTCTACACGACCGCGGCCGCGTGCATCATCATGGGTGGCTGGCTACATGGCCGCCTCTTCCGGTCGGGTTACAGCATGGCGCGCGAAGGCGCCGAACGATTCGGTGCGCATACGGTGATCGGCCGGGCGGCCGCCGCCGCGCTAAGCCGCCTGCCAACCGCCCGGCGGGAATTCCTGCTCAAGGATCTGCGCCTGTTCTTCCGTGATCCGACGCAGTGGGGCCAGCTCATCCTGGTGGTCCTGCTGGTGGCGGTATACGTGCTCAACATCCAGGCACTGCCAATCTTCTCGCACGGGCGGGCACCGCTCTTTCTGGTGACGCTGATCGTGTTCCTCAACCTGGCGCTCTCAGGATTCGTCCTCGCCGCCATCGCCGCACGCTTCGTGTTCCCGGCCATCTCGCTCGAGGGCCGGCAGATGTGGCTGCTGCGCTCGGCCCCGGTCGATGCGCGGGCGCTTTTCCGGAGCAAGTACTGGATGACGGCGCTCCCGCTTACCGCCCTCGGCGCCACCATCACCGCGGTGACCGATCTGATGCTGCGTGCGTCTCCCTTCATGCTGTTCGTGAGCGTCGGCACCATCATCGTCTTCACGCTGGCTGCCACGGCGCTGGCTCTGAGCTTCGGCACTTTCTATCCGCAGTTTTCCAGCGAGAATGCCGCGCAAATTCCGACCAGCTTCGGCGGCGTGGCGTTCATGATGAGCGCCGTGAGTCTCCTCGGGCTCATCATCACGATCGAGGCGGTACCGGTGGCGGGCTACCTGCGTGCGCGCCAGTTCGGCGACACGTTCGGCGTGAGCCCCGGCGTGATTGCCGCGCTCATGGGCGTGGCCATCCTGTGCGGCGCGACCACGGTCGTATCCCTCCGCCTGGGCATGCGACGCATGGAGGAACTCGAGTTCTAGCCGCCCCGATTCTTTTGCCGCTCGCCGCGTAACGCCGGTCCCGGCTCCTCGCCGGGTCGGAACCACCTTGGGTCCGCACGCCTACCCAAGGAGGTTCCATGCTGGCCCGAAAGCTCATTCCGGCAATTCTGATCCTGACTGTGGCGGCCTGCGCCGACCACGACCTTCCCACTGCCGCGTCGTCCTCCACGCCTGCATCCGCCGCAGCATCCGGTGGCGCCGCCGGGACGATGGGGCCGTCGCTCTTCGCGGCCGCCCGAAGCGATGAGGCGCATCTGGAAGCACTGGCGCGCCGGGTGGCTCGCGCGCTCGGCGATCCTGCCTTTCGTGCCTACGTCAAGGGCGAACTGGACCGCTCGACCTTCCCCGAGCACAAGGTCCAGTTCCAGCGGTTCCTCCGCGCGAACGGACGGCAGGCGCTGCGGGCGCTCGCGGCCGCGGCCAACGAGACCGAGGAGGCTGTCGCCGCCGACACGGCGGCCGTCGCGCTGGAGATGTATTTCCCGGTACCGGCCCATCGGTCTGCCTGGTCGGGAGACGCGGGCCTGCTCGTGGCCACCGCGAGGGAGGACCACGAGCCGCCGATCGCGTTCGACCTGTCCGGTCATCGCCAGCTGCTCGACCCGCAGCACCCACCGGTCACGCCGGTGCTCGCGATTGTCCCGGTGGAAACCGACTTTGACGCTCCAGCCCGCCCGGCCCGCATGCAGTGCGTCCTCCCGGAAGACTGCCCGCCAAGCGGTGGCGGTGGCTCTGGTGGCGGCTCGATCACGCCGAACGTGAGCGGCATCCCCGGGCTCTACATGACCTACGCCCAGTATTCGCAGGACTTTGAAGGTTGGTTGAAGGGGTCGCCCGAGTTTGAGATACACATCATGGGCCCGGCCCAGCCGGGTGATACCAGCAACCTGGCCTCCTTCCAGTGCGTCGGCGAACATGCCGCGGGATCGTACGCGTGGGACATGAATGACCTGACCTGGAGCGGGTCGCAGCTGCTGTTCTCCAACGCCCAGATGGATGCATTTACTGCGGCGTATCCTGGGCGTGCGTTCATCGTCTTCGCCGTGGAGGATGACGACACGGCCTGCGGCATTCGGACCGACTCCGACCGCGGCAACGCGCTACTCAAGGCGATCGGCCAGGCCTATCAGGACTACAAGGGTGCCAAGGACGTGAAGGTGCTGTCCATCAATGGAGTTACCCGGATTCTGCAGGCGGCGCGATCAGGCAGCACGTTCCTGAGCTCCCTCTACAGCTTCCTCAAGTCCAACGACGACATCGTCGGCGTCGCGGTGGCCGATTCAGTGCGGGGCCGATACAGCTCGCTGACGAACTGGACGGTGCTCGACAAGTCGCTGAACACCACGGCCGCATTCAAGCTGGAAATTCACTGACCCTTCTGGAGGACGTGTGCGCACTTTCCTGACCTGGATTGGCGGGCTTCTGCTGGCGGCGCCACTCACCGCCCAGGCACCGCGCTGGCACGTGACGATCGAAGCCGGCGAATTGCGCTTCCACGGGACCAGTGCGGACACGTCCTCAGATCGTGTCGGCTCCTTCCGACCGTACCGGCCGACGGCGATCGGCCTTCGGCTGGAGCACGGTGGATCCCTTCGGCTCGGGCTCGGCCTGCTGTACGGCTCCGGGCCCGCCGCGCTGACCGGTCCGGAGGTGACGATCGCGGCCGAAACCGACCCGCTCGCGCTGCTGGAAGTCGCGCCCACCATCTCCGTGCACGTCACGCGCGTCGGCGGCGGCTCGCTCCGCCTGGGGGGCGGTCCGGTGCTGGACCGCTGGGCCTGGTCGGTGGCCCCGACGCGATGGAGGGTGGGTGGGGAGATTGCCGCCCAGCTCGAGGCGCCGCTCAGCGCCATGAGCGGGCTGGTGGTTCGTGCCGGGCTGGCACGCTCGGCCTCGGTGCTGGAGGACGCCGACCTTCCCGCGACCTTTGAGCGGCGCGCGAGCTGGCGCAGCTCGGTGGCGCTGGGGCTGATGCTTCGCCGCTGACGTGCCCGGCCGCTTATAATTTGGGCTGGTTCGATTCTCCCGGAGCAGCCCCATGAAGGCAGGCACGAAGTTTCTCGTTGGCGCGGCCGTGATCGTCGCGAGCGTCGGCTTCCTCATCACCGAGGGCGTGAAGGAAACCGGCGTCTATTTCCTCACGCCGACGGAGCTCGCGTCGAAGACGGCGGCGGATCCGACCTTCTACGACGTCGGGCTCAAGATGGGCGCCAAGGTGGTGCCCGGCTCGATCCGGCGCGATCCGGCCAGCCGCGAAATCGATTTCAAGGTGTCCGACGGCCGCCAGAGCTACCCGGTGCGCTACCGCGGGCTCGTTCCCGACACGTTCACCGACGCCAACGACATCGAGGTGGTGGTCGAAGGCCGGCTCGGGCACGACGGCGTGTTTCACGCAACCGATGTGCTCGCCAAATGCGGATCGCGCTACGAGGCCGCCCGGCCGGTCAAGGCCTGATCCGTGACGCTGCTCGGACAGTTCGCCCTGTGGACTGCACTCCTGCTCGGCCTCTGGTGCGCCGCGGTCGGTTTCTCTGGCCGCTGGCGGGGCCGACCCGACCTCACGCTCTCGGTGATCCGCGCGGTGTACGGCATCTGCGCGGCACTGCTGGTGGCCGCTGCGTGCCTCTGGAAGGCGCTCGTCACCCACGACTTCAGCATCGAGTACGTCTGGGCCTACACGTCGCGAAACCTGCCCACGTACTACGTCCTCTCAGCGTTCTGGGCCGGACAGAAGGGTTCGCTCCTCTTCTGGGCACTGGTCCTCTCGCTCTTCGCGAGCGCGGCGCAGGCGCTGAGCTCGCGCCGCTATGCGGCGCTCCTGCCGTACGTGGCGGCGGTGACATCGGCGGTGGTCGCGTTCTTCGTGAGCGTGATGATCTTTGCCGCGAATCCGTTCGAGCGCCTTGCCTTTACCCCGCTCGACGGCCGCGGGCTCAACCCGCAGCTCCAGAATGTCGGCATGACGATCCATCCGCCGATGCTTTACCTGGGCTACATCAGCATCACCATCCCGTTTGCCTTCGCCGTGGCGGCCCTGCTCTCGCGGAAGCTCGATACCGGCTGGATCCACGCCATCCGCAAGTGGACCATCGTCTCCTGGATCTTCCTGTCGGTGGGAATCACCCTCGGCATGTGGTGGGCGTACGTCGAGCTGGGCTGGGGCGGGTACTGGGCATGGGACCCGGTGGAGAACGCGAGCCTCCTGCCCTGGCTTACCATGACCGCGTTCCTCCATTCGGTCATGATCCAGGAGAAGCGCGGCATGCTCAAGCGCTGGAACCTGGGACTGATCGTCGGGACGTTCATGCTGAGCATCTTCGGCACGTTCATCACCCGCTCAGGCGTGATCGCCAGCGTGCACAGCTTTACCCAGTCGAACGTGGGCTACTTCTTCCTCGCCTTCCTGATCGTGGCCGGGACCTTCGGCTTCACCCTGCTCTATACCCGCTGGCACCTGCTCGAGCCGGAGGCACAGCTCGAGAGCATGGTCAGCCGCGAGGCGGCGTTCCTCTTCAACAACCTGTTGTTCGTCGGCATCGCCTTCTCGGTGCTCTGGGGGACGCTGTTTCCCATCCTGTCCGAGCTGGTGCGCGGCACGAAGATCACTGTCGGCCCCCCGTTCTTCAATCGCGTGAACGTGCCGCTCGGGCTGCTGCTGCTTGCCCTCACCGGAGTCGGGCCGCTCATTGCCTGGCGCAAGGCCTCGAACAGCAACCTCCGGCGACAGTTCACCTGGCCGCTGGCGGCGGGCGCGGTCACGGCCCTCGGACTGCTGGCGAGCGGCATGCGCGAGGGGTACGCCATCGTCGCCTTCTCGCTCGCGGCCTTCGTGGCGGGCACGGTGACGCAGGAGTTCTTCCGCGGCGTCCGCGCCCGCCGGCGGATCCACGGGGACTCGCTCCCGATGGCGTTCGTTCGCCTCGTCGGCCGGAACCGCCGTCGCTACGGCGGCTACATCGTGCACGTCGGCATTCTGATCTATTGCGTTGGCTTCGCCGGCATGGCGTTCAAGCGGGAGCGCGAGGCGACGCTCAAGCCCGGGCAGTCGGTGGAGCTCCGAAGCCCCTACGGGCACACCTATCGCTTCACCCACATCGGCATCTCGCAGTACCAGGCGCTCAACCGGATCGTGAGCGCCGCCACGGTGCAGGTGGCGCGCGACGGCAAGGCCGAAGGCGTCATGACGTCGGAGAAGCGGCAGCACTTCACCGTGGAGAACGGGGAGAAGGTGCCGTCGTTCGAGCCATCCACCGAGGTAGCCATCCGGAGTGACCTGCGGGAAGACCTCTACATCGTCTTCGCCGGTCCGGTGAATGGCACCGAGGAAGCGGTCTACCGATTCACCATCAATCCGCTGGTGTGGTGGATCTGGTATGGCGGCTTCGTGCTGCTTTTCGGGGGCATCATCACGATGTGGCCGGGCGACGGGAGTCCGATGCCGGCGACCGCGCGGCGCACGCAGGCCGGATACGGCGTCACGCTGGTCGGTGCGGGGGAACCGTCGTGATGCCGGGGTCGAAGCCCGGCGTCACGCGCCGCGAATTTCTCGGCGTCGCGGGCGCGCTCGCCGCGCTCGCCGGCTCGCATCGACTTGGCGCGCAAGCTCCAGGGTCTCCCCCGCCGGGGTCGCTGCCCGGCTCGGGGCCGGCCGGCTCTCTCGGTGATCCCGCGGCCGCCGGCCGCTCACAGGTGGCCACCACCGCCGCAGACGACGACGCCGACATCCAGGCCACCGAGAAGCGGCTCCGCTGCACCTGCGGCTGCACGCTCGACGTCTACACGTGCCGCACCACGGATTTCTCCTGCACCTACTCGCCTGAGCTGCATCGCGAAGTACTCCGGCTCCGCCAGAGCGGGATGACTGGCCAGCAGATCGTGGACGCCTTCGTGGCGAAGTACGGTGAGCAGGCACTGATGGCGCCCAAACCGCAGGGATTCAACCTGGCCGGCTATCTGCTTCCGGGATCGCTTGTCACCGCGGCGGCGGGGGTGATGCTCTGGATCCTGACGCGCCGACGCGTGCGCTCCGACGACGAGCTCGTGCCGGCTGCGGTGGACGCCACGCCCGAGGAGCTCGAGCGTCTGCGACAGGCTCTGGCCGAGGGGGAGGGAGCGTGATCTGGGAGGCGGTGGCGGCGGCGCTGCTCGGGCTCGGCGTGATCTGGCTCGTGCTCCAGCCGCTGGTGCGGCCGGCGGCGCCGCGCGCCGCAGTGTACGTACCACCCGATCCCGAGGAGACGCGCCGCGGGGTGGCGCTCGCAGCGCTGCGGGAGATCGAGTTCGACCGCGAGACCGGCAAGTTGTCTGATACGGACTACAAGTATCTGAAGGCGCGCTACACCGCCGAAGCTGTCGTCGCCATCCGGGATGATGACGCCGCCACCGCGGACGCTGCCAGCGACACTGATGTCGAGAGCCTGATTGCGGCGCGCGCCCGGACGCTCACCGGGGGCGCGCCGGCCTGCCCGGTCTGCGGTCCCCGGCCCGAGCCCGACGCCGTCTTCTGCTCGCACTGCGGCCGGCGCATCGACAGCCGGCAGGACTGCGCGAGGTGCGGAGCGGCGGTGCCGCCGGACGGCTCCTTCTGCGAGCAGTGCGGCACGCAGGTCGCCGCGTAGAGTTTTCCGCCTAACCCGGACCCGCTGCCCAGGCCTGACCCCGCGCCCACGCGAGCGCTGCGCCGATAGCCCGGCGCCACTCGGTCAGCTTTCGTTCCCGCCCCTCCCGCCCCATCGCCGGCTCGAAGCGGGTAAAGCGCCGCGCCGCCGTGAACTCCTCCACCGAGCCCCACACGCCGAGCGACAGTCCCGCCAGCGCCGCCGCGCCGAGCGCCGTCGTCTCCACCACATCCGGACGTTCCACCGGCCGACCGAGCACGTCCGCCTGAAACTGCATCAGCCAGTCGTTCGCCGTGGCGCCGCCATCTACTCTCAGGAGCGGGGCCGCCAGTCCGCCGGCCGATTCCATCGCGGCGAGCAGGTCGGCCGAGCCGAGCGCGATGGATTCGAGCGCGGCGCGGACCAGGTGCGCGCGGGTCGTGCCGCGCGTGATGCCGGTGATCGTCCCGCGCGCTTCCGGCTCCCAGTGCGGCGTGCCGAGGCCGACGAACGCAGGCACGAAGCTCACGCCACCGGTGTCCGGCACCGTCCGCGCGATTGCGTCGGATTCGGCCGCGCTCGCAAGCAGGCCAACGCCGTCGCGGAGCCACTGGATCGCCGCTCCGGCAACAAAAACACTTCCCTCGAGCGCGAACGCCGGCTCACCCCGTGGCCCGCAGGCAATCGTGGTGAGGAGCCCAGCCTGCTCGGCGGGCCGGCTCGCGCCGGTATGCATGAGCAGGAACGCGCCGGTGCCGTAGGTGTTCTTGGCGCGGCCGGCCTCGACACACCCCTGGCCGAACAGCGCCGCCTGCTGATCTCCGGCGATTCCGGCGATCGGCAGGGAGATTCCGAGATGTGATGCGCTCGCCTCGGCGACGACACCGCTGGACGACACGATGTCGGGAAGGAGCAGCCGGGGAACGGAGAACAGCTCGAGCAGCTCGGGATCCCAGTCGCGGCGATTCAGCGCGTAGAGCAGCGTACGCGAGGCGTTGGTGTGATCGGTGACGTGAGCCCGGCCATCGGTGAGCCGCGCGATGAGCCAGGAATCGATCGTGCCCGCCGCGAGCTCACCGGTCTCCGCGCGCCAGCGCGTCCGCGGGTCGCGGAGCAGCCACTCGAGCTTGGTGGCGGAGAAGTACGGATCGAGCACCAGCCCGGTGCGCGCCCGAACTCCGGGCTCCTTCCCGGCGTCCCGAAGCTCGCGGCAGCGCCCGGCCGTGCGACGATCCTGCCAGACGATCGCGGGGCCGATCGGCTCGAGCGTGGCCCGGTCCCAGATGACGACGGTCTCACGCTGATTCGCGATGCCGATGCCTTCCGGCCTTTCACCCCCCGTCGACGCGTGAGCGAGGGCCGCGCGCGCAGCGTCGACCGTCACCCGGAAAATCTCTTCAGCGTCGTGCTCCACCCAGCCGGGCCCCGGAAAGTGCTGCGCGAACTCCCGATATGCCGAGCCGATGACGGCTCCGTCCTGGCGGACGACGATGGCCCGGCTCCCGGTGGTGCCCTGGTCCAGCGCGAGGATGGCAGGCATGGCGATAAGATAGCCCGCTTATCTTTCACGGCGCCCTCGAGATCCCCACCCCAACCCACCCGGCCATGGCCTACTCGACGCTCCTCTTCGACGTGACGGACGGAGTTGCCCGCATCACGATCAATCGCCCCGACAAGCTCAACGCACTCAACGCCACCGTCATGCGCGAACTCGGCGAGGTGGTGGCTCAGGTGGAAACCGAGCAGGCCATCCGGGGGGTCCTTCTCACCGGCGCCGGGTCCAAGGCGTTCGTGGCCGGGGCCGACATCACCGAGCTTGCGTCGCAAGGGCCGGTCGACGGCAAGGCCCGCGCGCAGCTGGGCCAGAGTGTGTTCCGGCGCCTCGAGCGGTGCGGCAAGCCGGTCGTGGCGGCGGTCAACGGATTTGCGCTCGGCGGTGGGTGCGAGCTGGCGATGGCGTGCCACCTCCGCGTGGCCAGCGAGAACGCGAAGTTCGGCCAGCCGGAGGTCAAGCTGGGCATCGGCCCCGGGTATGGCGGCACGGTGCGCCTGCCCCGGCTGATCGGCAAAGGCCGGGCGCTGGAGATGCTGCTTACCGGGGAAATGATCGACGCGGCGGAGGCACAGCGGATCGGGCTCGTCAACCGCGTCGTCCCCGCCGACCGGCTGCTGGCGGAGGCGGAGGCGCTGCTCCGAACCATTCTCGCCAACGGACCGCTCGCTGTCCGCTTCGTGATCGAAGCGGTCGATGCGGGCCTCGAGCTGTCGGTGGAGGATGGGCTCCTGCTCGAGGCCAATCACTTCGGGCTCCTCTCTGCCACGGCCGATATGCGCGAGGGAACCACCGCATTCACCGAGAAGCGCAAGGCCGTTTTCACCGGCGGCTGAGCCGGTTTCGGACTCCAATTCGGCGGTCCAACCTGCTATTTTACAGCGATGGAATCCCCCGCCCGGCACGGCGCGCAAAGAGCGATCCGAAAAGGGGTTGGCGTGCTCTTGCTGGCCGCGCTCGCGGGGGCGTGCACCGACCGGGACCGGCTCACTTTTCCGTCCGAGGGCGACCATCGGGGGCCCGTCACCTTCATCGATCTGCCGGGGGTAGCGGACACCACGGTCCGGGCCGGCCCGATGATGCCGCTCAACGGCAGAACGATCGACCCGGATGGCGTGGACACCGTCTACGTCGTGGTGCTCGGTGGCAATGAATCGTTTCAACCCTTCGCGATCCAGCGAGACACGGCGCGCTTCGGCCTGCGGATCAATACCGGCGGCCTGGCGGGCCGCAGCATGATCATCCTGGTCTACGGCACCGACCAGCTGGGCAATCGGGGAGACACGGCGGTGCGCCGGGTGACCGTGACGCCCTAGTGCGGCTCGAGCGGCTGGTGGTGCGCGGGTTCCGGAATCTGGAGGAGATGGACCGCGCCGTGCCGACGGAAGGCGCGGCACTCCTCGGCCGGAACGGCCAAGGCAAGACGAATCTGCTGGAAGCCATCTACTACCCTGTACTGTTCCGATCGCTCCGCGGCGGCGCTGACGCCGAGGTCGCGGCATTCGGTGGCAGCGGGTTTCATGTGGGGGCGGTGGTGGCGGCCACGGAGGCGAGGCTCGACATCGCCACCACGTACCAGACGGCCGGCAAACGGAAGCGCATCACCGTCAACGGCTCGGAGACCTCGCGGCTGGCCGATGCCGTAGGCCAGTGGACCGCGGTGGCCTTCCTGCCGAGCGACGTAGGGCTCGCATCGGGTCCCGCCGCGGAGCGGCGGCAATATCTCGACCGGATGCTTTCACTGGCCGACCGCGGCTACCTCCAGGCGCTCACGCGCTATCGAGCGGCGCTGGCTCAGCGCAACAGCGCGCTCCGGCAGGAGCAGCCCGCGATGGTCGATGCGTTCAACGGGCCGCTCGCGGCCGCCGGGGCAATTGTAGTGGCAGGACGGCTCCGCTGGCTCGAGCGCGCCGGGCCCAGCTTCGCGGCGGAGCTGGAAGGCCTGGGCGAGGCGGGACAAGGCGTGCTCCGCTATCACGGCCCCGCCGCCCTCGCCGATCCATCAGCATGGAGCCAGGCGCTCGAGCACGCGCGGACCCGCGATGCCGCGCGCGGACTCACCACAGTGGGGCCGCACCGCGACGACGTGATCCTCGAAGTGGGGGGACGCGAGCTCCGCGCGTTCGGAAGCACCGGACAGCAGCGCAGCGCCGCGATCGCGCTCAAGCTGGTGGAGCTCGACACGCTGGCCGAGGCACGGGGCATCCAGCCGGCGCTGCTGCTGGACGATGTCTTTGCCGAGCTCGATGCCGAGCGACAGCGGCGCCTGGCCGACCGGCTGGTGCAGCCTGACGTGCGGCAGGTGTTCGTGACGGCGCCGCGTCCCGACGAGCTCCCCGAGGTGGTGCGGCTCCCGCGCTGGCAGGTCGAAGCCGGAAAGGTGAGCGGATGAGAAATTCCAAACCGGGACCCGCCACCCTGGCCGATGCGCTCGCGAGCTTCCTCCGGCAGAAGGGGCTCACCCGGCGGGTCGAGCAGGCGGGGATCGTGCAGGACTGGGCGGCGCTGGTCGGCCCTCAGATCGCCGCCGTGACGGAGCCCGAGTCGGTCACGCCCGACGGCGTGCTGCGAGTGCGGGTGGCCACGGCGCCCTGGGCCACAGAGTTGAGCCTGATGTCGCCCCGCATTCTCCGGCTCCTCAATGAGGGGCGGAGCGGGCGGGTCAAGGAAATTCGCTGGGTGGCGGGCCCGCTGGCCCGCCACTCCTGACACTGAAGCAACAGCAGCAACGGAAGCGAGCACACATGAGCGCCACCATGCCCGAGTACAAGGCCGAATCCATCCAGGTGCTGAAGGGCCTCGAGGCCGTTCGGAAGCGCCCCGGCATGTATATCGGCTCCACGTCCGAGAACGGTCTGCACCACCTGGTGTACGAGGTGGTGGACAACTCGATCGACGAGGCGCTGGCCGGGCACTGCGACGAGATCAACGTCACCATCCACGCCGACAACTCGATCACCGTGACCGACAACGGCCGCGGCATCCCGGTGGATGTGCACCCGACCGAGAAGATGCCGGGCGTCGAGCTCGCGCTCACCGTGCTGCACGCCGGCGGCAAGTTCGACAAGAGCAGCTACAAGGTGTCCGGCGGCCTGCACGGCGTCGGCGTCTCCGTCGTCAACGCGCTGTCCGAGCGGCTCGAGGTGGTGGTGGAGCGGGACGGCCAGAAGCACCACATGCAGTTCGTCCGCGGAAAGACCACCAAGAAGCTGTCGGTGCTCGGGAAGACGCGCACCACCGGCACCACGGTGCGCTTCAAGCCGGACCCCGAGATCTTCACCGTGCTCGAATACAACTACACGACGCTGGCCGACCGCCTCCGCCAGCTCGCGTTTCTCAACAAGGGCGTCAAGATCACGCTCAAGGACGAGCGCCAGGACCCGGTCCGCCTGGAGACGTTCTTCGCCAAGGGCGGGCTGATCGAGTTCGTGCAATGGCTCAACCGCAACAAGAAGCCGACCCATCCGAAGCCGGTGGCGTTCTCGACCACGAAGGACGACGTGGACGTGGACATCGCCCTGCAGTACGAGGAGGGCTACAACGAGAACACGTTCACCTTCGTGAACAACATCAACACCCATGAGGGCGGCACCCACCTCACCGGGTTCAAGTCGGCGCTCACGCGCACGATCAACGACATCGCGAAGAAGACCAACGCGCTCAAGAAGGAGGGCTTCACTCTCTCGGGCGACGACATCCGCGAGGGGCTGACCTGCGTGCTCCACGTGAAGGTCCGCGAGCCGCAGTTCGAGGGCCAGACCAAGACGAAGCTGGGCAATTCCGAGGTCGAAGGCATCGTCAAGACGGTGGTGAACGAGCACCTCGGCAGCTACCTCGAGGAGCACCCGCCGGTGGCGCGGGCCATCATCGACAAGGCGGTGAGCGCCGCACGCGCGCGGGAAGCGGCGCGGAAGGCGCGCGATCTCGTCCGGAAGAAGTCGGGCCTCGAGAACATGGTGCTTCCCGGCAAGCTGGCCGACTGCTCCATCGACGACCCCGCGCACTCCGAGATCTACCTCGTCGAGGGCGACTCGGCCGGCGGCAGCGCCAAGCAGGGCCGCGACCGGCAGTTCCAGGCCATCCTGCCACTTCGCGGCAAGATCCTGAACGTCGAGCGGGCCCGCATCGACCGCATCCTCGGCAACGAGGAAATCCGGGCCATCATCACCGCGGTGGGCTGCGGCGTGGGCGGCGACTTCAAGCTGGAGGACGCGCGCTACCACAAGATCATCATCATGACCGACGCCGACGTGGACGGCGCTCACATCCGGACCCTCCTGCTCACGTTCTTCTTCCGGCAGATGCAGGAGCTGATCGAGGCGGGCTACGTCTACATTGCGCAGCCGCCGCTCTACCGCGTGGCCCGCGGCAAGGAGGAGCAGTACGCCTATACCGAAACGGAGCGGGACGAGTGGGTCAAGCGGATGTCAGGGCCGGACGCGAAGGGCAACGTCAACATTCAGCGCTACAAGGGCCTCGGTGAGATGAACCCGGATCAGCTCTGGAGCACCACCATGGACCCCGATCGCCGCACCATCCTGCGCGTGACGCTGGAGGACGCGGTCGAGTCGTCGAAGCTCTTCGACGAGCTGATGGGCGACGAGGTCGAGCCGCGCCGCCAGTTTATCGAGCGGAATGCCAAGTACGTGAGCAATCTGGACGTGTAGCCAGGTCAGTGCCCGGCCGGGACCTCGCGGGCCGTGACGTAGTAGTTCGGGTCCACCTTGAAGTCGCCCGGCGCGTCGAGGGACAGCTTGTCGGTGCGCCACGATTCGGTCGGCTTCAGCAGCCGGGTTGCGCCCTTCGAGAGCATCACGCGAACCGGCATGTCGAAGCCGGGAACGGTGTGGGTCCAGCGGTAGGAAAACTTCTTCCCATCGAGGTGATACTCGAGGACCGGCACGTCGGTCGTCGTCAGGTACTGCTGGAAAACCTTCGAAAGATCCTTCCCGGCGCGCCGGCTGATGTAGTCCTGCACCTGCTGTCCCGTCACCGTCTGATGACGGAAGGTGCTGTTGAGCCCCCGCAAAATGTCGCGCCACTTCGCGTCGTCGTTCACGATCTGGCGGATGGTATGCAGCATGTTCCCGCCCTTGGGATACATGTCGCCCGAGCCCTGCGCGTTTACCCCGTAGACCGGCACGATCGGCGCGTCATTCCGGATGAGCCGGCGATTCCCGATCACATACTGGGCGCCGGCCTCCTTCCCGAAGAGACACTCGGTATACAGTCCTTCCGCGTAGTTGGCGAAACTCTCGTGCACCCACATGTCGGCGTTGTCCTTCGACGTGATATTGTTGCCGAACCACTCATGGGCGCTCTCGTGCACGATGATGAAGTCCCATTTCATGCCGAGCCCCGTGCCTGACCCGTCGCGGCCCTGGTACCCGTTGGCGTAGCGGTTGCCGTAGGCCACCGCGCTTTGATGCTCCATCCCGTTGTTCGGCACCTCGATCAGCTTGTAACCGTCCTCGTACCACGGATATGGTCCGAACCAGTGCTCGAAGCAGGTGAGCATGGTCTTCGACTGGGGGAACTGGCGGTGGGCCGCTTCGAGATGGTAGTCGAGCGGCCAGTAGTCGAGGGAGAGCTTGCCGGCCTCGCCCTGGAGCGTGTCGCTGTAGTGCGCGTAATGCGCTGCAGCGACCGCGATGGCGTAGTTGTTGATGGGGTTCACCACAAACCACTCATAGGTCGTGGTGCTGTCTGGATGCGGGGTCACGCTTCGGAGGCGCCCGTTGGCCACGTCCGTGAGCGCTGACGGCACGGTGAGCGCCACGCGCTGGCTGTCGGGCTCATCGGCCTGAGTGTCCTTGTTGGGCCACCAGATGCTGGCGCCGATTCCCTGGTCGGTGGTGACGACCCATGGACGGCCAAGACTGTCGGCCGTCCAGGTGAACCCGCCGGACCACGGCGGGCGCCGCGCGATCTGGGGGCGGCCGTGGTAATACACCGTGATCGTCTTCGTCTCGCCGGCCGCCACCGGTTGGGCGGGCTTAGCGAAGAACGCGTTGCTGTCACGCCGGAAGGCGACGGGACGGCCGTCCTGCACCATGCTGTCCACCTCGAGCGGCACCATCAGGTCAATCTGCAGCTCGCTCCCCGGTGCCAGCGCCCGATAAGTGATGGCGTTGTAGCCGCGGATCGTGCTGTCCGCCGGGCTGACACTCACGTGAAGGTCGTAGAAGCTGACGTCCCACCATGCGCGGGCCGGCGTGGTGTAGGAGCCGCGAAGGGTATCGGCTCGGCTGTAGGTCCCCGCCGCCTGGGCGGCAGCGGCCGCCGGTACGAGGCCGGCCGCCACCGCAACCGCCGCCATCAGTCTGATTGCACGCATGCTTGGAGTCGGGCCTTTCGATCAGGGAAGTGCGTACACCACGAGTCGCGCCGAGCCACCTTTGACCGGCCAGATGGCGGAGTTGAGACCGGCGGCCGCGGCGACGTATTGCTTGCCAGCCGCCTCAAAGGAAATGACGCCGCCTCCGATCGCCTTGCCGGTGCCGGCTCGCCAGAGCTCCTTGCCGGTGGCGGCGTCGAGCCCCAGCACGTTACCGTCGAGGTCGCCGGTGAAGATCAGGCCGCCCGCGGTGGAGGTGATGCCGGCCACCATCGGCTTCGGCGTCCGCACCCGCCAGCGGATCGCGCCGGTCTCCGCATCCAGCGCGGTGATCCAGCCGCGCCATTTGGCGATCGGGTCCTGCCGGCCGAACGCCATCTGCGGGTCATCCATGCCGCTCCACGACTGACCGGGAGCGCCCTTCAGGGTGTCGAGCCGCTGGAGCTTGACCGACGTGCACCAGTCGATCGCGTTCACCACGATCAGCCCGTGCTGCCGGTCATACGTCGGGCCATTCCACTCGACACCACCCTGCGAGCCGGGGCAGAACCGCGTCATGCGATCCGACGTGAGCGGGGCATCGGCGTTCTCGCGCGTGGACACGACGGCCTTGTAACGCACGGCGAGTGCCGCCGAATCGGGCGCGCCGCCCCCGGTCTGCACGGCGGAGCGGTCGATCCCGTACACATGGCCATCCTTCGCCGCCTGAGCGATGAACTCGTGGCCTGCGGCCGTCGTAATGAGCGCCGGCGGCGCGGACACGTCCCAATCGTGGTAGTCGTTCTTGATCGGCTGCACCCAGGCGATGAGCCGCCCGGTCTTCGCGTCGAGCGCCAGCACCGTATTGGTGTAGAGATTCGGGCCCGGATGGAACGCTTCAACGAAGTCTGGTGCGGGATTGCCGGTGCCGACGTAGAGGATGCCCTTCGTGTCGTCGAGTGCGTAGCTGGTCCAGGTGGCACCACCCGCCGGCGGGTTTGCCGCTGACGCCTTGCCCCAGGTGGCACGGATGGCGCCGGAGTCGGGAATGGTGTGGAATTCCCACACGGTGCGCCCGGTGGCCCCGTCGAGCGCGTAGACCCTGCCCTGCACATCGAAGTTGTCACCGCCGGCGTTGCCGATGAAGACCAGGCCGTTCCACGCAATCGGCGCCATGGGCACCGACTCGCCGATCTTCGGATTGGCTATGGTCACATCCCAGAGCTGTCGGCCGGTGCCCGCGTCGAGGCCGAGAACGTGACCGTCGCCGGTGCCGCGGAAGAGACGTCCGTCGGCGTAGGCGACCCCACGGCTGACCTTGAGATAGGTGGGCGGCTCGGCCCGCGTCTGCTTCCACTTCTGCTGGCAGGTGGCGCCGTCCACGGCGTACGTGTTGTTGAACGCGGTGAAGTAGAGGGTGCCGCCAACCGCGACGATCCCGCTCTGCAGGCTCACCGTGTCGGGGGCATCGAAGGCGCACGCCTGCCGCAGCGTTGCGACGTTGGCCGGCGTGATCTGCGAGAGTGGCGAATACCGCTCTCCGCTGAGTGGGCCATCATAGGTGATCCAGTCCCCGGGTCCGACGGGCGTGGCGGCGGAGACGCGTGGAGCGGTCGAGGTGTCGGCGCTCCGGGCGGAGGTTGAATCGCGGGTGGCGTCTTGATCCCCGGGGGTGCAGGCGACGGCTAGTCCGGCGGCGAGCAGTCCGGTGCATGCGCGGCGGAGCAGTTCAGGCATGACACCTACCTCCTGTGAGGGCCTGTATGTTATATGTACCGGCCGCGAATTGCCGCAAGCGCCTGGCGACAGGCCGCCTCACCCGGGAGACCACTTGGCTCGCCGCTACCCGACGTACCGCGCGCTTACGGCGCGCGCCGCACTCGCCTGCGCCTTCCTCTCGCTCCTGAGCTCCCTGCCCCTTGCACCGCTCGCGGCGCAGGAGCGGGGGTCCGAGCTGACCGTCTCACTCGTGACGATGGGCCAGGGCGACGCGGTATATGAGCGGTTCGGCCACAATGCCATCTGGGTGCATGACACGCTCCGTCACACCGACCGACAGTACAACTACGGCCTGTTCGACTTCCGGCAGGACAACTTCATTCTCAGATTCGTGCAGGGCCGGATGCTGTACGCCATGGGCGGGCTCGACGCCGCCACGTCCATGGCCGAGTACGCCGCGCACAACCGCTCGATCTGGGTCCAGGAGCTCAACCTCACGCCGGCCCAGCGCGCCGATCTGCGCGACTTCCTGGTCTGGAACGCGCGTCCGGAAAACCGGAACTATCGCTACGACTACTATCTCGACAACTGCTCGACCCGCGTGCGCGATGCGCTCGACCGCGTGCTCGGCGGCCACATCCGGGCGGCCACGGACACCGTTCCGGCCAGCACCACCTTTCGCTTCCACACCGCGCGGCTCACCACGAACGATCCGCTCATGTTCACCGGGCTCATGCTCGGACTCGGTGAGCCGGTGGACCGTCCGATCTCGCGGTACGAAGAGATGTTTCTCCCGCTCGCTTTCCGGGAGCACATCCGCTCCATCCGCGTCCCGGGTCCGGACGGCACCGAGGTCCCGCTCGTGCGATCGGAGCAGACCGTCTACCTGAGCACGGCGCCGGCGTCGCCGGCGGCGCCTCCGTTCTGGCTGCCGATGTATCTCATCATTGGAGCGGGGCTGGGTGGCTTGCTCTGGTACTGTGGCACCAGGCTGGGCAGGTCGGCGGGGGCACGGGCCGCGTTTGCCGCAACGGGTGGGCTCTGGTCGCTGCTGGCTGGCTTGTCCGGCGTGATACTCGCCGGCCTCTGGCTCCTCACCGATCACACGGCCGCGTACCGCAACGAAAACCTCTTTCAGTTCAGCCCCCTCGCGCTGCCGCTGGCGGTGCTGCTGCCGCTGGCGGCATACGGCCGGGGGCGCGCGCGCCGCGCCGCCCGGACGATTGCGGCAGCGCTCGTGGTGCTGGGTATCGCGGGGATCCTCTTCAAGCTGGTGCCCGGCACGCGGCAGGTGAACGGGATGCTGATCGCGCTCGCGCTCCCGGCCAACCTCGGGATGTGGCTCGGGCTCAGGGGCGTCCGGCTGCGGCGCTCACCAGCAGCGTCCGGATCTCCCACGGCCTGAGCCGAAGCTCCACCCGGGTCGCCGGAGCGCTCGGCGCGCCCGTCGGATCCTCGAGCAGATTCGCCTCCCGCACCACCGAGGGCGCGGCGAACCGGAGCGTCGCAGCGGCCGGGCGCCCCTCGCTTTCCACCAGACGGACCACCAGCGCGTCGCCCTCCTCCGCCCGCTTGAGCGCGCCGAGCCGAACGCCTCCACTCTCGAGCACGACCGGCGGGGCCGGCGCTTCGCCGCCGGAATGCTCCTCGACATCGACCGCCCGGAGCGGATCGTTGAGCGCGTCCGCCGCGTCGCGCACGGCGGGGTCGCGCCAGTCGCCCGCGTGTGGAACAATGCTGTAGGTGAAATGATGCGTGCGCTGGTCGCTGATGGCATCGGGAACGGTGGGCGACCGGAGCAGAGACAGCCGAAGCGTGTCGCCCAGGGCGTCGAAGCCGTACTTGGAATCGTTGATGATCGCCACGCCGAAGCCGCCGGCCGACGCGTCGATCCAGCGATGCATCGGCACCTCGAAGCGGGCGCTGTCACGGCTGGTCCGCGGCACCGTCGGCCGGGTCATCACGCCGTAGGCGATCTCGCTCGCCACCGAGTCGGCGTGAAACGGCAGCACGAAGGCCACCTTGAGCAGCTGATGCTCGACGTGCCAGGAAACAGTGGTCTCGATGTCGAGCCGCGCCACCGAGTCGGGCAGCACGTACCGCTGGTCGACCAGCACGCTGTCATGGGCTCGGCGCACCGTGATCGTCTGCTCCCCACCATCGCCGCGACCCCTCTCGACCGTCCCGACGGCGATGCCCTGGTCCAGCGCCGTCCGGCGCCCGTGCAGGTGATTGATGTTCCACGCGTCCCAGCTCCCCGGGCGGTCCTCCAGCATCATCAGCGCGTTCCCGCCCGGCCGGAGCACCTGCCGGCCGAGCCGCTTGTCCGTCATTCGCGCGATGTTGCCCGTGACCGAATCGATCTCGACCTGGAGCAGGCCATTGTCCAGCACACGCGACCCGGCGCGCGGCGGCTGCGGACGTGGGGCCGGCGGGGGTCCCGCGAAGACCACCGACGCCCTGAGCGGTGGCACCGCGGGCACGCGGATGAGGAGCGTATCATTTCGGACGGTGGACGGAAGCAGCCTGCCCGCGGCATCATATCCCACGGCGTCGGCGGGAACGCGCGGAAACCGGCGCAGGGCGATCCGGACCACGCCACCGCGCCCGCGCCCCGATGGATTGAAGATCCCGAACGGGGTGAGGCCGGCGCGCGGGGCCCGCGTGCTGGTGCCGGCGAGCAGTGCGCGCACCGAGCGTTCCAGGACCCGCGTCGCCAGCGAGTCGGCCGACTCGTAGTCCATTTCGGCCTGCCGGTGCACCGCCCGGATGCTGGTGCCCGGCAGGATGTCGTGCATCTGGTTGAACAGCGTGATCTGCCAGGCGCGCGTGAGCGACGCGCGCGGGTAGGGCAGCGGTGAGACGGACGCAGCGGCCTCCGCAGCGCCGAGCAGGGATTCGAGGCGCCGGTTCCACCACTTCATGGCGCCGTTGGTGGTGAAGGCCCCGCGGTGATACTCGAGATACAGCTCGTCACGGATGGTCGGCCCGCGCGGGAGATCCCGCCGCATTCGCGCAAGCGCGCTGTCGGGGCTCGCGTCCCGAAGCGGCGGAAACGTGGGCACGCGGCGCAGGTCGCGCGCGCGCTCCAGCATCTCCATCGTGGGCCCGCCGCCATGGTCACCGACGCCATAGAGCACCAGCATCCGCCGCATGGCGCCGCCGGCAATCGTCGAATCGAGCTCGGCGGCCAGCCGGACGGGCTCGAGATCGTGGTCGTAACCGTATGGGATGTACGCCAGCACGCGCGAGCTGTCGGGGCCTTCCCACCAGAACGCATCGAGCCCCGCAGGCCACGGGTTCCGATCGTTCCAGCGGAGCTTCTGGGTGACGAACCCGTCCAGCCCGGACTTTACCAGGATCTGCGGCAGCGTCCACGGATAGCCGAACGTGTCGGGTGTCCACCCCACGTGCGTTGCCCGGCCGAACAGCCGCCGGAGCGTGCGCTGCCCGTAGAGGCCCTGGCGCACCAGCGACTCTCCCGACGGCATGTTGGCGTCCGGCTCGATCCACCAGCCGCCGACCAGATCCCAGCGGCCGGCCTTCACGTACGCCTGAATGCGGGCGAGCAACGCCGGATCGCGCTGCTCGAGCAGCTCGTAGTAGTAGGCGGATGAGCCCGCAAAATGCATGCGGGGATACTTGGCCAGGAGCTTGGTGGCGGTGCGCCATGTATTCCGCAGCACCTCAACGCCGTCGGCCAGCTCCCAGAGCCACACCACGTCGAGATGCGAGTTGCCTACGATATCCACGGTGTCCCGCCCGATTGCACGAGCAGCGGGCGCCAGTCGCGCGAGCCACGCCGCGATGGTGCGCCGGTACGCGGTCTTCCCGGGGTCAGCGACGGCGGCGAGCAGCGAGTCCGTGGTGGCGGCACTGGGAAAACCAGCGGCCACCGTGGGGGCGAGAGCCCGCGCCCACCGCGCTCCCTCGCGGATCTCGCGCCAGCCGGCAGTGGGCACGCGAAGCGATGGCGGATCCCACCAGTCCTTGCCAGCCGCCACGATCTCGATCGTGAGAGTGCGGCCTGCCTCACATGGCGTGCAGAGCGCGACCGCTCCCGAGGAATCGGCGACGCGCCGCTCACCGCCCACGCTGATGGCGGCGGTGGAAAACTCCGCGGCTTCCAGGATGAGCGGCAGCCCGCCGAGCACCGGCGGCACGGTGACCCGCGCCCGCAGCGTCCCGCGGGCCGAGTCGATATCCCAGTGGCGAATGGCGATGGGACGCGAGAGCTGATCGAGCAGCGGATCGGCCAGCGGCGGCAGGCGGCGACTGGTAGTCTCACCGGCGGCCGTGGCGGCGGTGATCGTCGCGTTCCCCGCACGAGCCAGCGACGCGAGCGAGCTCCATGGCACGGCCAGCGGCACGTCCGTCGGGGCACCGGCCGCTCCGGCCGGCACTGCAACGCGGCTTGATCCGAGCGTCAGCGTCCCGCCCGCGGCCGAGTCGGACCAGCGCGTCGCGCGGACGAGGAGAGGCACCACGAGCGCGGCCGAGTCGAGCACCGCCCGCTCGGGAAGGTGCACGGGCCCAACTGTGACAGCTGCCGTCGTCGAAGCGTCGCGGGCGTCGGGCGGCGCCGCCCGCAGCACCGTGACGCCATCCAGCGGGTCGGGACTCGACGCGAGCAGCCTCCCGCCGAATCCAAAGCCGCCATCGCGGTTGCCGACCTTGTAGACGAGGCGATTGAGACCGGCCGAGAGCCGAAGGGTGACGGTGTCCGCCTCCATCCACAGCGCCCGGGTCACCACATGGCGGTGCACCAGCACGCCGTTGAGCCACACCGCGATATCGTCGTCACTCTCCACCGCGAGATCGGCGGTGACATCACGGGGCGAACGCACCCAGGCCACTGCGTAGGCCACCCGCCGGTCGAGCGATCGCTGAGCCAGAAGCGCGAGGAGGTCGACACGGCCGGATGCGTCCGCCGTCGCGTCTCGCCAGGAGACGCCGTGCACCGGCGATGCACCCGGCCGAAGCCCCTGCTCGTTCGGTATCCAGGGCTTGTCGAGCGCTTCCGCGGCGGTGTCAGCCGGAAAGCTTGCGAGCACGGCCCAGTGGCGGATCGCTACGTCACGCGTCTGGGCAGCGGCCGGCCGCCCCGCCAACAGCAGAGCGAGCGCCGCCGTGAGCCGCGTGGCGCGCGTCACGCCCCCGTTTTCGGCCCGCGGCCCGCGGCGCCCGGGCCCCAGTCGTCTCCCGCAAACCCGTCGCCCTCAGTCACCGAGCTCCCGAGATCGCGCACTTCGCGCTCGGCCGCCTCGAGCTCGGCTCGATCGATGTCGGCCGCGTCGACCCGACGGTCCCCCATCCCGGGTCTGCGCCCCCGGCGGGTGGCGCGTCCGACCAGCCAGATCACGAGCGCAACCAGTGCCGCGACGCCCAGCAGCTGCCCGCTCACAGGCGCTCGACCCGCGCGGCCGTCACCCGGTGAGAAACGAGCGGCAGCGAGGTCCCCGATTCGCCGATTTCGATCGCCGCCGCGAGTGCCGCCGCAGCGCGAGCCGCCGCGTCATCGGTCCGGGCGTAAATCGAGGCGATCGGCTCTCCGGCCCGCACCTTGTCGCCCGGGCGGGCGGTGATGACGAAGCCGACCGCCGGATCCACGACGTCGTCCACCTTCTGGCGGCCACCGCCGAGCTCGATGATCGCGCGGCCGATGCGGCGCGGCTCGATGCGGCTCACGACTCCGCTGTGGGGAGCGCCGAAGATTTCGATCACTTCGGCCTGGGGCAGTACCGCGGGGTCGTCGAGAATCGCGGGGTTCCCACCCTGGGCCTCAATCAGCTCGCCGAATTTGTCGCGGGCGCGACCGGAGGTGATGCTGCGCTCGAGCTGCGCGCGGGCGTCCGCGGCATCGCGCGCGAGCCCCGCCGTCAGCAGCATCTCCGCACCGAGCGCATAGGTGACTTCCATCAGATCCGTGGGCCCCTCGCCGGTGAGCCCGGCGATCGACTCCTCCACTTCGAGCGCGTTCCCGCACGCGCGCCCGAGCGGCCGGTCCATCGCCGTCAGCAGTGCCACCGTGCGGCATCCATGTGCCTCGCCGAGGCCGATCATGGTCCGGGCCAGCTCGAGCGCCTGGGCCTCTCCGGGCAGGAATGCACCGCTGCCGGTCTTCACGTCGAGCACCAGGCCATTGAGGCCCTCGGCCAGCTTCTTGGACATGATGCTCGCGGCGATCAGCGGGATGGATTCGACGGTGGCGGTGACGTCCCGCAGTGCGTAGAGCCGCTTGTCCGCCGGGGCGATCTCGGGCGTCTGACCGATCATGGCGCAGCCGATGCGGCGGACCTGCGCTTCCGTTTCCCGGAGCGACAGCCCGGTCCGAAAGCCGGGAATGGCCTCCAGCTTGTCGAGCGTGCCGCCGGTGTGGCCCAGCCCGCGCCCGGACATCATCGGCACCGCCACGCCGCACGCGGCGAGCATAGGAGCCAGCAGCAGTGACGTCTTGTCTCCCACGCCTCCCGTCGAATGCTTGTCGACCAGCGGGCGGTCGAAGCCGTCCCAGCGGAGCCGGTCCCCCGAGTCGAGCATCGCTTCGGCGAGGGCATTCAGCTCGTTGGCGGCCAGGCCACGCCAGAGGACGGCCATCAGCAGCGCGGACATCTGATAATCCGGCACCGTGTCGCTCGAGTACGCGAAGATCAGCTCGCGCCACTCCGCAGGCGTCAGCTCGCCGCCGTCTCGCTTGCGCTCGATGAGGGTAGGAACCACCATTAGATGCACCCCAGAAACTGGTTACCGGAATGAGGAGTCAGCCATGCGTATTGCCGGACTGATCGTCGCGGCCAGCGTGATTGCGGCGGCGTCGCTGGGCGCCCAGAGCGTGGCGGAGGACGTTGCCGCGGGCGTCGCCGCGCGCGAAGCGCGGGATCCGGCCGGCGCACTCAGGCATTTCCAGGCGGCACTGGCGCGGGACTCGATGAATTACCAGGCCAACTGGGAAGCGACGCTGGCGCTGATCGACCTCGGCAAGGCCACACCGGACGAGGTGAAGTCGCCGGCGCGCGACTCGCTCTACGCGCTGGCTGAAGTGTACGCACGGCGTGCCGTCACCGCGAACCCCGACGATGCCGAGGGTCACTTCGCGCTCGCGAACGCGGTCGGGCGCGCGTCGCTCACCAAGAGCAAGAAGGAACGCATCAATCGCGCGGCGGAGATCCGGAACGAGGCGCTGCGCGCCATCCAGCTCAATCCCCGTCACGATGGAGCGTACCATGTGCTGGGCCGCTGGAATGCCGAGATCATGCGGCTGTCCGGACCGACCCGGTTTCTGGCCAAGAATTTCCTGGGCGCCGACATCTTCAACCAGGCATCGTGGGACGGGGCGGTGAGCAACATGGAAAAGGCGGTGGAGCTCAATCCCCGCCGGATCTATCACCGTCTCGACCTGGCGGAGGTCTATGTCGACCGCGGCCGCTATTCCGAGGCGCGCACCCAGTTGCAGCGGGTGGCGCTCCTGCCGGTGGCGGACCCGCTGGACCCGACGTACAAGCAGCAGGCGGCCGACCTCCTGAAGAAGATCGAGAACCGCAAGGATTCATAGCCGCACGCGGCCGACCAGGAATCGCACAGTCGTGGTTTGTGACACCCAACCTGTTCCGTCCCAACCATTTGCGCACCCGGGCGCCGAGCTTATCTTGGGCCATCCCTTCACCGGCCGGGTACCGACATGACGACGGTTTCACCCAACGCCCAGGATGAGCTCGAGCGGCTCCAGGCGCGCGTCGGCTCCCTCGAGCACGAGCGCCGGCACCTGCTCGCCGTAATCGAGATCCTGCAGGAGATCGGGGGCTCGCTCCACTTCGTGGACATCGTCCAGGCCGTGGCCCGCCGGCTTGGCGAAGCCTTCGGTCTCGACCGAAGCTCCATCTTTCTGGCCGAGCGTGGCGGGCAGACCGTACGGCTGGTGGCGAGCTTCGAGGATCCGAGCATCCGGAATTACGTCGTGGATCTCGAGCGCTATCCCGAGCTGCGCCGCGCGCTCCAGACCGGTCAGACGGTACACATCGACGACGTGGCGCTGGATCCCGCACTTCGCACGCTGCGCGGCGCCCTGGAGAATCGTGGGGTCCGGTCCATCACGGTGGTGCCGATTTCCTGGCGAGGCACCGCGATCGGCGCGATCTTCCTGCGCACCTTTCGCGACGGCCCTTCCTTCACGGAAACGGATGTGCAGTTCTGCCAGGTGGTGGCCGGCCTGACGGCGCGGGCGCTCCGGAACGCGCATCGATTCGAGAAACTGCAGGAGCGCCGCGGTGACGACAGCGGGCTCAAAAGCCGCGAGCGCGAGCGGGTTGCGCTGGTCGGTTATCTTCGCCGCCTCCTCGAGGCCTTTGCCGACAAGGAAGGCGCGTGGGGTGAGAGCGCGCTGGCCCGCGCCAGCGCCGACGAGATCGAAAGGCTTGTGGGCGTCACGATGACGGTGCTGGCACAGGAGGCCACCGGCCGGTGACGGAGGGCGCGGCCGCGCGCGCCGCGGCGCTTCGTGCGGCCACGCTCCGTCGCAGCATCGATGAGGCCAACCGCGCATACTACGTCCACGACGCCCCCACGATCAGCGACGCCGAGTATGACCGCCTCTTCGGCGAGCTGCGCGCGCTCGAGGAGGCCCACCCCGATCTCCGCACCCCCGACAGTCCCACCCAGCGCGTCGGCGCCGAGCCCGCGTCGGCCCTCATCAAGGTTACCCACCGCCGCCCGATGCTCTCGCTGGCAAACGCCTTCGACCCGGCGGAGCTCGCGGCCTGGGAGGAACGGAACGCGCGGATGGCGCCCGAGGTGCGCACCGCGGGCTACATGATGGAAGTGAAGATCGATGGCGCCGCAGTGAGCCTCACCTATGAAAAGGGCCGGCTCGTCATGGGGGCCACCCGCGGCAACGGCGTGATCGGCGAGGACATCACCGCCAACATTCGCACCATCTCCGACGTCCCGCTCGCGCTGGCCGGCGCCGGGTGGCCCGCGCTGATGGAAATCCGGGGCGAGGTGTATCTGCCCTACGAAAGCTTCCGCCGCCTCAACGAGCGGCGCGAAGCGGACGGTGAGTCCCTGTTCGCCAACCCGCGGAATGCGGCGGCGGGCGCGCTCCGGCAGCTCGACCCGAGCATCACGCGACGGCGCCGGCTGCGGATGTTCGCGTTTGCCGTCGAGCCGATCGAGGGCCGAATCGCTGCGTCCACGCATGCCGCGGTGCTCGAGCAGCTCGCCGCGTGGGGGCTTCAGGTCGAGCCCCACGCAAAGCACGCGGCAGACCTCGCGGCCGTACAGGAGGCGGTCCCGGCGTTCGAGGCGCTGCTCAAGACCCTGCCCTTCCAGGCTGACGGCGTGGTGGTGAAGGTCAATGAGCTGGCGCTGCACAGCGAGCTCGGTGTGGTGGGCGGCCGCGAGCCGCGGTGGGCCATCGCGAGGAAATTTGCGCCGGAGGTAGCCATCACCCGGCTGCTCGGCATCCATGTGAACGTGGGGCGCACCGGCGCGCTCAATCCGTATGCGCGCCTCGAGCCGGTGGAGGTGAGCGGCGTAACGGTGTCCGCGGCGACCCTCCACAATGAGGAGCTGATCGCCGAGAAGGACCTGCGCGAGGGAGACTGGGTGGAGGTGATCCGCGCCGGCGAAGTCATTCCGCAGATCGTCGGGCCACTGCGGGACCGCCGGACCGGAGATGAGCGGCCGTTCGTAATGCCGGACCGATGCCCGGCCTGCGGCACACCGGTGGAACGCCCCGCCGACGAGGCGATGCGCTACTGCCCCAACGTATCCTGCCCCGGCCGCGTGCTCGAGGGGATTGTGCACTTCGCCGCGCGCGGCGCGATGGACATCCGCGGGCTCGGATACGAGCGGGTGCGGCAGTTCCTCGAAACCGGCCTGGTGCGGAACGTGGCCGATCTGTACGCTATCGAGGTGGATCAGCTGGTGGCACTCGAGCGATTTGCGCGGCCATCGGCGGAGCTGCTCGTTGCCGCCATCGAGACCTCCAAGGCGCAGCCGCTCTCGCTGCTGCTCTTCGGGCTCGGTATCCGCCATGTGGGCAAGACGGTGGCGCAGGTCCTGGCCCGTCGCTTCGGGAGCATGCACGCGCTGATGGACGCGAGTGAGGAGGCCATCAACGCCGTGCCGGGCATCGGGCCGGCGATTGCGGTGGCGGTTGCCGGCTTCTTTGCCGAGGAGCGGAACCGCGAGCTGATCGCTCGGCTCGAGCGGGCCGGGCTCAACTTCACCGAGGCCGGCGCCGCGGCGGCGGATGGTGCGCTCACCGGGAAAAGCTACGTGCTCACCGGCACCCTGCCCACGCTCTCGCGGAGCCGTGCCACCGAGCTGATCGAGCGCGCCGGTGGCCGCGTCACCGGCAGTGTGAGCAGGCAGACCGCCGCGGTCGTGGCCGGTGACGACGCGGGGAGCAAGCTGGAGAAGGCGAAGACGCTCGGCGTCGAGGTCATCGACGAAGCCGAGCTCTTGCGTCGCGTTGGCGGCGATGCCTAGCTTGTACGCCATGACCACTCCGCCACCGCTTGCCATGCACCACTGCGTGGGCCTCGGCCGCCGATCCCTGCAGCAGCTTCGCGCCAGCCTCGAGCGAGACACCGGCGTACAGGCCGCCGCCTATCTCCAGGAAGCCGGCTTTGCGGGCGGCGAGCAACTCTACGATGTCTACCGTGCGTGGCTGGCCGACGGTTACCGCGTCGAGCAGCCGGGTGAGCTCGACGCGCGCCATCTGAGCGACGTCCTCTCGCGCTTCTTTGCCGATACGGGCTGGGGACAGATCAGCGCGCAACCGCTGGGCAGCGCCGTCCTGGCATTGGATTCAGTCGAGTGGGCCGAGGCAAGCGAGGAGGGCGGCGCGGAGTACCCGTCGTGTCACCTGTCGTGCGGGCTGCTGGCTGACTTCCTGGGCCGCATGTCCGACGGGATGGTGGCGGTAATGGAAGTGGAGTGCCGTTCCCGGGGCGACGGCCGCTGCCGGTTCCTGGCCGGCGCCCCGGAAACACTGGGCACGATCTACGAGCGGATGTCCCAGGGCATGACCTACGCCGCCGCGCTCGGCCTCGACAGCACCGGGTAGCCTACTTCCGAAGCAGCCGCACGTTGCCCGATCCCGTATCGACTGAAATCCGGCCCGCGCCGGACCCGATGCGGCCCACCAGATGGTCCTGTTCCCGTCGGGTCAGCGCCACCTCGAAATCACTCTCGATGTCCCCGCTCGACGTCTCGATGTCGAGCGCGGCGCTGAGCGACGCGGGAGCGCGAATCGTCACATCGCCCGACCCCGTCTCGCCGTGGAACGAACGAAGCGTCGCATCCACGTCGAGGCGGATATCGCCGCTGCCGGTTTCGATGTTGGCCTCCTCGGTCCCGACCCCCGACAGGGTCACGTTGCCTGAGCCGGTGTCGATCTTGAGCGTGCGCGCCCCGAGCGTCGTGGCCATCACGCCGCCTGAACCCGTGTCGATGCCAACCTCCCCTCCGCGCACGTCGGACAGCGTTACGTTGCCCGACCCGGTGTCCACACTCAGCTCGCCGTCGGCGCCGCTGACCTTGACGTCACCGGAGCCCACGTCGATGCTGAGGCTTCCCTTCGTGCCGCTGGCGTCCACGTCCGCGCTCGATGCGTCCACGCTGAGCTGTCCATTCACATTGGTCACGGTCACACGGCCGACGGCCAGGTTGACGGCAACGCGCTGGCCCGCCGGAACCAGCACCCGCAGGTCGGCTGACGCCTCGAGGCCCGAGCCATCACCACTGATGCGGACGTCGCGCGCGTCGCGCCCGTCGTGCCCGTTGAAGGTCCCGTCATCGCGCACGCTGAGCTGCGACTGCGAGTGCCGGCCGAGCACAGGATAGACAATGCGGTCGGACGGGTAAATGACCCGCAACGTTTCCCGGCCAGAGATGGGGCCGGTCTCGACCTGAAGCTTGGCACCGTCAGCTCCCTGCCGGGTCACTTCGACCGTGACGGCCGACCCGGTACCCGGCTCGACGCGCATCATGCCGGCCAGGTTGTAGATGGCGACGTCACGGCCCGACACCGTATAGCGCGTGCCCTGGGCGCCCAGCGCCGTGGCCGTGAGAAGCGGAACGATCGCGAGGATGACGGGACGGCGCGATGGCATGGCTGCTCCATGTGGGGGTCGGAGCATTGGATGGTGCGGAAGGCCGAAAGGTTGCCGGCTAGCCGAGCCGGGCCGCGTAGTCGGGGCGCATGATCAGCTCTCCGCCCACGATCACCTCCCGGTCCCACGGCAGGATGATGAAGCTCTCGGTTTCGAAAGCGTGGTAATCGGGCTGATACTCGCCGGTCTTGAAGGAAACGGCGGTCCGCACGGCGGCCGGCGCGAGCGCCCGCACCTCGTTCAGCGCGAGCCGGAGGGTGCTGCCGGTGTCACAGGTCTCGTCCACGACGAGCACCCGACGTCCCCGGACCGTGAAGGGCGGCCCCGCGATGAGGACCGGATCCTCGTCCGCCTCGCGGCGGGTGACGACCATCGACGCGAACTCGCACTGCAGAATCGAGGCGACGACCACCCCCGGAATGACGCCCGCCTTGGCAACGCCGAGCACCACCTCCGGCTCGAAATCTCCGACGACGCGAAGCGCCAGCGCGCGGCAGAGCTCGCCGAAGAACGGCCAGTCCACCTCCATCACACCCCGCGGCCCGCTCGGCACGGTTCGTCGCATGCACCCTCCCGGAGTTCGCGTCAGCCTCCTTCTGCGGGGAACGTATGGCGCCGAGGAGGCGGGGGCAACGTACCCCCAACTTGCGTTGCGGCGCGCGGGAGCGCGGACTATGTTACGATGAACGTCCTATCTCGCGTCATCCGTTGACCTTCCGCGCGGGGAACCCTCCGTAAACATGAGCATCTGGCAACGCCTGACGGGCAAGACCCCGGCCGAAAACCTGCGGCCCCAGCGCCTCGACTACCTGAACGAGGGGCTCGCGCTCGAGCGTCAGGGCGACTATGAAGCCGCCCTGACATCGTACCGCCTGGCCTTCCGCGACAATCCCACCGACTCGCGGATCCTGCTCAACATGGCGATCGCCTTCACCAAGACCGGCCAGACCGACGAGGCCATCCGGCATTACAAGCGCGCGCTGGAACTGGACAACTCCCTCGGCGGCGCTCACTACGGCGTCGCGTTCCTGCTCCTCAAGCGGGGCGAGACGGCGCAGGCCGCCGACCACCTCCGCGCCTTCCTCTCCCGTCCGCCCAAGGGCGCCGACGCCGACCGCTGGGTCCAGCACGCGGAGACAGCGCTCCGCGACATCGCCAACACGCCGGCGGCGGAGACGCCGTGAGGCGAGCGCTGCCGCTCCTCGCGGCGGCCGCCCTGGCCTGCAGCAACATCACCGACGTGGGTAACGGCATCGTCGCCCTCGAGGTGAAGGTGCCGGCGCGTCTCGAAGTCGAGGTAGGCGATACGCTGCAGCTCTCAGCTCGGGCGCTCGACCGCAACGGCGACAGCGTGGCGGCCGAGATCACCTGGGCGACACCCGACACCACGCTGAGCGTCGTACCGGCCACCGGCCGCGTGTCCGGACTCGCGCCTGGAAGCGGCCGGGTCCAGGCCACCCAGGGCACGCTGGTCTCGGACTTTCTCACCTTCACCGTCCTCGGTCGTGCGGACTCGCTCGCGCTTCCGACGGGAAACGCCGTGATCGTCGCGCCCGGGGCCGCGTCATCGCCTGCGCTCGCAGCCCAGCTCATCGGTCCGGCCGGGGTGTCGCTCGCCGGGCACCGTCTGGTGTACACCGTCATCGATCCGCCCCTGGCGGATGCAACGACGCCGAGCGTCGCCTTCGCCGGCGGCGGTTTCGCCGACACGGTCAACACCGCCGCCGACGGCACGCCGGTCACGCAGGTGACGCTCAATCGCGTCAGCGGGGTAACGTCACCACCGTCCGCCACCGTGGAGGTACGGGCCCTTCGGCCGAGCGGGACCGCCATCCCCGGCTCCGGCCGGGCCTTTGTGGTCACCTTCCAGTGACGACTCCCCGGACGCTGAACGAGCTTTTCTTCGGGGCGATCGACCGGTTTGCCGACCGGCCCGTCGCCATGCGCGCGAAGGTATCGGGAGCGTGGGTCGCGCTGAGCTACGCCGAGCTCCGGGAGCGCGTGCGCGCGATGGCGGCCGGGCTTCGCGAGCTCGGCGTCGTCGCGGGAGACCGCGTGGCGATTCTCGCTGAGAATCGACCCGAATGGGCCATTACCGACTACGCCTGCCTCACCATCCGCTGCGCGGATGTCCCGATCTACCCGACGCTTCCCGCCCGACAGATCGAGTTCATCCTCCGGGACGCCGGCGCCAAAGTCGTGGTCGTCTCCTCGGCCGAGCAGCTGGCCAAGATCCAGGAAATCCGCTCCCGCCTCGGCGACCTGCAGCACGTCATCGTCATGGACGAGGCTGGCGCCGCGGCCGGCCCGACGATGCCGTTCGCGGCGCTGCTCGAGCGGGGCAAGGCGGCTGCTCCCCCGGCCGACGAGTGGCGGCGTGACGCGCTCGCGATCGGACCCGATGATCTGGCGACGCTCATCTATACGTCAGGGACCACGGGCGACCCCAAGGGGGTGATGCTCACCCACGGCAACCTCACGTCGAACGTCGTCGGCGGCCTCGGCGTGCTCGCGCTCAGGGATACGGACGAGTGCCTCTCCTTCCTGCCCCTCTCCCACGTCTTCGAGCGCATGGCCGGCCACTACTGCATGATGCAGTCAGGCACGATCATCAACTACGCCTCGAGCATCGAGAGCGTGCCGGCCGAGATGCTGGAGATCCGTCCCACCGTGATGTTGAGCGTGCCGCGGCTCTACGAGAAGATCTACGCACGCGTTCTGGAGGGAGCCACCAGCGGATCGCCCGTCAAGCGGGCAATCTTCCGCTGGGCCAGGCGGATCGGCGAAACGCGGGCGGAGTACCTGATGGCGCGCCGGCCGGTACCGAAGGGGCTCGAGCTGCGCTACCGCGTGGCGCACCGGCTGGTCTTCTCGAAGCTCATTGCCCGCGTGGGCGGACGGCTCCGGTTCTTCGTGTCCGGCGGAGCCCCTCTCGCGCCCGAGATTGCCAAGTTCTTCTACGCGGCGGGACTGCCGATCCTCGAGGGATATGGGCTGACCGAGACGTCGCCGGTGATCGCGGTGAATACGTTCGACGCCATCAGGCTTGGCAGCGTCGGCCGGCCGCTGCCCGGCGTTGAGGTCCGGATCGCGCCGGACGGCGAGATCCTGACACGCGGCCCCCACGTGATGAAGGGCTACTTCGGAAAACCAGAGGCCACCGCCGAGACGATCGACCCCGATGGATGGCTGCACACCGGCGACATCGGCGTCCTCGACGCGGAGGGTTTTCTCCGGATCACCGATCGGAAGAAGGACATGATCGTGACCGCCGGGGGGAAGAACATCGCGCCGCAGCCGATCGAGAACCTGGTGCGGACCAGCAAGTTCGTTTCGAATGCCGTGATGCTGGGCGATCGGCGCAAGTTCCCCATCATGCTGGTGGTGCCGAACATCGGCAATCTCAAGGCGTGGGCCGCGCGGAAGAACATCCGCTTCGACGGGGACGACGTGGCGGGATTCCTGGCGCTGGAGCCGGTGCACGCGAAGATGGATCGCGAAGTCCTCCGGCCCTTGGTCGACCTGGCCCACTTCGAGGTGCCGAAGCGCCTGCTCCTTCTGCCCGAGGATTTCAGCGTGGAGACGGGCGAGCTCACGCCGACGCTCAAGGTGAAGCGCCGGGTGGTCGAGCGGAACCATCATGAGCAGATCGAGGCGGTTTACCGCGCGGCGGACGCCGCGGGCCATCACACGGAGTAGCGGTTCTTCAGCTTGCGGCCGACCCAGCAGCCCGCCGCGGTGGCCAGAATCTCCAGATCATCCCGTTCCGGCACGCTCCCCTCCCCTACCACGCGCAGCCCCGGCAGCGTCACCCGCAACGCCTCGCCGATCCAGTCCGCGGCATCCGCGTATCCTGGTCCGAGTACCACCGAGCGCATCGAGTTCGACCGCAGCGGCAATCGAGCGGCGCGGATCACGCTGACGCCGGCACCGTCGGCAAGCGGCGGATCGGGATTCACCGCGATCATGCCGACGCCGGGCACCGACTCGACGAGCTGAGCCGCGTTCGCCGACGCACCACCCACCATCACGAGATATCCACCGGGCCCGTTCAGTCCGCTGAGCGCGGCGAGTGCATCGCCCGCGAGGGCGGTGGGGCCGCTGTCGAAGGCGGGCGCGGCGCCCGCGAGGAAGACGCCGTCGTCGATCCGGAACGCGCGGCCGCAGACCGGGCAGCCGAGGTCGCCGGCGAGCACCCAGCGCTCCTCGGTGCGTTCGGGCAGGAGGACGAGGAACTGCTCGTCGTGATCAGCCGTGCAGCGCAGGTGGTCGGTCAGCTCGATGAACATGGACCGCGGCGCGAGCACGAGGGCATCAGCGAGCCCGCATCAGCGGAACACCACCCACGTCAGCTTGCCCGGCTCGACCCTCACGCGGCGGTACACTTTCCGGCTGCCGATCTGGGTGCCCACCGTGTACACGCCGGCGGGGACGTCTCCCACCGCGAAGTGTTCGCCATAGAGCGGATGCGGATGCGCCCGGTCGCCGTAGGTCTCGGCGTACGAGAACGGCGTCTCGGCCGGAACCGGCTTTCGGAGACCGAAGATCCGGGCTTGAAGAATCGGCTTGCCATCCGCACCGAACACCTGGCCCGCGACGATGCCGGTGCCCGGCAGCGGCTGGATCCAGAGCTCGGGGTTGGTGGTGTAGGGCGGAAACTTCTGCAGCGAATCCACGATGGCGCCGACCGAGTCGGTGGGCGATGCCTGGACCTCGAGATGGAGGTGATCGTTCGTGGCCCGGCCGGTGTTGCCCACCCGGCTGATCACCTGGCCGGCGGTGACCCGATCGCCCACCTGAACGTCCAGCGCCGAGTTGTGGTAGTACACCGAATAGATCCGGAGCGGCGCGCCGTTGGCGGGGGTGATGGTGGTATCGTGGCGGATGGCCACGGTGAGCGCGCCCGCTTCGGCGCGGCCGGCATACACGACGGTCCCCGCCGCGATCGCATGCACCGGCGTGCCGTCGGGATTGTTGAATTCGACCCCCTGGTGCTGCTGGAAGTTCCCGCCCATCGTCGAACCGTAGCGATAGGTCTGATCGATGTATGGATTGTCGGTGGGCCCGATGGGTCGGGCGAACCAGGTCGTGAGCGTCGCGCGCGGCGCGGGTGCGGCCGGCGCGCGCGACGGCGTGCACGCCCACTGCGATTGAGCGCGGTGCAGGCCGCAGCGGCTCTTCATGTACGCGTGGCGCCTCAGGAAGGTGAGCGCCCAGTCGACGTCGGTCGGCTCCGGGACGCGGGCGGGCACCACCTTCCACGCGCCGCCCTCCGCCAGCAATTTGCCGCCCCCGCCGAGCGTCGACACGGCGGCGAGCGATCTGGGCGAGTCGCGCCGGATGGAGGTGACGTACTCGCTGGGCAGAAGGGCCAATGCCGTGTCGGCGGGACCCTTGGCGCGCGGGCCGACCGTATCCCCAATGGCCACCCAGTGCTCGCCGTCGTCGGTGGTGATCTGGAGGCCGTCCGCCGTCGCGATGATCGTGGTATCGCCGCGGACGATGATGCCGTCGGGCACGACGTACTGCCACTCGGGGCCCAGCTCGCGGAGCGTCCAGTTGCGCCACGTCCGACCGCTGTCGGTCGACAGACCCCAGCCGTTGCCGACGGTGCCGTACCAGAGCTGGCCACGGGGTCCGAAGGCGATGGCGTTGACAAAGTCCCACGAGATGGACGTGCCGCTCGTGTCGCTGCGGATGCGCTCCCACCGGGCCGAATCCGCCGCCAGGTGGAAGATTCCCTGGCCGTAGGTGCCGAGCCAGACGCCACCGGTGCGATCCTGCGCGGCGGCGAGCACGTGGACGCCCCACCCCGCGCTGTCAGGCAGCGCCGGCAGGGCTCCCTGGGCGCAGAGTGCGGGGGCGACGCCCATCAATGCCACCGCCAGCACGGGCCCGACGCATCGGAAAACCTGGCCGCGCACCTCAGACCGCGCCGTGGTTGTGGGCCAGGCGCAGGAATTCGTCGCGGGTGCGGGCGTCATCGCGGAACACGCCGCGGAGCGCGCTGGTCACGGTGCGACTGTTCTGCTTCTCCACGCCGCGCATCATCATGCAGAAATGCGCCGCCTCGATCACCACACCGACTCCGGATGGCTCGAGAATCTGCATGACGGCGTCGGCAATCTGATCCGTCAGCCGCTCCTGCACCTGAAGCCGCCGGGCAAAGACATCCACCACGCGCGCGAGCTTGGAAAGGCCGACGATGCGGCCGGCGGGCAGATAAGCCACGTGGGCCCGGCCGAAAAAGGGCAGCATGTGGTGCTCACACAGGGAGTAGACTTCGATGTCGCGAACGAGAATCATGCTGTCATGCGTCTCGGCGAAGACCGCATCACCGACGACGTCGGCTGCCGAGAGGCCGTAGCCCTGGGTGAGGAAGCGCAGCGAGGCTTCGACGCGGTCCGGTGTACGGACGAGGCCGGGCCTGGCGGGGTCCTCACCGAGGGCACTCAGGATCCGACGGATATCGGGCGCGATCTGGTAGTCTGCCTCCGAAGCGTGCGGCAGATCGGGCAGCGCCTGGTCGGCCGCGGCGAGCGAGCGGCTATCCGCCCTGGTATTCGACATAATTCCTCGGCGTCTCCCACAGACGCAGTCGAAGGGTGAGACCGGCCGGGAGCGCCGCGGTCAGCTCGCGCCAGCAGACGACAGCGATATTCTCTGCCGTCGGAATCAGGTCCCGGAACCACGGGACGTCGACGTTGAGGTTGCGGTGGTCGAGATGCCGAAGCACCTTGTCCTCGACCAGCGCCTTCAGCACCGACAAATCCATCACATACCCCGTATCGGGGTCGATCGACCCTTCCACGGTCACGTCGAGCTCGTAATTGTGCCCGTGATAGCTCGGATTGTTGCAGACGCCGAACGTGGTGCGATTCCAGTCGGCTGAGCGGCCCGGGTTGTGCAAGCGGTGGGCGGCGTTGAAGTGAACCCGCCGCGTCACGGCGCATCGAGGCATGCTGCGTCCCTTGCTCGGGTTCCGCGGAAGATGACGGCGGCCGGGCCGGAAACGCAATCGCCGGCCCGGGGGCCGGCGATTTGCAATGTGGGATGCGGAACGACAACGAAGAGGGTTATTGAAGCCCAATGAGAATGCTCGGCGCCCTCACCCTGACGTCTGTCTTCCCCCGGAGGGGCATGACATCAGCCACGGCATTCGGACCCATCACTGGACCTGTTGGCTCAATAACGTGTCTCCCCGCTGCCGTCCGCGGAGCTAAGATATGAAGCAGTACTTTCCCGGTCAACACTCTGTTTCAGGAGGGCCGCTCGTGCTCACCCTCGTGATCGCGCTGGTCAGCCTCGTGGCGTGGGCGCTGCTCGTCTTCGTCGTCCCCACCTCGGTGCCCGCCACTACCGGCATGGTGCATCTCCTGCTGGCGCTCGGCACGACATTGCTGGTTCGCTGGTGGGCCCTCCGCGATCCGGGCAGCCGCGGGTGAGAGACCCGGAGATCGGCTTCCTCCTTCTCACCTACCGCGCGCCCGAACAGGCGCTCCGGCTGGTGCGTCGGCTCAACCGATCCTTCGGGGAGCCGGCCATCGTCATGCACCACGACTTCGGCCAGTGCGAGTTTCCCCTCGCGGACCTGCCGGCCAATGTCGCGGTGGTGCAGCCCCACATCGAGACCGCCTGGGGCAACTTCAGCATCATCGACGCCTTCATGGCGGCGCTCGGTCAGCTCGTCAACCGCGAGCGCCCGCCCGACTGGTTCTTCTTCCTGAGCGGATCCGACTACCCGATTCACGACGCGGAGCGGGTGCGGGGCGATTTGGGGAAGACTGGCGCGGACGCCTTCATGAACATCGCGCGGGTGAATCCGTTCGCGCTCGGCCGGGGAGTCACCAGCCCGTCATTCGGTCGGGAATGGCACCATCTCGCCTTCCGGCGCTGGTTCTGGCGGGACCTGACCCTGCCGCGACTGAATGCCGGCCCCCGGCTCTCGCTCTCACGCCGGCGGATTCGGTATCCCTGGCTGCCCTTTACCCACGGCCCATTCCGGAACGGCTTCCGCTGCTATGCCGGCGAGGCGACCATAACCGCCAACCGCCGCGCGGCGGAGCACCTGCTCGAGTTCCACGCGACCAACCGATGGCTGGCCGATCACTACCGCCGCTGCGAGTGTCCCGACGAGAGCTACCTGCACTGCATCCTCGGCAACGCGCCCGGACTCCGGGTGGTGAACGATTCGAAGCGCTACATCGACTGGAGCGGCCAGCACCGCCACCCGAAGACGCTGACGGTCGACGACCTGCCCCGCCTCCTCGCGTCCGGCGCACCGTTTGCCCGAAAGTTTGACCCGGCCGTGGACTCCGCCGTGCTCGACCGGCTCGACGAGCTGGTCAACTAGCGGTCAGATTTCCCAGTTCGACATCACGACGCCGGACGCGATCGCCCCTTCGGGGTATCCCGCCAGCGTCATCCTGAGATCCGTCCAGTGAACCCGGAACCCATCCCGGATGAGCTGGCTGTACGCCTGGCCAAAGGCGGCCTGGCAGCGGATGGAAATGCGCCGGAGCCGCTCCGATTCCGCGGCGGCCTGGACCGCGTCGACCAGCTCGCTGAAGGCCTCGAGATCCTCCGCCGCCAGCTTGAGCATCCGGACTTCGTCGCGCGGCCGGCCCGCGGCCAGCGGCGCCGAGTGCCAGAGCGCAAAGGCGACCAGCCGCCCGCGCCGGCGGACGAGCGTAGTGTCACCCAGCGCGAGCTCATGCGTGAGCGCCAGCTCCCGCGTGAAGTCGACCCCGGGCTGAAGCCGCGCGGTGAGCAGGCGGCATTCGTCGAGCCGTGCGTCGAGGCGGCCCTCGTCATCACCCAGGCGCTCGGGAAGGCCGCCGATCCGGCGCCCCGCTTCACGCACCAGCGTTACGGTCAGATGACCCGGCAGAAGGCCCAGCCGGCTGTAGAAGCCGATATTGTCCACCGTGCGGGGCATCGTCTCGAGCCCGATAGTCGTGGCGCCCTGCGATTTCAGCCAGTCGATTCCCCCCTGCACCATCGCGGAGCCTAGGCGCTCCCCCTGGCGGTCCGGTCGGACGGCGAGGGGGCCCATCCATCCCTCCGTCCCCGAGCGATGCACCATGTTGAACCCGGCGACTTCACCTTCGCCGTCCCGCCAGAGCATCGCGCCGTCACCGGCATCCTCGATGGCGTAGCGCCAGATCAGCGGATTGAGATGCGGCACGCGCACGCCCACCAGTCCGTCCCGGCTGTAGCGGTCGGTAAAGGCCTCGGAGAACACGCGGTTGAGGGCGTCCACGTCGCGCGCGGTCACGTGTTCGGGACCGCGGAGACCGCGCTCAGGCCGCCACATCGCGCACCCCGATCGGCTCTTCGCGGACCACCGACGCGCCCGTGGCGACGTCGAACCCAACCCGGATGACGCGATCGAAGCCGTCGCGGACGGCATCGATGTGGGTGATGAGAATGACCTGCGGGAAGCGATCGGCCAGGCTCCGCAGGAGATCGAGCACCGAAAGCCGGCGCTCCTCATCGAGCGAGCCAAAGATCTCATCCAGGATCAGGAGGGAGAGCGGCTGGCCGGCTCGGTCGGCGATCATCTGGCTGATGGCCAGCCGGAGTGCCAGGTTTGCAATGTCCTCCTCGCCGCCGGAGATGACCTGCTTGGGATCGCCGTCGTCCACCAGGGTCGCCACGTAGCTCTCGTCCAGCTCGAGATCGGTGTAGCGGCCGTTGGTGAGATCGCGAACGAAGATGGACGCGAGCTCGCTCAGCTCCGGACGCAGCGACTGGTTGAGATCGGTGCGCAGATCGGTGAGCGCGCGGTCGAGCTCCTGATGCAGTGTCAAATCGCGGCTCACCCGCTCGGCTTCCCGGGCCCGCTCGAGTGCCTCCTGCCGACGCCGCGCCACCGCCGCGAGCGCCTCGTGCGCCGACGACTCCTCGGCGCGGGCCCGCACCAGCGACAGCTCTGCGTTGCGGCGCGCGCGTTCCGCCGCCTGCTCCTCGTCACGCGCGGCGGCGAACGCGGCGTCGGTGAAGCCGAGCTCGGTGATGCGCGCGGTGAGCTCGCGCAACCGCTCCTCGCAGGCCGCGCAATCGCCGGCCGCGCACTGGGCCTCGGTCGCGAGGTCATCGGCACGGTGGGCCAGCGCTTCGAGCCGGGAGACCTGGAGCGCCAGCGGCTCCAGCTCGCGGACCGAGCGGCGAACCTCGTCGTGGCGGGCCGCATCGTAGGCCGCCGCCGACGCCCCCGCAACGCGCTCCAGCTCGCGCATCCGTCCTGCGAGAGTGCCGGCCTCGGCCTCTCCCGCGCGCCGCTCGGCTGCGCGCGCACCGACTCGCGCTTCGTCCGCCACCGCGTCGGAGAGCTGCTGTTCCAGTCGCGTCCGCTCCGCGTCGAGTGCCACCAGGTCGGCGGGCTCCTCCTCGAGCTGCTCCATGCGCTGCTTGAAGTAGCGGCCGTTGTTGGTAACCTCCTCGAGCTGCCGGTCGAGCAGGCCGATTACCTGGTCGAATTCCTGGCGAAGCGGCCGGGCGCAGGTGGGGCACGCGCCGTCCGGGCCCGCGGCCACGACCCGCTCGCGCTGCTCCTTCAAATCCTGATACTGAACCAGCAGGGTCCGCCGCTGCGTGTCGGCATCCTGCCGGTCCCGCACCCATGCCGTGCGCCGCTCCTCCACGCTGATGGTGAGCGCCGTCAGCTCGGCCCGGAGCGCGCTCGCCCGCTCGCGCGCCGCCGACACGGCGTCCGGAGTCGGGAGCGCGGTGATGCGCTCGGTCACGCCGGCCAGCCGGGCGCGCACCTCCTCGAGCTGCGCCACCGCACCGCGCTGGGCGTTCCACGCCGCGGCGAGCGACTCATGGCGTGCGGCCTCTTCGCGGAGCGCCGCGAGCGGCTCCAGCTGGCGCCGGCCCGCCTCCACGCCGCCCCGTGCTTCCGCCGACTCCGCGGCCTGGCGCGCCAGCGTCTCGCCTTTTTCCCGCGCCGCACGCAGCTGCTCCTCGGCGACGCGCCGTTCTGCGTCGAGCATGCGCGCGGTATCACGCGCGTGCTGAATCGCCTCCCACCGCGGTTGCACGTCGGCCACCTGGCGCTCGGCCTGTTCCAGCGCCGCCGCGCCGGTGGCCGCCGCACTCTGCGCGCCCGTGAGCCGATCGCGGGCGCGGGCCTCTTCGCCGTCGAGGGTCGCGGCGTCGGGAAGACCGCCCTGCAGGGCCTCGAGCCGCGCCCGGAGCCCGGTGCGCCGCTCCTTCAGTCGATCCTGCGCAGTGCGGAGCCGCTCGTATCCCAGCACCCGGGAGAGAAAGCGGGCCCGGTCCGCCGGCTGCATCGCCGCCATGACGGCGAGCTCCTTCTGGCCCGTGAAATACGTGTTGAAGAACTCGTCCCGCGTCATGCCGAGCAGGCGGGTGATCTTGTCGGTGACGGCGCCGATGCTGTTGGCGACCGGAGTCGCCTCGCCGTCCTGAAACAGTTCGGCGGTGTTGAGGCCGCGAATCACGCGGTACTGATGCGGACCCAGCGTGAAATCGAGCTCGACCGCCACACGGGCGCGCGGCCCGGCTCCGCGCCGGCGGATGCTGTCCTTGCTGCCGCGTGCGGCCGGCGTGCCGTACATGGCCCACGCGATGGCCTCCAGCAGCGTCGTCTTCCCCGCTCCATTCGGGCCGATGATGCCGGTGAGTCCGGCGCCGAGCACGAGCTCGGTGTCCTCGTGCTGGCGAAAGTTGACGAGGTGGAGGCGGTTGATCAGCATCAGCCGGCCGCCGGCTCGCGCTCGGCCGCCTCCACCAGCTCGGTGCCGAGGGCCACGAACCGGTCGCGGTCCACCACGGCGGGCAGTGCCCGGTGGGTGAGGTAGGCGCGAACCATTTCGGGGAGCGTCTGCCGCTGGCCGGGGGCGCCGACACCGGTCTCGCGGTGCAACTCCGGGCGGCGCACGTCGAGGTGGAAATGCAGCGCTTCGGCCTTGAGAGCGCGGATGGCCGTGTGGTCCAGCTCCCGCATGATGTGGCGCGGCACGTCGTGCACCACTAGGCGGATGACCTGGTCGGCGATCCCTCCCTCCACCGCGGCGACTCGTTCGGCGATGCCGGCATCGAGTGCCGCGGCAGTCATCCCTTCGCCGTGTATGGCCGGGAGGTCCAGCACGCGGCGGACGGAAGCCACCGGCTGCGGCTCGACGCGGCCCGTGTCGAGATCGGCCAGCAGCCAGCTCTTGCCCGCGATCTGGCGCGCGGCCTCGTCGTGCAGCTCACCCCAGAGGTTGGGACTTACGTAGTCGAGCGCGCCGGCGTACCACGCGCGCGGGGCGAGTTGATGCCGCACGTGATAGTGGCCGAAGGCGATGTAACTCCAGGACGCCGCATCGAGCTCGGCCGGCGAGATGACCGCCCCCCCGTACTCGATCGCCCCGCGTTCACCCGGGAGCACGCCCTCGACCTCGCCATGAATGACGAGTACCTGGTGTCGCTCGGCGCCTTCCGGCCGGAGCGATGGCCGCTCGCCGGCCGAGAGCGCGCCATGCGGCACGGCGAGCACGCTCAGGTCGAGCGCCGGATAGAGAAGCCGCCGCGACTCTGCGGCCGCCACGTCCACACCCAGCTCGGCAAAGAGGCCCAGGATGGAGCCCGTCTCGGCCGAGCGTGGTGTGTCGTGGTTCCCGGCGATGAGGATCACCGGCGCGTCCGGCAGCGCGTCCCGCAACCGTTGAAACTGGCGGAAGGCAAAGACGATCGCCGCGTTGGTGGGGCGCACCGAATGGAAGAGATCGCCCGCGACGACAACCGCGTCGGGGCGCGCGGCGATCACGCCGTCGATCGCCGCCTTGAACGCCGCGGCCACGTCGGCTTCACGCTGATTGATGCCGCCGGGGGTCTGTCGATGGAATTGTCGGATCCCGAGATGGGGATCGGCGATGTGGGCGATCTTCACCGGTGGAGAATGGGGCTAAGCCGTCGGAAGAGCAAGGAGTTACGGCCTCCGCGCAGCTTGCCGCCGGCGCGCGCCCCACTTACGCTTGGCGCTACTATGGATGAACCATACAAACGCGCCGTACCAGCCGCGTCGGGTGGGGTACCCGTCGCTCCGTCGCTCGAGCCCGCCATCAGCGCCATCGGGATTCCGTGGCACCCCCAGGAGAATCGTCACCGCCTCCTGGTCATCAGTGGCATCTCGATCGGCATTGCCTTTGCCGCGGCGGCCTGTGCCGAACTGCTGGTGGCATTGATCAATCTCGTCACCAACATCTCGTTCTTCGGCCATGTCTCGCTGGGTTTCCGCTCGCCGGCTGACAATCACCTTGGCATCCTGGTGGTTGGCATTCCGGTGATCGGCGGACTCATCGTCGGCGTCATGGCGAGGTACGGCTCTCCGGCCATCCGGGGCCACGGCATCCCGGAAGCCATGGAGCGAGTGCTCTACAACGAGAGCCGCATCTCGCCGCGCGTCACGATCTTCAAGCCCCTCTCTTCGGCAATCGCGATCGGCACCGGTGGCCCATTTGGCGCCGAGGGTCCCATCATCGCCACCGGCGGCGCGCTGGGGTCGCTGGTGGGGCAGCTTCTCCGCACCACGGCGGACGAGCGGAAAGTACTGCTCGCGGCAGGCGCGGCGGCCGGCATGGCAGCGATCTTCGGCTCGCCGGTGGCGGCGGTGCTCCTCGCGATCGAGTTGCTCCTGTTCGAGTACCGGTCCCGCTCACTGGTGCCGGTGGCACTGGCATCCGCCGCGGCGACCGCCGTGCGGATGGCGCTGCACGGGCAGGCGGCGGTGTTTCCGCTCCCCGGCATCGCGCAGCCGGGCGGAGAGGCGCTTGCGACGTACGTAGTTCTGGGCGGGGCCATCGGCTTCGTGGCGGTGTACGTCACGCGCGGACTGTACGCGGTCGAGGACGCGTTTGACCGTCTGCCGGTCCACTGGATGTGGTGGCCGGCGATCGGAGCACTGGCGGTCGGCCTGATCGGATTCGTGGCGCCACGAACACTGGGTGTCGGCTACGACAATATCGCGGGCATCCTGAGCGGGGAGCTGGTGGGGCGAGCCGTCCTCGTGCTCGTGCTCTTCAAGCTGGTGTCCTGGTCCATTGCGCTCGGGAGCGGGACCTCCGGCGGCACCCTGGCCCCGCTGTTCACCATCGGCGGTGGGTTCGGTGCGATCGCCGGGGAGCTGATGCAGCGCTGGACGCCGTCGCTCGGCGTCGATCCCAGGATCGCCGGCCTGGTCGGGATGGCGGCGATGTTCGCCGGCGCATCCCGCGCGCTCCTCACCTCGATCGTCTTCGCGTTCGAGACCACCCGCCAACCCATCGGACTGCTTCCCCTGCTCGGTGGATGCACCGCGGCCTACCTCGTCTCGCTCCTCAAGATGCGCCACACCATCATGACGGAGCGGCTCGCCCGGCGCGGCGCGCCGGTGCAGACCGAGTACGCGGTGGACTACCTGCATCAGATCCTGGTCAGGGACTGCGCATCAGACGAAGTCGTGACCCTGCCGGGCAGCCAGACGGTCGGCAAGACGCGCGAGTGGATCGAGTCGCGTGCCTCGGGCTCAGGCCATCAGGGGTTCCCGATCGTGGATGAGCAGGGGGGCCTGGTGGGTGTCCTCACCCGCCGCAACATCACCGACCCGGCGGTAGACAGCGAGGTGACGCTGCGGACCCTGGTGATGCGCCCGCCCGTGATCATCTACGCGGACAACACCGCGCGGGAAGCGGCGGATCACATGGTGCACGAGCAGGTGGGACGCCTTCCAGTGGTCACACGCCAGGACCCGAGCACCGTGGTCGGCATCATCTCCCGGAGCGACCTCCTCGGCGCTCACGAGCGGCGGCTCACCATGGGGACGCGGGCCGAGCGAAGTCTCGCGATCGTCCCGGAGCACTGGGGCTCACCGCGCGCAGGGCGACGTCGGAAGGGTCGCGACTAGGCGCGCACGGCCTCAGGGACCGTACGGATCGTCGGGGTCGGGGCGCCGGAGCGGCGTGACGACCCGCCGAGGCATCGGCGCTTCGACGGCAACCCGCCGCCCGAGCGCGGCCGAGAAGTACGCCGCCGGATCATCCGGTCGCGCCCGCCGCGTGGCCGAGAGCGCGCGGCGCACGTCGTCCTCCCGCCGGCCGTCCACCATCCCGCGAACCGTATCGCTCGACACCCGCCGGTCCAGGGCGCGGAGCTGCCGGGCAACCGCCTCGGCGAAGCCCAGCTCGGCTGCCGGCGGAAAACGCTCCACGCCTTCCCGCCCCGTCATGACGGCGGGACGCGGGAAGCGCACGAAAATCGGCTGGGTGAAGTGCGGATGCCGGAGCATGAGCTCGCCCTTGGGGAGCGTGCCCAGCTTGATGCGCGTGGCCGGCGAGAGCGTGGCGTAGCCCGGCGTGGCCAGCTCATCCATGTCCATTCGGCCGTACACGCTGGTGCCGGCGTTGCCCACCACCCGCCGCTGCACCTGCGAGCGGAACTGCTGCGCGGAAAAGAGGACCAGCCCGAGGTAGCGCCCTCGCTCCGACAGATCGAGCAGCATCTTGCGCACGTAGGTATCGGCGCCTTCCGCCGGTGCGTACTTGTTGAGCTCATCCACGAACACCACCACGTGATCGACGCCCAGGTCGCGCCGCTCGAGATGCTCGCGCAGCTTGGACACGACTCGCGCGAAGACCAGGTCCTGCGCCAGCGGATCGAGGCCGGCCACGTCGATCACCTGCACGCTCCGGTCGGTGAAGCTGCCCCACGGCAGATCACTCGCGGCGCCGTCGTCGGTGACGAGGCCCTTCGCCCGCGTGCCGATGTTGCCCAGCCGGTTCCGCACCTTCCGTATCGTCGCCAGGTGGTGGGTCTTCCAGACTTCGGCGCCGCGGCCCAGCACTTCCATGAAATCGAAGATCGCGCGGAAGAACTCCTCGAGATCGGCAAAGCTCTGCACCAGGAACGGCTTCTTCCGCAGCATCTCGTCCTGATACTCCCGGCCCACGATCCGCTCGGCCAGGAAGCCGATGAAGGCGTCGGCCTTGGCGTCGACGTCATCCCGGTTCATCACCACTTCGGCAAAGTCCAGCACCTCGCGAAGTCCCCACACGAGCGGTTCGGTGTTGGCTGACAACGCTTCGTTGCTGCGGAGGGTGTTGAGATTTACGCCGTCCGGCTTGTGGGGCGCGAAGTAGCGGACCGAATGGAACGGCTCGGGGGACAGCCCCATGCGCTCGTACAGCAGCCGATCGGCATCGGAGATGGTGCCCGGCTGATCCAGAAAGCAGAGATCGGGCCCCTTCACGTTGAAGCAGACCGCGGCCACCGAACCCTTGTGCGCCGGGAACGTCTGGAAGATGCTCGAGAGCAGGAACTCGACCGCGCTCGTCTTGGTGGCCAGTCCCGAGACGCCGGAGATATTGAGGTGGGCCGCCTCGGGCCCCAGCAGAAAGTCGCAGTCGAGATAGACCGGTGAGGAATGACCTCCGGCTGCGTACACGCCGATCGGGATGCCGGTCGCCCGCTCCCCGGTGGCGAAGGTGTCCATGCGAAGCGCGAGCACGACGTCCGCATCGGTGGCCAGGCGGACACTCCCGATCGGCACCGGCTGCAGCGGCTCCTCCGGCATCTGCCGGAGCACGGAGGCGAGGAAGAGTCGGACCTCGGGCCGTTCGGTCGATTCGGCAGCAGCCGCGCCGGGATCGCCATCGGCGCCCAGGACGGCGTGCATCGGCGTCATGAGATCGGAGTAGGCCGAGGCGTCGGTCACGATGCCGAAGACGGTACGGCCCGGCGCGTCCACCCGGACGATGGCGCCGATACCGACGACGGAGTCCTTCGCCGTCCAGAAGTAGAACTGGTGCGCGGTGGACGGCTTGAGCTCGGTGGCCACCACGCGGCCGACGGGCGCGGTGGTGCTTTCAGGCTGGGTCATGCCGCAATCTCGCCGGGGGAACGCGCCCGGCGCCAGACAGGTTACCTTTGCTCCACTCTCCTCTCGAGCGTCAGGTGACCGAGGTCCTCGAGCGTCTGCAGTCCGCACTGGCGAGCCGGTATCGGGTGCAGATCGGACCCGACGGACGGCCGGCCGAGGCCGGGACTGGCGGGATGGCCACGGTATACCTGGCGGACGACCTCCGTCACGGCCGTCGCGTGGCGATCAAGGTGATCCATCCGCAGCTCGCCGGACATTCCTACCAGCCCGAGCGCTTTCTCCGGGAGATCCGCTTCGCGGCCCGGCTCAGCCACCCGCAGATCCTGCCGCTCTACGACTCCGGCGAATCCGACGGATTTCTGTTCTACGTCATGCCGTTCGTCGGTTGCGAGACGCTGCGCGACCGCCTGGCCTCACTCGGTACGCTTCCGGTGGCCGATGCGGTCCGGTTCACGCAGGCGCTCGCGGCCGCGCTCGACTACGCGCACCGCGAGGGGGTGCTCCACCGCGACATCAACTTTCCAGCACATTGGGATCCTAAGCTTAGAATTCCACGTGGACAAGTTGTCGCG
>JADMIO010792728.1_pt1 | contig 63301 bp, 38 predicted proteins | sample 8958161 | NCBI WGS metagenome assembly JADMIO01 (sample SAMN16585339, study PRJNA669376) | soil metagenome | isolation source: Crop rotation soil | place: USA: Cullars Rotation, Alabama | collected 2011
GACAACTTGTCCACGTGGAATTCTAAGCTTAGGATCCCAATGTGCTGGAAAGAAAGCTCGATTTCTTTCGCCCCCTGCGGGGCTTCTTATCTTGAACGTTTTACCCAGCGATGAAATCGCTGGGCTATTTTCTTTCGCCCTGCGGGCTGAAGGCAAAAATTGCGTATAAATTGAGCTCCTCCCCGCTTGACTGGGCGCATCTTAATTTTTGATTAGGTGCTTAGGAGTGATTGTCAAAGGTAATTCCGGCGGAGCCGGCCTAATGGATCTCCAAAATGAAGGAGCCCGCCAGGGCGAAAGACAATAGACCACCAATTTATTGGTGGGATCAAGCGGCGGCAGTTCACTAGTCCCGGCAGGGACGATAGAACGGTTTGTTGAAAGCTCGATTTCTTTCGCCCCTGCGGGGCTTCTTATCTTGAACTTTTTACCTAGCGATGAACGCTGGGCTATTTTCTTTCGCCCTGCGGGCTGAAGGCAAAAATTGCCGTATAAATTGACCTGTTCCGTGCTTGACGAAGCCACGTCTTTCGTACTTGCCCTTGTTTATATCAGGACCATATTGTGGTGGTGGACCGTGAAATCCTCTCCGAACAAAAAGCCGGCCAAAAATCGAAAGTCCCGTTCGAAGAGTCCCGCCAAATCCGTTAGCTCCACAAATTCGCCGGCCAGGAAGGTTGAACGTCAGGCCGGCAATGTTCTTAACCGCACAAAGAAACTTTATTTGAGTGCGGACGAGGTGCACTCGAGGGCGGACCAATTGCATGAATCGGTCAGAAAACTTCATAAAACTGTCCGGGGCGCAGACGATCCGCATCCTGACACCGAAAGCTCAGCCCTCGTCATTGACGAAAAGCGGATAGTAAAACCCAAGCCATTTCCCATTGTTGGTATAGGCGCTTCCGCGGGAGGTTTCGAAGCTTTCAGCGAATTGCTGCTTAATATTCCAAGGGATCTGGTGATGGCGATTGTTTTGGTTCAGCACCTGGATCCCAAACATAAGAGCAAATTAAGCGAGTTGCTGAGGCATAGCGCAAAGCTCCCGGTGGTGGAGGCCAGCGATGACATGGAAGTTAATCCCAATCACGTTTATGTGATTCCGGAGAATGTCACGATGACCATCAGTGATGGCCGCCTGCGCCTTTTTCCCCGAAGAGAGCACGCCAATCGTCCGATGCCGATTGATGCCTTCTTCCGCTCGCTGGCTGCACATCAGCAAAATCGTTCTATTGCAGTGGTGCTTTCCGGGACCGGGACCGACGGATCGCTGGGTCTTGAAGCGATCAAAGGCGAAGGGGGCATCACTTTTGCACAGGATGAAGGGTCCGCCAAATACTTTGGCATGCCCGGCAGTGCTATTCATTCGGGCTCCGTTGATTTCGTCCTGCCGCCCCTTGAGATTGCCAAAGAATTGGCGCGCATCGCTTCCCATCCTTTAGTCGGGCCCCCAAAACAAAAGGCAACCGCGCTCGGGGAAAGAAAGTCGCTCGGGGAAGAAGGTGAGGTAGAAAAGCTGATTCACGAAAGCCCGAGCGAGCTGAATACGTTATTCAGTCTCTTGCGGCATCGCAGGGGACTTGATTTTTCGCTTTACAAACAATCGACTCTTAAACGCCGGATTGTTCGGCGAATGATTCTTCACAAGCTACATACCTTGAATGAGTACGTCCAGCTTCTGAAGAAAAGCACCTCCGAAGTGGATGCGTTGTTCAAGGATTTGCTGATCAATGTCACGAACTTCTTTAGAGACGAAAAAGCATTTCAAAGTCTCAAGAAAAAGATTTTTCCTCGCATTCTTAAGGCTCATAACGACGATACTCCGCTTCGATTCTGGACCTGTGGCTGCGCCACTGGCGAGGAAGCTTACTCCCTGGCGATGAGTCTGCTGGAATTTTTTGAGCAAACCCGCACTCATCGCCCCGTTCAGATCTTTGCCACTGATATTAGTGATTCCAGCATCGAAAAAGCGCGCGCGGGAATTTATCCGGAGAACATTCTTCAGGATGTTTCGCCCGAGCGTCTCCGACGGTTCTTTACCAAGATGAATGGTCACTACCAGATTCATAAATCCGTTCGGGACATGTGCGTTTTTGCGCGTCAAAACGTGCAGATCGATCCGCCTTTTTCCAATCTGGACCTGATCACCTGCCGCAATGTCTTGATCTATTTCGGCCCGGTCCTTCAACGGAAAACCATTCGTTTGTTCCATTATGCCCTTCGTCAGCCGGGTTTCCTCCTGCTGGGAAATTCGGAAACCATAGGCACCTCCGCTGAACATTTCGGCCTGGTGGATAAAAAGCACAAAATTTACATTAAGAAGCCCACTTTCGACCGGGTAAGTTTCGAGATGATGCAGAAACCCAAAGAGATGCATCATCCTGTTCACGCACCACTTCCGTCAGCCGAAAAAGCGTTTGACGCGGAAAAACCCCAGGATTTTCAAGGACAAGTCGACAAAATTTTGTTGCGCGAGTTTTCACCTGCCGCCGTCGTTCTCAATTCCGACTTCGAGGTCATGCATTTTCGTGGGCGCACAGGAAGTTTTTTGGAGCACGCGCCAGGCACAGCGAGCCTGAGCCTCCTCAAAATGGCACGGGAAAGTCTTGTGATGCCCCTTAGGCTGATGCTCAATAAAGCGCTCAAGCAAGATGTTCCCGTCAAACAAAGTGGTCTTGAAGTGCGTCAGAATGGGCGTCATCAGCTCGTTTCCATTGAGGTGCGCCCTTTAAAGCTGGGCACAAGTCCGGAGCGCTTTTTCCTGGTCGTTTTTGATGACACAGAAATTTCGGTGGAGCATTCGTTTCAAAAAGGAGATGGTCACAATAGGCAGGGACGCTACCGGGTCCAGATGGGCCGACTCGAACAGGAACTCAAAGCGACCAAAGAATCCCTCCAGTCCATCATCGAGGAACAGGACGCGACTAACGAGGAAGTCCGCTCCGCCAACGAGGAAATTCAGTCCAGCAACGAAGAACTGCAAAGCACAAATGAAGAACTCGAAACGGCGAAGGAAGAGTTGCAATCCACCAATGAGGAGCTGACAACCCTGAACGAAGAATTGCAAAATCGCAATAATGAACTCAACCATGTCAATAATGATCTTGCCAATCTATTGTCCAGCGTAAATGTCCCTATCATGATGCTGGGGACCGACCTGACAATCCGGCGGTTCACTCCGGTAGCCGAAAGAATTTTTAATGTGATTCCCGCCGACATCGGCCGCCCGCTTCACGATATCAGGCGGAATTTTCTGTTGCCGGATCTCGACTCCATTGTTGTGCGCGTTATCGAGGATCTCACGACCGTTGAGCGCGAAGTGCAGGAACCTGACGGCCACTGGTGGATGCTTCGCGTGCGTCCCTATCGAACCCGCGAGAACAAAATCGACGGCGCAGTCATTGTTTTGACCGACATCGATGAACTCCGCAGGGGACTGGATGTTACTCTCGGCATGGTCAAACAGCCGTTGCTCCTTCTGGGAGGTGATATGATCGTCCGGAATGTGAATTTCGCATTTCTCAACGCGTTTGGTCTGACACGAAAAGAAATCGAAGCGCAAAACCTCTTTACTGTCGCCCGTGGCTTATTTGATATGCCCAATTTGCGCTTGCTCCTTGAAGACGTTTTGCCCAAAAACAAACAGGTGCTCGATTATGACATCGAAGCGGAGCTGCCCAACGTTGGTCGTCGCCAATTCAAATTAAACGCCACCCGGTTCTTAAACGAAAATCATGCTTTCCAGACTATCCTCCTGGCAGCGGAGGACGTGACCACCTCCCGGTAAGGTAATAATTACAAAAACTACAGTCTCCTAATCGCCTTTGCCCACTCTTGCGAAATATCCTGGACAGAATCCATACAACTGTTTTTCAAGGACACAGTGACCTGAACCTGCTCGTCCAGGATCGTTCGCGATTTGCGAAGCTTCTCAAGCAGAAGCTGAGTGTCGGCTTGCTTTTTTCGGGCCGCGTCGAGAACTTGATTAGGGCTTCGGGTCTGACGTCCTCTCATAGGATCTACTGTCATCAAGTTGCGTCTTTAGTGCAAGGCTTGTTGCTAAAAACTTATTCACAGCCATTCACAACGACTGACCCCAACTCCAAGCCCAAAAGGACCTAATTGGGGTAAATTGCCCATCATGTTTTGGGATAATTAGCGTATAAATAAATACGCTGATCTTTCAAAAAGCCCTCGAAGAGCGTATGTTCGTCCGGAAAGGTAAGAAATAGTAAAACACTCCGAATCGTGCGGAAGCGATTGCAACTCAAGAAAGTCAGAAAAAATGTTCGACTGAGATCTTCAGGAACGGATTCGGTTGAGAAATGCAAGTCCCTTTCCAAAAAGCTTGCTGAGTACGAGCAGAAGATCTCGGATCTGGAGTCGAAACTCACCCAGGCCCTCAACCAGCCGGAATCCAGTGAGTACAAGGAATTATTTGACGATGCACCGGTAGCTTGCCTGGTGATGGATGAGATGGGACTCGTCCACAAAACCAACCATCAGTTGCGAAGGATGTTGGCTCTCACGACTCAGTTGTCTGGTCCTTTCCTCCAATTTATTGCAAAAGAGAAAGTTATGGACTTTTTCGCTCATCTGTATCAGGCGAAAACAAGCTCGATGACAGTGCGCAGTGACATTCTATTGCGCTCGGCAAAAGGCGTTCAGATTCCTGTAGAAATAATCAGCCGTTCAGTAGAAGTAGTAAACGGGGTGAGGAACATACATAGCGTTGTTATCAACATCGATGAAAAAACCGCCGTCAAACAAGCCCTGGAGCGTTCAGAACATTATTTCCACACGCTCACAAAATTATTTCATGGAATCGCCTGGGATGCGGACGCCGAAACCCTGAATTTGAGCTATATCAGTGGATCGGCCGAGAAAATTCTCGGACATCCTTTGAAGTTATGGTACACGCCTAGTTTTTGGTTAAACCACGTGCATGCCAATGACCGGGAGCAGCTATCTGTTGCGCTGGCGAAATCGCTTAGTAAGGCCCAACGGCTTTTGGAACAGAAAAAAATGGAGCATGGTCCGGCGGCTTATCCTGAGCCGCTCGGCAGCATTCAATTGGAATTCCGCATGCTTAACTCCAATCGGGAAGTGGTCTGGATGCTGGGCACAATCGCCTTTTACTCAGCGGACTCGAAGGTCCGCATATTTGTCGTGGGGATGGATATTACCGAACGAAAGATAGCCGAACAGGGCTTGCAACGCGCCCACGCGGAATTGGAAAGGCGGATTGAAGATCGAACGCAAGAGTTGCGCGATACCGTGTCACAACTCGAGACTTTTTCTTATAGCCTCTCTCATGATATGCGGGCTCCGCTGCGGTCAATCCACGGCTTCTGTGAGATGCTTCAGCAGGAGCTGCACGCCGGTCTTACACCTCTGCAGCGCGATCTTTTCCATCGCGTGATGACCAGCACCAATCGCCTGGACAGGCTGATTCAGGATGTGTTGCATTACAGCCAGGTGGCCCGGACAGCAGTGGAATTGCGGCCGATTGATTTGGAAAAACTCGTGGATACCACGATTCGGGATTATCCTTTCTTGACTGCGCAGCAAGCTAATATTCAGATCTCCAAACCCCTGCTGCCAGTGGTGGGGCATGAGGCTTTTCTGAGCCAATGTTTTTCCAATCTGTTCTCGAATGCTCTGAAATTTGTTGCTCCTGGTCAGAAACCTCGGGTCAGCGTTTCCACCGAACAGGTGAAGGATCAGGTCCGTGTGTGGATCGTGGATAACGGGATTGGCATTCAGCCCGAAGATCAAAGGCGTGTCTTCAGCATTTTTCAACGTTTCCACAAAGCGCCCAATCTCTATGAGGGCACAGGGATAGGCTTGGCCATCGTGGCTAAAGCCGTCGAGCGCATGGGTGGAAGCCTTGGAGTTGAATCCAGCCCGGGCATTGGAAGTCGATTTTGGTTCCAACTGCCTGCGGGGTAAAGCTCTTATTGCAGAACTCAATGAAGTGGATTTCACTTTTCTCTAATTTCTGTGCAAATCCAAAAAGGTGGGGTATGTTGGGGTGCATTTTCTGTGTTTCCCGCGAGGTAGTTTCTGAGGTTCCCGCGAGGTAGTTTCTGAGGTTCCCGCGAGGTAGTTTCTGAGGTTCCCGCGAGGTAGTTTCTGAGGTTCCCGCGAGGTAGTTTCTGAGGTTCCCGCGAGGTAGTTTCTGAGGTTCCCGCGAGGTAGTTTCAACTACCAGCAAGAAGAAAGAAGATTAAGAAAAAGCAACTTATATTTCAGGAAAAGGCAAATAGGGTTCAGGGTTTCATGTTAAAAACAACAATGCATGGGGGGGACAAGGGAATGGGCATGAGATCACTGACCTTATTGATGGTAGATGACGCCGAGAACGATTTGCTCCTGTTGGAGACTGCTTTGAAGCAGGCAAATTTTGGGTGCAGTCCTCAAAAGGTGTTGAATGGAGAAGAAGCGATTGCGTACCTGGCGGGAGACGGCAAGTACAGTGACCGAACGAAATTTCCGAATCCGGCCGCGGTTCTTTTGGATTTGAACATGCCCCAAAAAAATGGTTTTGAAGTTCTCTCATGGGTACGGGGCCGTCCGGAACTAAAGTCCGTTCCTTTTATCGTCCTGACTGCTTCCCTGCGCAGGCAAGATGTTGAGCAGGCGGCGAGTTTGGGAGCTCATTCCTATCTGGTGAAGCCAGCCTCGTTGAGCGATTTGATTTCGATGATTCGTTGTCTCGGTGATTGGCTGCGGATGAATCATTATCCGCCGGGAAATCTTTGGGTGAAAACACGTTCTTAAGTGGGCGTTTTGTTCTGTTATTTTTTTTATTTTTTCTGCAAAAAGTTCTTGCGTCTTATTTCTCGTGCTGTATTTTGTGCGCGTTCTTTTGAAGCAGAAACCAATTGGAAAGAATTCCAGTTGACCAGTTCGCGCGGTTCGGGTAGTTTTATTCCGCGCAAATCAACGCAGGTCTGAGAGGCCGATTTGAGAAAAAGAATTCGGCTCTCGGCTTTTTTGTCCCCAATGGGGAAACAATTTGAAGGGCGGATCGCCCGGCTCGCATAAAAGACGATAGTGTGAAGAGCGAGAGATGTTCTTTGGCAAGTGGTAGAGATTCGACTCCGAGCAAGATGCTGGATGCTGGATGCTAGTTGCTCGATAAGCATTTCATCCGGTATCAAGAATCCAGCATCCAGTAACCAGTTTTGGGGCTGTAGCTCAGTTGGTAGAGCGGTAGCTTTGCAAGCTATAGGTCAGGAGTTCGAATCTCCTCAGCTCCACCAGTTTCGTGCAGCGTCCGAGCGTAAAGCGTGAAAGCGTGAGATTTCCACGCTCCGACACTTCGACGCTCACACGCTTCAACGATTCGTTGGGCGTGTAGCTCAGTTGGTTAGAGCATGCGCTTGATAAGCGCAGGGTCCGTGGTTCAACTCCACGCACGCCCACCATTTTTTTTAGCGAAGCTGAAAAAATTGCCGCGCCGAGCTCCGTCAGGACGAAGGCGGGCCCGGACCAAAAGCAAAAACCACTTGCAAATCGATTTGCCGATCTTAATCGCTCGGGGTTGCATCCCTGGGCACGAAAGAGGCGGCTAACGTTCTTTGACAACTGCACATAGGTAGATAACTAGGGCAAAATTACAGTTCGCTGAGTTCTGTTTGTTCCCTGCCGAAGGGAACAGATAGGTTAACTTTGTGATCAAGCTACTAAGGGCTTATGGTGAATGCCTTGGTGCCAAGAGGCGATGAAGGACGTAGTAAGTTGCGATAAGCCACGGGGAGCCGCAAGCAGGCTTTGATCCGTGGATCTCCGAATGGGACAACCCAGTCCAGGTTACTCTGGATTATCGACCGGATGAATTCATAGTCCGGCGAAGCTAAACGGGGTGAAGTGAAACATCTCAGTAACCCCAGGAAAAGAAAACGAAGCGATTCCGTCAGTAGTGGCGAGCGAAAGCGGAACAGCCTAAACCGGGAGGACTTGTCTTCCCGGGGTTGCGGGACCTTAATGTGGGAGTCTGAAAGTTAGTGTAACCATCTGGAAAGTTGGGCCATAGACCGTGACAGCCGGGTGCACGAAAACTCGAGGGCCCCTAGAGGTATCCCAAGTAATGCGGTGCACGTGAAACTCTGCATGAATCTGTCCGGACCACCGGATAAGGCTAAATACTCCTTGGCAACCGATAGTGAACTAGTACCGCGAGGGAAAGGTGAAAAGAACCGCTGCTAGCGGAGTGAAATAGTACCTGAAACCATATGCCTACAATGTGTAGGAGCCATGCCGCAAGGTGTGGTGACTGCTTGCCTTTTGCATAATGAGTCTGCGAGTTATTGTCAGTGGCCAGCCTAAACGGTTTTGCCGTGGAGGCGAAGGGAAACCGAGTGTTAACAGCGCGACCAAGTCGCTGGCAATAGACCCGAAGCGGAGGTGATCTACTCTTGAGCAGGTTGAAGCTGCAGTAACATGCAGTGAAGGACCGAACTCGTGGATGTTGAAAAATCCTGAGATGACTTGAGAGTAGGAGCGAAAGACTAATCAAACCCCGTGATAGCTGGTTCTCTCCGAAATCGCTTGAGGGCGAGTGTTGTGGAAGTACTCCTTGGAGGTAGAGCACTGAATGGCTTAGGGACCCCACCAGGTTACCAAAACCAATCAAACTCCGAATACCATGGATCTCAGTATCACAGCAATCAGGCGGCGGGCGATAAGGTTCGTCGCCGAGAGGGCAACAGCCCAGACCATCAGCTAAGGTGCCTAAATATAGTTAAGTGGAAAGGATGTGACGTTGCACAGACAGTGAGGATGTTGGCTTAGAGGCAGCCATCATTTAAACAGTGCGTAATAGCTGACTCATCGAGCGATGTCGCGCCGAAAATGATTGGCGATCAAACTATATACCGAAGCTATGGATTCAAGAGATCTTCGGATCTTTTGAGTGGTAGGAGAGCGTAATCAACGCTGCGAAGCCGGACGGAAACGGACGGTGGAGCGTTGATTAGTGAGAATGCAGACACGAGTAGCGATAAACCAGGTGAGAATCCTGGTCGCCGTAAACCCAAGGTTTCCTGGGCCAGGTTCGTCCTCCCAGGGTTAGCCGGGAGCTAACGCGAGGCCGTAAGGCGTAGCGGATGCACAGCAGGTTAAATATTCCTGCGCCGGCTGGGATTAAGACTGTGAATGACGCATCAGAAAACATCGACTAGGCAATCGAATGCTGAGCTTAGGGGCAACCCGAAGCGTATCGGTGGAGAAGGTGCCGAGAAAAGTTTGCAGCCGTTTCCCCAGTCGCCCGTACCGTAAACCGACACAGGTGGGTGAGTGTAAGCGCACTCAGGCGCGCGAGAGAAACCTCTCTAAGGAACTCGGCACATTAGCCCCGTAACTTCGGGAAAAGGGGTGCCCTTCGCAAGAAGGGTCTCAGTAAATTGCGTTTAGCGACTGTTTAACAAAAACACAGCACTCTGCAAAGTCGTCAAGACGACGTATAGGGTGTGACACGTGACCAATGCTGAAAGATTAAGGTGTCTTGTTAGCCGCAAGGCGAAGCTCGGCACTTAAGTCCCAGTGAATGTCGGCCGTAACTATAACGGTCCTAAGGTAGCGAAATTCCTTGTCGGGTAAGTTCCGACCTGCACGAATCGTGTAACGACTGAACGACTGTCTCGGAGAGGATCTCGGCGAAACTGTAACGGCGGTGAAGATGCCGCCTGCCCGCAGTAGGACGGAAAGACCCTATGCACCTTTACTGTAAGCTGGTATTGTGTTCTGATTAACTATGCGTAGCGTAGGTGGGAGACTTCGAAGCCGGGGCTTCGGTTCCGGTGGAGTCGCAATGTGAAACACCACTCTTAACTAATTAGGATTCTAACCTCACTTCTGTTAGCCAGATGAGGGACAGTGCCTGCGGGTCAGTTTGACTGGGGCGGTTTCCTCCCAAAGAGTAACGGAGGAGCGCTAAGCTTGGCTCAGCATGGTTGGCAACTATGCGTCGAGCGTATGGGTAAAAGCCAGGCTAACTGTGAGACCAACAAGTCGAGCAGGTGCGAAAGCAGGCCCAAATGATCCGACGGTTTAATGTGGAATTGCCGTCGCTCAACGGACAAAAGGTACGCTAGGGATAACAGGCTGATCGGATCCAAGAGTTCATATCGACGATCCGGTTTGGCACCTCGATGTCGGCTCATCGCATCCTGGGGCTGGAGAAGGTCCCAAGGGTCCGGCTGTTCGCCGGTTAAAGCGGTACGCGAGCTGGGTTCAGAACGTCGTGAGACAGTTCGGTCCTTATCCACTGTGGGCGCAGGAAACTTGAGGGGTTCTAACCTTAGTACGAGAGGACCGGGTTAGACGCACTTCTGGTGTGGCAGTTGTTCCGTCAGGGGCATCGCTGCGTAGCCATGTGCGGAAGAGATAAGCGCTGAAAGCATCTAAGTGCCAAGCTCCTCCCAAGATATTGTTTCCCGGACGCAAGTCCCTAAAGACCCCATGTAGACCACGTGGTTGATAGGTTAGGCGTGTAAGCGGAGTAATTCGTTTAGCGGACTAATACTAATCGGTCGTGCGGCTTGATCGCTTCTTTCTTTCCCGTATGGAGTGCCGGCTTTAGCCGGTTCTTCATCGGGCTGGAAATAGCGATTTCAACTCGCGAATTGTAAATCCTTGTTTCTCCTGTGTGCAGTTTTCAGAGAATGAAGAAGTGCCGAGTGTCGAGTGACCTCGTCGGCGCAGTGTTCTTTCAAATCTTGAGTTCGTTTGGGCGGAGGGTTTTCCCCTCGACACTCGCCCCTCGACACTCTTTTGCTTTTTGGTGGCCATAAAGCTGTGGTCCGACCCGATCCCATTCCGAACTCGGCCGTCAAACACAGACTTGCCGATGGTAGTAGTCCTATAGGTTCTGCGAGAGTAGGTTGCCGCCAGTCTTTCTTAAAAAGCCGAAATTTGAATTTCAAGTTTCGGCTTTTTCTTTTGTCATCCGTCGTTTGATTTGTGATTTGCGTTAACTTTAACTTCAACTTAAAGTTGTTCTATGACAACGGTCACGATGTTGGAGTTCCGAAAAAATGCAGAGCAGATCCTTCGACGAGTGAGCAAAGGTGAGCGTTTTGTCCTTTCACATCGCGGGCGTGCTGCTGCGCGCCTGGAACCTCTCGATCAAATAAAAGCTCAAAAGGATGATCCGTTCCTCACTATTGGAGCGCGGGCCATCCCCAGTCCGAAGGGCAAAACATGCCACTCGCAGATCGACCGTCTCCTCTATGGCCGCAAATAGAGTATTCGTGGATACATCCGGGTTCTTGGCTCTTTGGGATGCGGGAGACCAGCATCATGAATCCGCCGTTCGCCTTCAGGTGGAGCTCGCCCGAAAAAAATATCGATTTACGACGAGTGATTATATCCTGGATGAAACGATAACACTCCTGTTGATGCGACATAGCCATGATGCCGCTCATGATTTCCTTCGGACCGCTACCGGCAGTTCTTCCTTAGAACTTCAATGGGTTGACTCAGAAAGATTCCATGCCGCTGCGAACTTATTTGGCATTCATGACGACAAGGAGTGGTCTTTCACTGACTGTGTCAGCTTCGCGCTTATGCGTGAGTTAAGCATCGAGGACTCGATGACAAGCGATCATCATTTTCGTCAGGCTGGTTTCAATCCTTTGCTTAAAGGATAGCAGGGTGTGATTAAAAATCGGGAAATCTGGAAATAGAAGCCTCCTCTCCCTGTCCCTCTCCTCCAAAGGAGGAGAGAGAACGCAGACGTAGAAGGCATAACCTACTAGCCACCCGTTTCTAATCACGCCCAGGATAGCGAGGGTAAAAAATAAGTTGTCAATTTTCCGCTGATCTGCCATCTCTACTTCCAAGCCGAGGAAATCCAGCAAGCGCGGAGCATGGAAAGGAAGAGGGCATTTACCTTGATCGAACTATTGGTGGTGATCGCGATCATCTCCATTCTCGCCAGCCTGCTGCTCCCTGCCCTGCACCGCTCCCAGCAGGCAGCTCAAGGCACGTTTTGTCTGAACAACCTGAAACAATGGGGCCTGGCTACTCAGCTATTCGCTGCTGAAAACAATGATTACCTCCCGAAAGATGGCGCGCCGAACGGCATTTCAGTCGATGAAGGCTGGTACGTCGATCTGCCTCGAGTTTTGGGAATCCCTGTCTATTCTCAGATGCCCTGGCGAACGAATGTGACCGTCGAATCGGGGCGCTCTCTCTGGATCTGCCCTGCCAATGGGCGCCGGAGCAATGGCAACAATCTGTTCCATTATTGTTTGAACGAGCATGTGAATGGAATCGGCTCCGGTAATCAGGTTAAGCTTTCCTCGATTTCAAGGCCAGTGAACGTTGTTTGGCTTTTTGATAATGGGAAACTTGCGGCTGTGGCTCAGGAAAATAATGTACATACAAATCTGCACAATCGCGGCGCGCAATTTACTTTCCTCGATGGACACTCCGCCCGATTCAGGAACAATGACTATTGGGATTTTTCAAAAAATGCAGGACGAACAAATAACCCAGCCCTGGTTTGGTTTCCCTGACACGCGTAATTGCACGCTGATTTCTTCCAAGATTTTTCAGGTAGGGTCGCCTCGCGTGGTAGGGTCGCCTCGCCCGAGGCGACCGAGAGGAGCGCGAAAATCAACTAAGCTAACTAAGAAACAAAGAGGCACATTCTGTGCGACATATCTTTTTCAACAGCCGTCTAGGTCTAGGGTCAGGCAGGGGTCGCCTCGCCGAAGCTGTGAAAAAATCTAACACACTATGTTCTCCCTTCTAAGAAACTAGGTTTGCAAGCATCTGAATATGAATCATTTGTGTAAATAGAGTTTCTTTCAGTACCAGGGCACTGCCTCAGTGCATGCGAGGCTCTCCTCCTTTGGATTCTTTGGAGGAGAGGGCTGGGGAGAGGAGGCCATTTCTCTCTTCGATCTTCTATTTTTTCACAGCTTCTCCCGGTTCGCAGCAGCTGCAAACGCTTTCAATTCCAGAAATTACCTTTCCTCTGCAATTAACTGTTTCCTGCGCCATCAACTGTAGGCAAGTGGTGCGAGCCGGGACGGCTCGCGCTCCGATCCCAGACCGCGAATCGTCCGAGGCGACCGAGATGTCAGAGAAGCCAACTAAGAGTTGCGATAAATTTTGATGATGTAACCATTAGAAAAGAATTAACCACGCATGGAAGATTCGTTAACCTTGCCTGGCCCAAAGAACGGCCCGCTCCGCGAAGCTGTGAAAAAATCTAGTGCACTCTTCTTCTCCCTCTCCTCCTCAGGATCCTCAGGAGGAGAGGGCTGGGGAGAGGAGGCCATTCTCCCTTCCTATCTTCAATTTTTCACAGCTTCGGCGAGCGGGCCTTACCGATACAAAAGAACGGTCCGCTCGGCGAGCGGACCCTACCAATGACCCTTTATGGCATACCAGGAAAAACAATTGCAGGAGATTTCAAAAAAATTTCAGATTTATGGTGAAATTCTTCATGCCGAGACGCTGAAGATCGGCCATATCAACGAGACATATTCGGCTACTTACAGCCAGGGCGGCACGCGAGTCCGGTACATTCATCAGAAACTCAACCGGAATGTGTTCAAGCAGCCGGAGAAAGTGATGGAAAACGTGATGCGCGTGACGACCCACTTGCGCAGGAAACTCGAAGCGCAGAATGTCCGTGATTTTACGCGACGTTCCTTGGTGGTTATTCCCACAAGGGATGGGCAGCCTTTTTTCATCAATGGCGACGAGGGTGTCTGGCGTACATTTCTCTTTATCGAAGGTGTGGAGACTTTTGAAGCTGTGCAGTCACTGGATCAGGCATTCCAGGCCGGACGCGCTTTTGGGGATTTTCAAAGGCTGCTGGTGGACCTGCCAGGCGGGCGCCTGTTCGAGACCATCCCGGATTTTCACAATTCCCGAAAACGGTTCGACATTTTCCGCAAGGCGATTGCAAACGACCATTATAACAGGGCGAAAGATGCCAAAGCGGAGATTGAGTGGGCGCTCAAGCGTGAAGCGATCGTGGATGTAATTCTTAATGCGATGGCCAAAGGTAAAATTCCTGAGCGGATTACTCACAATGACACAAAGTTTAATAATGTGATGCTCGATGTTCTGACTGGAGAAGCCATGTGCATCGTGGATCTCGATACAGTCATGCCTGGCTGTGTTCTTTATGACTTTGGCGATATGGTTCGCACCACAACCAGTCCGACTCTGGAAGATGAACAAGATCTTTCCAAAGTAAAAATGCAGATCCCGATGTTTAAAAAAGTCGCCCAGGGCTATTGGTCCACCGCGGGACAGTTTCTTACGAAAACGGAGAAATCCTATATTGCATTTTCAGGAAAGCTCATCAGTTTCGAGATTGGGATTCGTTTCCTTACCGACTTTCTTTCAGGCGACACCTATTTCCGGATCCACCGGCCCAGCCATAACTTGGATCGTTGCCGGACGCAATTTAAGCTGGTGGAATCGATCGAACGCCAGGAGGAGGCGATGCAAAAGTTTGTGGACAGGTTGTGAACATAAATGACGAATGACGAGTGACGAAAGAAATCCGAATGACGAAACTCGAAATAAGCGACCTACCGTCTTTTTGTGCTTCGGGTTTCTTTCGACATTCGACATTCGACATTCGTCATTTGGAGACTGGCACATCAAGTTTTTAATGGCTCGAATCATTAGCGTTGGGCTAAAGACAAGACTTGCGCTCACTTCGCAAGTTTTGGCGCGTCAATCCTGTCACCACCCTGTTTCAGTATAGCCTTGATCACTCGGTTGTTTGAATTTCTCACAAAGGTAGCTTCGGCGTTTCCGTCAGTAACGAAGAAATTTCGGTCCGATCTGGGAAAGAGTTCGAATCGTTTCCGTCCTGTTATTTCCGCGAAGACATGGTTGCTTTCCATGGTTACTGTCATGAGCAGTCCGTTTCCCAGGTTATATTGGCCGGTAATCGTCTTCAAAGTCGACGGTGCAACGTCCGCAATCTTTGGAATTTCGGGTGAGGGCAGTTCTGGACCAAGCGTCTGGCGTGCGATTTCGCGAGCCAACACCCATTGCTGGAGCTTTGGAAGTTGGGGAACACAGTTCAATAACACGACCACAGTGAGGTGATAGTCGGGCATCCGCAGCAGATAGGAGCCAAAGCCATTGAGTTCACCACCGTGACTGATCTCTCGCAGCGAGTTCAAGCGGTCAATCGTCCATCCGCAGCCATAGCCAGTATCTTCCGGATGGGATGGGTCATCCCCTTTAAGAACGCTTACTGTAAAGGCCGTTTTCATGCTTGCTGCGGACAGCACCTTTTGACCAAACAGCGCTTCATTCCAACGGAAAAGATCATGCGCTGTCGAGTAGAGCGCGCCAGACGCGGCCACATTGGACATGTCCCAGTCCACCGATCGATGAACAACCCCATTTTCATAAGAATATCCCAAAGCCTCGTGGGCAATAGCGGCTCCGGATGGGTAAACGCCTGTATCCTTCATACCAAGTGGTTCGAAAAACATTTTCTGAAGATATGATGCGTAAGTCTGTCCAGAAATCTTTTCGACAAGCGAACCTAGTAAAACGTAGCCGGAGTTGCAGTAGGAATATTTTTCGCCTGGATCAAAGTCATAAGGGTCATCTTTAAAGGATAATATGAGTTTTTCCAATGGTAACGGGGAGCGAACGTGGGCCTTAAAGTCTGCTTTGGCAGTGAAATTATGAATTCCTGAACTGTGGGTTAAAAGGTGGCGCACCGTCACCTCTTGGCCTCTTGGCCAGTCGGGGACAAACTTTATGAGCGGATCGTCTATGCTCAGCTTGCCGTCCTCGGCGAGCTTCAGGATCGCGGCGGCCGTAAATTGTTTAGTAATGGATCCAATGCGGAACCGCGTGTCACAAGTGATTGGGATTTGTGTTTCAACCTGCGCCAACCCATAGCCTTTCGCCAATACTATGCCTCCATTCCTTGCGACGAGCACCGCCGCGCCCGGGCGGTTGCTTTGGACAACGTCAGCAAACAAGGCGTCAACCTTTATAGGTAAATCGTGGGACCCATCCAAAGCCATGATTTGGATGGGTGGGAAAAATAGCAGGAGAAAGATACCCAGTATGAATGAAGGCTTTTCCTTCAGGCAAGGCTGCGGCCGATTCGGGCCGACGGTTCCACAGGTGCTCAGCGAATCCATTTTAACGAACTTGTGCACTCTCGGGGCTGAGTCAAACCTCGCATTGTTTGCTTTCCTTAAAATTTCAAAACCAACATTTGCAATCTTGCTTGATGGTTTCAATGTCTCGAAGTTGACTCATCCGCGCCATCGCTCGACAAGCGGAAGGTGTTCTCGAGTTGTTCGACCTGCGCGATTTCTTTGCCGGCGACGCCGCCGCCGAGCGCGACGAGCCGATCTCCGGCCGGTCGCACGCGCGTTTGGAAACTGGCTGCGGCATCGTTGAAAGCTGAATTGGCGCGTTGCAAACCATCTCCGACGCGCTCGAAGTGCTCCGTAAATTTTACTACCCGGGCGTACAGCTCACGCGCTGCTTCGGCTATTTTCTGAGCATTTTCAGTCTGCGCATGTTGTTGCCAGCAAACGCTGACCGAGCGGAGCAGAGCAATGAGCGAGGCTGGAGTGGCGAGCAGGATCCGTCGGCTTGCCGCCCAAATAATCAGATCCCGGTCACCTTCCAAGGCTGCGCTAAACAGTGATTCGGCGGGCAGGAACAGCACTACATGATCCAGTGCCAAAGGGAACTGGCTTGGATAGTCCCGGTCAGCCAGGGCTTTAATGGTCGCTTTCAGTTTGCTGGCATGAGAGGAAAGCGATTCAGCTCTTTGCTGGGGATCGGCTAATTCCAAGGCATTCAGAAAGTCCAGATCGGGCACCTTGGCATCGACGATAATCACACGGTCCCCGGGCAATCGAACCACCAGGTCGGGTTTGCGATCCCCCTCCTGGGTTTGTTCGGTGAAATCGCAATGGGCGCTCATTCCCGCTGCTTCGATCACGCGCCGCAAGGTTTCTTCACCCCATCGGCCGCGAGCCTGGTTGGACTTGAGCACGATGCGGAACTGTTGGGTTTCCTGCGCCAACATTTGGTTTTGCTGAGTCAATGTTTCGAGTTGTTGTCGTACTTCGCCCAGGGTTGCTGCTTGCGCGTTTTCTGCTTGCTGGAGCCGTTTCTGGTATGTTTCCAATTGCTGCTTCAAAGGCTCGACAAGGGTTTTGATCGCCTCCTGCCGCTGTGCCAGGTCTCCTTTTGCGGTCTCCTGAAGTTTTCCGAAGTTTTGTTCCGCCAATCGCAGAAATTCCGGGGCGGTTTGTTTCAGAGTTTCGGCGCTTAAAGCTCGAAAGGCTTCTTTCAAATCAGTGATGGCTTTTTCCTGGGCCAGTTTCGCATCGTGAGAAATCTTTTCATGCATCTCTCGCTGCTCGATTAAGCGCTGTTCAGCAATCTCCTGTTTTGCCTGCGCCTCGGCCCGGGCATTGCCAGCTTGTGTCAATTGGGAGCGAAGATAATTCAGGTCGGACTCGCGTTGTGATAATTGCTGGCGCAATTCATTTTCCAGCCGGTTGTCGGACGGTGGTGATTGACGGGCTGCCCGCAATAGCCATCCAATGACAGCGCCTAGAGCGAGACCGAGCAGCGTATAAAGGAAGGGCGACACCAGATAGACGGGCTACACGTTAAAAGATGTTCTCTTTAAAAATGCGCAATGACTTCAATTTCCACATTGGCGCCCTTGGGCAATGCAGCGACCTGGATGGTCGAGCGTGCCGGGAAATCGCTCGTGAAGTACTTGGAATAAACTTCGTTCATTCCTGCAAAGTCCCCCAAATTTGTAAGGAACACGGTGCTTTTCACCACGTTTGCAAAGCTAAGCTTTTGATCATCAAGAATCGCTTTTACGTTTAACAACACCCGTTCGGTTTGAGCTTTGATATCGCCGCTGACCAGGTTGCCTGTGGCGGGGTCGATTGGAATTTGGCCTGCGCAAAAAAGCAGTTCGCCAATGCGCACGGCATGGTTGTATGGACCTACGGCTGGGGCTGATTGGGCAGGTTTAATGATTTGTTTGTTCATAATACTGGCCATGCGATGGTACTCGGAGGATGGTGCGGGTCAACAAGGACCTGTTCGGTATCGTTCTTCTTAAACAGCAAGGCCTTTATCGGATTTATTTACGACAAGAGCCAGGCCGTCTTTTGTATTTGCAGGAAAAGCGGTGTCGCGCTTTGCTTGCCACCGCAGTCCATAGGAACTACTCCCGGAAAAACAAGGTGTAACGATAATTATCTGCGGTGGCCCAGTCTTTAGGATTTGGTTCCTGTCCAAAAGTTGTGATGTGCAGAATCAGATCGTGAGTTGCGCGGTCTTCGATCAGAGGGAAATTGGAGAACTGGATGTCGCCCTGGCCGAGTTGGCGATCGTCAATAGCGGTCACCGTGCTTCGATTAAGAGCCGCTTTTTCTTCATTCACTTCTGCGATGACCAGGGGATAGCGTGGTGAATTGCCCGATGGAGCTTGCGCGCAGATGTTTCCAAGCCAGTAAAGTTTTCCCGTGGCTTGACGTCGAATCATTCTGTGAAAGGAAGAGGGTGAGTAAAAGCTCGAGCCATCTTCGTATTTCCATTCCGTCGGCGCGCTGAGTGTCTGGGCCCCATCGGTGGACACGCTGAAAAATTTGCGCCCGGGCATCTTAGCACTTGTGCCATCCCACCCTTCAGTGGAACCGCGCCAAACGATCAGCAAACGTCCATCTTTCAGCTCTGCGACTTCGGGTTCCATCAAGCCACGCGCGGACATCTCATGTGAAATCTCGACCCGTGCACCTGGACGCCATTCGTAATCCTTTTGCGCTGAATTCCAATGTCCCAGAAAACAGAGGGAGCCAAGGCGCCAGGGCCGCGAAGTATTTTTTGAATCGTTAAGAGCATTGGCATGAGCAAGACACAAGACAAGGTTGCCGTTGGAGAGGCACAAAATGTTATTCCCTGCGTAACCTTCGTTGTGATTGAGAAATCCCGGCTTCAGTGGTTCAGCGGGATCAAACACATCGCCTTCTTCATAACGAAGCTGCCTAGGGCTCGTCCACGTGCGACCCTGGTCGCTGGAAGTGCGCACATAAGTAAAATTATGATAGACGCCTTTGATCTCTATTTGCCGAAGCCATAATTGCACGAGCAACCGGGAAACGTCATGATAAACGCTCACGCATTCGCCTTCCCAAACCGAGACACCGTTGTAATTGGTTTTGTTCGAGGGTTGTACCTGTACAAAATCAGTCCAGGATGCGCCATTGTTTGTGGACCACCGCGCTTTGATCTGTTCGCCCACATCCGATTCGCGTTCGATACCTTGCACTTCGCGCAGCTCGAATTTTGAACCGACATATTGAAGCGAAACCCATGGAGCAACTCTCGGCGATGTATGCTTCAAATACATTTCCTTTTTGCCAAGTGCTATGGGCAGATTCGCTTTCCAGGGAGCGGCAGCCGCCTCAGCTTCCGGGGGCGCAAGTAGTTTGCGAATGGCTTCCACCAATTTCGCCTCTGAACCGGGCGCAACCCAGTGCCAGTCACTGAGGTTCGGATCGTTTTCACGGATCTGACGTTCGGTGGGAATATAGCCGGTTGCACCGTCGCCATACCCGGAGACGAGGACAAACTGATCCGGCCTCATGCGTTGCGCTGCGAGTTGGAATTCGACGTAAGCTTCGCCGGGAAGCAGCAGCCATTGGGCAATCCCAAAGTCGATGCAAGGCACATGAATCGGGCGCGCAGTTTCCAGCCGGTTCTGCCAGCTCAGGGCCATTGCCGCGAGGCACTGTTGAAAAGGAGCAGTAGCCGGGTTGAGCTTTTTCTCCAAGTCCAGCTTGGTGAAGCCCGAGGTTTGTCGTGGCGCGAAGAGGACAGGCTCGGTTTTGAAAAGCAGGTTTGTTAATGGCACTTTTATAGTGCCTTGCCACGCCTCGTCCATGGCCTTGTGAATTTGTTCCGCCAGCACAGCTCGATTTTCATGCGCGCCGTTATTATATTTTCCGGCAGTAATATTTCCACCCGCGCCAGTGAGATAGATCTGCTCGACGCCAGGCGTTTCTTTCTGGCGTAATCGCCGTGCAATTCCGGGAAAGTCGGCAGAGACTTCGCCCTGGCCATAGTAGCTCATCGGATGGGTGGCATAGGCGCTGACTGCCACAAGAGGCGTTTCATTATCCCAAAAGCTTAGCGTTTTGAGCCATGGGTCCGTAATGCCCTCGTCTGCTTCGATTGCGGTTTTGTCAGTGGTTCGGCTGCCGCGATCGTACCGAATCCAGCCCTCGGGTGTTCGATATCTGCGATTGGACGCCACATGGAGCACCTGTGCGGCACCCATTCCGAGATGGGTCACCTTGCGCGCTTTTGGCAATGATTTCTTCAACGCTGCGGCAACTCTTTGCACGGCTACTTCATGAAATTGCGGGTCGCACACTGAACCCTCCAGTTTGTGCGTGCGCAGGATGCGTTCCGCTTCCAGATCTGCCACCGGTGCGTCGTGTTGATGAACCGTCGAAACCATGACGCGATCGGGTGTTGTTCCCGCTGCGGCCGCAAGGACCTCTTGCCAGCGGAAATATGCTTCGTTCCGAATCTCGCACCAATCCACTGCAACTACCACGACCGGTTTTTCAACCCCTAATAAGACCAGCCCATGTGCTTCGAGAGGGTCACAAATTGTTTTTGATTTCCAGGAACCTCCCATCATGCCGTGGCCTAGCGGAACTGTGACATCCGCCGAAAACACTGCTAATTGAAAATCCTGCCAAGCATTTGCGGAAACCGAAATGAGGATGCATAAGCCAAAAACCAGCACGCTTACTCTCCCGACCAAGCAATAACGTGCCAGATGACGCATGTGGTTTTTCTAAAGGGCAGGCGTGAAAATGCGCTGAAGCTTTTCCGTCGCAGCGATCGTTTTGCCATTAACCAGCACGCGCATTCCTTTGCCCCGTTTGTAATGTTTGCCGTCACTGTCGTAAAGAATCGTCAAGAGCCGGCCGTGATAAGGTATTTGGTCCAGGCAAAAGTAGCTCCACTCATTTTGGGGCAATAAGGGATTGACCTCGATTAAGCTATCAGGCCGGGGGCGCAAACCAATCAGACCACTGATAAGCAAATCGCAAAAAGTGGAGTGATTGTAATCTTTGCCGCGTTCTTCCCCGCCCTTTCCTCGATCCCATGTGCCATTTGCCCATGTTTTCAGTCTTGTACGGGCGATCCAATCACCAGTGATGGGATTGAGGTTTTCGTCAATCCACGGTACGACCTGGCCATCGTCCAGTTTCAAGTGATGTGACTTCGCATAGATCTTCAAAAGCGTAAGATAATCCTTCTTGGTGATCAGGCTTTGCTCGTCCTGGTTCAGGAGATTGCCCAGCGCGGTGAGTGTGAGAGCTGTCGAATAAGGCCAGCTCGGGCCATTCCATTGGCATTCATGTCCCTGGTAAGAGATGGCAAATTGTTTATGGCTTTGTTCGGCAGTGGTGGGACCGAAGGGAGCATAAAAGCTTTTTGAACTCATCAACTCTTTCCACGCGATGGATTTGTCCTTATCAGGCAGACAGAAATACCACGGTGTATAACCATGCAGCTCGCGAACGTCCGAGAGCGTGGCATTAGTGGTGCGCGGGAGCACTTTGAAAAACTGTGCTTCCGAATCCCAAAGCTTTTCCTGGACGAGCCGTTTGATTTCGGCGGCCTTTGCTTTGAAAGAATCGCTGAGCAGTTGTTTACCGCTGAGTTCGGCAATCCGCGCTATGGCCAGCGCATCCCCATACATGTAGCTGTTAATGGTAGCCCGATACCCCTGTGAGTTCGGTTGCAAGGCGCCACTGATTGAGACTTCCATCCCATCATTTCCATCCGCCTGCCAAAAAAGGCCGTTGGGATCGCGATGAGTTTTTTCCCACGCTTCAAAATTTTTGATCAGGTCCGGCAGCAACTCTTTTGGCAGGCGGCTGTCCCCCGTGACGAGGTAGCGTGACCAAACAGAATCTGCCGCCCAAAAACTGTAGGTCCGCGGATTGCCTCCTCCATGAAACCAAAATCGCGAGTAGTCATCTAAATAGCCCGGATCGCGCAACCAGCGTCCTTCATACAGGTGATGTCCGGCAGCGCAACAGATCGAATTGTATTTGCCCGCCCATGGGACCGGAGGCAGAAATTCGGTAATAATGTATCCATCGGGGGTTTGCTTGATGTGTTTGCGATAGGTCCACCAACGAAAATAGTAAATCTCCTCGAGGGTTTTATCGGGACAATCCAGCAAAGGAATGTTTTCTTTCAGGAAATCCCACGCTATGCAATTGGAAATCGATTGCGCATACAACTCGCGATCATGGCTGTTGAAGGTATCGATAAAATGCTTGAAAGAATCCGGTTTCAGGACCGCGGCTGCGTTATTGGTTTTGGCCGGTGCTTTGGAAAGCCACGGAAACCCCAAATCTTTTCCCTCGTGAAAAACCACGCCGATTTGCTCCAGACCGGCGTGCCGTCCATTGTACCAAAGCAGCCACTTTTTTCCGTCGAAAATGGCATATGGCTTATAACAGGCATCATGATCCCATCGATCTTTGCCTTGGTGAACAATTGGATTTTGAGGATGTCGTTGCCAATTTGTGATTCCATCTGGCGAGCGAGCAATTCCGATCTGCGCGTGGTTAATATCCCGAAAACCGATATAAAACATAACATACCAGCCGTCCTCCTTAATGACCTGGCACCCGGTCACGCGGTCGCGTTCCCACTCGAATTGTTTGTCAGGTTGAAAAATAGGGTTTTGCGGATGCTTTTTCCAATGCAGTCCATCCGGGCTGGTAGCATAACCAATGGCATCCGGCTCGTTCTGGCCACCTCCTGAGTACCACATTTTGTATTCTTTCTTTTTTTCATCCCAAAGAACGTGGGGGCACATCAAAGCTCCCTTTTCCCAGGGCAGCTCCGGTGAAAGTACAGGCTTATCGCTTTGGCGCGACCAGTTGATACCATCAACGCTGGTGGCATATCCGATCCAGGAATGTCCTTTAGCCTGTCCCGTGTACCACATGTGATAATCAGTTCCGCGCTTAAGCACGACAGGACGATTGATGTCATCCTCCCATCCATTCTCCTCTTTGGGGGGCAGGACGATCCTCGGCGGTTCACTCCAATGGACTCCATCCGGGCTTTCGACTAGAGCAACACTCTTTTTCGGACGCCATGAAAGCCACATGCGGTAGACATCCCTCTCCTTCAATACGGAAATATCGAAGCAAGTGCCATATTTCCCGCCCATGATGGGATTGCCTTCGAACTTCTTCCAGCCGGCGCTGGTTTCGACGGTGTTGGTTGTAAAGATGGCTTCTGCTGAAGCCGTTGCCGCAAGAGCGATACTTGCCCTAAATGTTGCAATTCCAAGCGCCGCAACTATTGCCATTTTTTTATGCACAAGCCCCATGGTATTCCGAGTCATCTAAAAAAGCACCACCGTTCAGTTTTACTTCAAATCGGAAAACACACCCATCCAATCCGGATTGACAATTGCCTTGCGGCATACGTCTTTGTCGGTCATGAAAGCATGGCTCATGGATGACTACACCGGCATCGAGAACCTTCGTCTGGGCGAAGTGCCCGATCCGATTGTGCGACCTGCTGAAGCAATTCTGGAAGTGCAATACGCCGCATTGAATCCTGCGGACCGTTATCTTGCAGAACGGCAATATCCGGCGAAACCTGTTCTGCCACACATTCTGGGCCGCGACGGCATGGGGACGATTGCGGGCATTGGCGCAGGCGTGACGGAAATGCAGGTTGGACAAAAGCGGGTTCTCTTGCGCGGTGAAGTTGGAATCAATCGTCCGGGAACTTTTGCGCAGCGCGCTGCCGTGCCCGCAGACAATCTGGTGGAGATTCCGAAAGGTTGGAACGATCAGGAAGCCGCGGGTGCATCGCTTGTGTATCTGACTGCTTATCAGGCGTTGACCATGTGGGGACCGCTGCCGGAAAAGGCGGTTATTCTTGTAACTGGAGCATCGGGTGGAGTGGGAGTTGCCACAATACAGTTGGCGCACGCGATGGGTTGCACCATCGTGGGACTTTCGAGGAGTTCAGAGAAGAGCAAACGATTGCAACAACTCGGCGCCAATATCACCCTGAACCCCGAGGAAAAAGAATGGCGTCAAACCCTTAAGAAAGCGTTGGCGCCAAAACGAGTGGACCTTGCTGTGGATAATATCGGTGGCAGACTGCTGCCAGAGGTAATCGAGATGCTGGGTGAGCTCGGAAAGGTCAGCCTGGTAGGCCGGCTCGCGGGAGCAGTGCCGGAGTTTAATACCGCTTCCCTGTTTTTCCGCCGACTCCGCCTGGGAGGCGTCACTGCCGGTGCCTATACTGCGGCTGAAGCGCAAGCGACCTGGCAAAAAATAGTGGAATTACTTGCACGAACCGGGGCTCGGCCGCTTGTGGATAATGTGTTTCCGTTTAAAGAATTGCCAAAAGCATTTCAACGATTGGCCGAAGGGCCATTGGGGAAAGTACTCCTCGATTGTAGGATGGATTGAACCGTTCCAGGTAGGTGGGATTCGTTTGTGGGTTACGCGTGCGTTGAACTTCAACCCCGAACGATGTTTATACCAACCAGGTTGAGCCATTTTGCATTTGTATGTTCCACCGAGCTAAACGCGCCGCAACCCACGTTGGGGTTGGTCTCATATTCTAAAAGCCGTTTTACCCTGGGTAGCCCCTTGTGCGGCAACCCGGGGCTGGAGGACGCAATCCCGTTGGGATAAAATTTGAACTCAGCAGGGACATAGCTGAGCCCGCGGCAATGTGCGAGAAAAACAATGCAAAATTCCTGGCCTCGAGCCCGTTCGGATGTTGCCACGGGTTAAAGCTGGTTAAAGCCGGTTAAAGCCAAGCGCTCCCCTTCCTGTTAACCCACCGCTCCCTGTCGCCTGACCAAGGTATGCTCTCAGCTCGTAAGCCGAACCGGATTTGCCCGAAATTCGTCTGTTAAATCAACAAACGGCACCTGGGCCGCCAGCCACCTGGGCTCTTTGCTGATGCCGTCCATGGAGAGGACGGTATTATTCCAAATCAAGTACACTCGATCGCCCAACGCGGTAAAAGCCTCGAACCCGGTGCCAATCCCATCAGGAGCAAATTCAAAATCACCCGGATCATGGGATGTCGTCAGCAAAGGCGCCCGAAGTTTGCCGGCATCTTTTAGAAAATTCTTTTGAAATCCTTCCTTCCGCGGCCCTTCGTAGGCCAGCAGACGAGCTTTATTCCCGGCGAACGAGACAATGGCCCATTCGTCGAAAACGACACTCGCATAGCGCGCGTTCATTTTCTCAGCGCACATTTTAATCAAATCTGTTGCTTCACAAAGTCTCATACTAAAAGGCTCGAACGGTTTCCTGAAAAGCAAATTTCAGGCCACAAATCTCCCGTGCCGGTGCCGATGAGCTTTGCGCGGTTTTCTCGCGTGCGTTGGAGCGTGGGAGGATCTGTTCTCCCGATTTTTGCGAAAAGCTTCTTGAGGCATGACTTTCATGTCGCCATCGCGTGCCAGCCGGAAATCCACCTGCTTTTTGAACGTATCCACCTTGGCCACTTGCACCTTGAACCGATCGCCAAGCCGCACCGTGCGACGGGTGCGCCTGCCGACCAGGTGATTCCGTCCGGGGTCGAACACATAGAAATCTTCCTCCATCGTCGAGAGAGGCACCAACCCGCTCATGGCAAGGTCGGGCACATCGACGAAAAAGCCAAAATTACGGACGTCCGTTACCAACGCCGGATAAACTGCGGGCCGGCCCGACGAAAGCTGTCCTTTGAGGAATGCAAAGAGTTTAACGTCTTTGCTCGCGCGTTCCGCATCAGCCGAGTTGCGTTCAGTAACGGAGATGTGATCGGCAGTCTCCGCCAGCATTGAGGTCGAGTTGAAATTCTTCTCGAATAACGCTCGATGGACCACCAGGTCAGCATAGCGTCGGATCGGCGAGGTGAAATGTGTGTACTTCGCTTTGGCCAGGCCATAATGTCCCAGCGGTTTGACGGCATAGCGGGCACGCATCAGTGATTTCAGAAAATTGATTTTAAGGGCCGGCCCGATTGAAAGGGTGTTCAGCCTTTGCAACAGCCGCTGCACCTCTGGACGCTGTCTGAGATTACCGCAAGGCACGTTGTGGCTTAGGACCTCTTCGCGATATTCTTCCAAGCGATTTTCATCCGGCGGCTCATGGACCCGGTAAATGGCCGGCCGGCGCAGGCTCATCAGGCGGGTAGCGACTGCTTCATTAGCCAGCAGCATGCATTCTTCGATTAACTGATGAGAAATATCATTCTCAGTCCTTTCAATGCGCGCCACGCGCCCTCGCGCATCCAGCCGAATTTTCATCTCCGGGAAATCCAGTTCGAGGGAACCGGCCTTAAAACGAGCGCGCCGGATGCGCTGGGCCAGTTCATGGGTTTCATGCAGCATCTGTTCGATTGGCCCCGTAGGTTTGCGCTGCAGGACAGTCAGCGCCTCCTGGTAGGAAAACCGGCGTTGCGAATGAATGACTGCGGAATAAAACTTCGTCTGCAACACCCGGCCTTCATGAGAGAGAAGGAACTCGACGCATTTGGTCAGCCGATCAGTGCCCGGTTTTAGAGAGCACAATTCGTTGCTCAAAGCTTCGGGCAGCATGGGAATGACCCGGTCCACCAGATAGGTCGAGTTGCCCCGCTTGCGCGATTCGACATCGAGCGCGTTGCCAGGTTTCACGTAGTGAGCTACGTCCGCAATGTGGACCCATAACCGCCATTCATGCGCGCCGGCCCGTTCGAGACAAATGGCGTCGTCAAAATCTTTTGCATCATCCGGATCAATAGTGATGACGTGGTGGGTGCGGCAATCCACACGGCCGTCCAGGTCGGTCCGTTGAATTGCTGTTCCAAACGAACGCGCTTCCTGCAAAACGTTTTTAGGAAAATGCAGTGGCAAATCGTATTGCCGCAGCACCGAGAGCATGTCAACACCCTCAGCATCCGGCGGTCCAAGAATTTCAATGATTTCGCCTTCGGGATTGGTATGACGCGATTCCCACTCGCGCAACTCGACGACCACCTTGTCATTGATCTGCGGCGGCCTCCCCACATCTCTCGGTTGTGGTACATAAATGTCATGGGGAAAACGTGGATCATCCGGTACGACGTAAAGGAACTGGCGACTGCGTTGTAACGTGCCGACGATTTGCCTGCGCTGGCGTTCGAGAATGCGAACGACCGTGCCTGTCGTCGGCGCAGAGATGTGGGGCCGCAGTCCTTTAGGCCGGATATCGCGGCGCACCAGCACACGATCCTCGTGCAAGGCTGTGGAAGTAGCGCTCTCTGGAATGATAATCTCCTTCAGTGCGGGATCGTCAGGTTGCAAAAAACCTTTTCCCTGACGATTCATCCGGATTCGTCCCGGAACCAGGTCAGCGTCGCGTGGTTCGATATAGCGGTTGCCTTTGATGCGCGCGATGCGTCCTGCCCGCTCGAGTTCGCGCAACACCATTTGCAATTCCTGTTGTTGATTTCGCTGCAGGCCGATTGCCGTGATCAACTCGGGAACATTTGAAGGTACATAGTCTTTGCGGCGAAGAACGGCGAAAAGCTTTTCGGTAATTTCTTTCATTTTAGCTTACAACTGGACATCAAAATAATTGAATGAACGTTCGACAATTTTTGGAGTGCGGCGGCAAGCGGAGCGCGACGCCGCTTTGGATTCGCATACGAGTCTCCGTTCGCAGTAAAAGCGGTGTCGCGCTCCGCTTTGCCCCCGCACTCCATAGAACTTTCTGACTACGTCCTCGTGGCTCTATTAAAAATGGCTTCGTAACGAAACGCATTTGCATCTTTGCCAGTGGGCACGATAAATAAATCGAAACTGCCGAAGCCATCGTGTTCAAATCGATAGGTCTTTTGCCCCAGAAAAGCTTTTAACGGACCGGCAAAGATTAGCGAAAAACTATCCGAAACTTTGTTCGGCTGCTGACAATTTCGGGTGACCTCGACCAGGTCCACTTCCACGAGACCTGTGTCTGCCCTGACTCGAAATCGGGAATTGAGCAGCTTTTCAAAGGTTTGAAATGTCAGTTCCTCCGGTGCGACCATTCTCATTATATAATGGGATTTTCGAATTCCTGAACCAAAAAAAGTTGACTTCACCTGATTTTTTCAGGTTTATTGGCATAACAGTAGCTGTTTTTCTTTTGGATTAAAGCTTAATTGCGTGTACCTGGAAGCAAAAGCCGCCCTCGAATGATCAATCGCCGTAAATTCCTCGTTCAATGTTCAACAGCGGCTGCAGTGGCGGGTAGTGCCTCTACTTTGGCGGCGGTTCCCGGACGACATCTTCGACAAGTTTCCGTCGGCTCGATCCATTTTTCAGCCTTTGCCCGATTAGTAGGCTCCCCCTTCTATTTATACCAGGAGCTTGCGAGCATTCGTTTGCAGCTTGTCGAAGCTTCACCCGAAATGGGATACGATAATGGTCATGACCTCCATTCTGGATTTGAACCGCAGCAGTTCGGATTAACTTTCAAAGGACCTGTTCACCAGCCGCTCGAACAGAACACTTACTCTTTTTCTCACGAGGCGATTGGTAAATTTTTGCTGTTCATCGTGCCGATCTCAGGTCCAGGCATTGCAACCAATGCCAGATTTTATCACGCCTCATTCAACCGTGTTTTTGAAATTTCAGCTTAATCCCTCCAAAATATGGCTGAACCGTTTTTAAGTGAAATCCGGATCATGAGTTTCGGATTCGCCCCCAAGGGTTGGGCGTTCTGCAACGGACAACTTCTGCCCATCAATCAAAATCAGGCGCTCTTCGCGCTTCTTGGCACTACTTATGGCGGGGATGGCCGTGTGAACTTTGCCTTGCCCAACTTGCAAGGCAGAACACCCATTCACTTCAACAATAACCATTCGCTCGGCCAGGCTGCAGGTGAACAGGCCCACACGCTCACAATGGCAGAAATGCCGGCTCACACTCATGCGGTAAATGCCTCAGCATCAGTCGGCAACGCAGTCGTGCCCACAGGCGCCGTGCTTGCCAGCCCATTGAATCTCAGCTATCGCCCTCCGGACAACGGGCTCACCACGATGATCATGGGCACGATTACAAATGTCGGTGGCAACCAGCCTCATCTCAATATGCAGCCTTTCCTGGCATTAAATTTCTGCATTGCGCTGCAAGGAATTTTTCCGTCGCAAAACTAACAGAAAAACCATGGCACAACCTTACGTTGGTGAAATCAGGATGTTTGCGGGAAACTTCGCTCCGGCGGGCTGGATGTTTTGTGAAGGTCAACTGCTGCCTATCAGTGAAAACGAAGTTTTGTTCAACTTGATCGGCACGACCTACGGAGGCGACGGGCAAGAGACTTTCGCTCTTCCTGATATGCGAGGCCGGTTGCCCATTCACAGTGGCAATGGTTTTATTTTGGCGGAAACGGGCGGCGTCGAGACTGTAACTCTGACTACACAACAGATTCCCGCGCATTCGCATCCTCTGCAGGTATCCCAGAACAATGCCTCGGTGGCGAATGCGGCGGGCAACGTGCTGGCGCAAACTCCGAGCTATACACCGTACATCGCGATGCCAGCGAACTCGGCATTGGATCCAAATTCGTGCTCGATGGTTGGTGGAAACCAGCCGCACGACAATTTCCAGCCGTACCTGTGCCTGAACTTTATCATTTCATTGTTTGGCATTTTCCCTTCTCAAACCTGATATGGATCCATTTGTTGCCGAGATACGAATTTTCCCTTTCAACTTTGCCCCCAAAGGTTGGGCTTTCTGTAGTGGGCAATTAATGCCCATTTCACAAAACACGGCTCTCTTTTCTTTGCTCGGCACCACATACGGCGGTGATGGAAAAAGCAATTTTGCTCTGCCCAATCTCCAAGGCAACGCACCGATGCATCCTGGTCAGGGACCTGGCCTGTCCCTGCATGATCTCGGAGAGATGGGCGGAGAGGAAACCGTCACGCTTCTCGGATCGGAAATGCCGGCTCATTTTCATGGAATTATGACGTCCACTCAACCTGGTGAGGATATAGGCCCGAGCCCTGCCGAGGCGCTCGCCCGGTCCGTCGGTGCTTCGCTTTATCAGACGACCACCAGCCCGCTCGTTCCGTTGGCCAATTCGGCGCTCGCTCCTGCAGGCGGAGATCAGCCTCATAACAACATGATGCCTTATCTCACTCTCAATTTTTGCATCGCGTTGCAGGGTGTTTTTCCACCGCGTGGGTAACCGGGCTCATGTTCATGGCTCCAAACATTGCCGCGCAAAGTGTGACTTTGAAACCCGTGGATGAATCCGCGCGCGGCTTTCTGTTTAGCGTTTACGCCAGTACCCGCGCAGAGGAACTGGCCGTCACCGGCTGGACCGATCAGCAAAAGCATGATTTTTTGCAAATGCAATTTTTCGCTCAGGACAAACATTACCGCGAAAATTATCCGGGAGCGGAATTTGAAATTATCCAAGTCAGCAGTGAGCCCGCAGGACGCCTTTATGTGCATGATCGTCCCGAAGAAATCCGCATTATCGATATCTCGCTTCTGCCTCAATTTCGAAACCACGGCATCGGAACGCAGCTCTTGCAAGAGATTCTCGGACAGGCACGCAAATCGGGCAAGACCGTAAGCATCCATGTCGAAATGTTCAATCCGGCGCTCCGCCTGTACGAGCGCTTGGGATTTCAAAAGACTGGCGAGAATGGTCCATACCAGTTGATGCGTTGGTCTCCTGAACCGGGGGAACATCGATGAAGAGAATTTTTGTTCAGCTTCTCTTGTGCCTGGGGATTTGTACGCTTGCGACCACTTTGTCGGCGCAATTGAGCGTCACCAAAACCAGCAGCTTCAAACAGGATGTCGATGGCAATGGTAAGCTGAATCCGGGAGACATTCTACGTTACACGATCACAATCAGCAATACTTCTGGTGCGAACTTGCTGAACATTCAGTTCACCGATTCCAATTTTCCAAACCAAACGCTGGTTGCAGGCTCAATAGAAACCACCCCGCTTGCCCGGCCCGACAATTACACGGGTGTCATCGGAAATACTCTATTCAGTGTGCCTGCGGCGTTAGGTGTCCTGTCCAATGATTCTGACGCTGACGGCGATCCGATTTCTGTGGTGAGCTTTTCACCAACGAGCGCTCAAGGTGGGTCGGTGATTGTTACCAACAATGGCGGTTTCACGTTTTTACCTGCTGTTGGGTTTCAAGGCATCGATACATTTACCTATACCATCAGCGATGGCCGTGGAGGGACCAACAGCGCAACCGTCACACTGGCGATTAGCAATATGGTTTGGTATGTGAACAACTCTTTGGCAGTGAATGGGGATGGCCGCCAGACATCTCCCTTCAATTCCATTACCCCGCTGAATGGGGCCGGAGGCGTAGGAGATCCAGACGGAACGAACGATTACATCTATTTGTTCACGGGCAGCAGCAACTATGTTGCAGGGCTGGAACTGGAACCGAATCAGAAACTGATTGGCGCAGGTGTCGCGCTTACTATCGACGGGACGACCATTTATCCTGCGACAACCCGGCCCCTTATTGGCGCGGGCGGAGCAGGGGTTGTTTGTTCAACGAGCAACACCATTCGAGGCTTAAATATCAGTGCCACGGCTGGAAAAGGGATCAGCGGCACCAATTTCGGCACGATCACCATCGACACTGCTGGCGTCAGTTCCACCGGCGGCGCCGCAATTGATTTCGATACAGGAACACTGGCCGTCACTCTTGATTCTTTGACCTGCGTCAGCAGCCCGGCGGAAGGTTTTCGTCTTAATAATACGAGTGGAACGGTTGGGGTTTCCTCAAACAGTTCCATTGCAGGAACTACAGGTACTGCACTGCGTCTCTCTTCCAGTTCAGCGGACGTTACATTTCCCGGCACGATTTCCAAAAGCTCTGCCGGACAGCTCCTGACTATCCAAAGCATGACAGGCGGTACTGTGACGCTTAGCGGAAATCTCAACGCCAGCAGCAGCAGTTCGGGGATTCTGGTTCAAAATTGCACCGGAGGAACCCTCTCGATGACCGGCACGAATAAGACGCTGAACACGGGCGCAAACCCTGCTGTGAAGCTTTCCTCCAACTCCGGCTGCACAATTAATTTCCTCAATGGAGGCCTCTCCATCATCACCGCGGGAACCGGTTTTACGGCAGCAGGCGGCGCAAGCGCAATCAACGTCACTGGTACGAATAACATCATCAACTCTGGAAACGGCACTGCGCTTAGCATCGTCAACTCGACCATTGGCTTGAGTGGAATAACTTTCCAAACCATTAATTCGAGCGGCGGTTCTTCAACGGGAATTATTCTGGATACCACCGGCGTGCTTGGTGGCTTAAAAATCACCGGCACTGGCACCGCAGGCTCCGGCGGCACATTAGCCAACAAAACCGGAACAGACGGAAGCACTTCGTCTGGCATCGGCATCTATATGAATTTTACGAGCAGCAATTCTTTCAACTGGCTCCAGATCAACGATTGCCAAAATTTTGGAATTCGAGGCGTCAACGTCACGAGCACAACAATGACCAATATTGTTGTAAACGGCGTCAACGGGAATAGCACACCCAATCACGAAGGCAGCGTTATTTTTGATAACGCTTTCGGCTCTTGTGCGTTGGTCAACTCAACCATTCAGGGCAGTATTGAAGATAATTGCCGTGTCGAGAACGATACCGGCACGAATTCATTCCTGCTTTCTGGCTGTACCATTGGCAATAACAGCACGGTTTCCGGAAATATCGGCGCGCGTATCGCGTCCAAAAATTTCGCTAGCATGACCGCCAGTATTCGGAACTGCACTTTCCGGGGCAACCGCACCGACGCCATTAACTGCGATTCCGGTGGTAACAGCGTGCTGACAGTCACTGTCCTGACGAACACAGTCATTGCGGGTTCGGCCGGGAATAATCAGGGCAACATGGGAATCGAGGTGACTGCGTCGTTGAATAGCCAGCTCAACTTCAACATCGACGGAAATAAAATTGGGACCGATGGCGTGACGCCCCAACCGCTTTTGAATACCGGCATCGATGTTGTGAACGGCACCCTCGCCGGAGGTACTCCCGCGATCATGACTGGGACGGTGAAAGGAAACACAGTGGCGAACGCAGGGCCCGGGCAAAGTGGTTTAGGCATTCGGCTGTTTAACCAGGGTTACGGAACCATGGCAGCGAATGTTTCCGGCAACAATGTCAGCAACGTCGGTCTAGATTATGGCTTGCTCGTCGAAGCCAGCAGCAATACGGGCGCAGCCGCCAACTCCTCCACTACAACGGTAGGTGTCACTGGAAACACCGTGAATGTTCTTTCGGGCGCTTTGGATGCCATTCGCCTCCAGGCTCGTGGACGCGGAATCATCAATGCTCGGATCAACAGCAATGTTTCAGCAGGTGGCGGCGTCGGTTTTCGTGGGTTGGAAATTCGCCAGGCCAGTCAAACCATCTTTGGCAATACTGAGACCGGGGTGTTCAACCTCGAAGGACTCACCACCGGCTTACAAAGCGTCTATAGCACGATTGTAAATTATTTGCAGAGCCAAAATCCCGCGATTTCTCTGGCCAACTGCGATGCGCTTTACGTGACCGGCATAACCGGGGTGGCTTCCGTGTCGGGAATCCCATGATACACCACCCAGAGAACTTGAATGCGATGAACAGGAAATTCATTCCAGGCTGGTTACAGGTGACGGTCATCATTTGCGTCGGCCTGGTCTCTTCATTCGGCCAGGTCACGCGCAATCTTGGAACATTACCGCCGGGTGGCACAGTGACGATCACTTTCGATGTGTCGATCAATGTGCCTTTTCCACCAAATGTTTCATCAGTCACGAATCAGGGAATCGTTACTGGAACTGGTTTTGATCCCATTGTCACAGACAATCCAGCCACGGATGTATTCAACGACCCCACGGTGACACCGCTTACGGTTGCGCCGCAAATCACCTGCCCTTCGACCATCATCACCAATGCCTCGGGCTCATGTCCGCAATACGTTTCGTTCAGTGCAACCGTGACCGCCGGTGTTCCAGCCCCTGTCCTCACTTATAAACTGGGGGCCAACGTCATTTCTTCTCCCTACGCATTCCCCGCTGGAACGAACGTCGTTTCCGTGACGGCAACCAATGGCACGACGCCCAACGCGTCCTGTTCGTTTAATGTCATTGTTCTTGGCGGAACTGCTCCACGGTTGAACGTTGCCTTCAACGGAATTACCACAGTGGTGTGGTGGCCCAACATCTATCCCTGTTATGCGCTCCAGTACGCGTCGGCTCTTTCAGTTCCTCCTGCAACGACCGTGTGGAACCCTTACCCCGGACCGTTTACGTTCAGCGGCGGGAATATCTACGTTACAAATAGTCTAAGCTCGAGCAACCTTTTCTTCCGGTTGTCATATTAAAGTCTGCGCTCCGTTTTTATCCCAACGGGATTGAGTCCTCCAGCCCAGGGTTGCCGCAACAAGCGTCTACCCTGGGAAAACGATATCAGAAGATCCTGCCAACCCAAAATGGGTTGTCGCGTTTGGGGACTGAAGAATGGCGCAACCTCGGTTGCGGTTGGGCAAATAATTTCATTGGGGCTAGACCCAGGGTAGCCCCCGCTCTTCATGCTCCTTATTTCAGAGGGCATGTTTAGAATTGGTTGCTGAATTTCTGTGATGATGTTTTTGAAAGAGCGCGGTCAACCCTGGGCTGGAGGGCTTAATCCCTTTGGGGTAAACATTAGGTGAGCATGAACAATCCAATTCGTCTTCTCATGCGTTAGCTATTATTTTCTTCGCTGTCATGGCGGCGATCAGCTATGGCATCGTTCACGATCAGATTACGGCGCGAATCTGTGTGGAATACTTTACCGTTGGGCATCCGCGACTAACCGACTCAGATTTGCCCACGGTTTTGGCACTTTTTTGGGGTGTGGTTGCGACCTGGTGGGTTGGATTGCCATTAGGCTTGGGGCTTGCCTTTGCAGCGCGGGCCAGAACGCAAAAACGCTGACTAAGACGCCAGCGCAAGATGAATGAAGAGCAGGTCGCTAGAGCGTTAATGAGCAACCGAGTCTCGCGAAGCGTATGGAGTGCGCGGCATCCCCGCGCTTTGAATAAGACTTCGCCGTCACGAGCTGTTACTTTCCTTTCACAGGGCTGAGCAGGAAAAATCAAAAGCGCCGGAATGCGGCGCACTCCAAACGCTTCGCGAGACTCGTGGCGTCAGATTTTCACTTCCCCAATGCGGTCGCGTGAGCCCGCAGCCAGACCAGGTCCTCATTTTTTGCTGAGACAGGGGTGAACTCATGTTTCACGGTTTGCACGGCTTGCTGCGGGGCTTGCAGTTCCACGCTACGCCACCGGTGGATTTCCGCGTGGCCATCTGCGAAGGTAACACCACCGGACCCGCCATGATAACCTGATGGAAAATTGACGATTTGGTTCCCGACCATGTCGATGGCAAATTCTCCATCATCGATGCTATCATCGCGTTCGTCCACGAACACGATGGCGTCGCTCAACGGAAGGCCATTGATATCGCTCTTCTTGCGAAACGAGCGGTAACCAGGATTCCAGGGATCAGTCCGAAAACCCATCCAAACACTCATGGAGACGGTTCGCACAACAGGATAGATCGAGCCGCCTTCCTTTGCGACGACCTTGCTGGCGAGACACCGATAAATTCCGGCCGATCGAGAATAAGGCCCTAAAGCTCCAAACTTGGAATCAAGCATTAGAACGGTATTGGTGTTATCGGTATTATCCGCCTGGCGCGGATCCAGCCAGCCGCTGACCCAGTTGCCGACATCTGGTTTATGGCTAGCCTCGTCCTGCCAATAATTACCAGCGATGGAATCGTTGTGGTCGTCCGCGTACATGGCCCATGCGAGTTGCAATTGCTTTAGATTCCCGATGCAATGAGCGGCGGTAGCCTTCGTTTTGGCTCGGCTCAAGGCGGGCAACAACATAGCCGCGAGGATAGCGATGATGGCAATGACCACCAGCAGTTCAATCAAGGTAAAACCGGAAAAATGTGGATCAATCTGTGCGGCCTTGTGCCTGGCAAACCCGAGCCTCATAGCGGTGCCCGGAAGCTACTTCAAACCACCAGTTTCGCCAAGCATTTGTAGCGGCGTCTCGTGAGAGCGCCGCCGATCCTTGTCTTACCCGATGTTCTTCGGTTACAAATCTCCTAACACAGATCGGCGGCGCTCTCACGAGATGCCGCTACAAGATTTCGTGCTGTGAGAAATGGCAAAATGACGGTATACCTATACCTGTTTCATGCACGGCTTTGGGTCAGCTCGTGAGGCGGAAGGAACAGGTCCGCGAATCTTTGCGACTACGCATTGGAGTGTAGTTATGGCTGCGGGAGAAGGGGAGTCAGCGCCCGCTCGAGTTGCGCTGGAAACATTGTGTCGATCTTACTGGTACCCTATTTACGTCTACGTCCGGCGGAAAGGTTATGGGCCGGATGAGGCACAGGATTTAACCCAGGAATTTTTCGCACAACTTATTGCCAAAGAACATTTGCGCCTGGCAGACCGCACGAAAGGGAAGTTCCGCACCTTTTTATTGGCCATGCTGGATTATTTTCTCGCGCGAGAATGGAACCGAGCTCACCGGCAAAAGCGCGGGGGAGAATTCACCTTCATCTCACTGGATCAGCAGACGCCGGAGGAACGGTATCGACTTGAGCCCGCGGACAATGACACCCCTGAACGCAGATTCGAACGACAATGGGCGCTGACGGTTTTAAAGCAGACGATGAATGCGTTGGAAAAGGAGTGCCAGGACAACAGGAAAGGGGAGTTGTTCCGTGAAGTAAAACCCCTGCTTTCGGGCGAGCGCGACGCGACCGGTTATGCTGCCATAGGAGAACGCCTGGGGATGACGGAGGGCGCAACCCGGGTTGCCGTCCATCGTTTGCGAGCCCGTTACGGGGAATTGCTCCGGGATGAAATCGCCCAGACCGTGCACAAACCGGACGACGTGGACGTGGAGATACGTTACTTGTTGAGCGCTCTCAGCCGGCAATGATTCTACCAATAATTTGTAACAGCATTCTCTATTTGGAGAAGAAACGGCAGAGACTTTGATGATGCGGGTCAGCAAGACAGAGCAATGTCCGGCATGTGGAACACCGACCTCCGACTGGCTCGGGGAAAATTGCCCCGTCTGCCTGATGCATTTAGGCAGATTGGTTTTAAGCCCTGAATCGACGGAATGTAACACCTCCGCAAAGGTGAATTGGGAGACTATCCGGCACCTCGGTGATTACGAATTACAGGAGGAAATCGCCCGAGGGGGCATGGGGGTAGTCTATCGAGCTCGCCAGTTAAGCCTGAATCGAATGGTCGCCGTCAAGGTGTTGCTAGCGGGGCAATTTGCCAATGAAAAGTTTATCAGACGGTTTCGACGCGAGGCCGAAGCAGCAGCCAGTTTGAATCACCCCAACATTGTTTCCATTTACGAGGTCGGCGAGTACGAAGGTCAGCCTTATTTTTCCATGGAGTTGATTGAAGGGCGCAGTTTGGCGGAGCTGACCCGAGACAGCCCCTTGGCGGCTCGGCGAGCAGTGCAATTGGTGAAAGCGATTTCCGAGGCAGTCCATTTTGCTCATGGTCGAAGGTTGCTGCATCGGGATTTGAAACCTTCGAATGTGCTGGTGGATGCTTCGGATCAGCCGCACATCACGGATTTTGGACTGGCGAAACGGATGGAAGGAGACTCTGACCTGACACTTACAGGGCAGGTGCTGGGCACGCCAAATTACATGTCGCCTGAACAGGCGGACCCGAAGCGCGGCGAGACAACTCTTGCCAGTGACGTGTACGCGCTGGGAGCGATCCTTTACCACATAACGACAGGGCGGCCGCCGTTTATGGCGGAAACCCTGACCCAAACCTTGCGGCTGGTTACAGAAACGGAAGCTGTGATGCCACGCTTGTTGAACCCGGGATTGCCTCGTGACCTGGAGACGATTTGCACGAAATGCCTCGAGAAAGATCCTGATCGCCGATACGCCTCCGCACAGGACTTAGCGAATGAACTGGGGCGATTTCTTGAAGACAAGCCAATCCTGGCCCGGCCAATCAGTGGCGGGGAGAAATTTGTGCGCTGGTGCCGTCGCAAGCCTGCCCTGGCATCGGCGATTGCGATTGCAATGATCCTGTTGCTGACCGTTGCCATTGGTTCACCCATAGCCATCATTCGCATCAATGGAGAACGACAGCGCGCCGAGCGGGCCGGCAAACAGGAGGTGGCCTCCCGCGTTCGCGCCGAATCAGCGGAACTTGAGACGCGGCGGCAATTATTCAATTCGCTGCTCAAGCAAGCACAGATAACCATACGCAGCGGTGAATTGGGACAGCGCGTGGGCGCGCTCGAAGCGCTCCGCCAGGCCGCGACCGTATCCAACACACTGGAACTGCGTCGCGAAGCTTTCGCAGCTCTGGCCCTCCCGGATTTACGATTCGAACGGGCAATCACAATCCCGGGGAATCAAACAATGTCCGAACTCGATCCCAATTTTGAGCGAATCGCCATTTGCCATGGGAAAGGACCCGTGGAAATTCGCTCGATGTCGGACAACCGGTTGCTGGCTTCGTTGCCCGCCCACACCAATTTGCCTGGGCACTATGGGCTCTGGAGTCCGGACGGGCGTTATTTTGCGGCCAAGCGTGATATCGATCCGGCCGGTCGCATTGGGAGCTGGGGGGTTTGGGACCTGGCCACCACCACGCGGGTCCTGGTCTTGCATGAAGTGCCCCTTGGCGCAATTTCGTTTCATCCACGATTGCCTCAACTGCTGACGGCGCGTGAAGGGCAGATTGTGAACTGGGATTTGCTCAGCGGTCAGGAATCAAATCGGTTCAAACTGGCGGAGGAACGGATTCTTCAATTGCGGGTTTCCCCTGATGGAACCCGTCTGGCGGCGTTCCGGACAACGAAACAGGGACAATGGATCAGCGTAAATCGAATACACGATGGTAAGGAGTGGTGCTCTTACAAGCTGGCCGACGGTATCGGCGATCTGAACTGGGACCCGACGGGGCACTGGATTGCCGTTACGGATTACAGCGGAGGGGTCCGCCTGATTGATTCGCAAACTGGCGAGAGCAAGTTGCTCGGCCACCATGAGGCCCAGGCCGTGCGGGCTTCTTTCAGTCCCGACGGGCATTACCTCATCACCGGGGGGTGGGAATTGGCTTTGATTTGCTGGGACATGAGCCGCATGGAACGCGCCTTTAACATTGGGTTGGACAGTTTTGTTCCCAGATTTTCTGCCGACGGACGTCGGTGCGTCTTTGGGCGTGGTTTGGAAAACCATCTCTGGCTTTACACTTTTGAATATCCAACTGCCTGCCGGGAATTTCCTGAGGATCTGGGTACACAATTGAATTCAGCGATATTTTCGGCGGATGGCCGCTGGTTGGCCGCCCAGGGGCAGCAGCGGATTGGAGTGTGGGACCTGACGAAAGACAGCCCCGGCGCAGTGGCAGAGCCCGGCGGACCTTCTCGCCTCTTTTTGACGCCAAACGGCTCAGAATTGTTTGTCAGTTACGGTGAAGTTGACTGCTCGCGCTGGCATATTTTGCCCAGCGCGAATAACACTTCGCCACCACAGCTTAAACGGGAGGCCCTTCCCAAGCCGGAGAAATTCGTTTCAATTTGCGTTGCCTCGAACATGGCAATCTGGACAGTCGCTGATGGTTCCCGGATCGTTCCTCTTGGTGGTAATCTGGACCCGGGCAAAGACCAGTGGCTCCCGACAGTTCGCGGCATGGCCTGGATCTCTGCCAACGAGCGATGGCTTGGAATATTTCGATCCTTCTCGCCCCTTCTGAATTTTTACAGTCTGCCGGATCTCGATCCAGTTGTCACCCTGACGAATCGCGGCAGCATCCGGAGATTCGCTTTTTCACCGAACGGAAACGAACTCGCCGTCGCTTCACAAAAGTTTGTAGAATTCTGGGACACGACAAGCTGGCAGCGCACCCGTGAAATAACCAACTTCATGGACATTGTGTACGCAGCAGATGGACGGGCGTTGTGGCTAGTACGGGATTTCCGCACAGCAGGGCTTTACGACGCCAAAACAATGCAATTATTGCTGCCCTTACCAAAAGGTGCTCTTCCTCTTGGCCTGAGCCCAGATGGCCGGAAAATTGTGGTGTGTGTAAACCAACGTCGTCTTCAATTGTGGGATTTGCCCAAAGCGCGTGAACAGCTTCAGGACTGCAGCCTGAACTGGAGCGACAAATGATTCCAAACCAGAGAGGCCCGGAGAACACGAGACGGGAGGCCAGAAAGGGTCTACAGCAGAGAAGCGAAGGACGCGTAGAAAGAAGAGAAACGCAACACATCTTTCTGCGGTTAAATCCTTTTCTCTTCGACCTTCTTTTCGCATGGGTGCTACTTGGTTTACGTCTTCTTCCCCTTTTGGAGGTTAGGAAATCCACTATTTTAGTTGTAACGTTCCGTTCCGGATCGAGGAAATCCCTGTAAAAGCCCGTCTTAATCGCGGGGCTGGTCCATGAAAACCTTGTTTCCACAATGGCTGCAGATTCATTAGATGAAAGAGAATAAAAAGTTCCGTTCGTTCGTGGCGAAGATCGGAATTCTGTTCTGCGGCCAAATGCTTGCACAAGGCGCAACTTTTACTGTGACCAAAACCACAGACGGCGGCGCGGGAACGCTCAGGCAGGCCATCATGGATGCAAATACAAATGCGAATGTGGATACGATCGTTTTCAACATTACAGGAACCGGTGTAAAAACGATTAACCTCAGCACTGCGTTGCCACAGATTCTCAAGCCAGTCGTGATCGATGGCACAACTCAGCCCGGTTATACCGGCACAACACCGCTCATCGAGATAAATGCCACTAATGCGGCGGCTGCATACGGCCTTGAACTCCTGGGGGGAAGCAACGTCATCAAGGCGCTGACCATCAATCGATGTCCCTTTGCTGGAATCGTAATTCTGACCAATGGAAACAATGTAATCGAACGATGCTTCATCGGCACCGATTCGACTGGCACGAATGCGAGCGGCAATGGGCTGACAACCCAGAGCGATGGCATCACGATTATCAACTCCTCGGGCAATGTTATTGGTGGCTTGAGCGCAGGCGCTGGCAATGTGCTTTCCGGAAATGCCCGCTATGGCGTTGGTGTAGTTGGTCCTTTGGCCACTAACAATTGGATTCAGGGCAATTACATTGGAACCGATCGGACAGGAATGGCTGCGATTCCAAATCACGATGGCATCGGAATCGTTGATAGCCCCGGTAATCTTATTGGCGGCGGGCTTCTCCAGGCACGCAACATTATTTCGGGCAATTCGGAAGAAGGAATAGAGTTAGGCGGTTCATCAGCTTCAAGAAATCTCATTCAGGGCAATTATATCGGATTAAAGGTGACCGGCACGAATGGCCTTGGCAACGGCGGCAATGGCATCCTGGTCAGCACACATCAATCAGTGACCGGGCCCGCCAGTTCGACCGTCATCGACAGGAACTTCATCGGAGGCAACGGGCGTGATGGTGTGCAGCTTGGATTTGGGGTGACCTCAAATCTACTCACGGGAAACATTATTGGTATTAGTTCGGATGGAAGCATCAGCGTTCCCAACTTGCGGCATGGCGTTTCCATTTTTGATTCGACGAACAATGTTGTTGGAGGAAGCTCGGTCTTCGAAGTTAACTACATCTCCGGGAACAGGAGCAACGGAGTATTTATCGGTCGCGGTGGATTGAGTGTTGCCTCGGTAAGCAACATCGTGAAGGGCAATACGATTGCGTTTAACGGACTTGATGGCGTGCAGATTAGCGGCGGAGCAATTGCGAACCAGGTGGTGGGAAATACCATCGGAAAAGCAATAGGATTTGGGGGCTATATCAACGTGGGAAATTTCAGGCATGGCGTGTGTATTTTTGATTCAACGAATAACCTCATCGGATGGTCTGGCGCGCAGCCGGGAAATTACATAAACGGTAACCGTTCCAATGGCGTGTTCATTGGCATCGGCCCATTGGCCACCGGGTCGCTGAGCAATAATCTTGTTGGAAATCAGGTCGGCGTTGCGGAGGGCAATGGGCTAGTTGGGGTGTTCGTCCATGGCAATGGTAATATGATCGGAGGATTCGGCGAGCGGGACGGAAACTGGATCGCTCACAACGGAACGAATCTCCTTCTACGCGGCCATGGCATCGTGATTGAAGCGGGAACAGGCAACGCGATCCTGCGAAACGAGATTTGGGACAACAGTGGTCGTGGAATAGATCTCGGAAAAGACTCGTTCACTATCAACGACATTGGCGACGAGGATACGGGCGCTAATGATCTCCAAAATTATCCCGTGGTCACCGGCGTGAACTTTAAAGGGCCGGGGGGCACACACACAATTACCTGGACGCTGAACAGCAAACCCAGTCGGCCCTATTATGTCGAATTCTTTGGAAATGATAACCTGGATCCATCCGGCTTTGGAGAGGGTCGCCATCGCTTGAGTTCCACAACCGTAGCTACTGATACGAATGGGGTCATTGTTTTCACCGACATCTTTGGGACTGACGAGAAATTCATCTCCTCCACTGCCACGGATCTTCAGGACATGAATACTTCAGAATTCTCGCCCGTGGATACCGATGGCGACGGAATTGCGGATGCCTGGGAAATCTTCGGCATCGATTACAATCAGGACGGCACCAATGACCTGGTGCTCGTTGGAGCAAATCCGATGCACAAAGATATCTATGTCGAAATCGATGCCATGGAAGGGAGGGCGCCCGACATGAACAATCTCAACAGAGTCCTTACGGGAACAACGGATCCGGTCACCGGCGTGAGTCATCGTGATGGATATAACAATGTACCTAATGACCTGGTTCACAATCCCGATGGAAGCAATGGCGTCTCGTTGCATCTGGAACTTGATGAAACTAACTTGCCTTTTGCGACACCTTGGACAAACGAAGTGGATTCCTTTGTCGATTTCGACCGATTGAAATCAAATTATTTCGGCACCCTGGATCAATTTTCCAATTCCAATGCTCTTTTGGCAAAAGCACTCATCTACCGCTATTGCATTTTTGCCGATCACCACTCTTTGGGTTTGGGCTGCACTCGAGGAAAGATTGCTAACGATTTTTTTATTGTCCTGGGGACCAACTCCTCATCAGCAACTGAAGGTCAGGTGCCCACAACCTTCATGCACGAACTGGGCCACAGTCTAGGGCTGGACCATGGAGGAATCGATGGAATGAACGTCAAGCCCAATTACCACAGCGTGATGAATTATGTGTGCCGTCCCAATGGACCGACATTTCCATGGCTGCTGGACTATTCGCGGGAAAAATTCGCGGACCTGAATGAAACCAATTTGGATGAAGCCATTGGCATCGGCGCATCATCCAATCATATGGGCCACACCGTGGTAGTCGGCCCTTCATATGTTGGCACGAATGCGATCCTAACCGGATTGCGTGTTCCGGAGTTTGGGCCAGTGGATTGGAACGGCAACAACACATCAAATGATACACAGGTGGCCAGAAACCTTGATTATTTTAGAAGTGATCGAGGTGCTGTTGGAGCGCAAACCAATACACTGGCGGCCAGTGAAGACTGGTCACAATTGCATTATTATTTTCTGGATAGCCCTGCTTCGGTCCCAGGTCATTTGACTCCATTTACGAACGATCTTCCTCCCACACTCCTTGAGGACCTTGAAAAGGTTGGAACAGGTGTGGGAATGCTGCAGTTCAGCGCCGCAAACTTCAGTGTTAGTGAAACCAGTGGCGTGGCAATCATTTCGGTAAGCCGCATCTTCGAAGCAGAAGCCAACGTCTCTGTTTCTTTTTCGGCCTTTGATGGCACGGCAACTAACGGAATGGACTACGTCGCGACCAATGGCGTTCTTAATTTCAGCGGGCCGGACACTCTCAAGAGTTTTGCCATCCCAATTTTGAACGATGCATCACCAAGCGGACTGAAGACAGTAAACCTGCTTTTAAGCAATCCAGGCGGTGGGGCAACGCTCGGTCCACAGAGAGTCGCGACACTCACTATTATTGATGACGATCCCCCTGGGCGCTTCACTGTTATCAACACAAACGATGCCGGTCCAGGTTCGTTGCGCCAGGCCATTACAGATGCCACCTCCGCCACGGGTCTCGCCATCGTGGATTTCAACATTCCTGGCACGAGCGGCCTCACGATCAGTCTCGCGAGTGTCTTGCCACCTCTCACTCACTCGATGACCATTGACGGCACGACGCAGCCGGGTTTTTCCGGCGCGCCGATCATCGAGTTGAACGGGGCCAGCGCCAGCGGTACCACTGACGGACTCTGGATTATGGCCGGGCATTGTGTCATTCGAGGTTTGGTAATTAATCGCTTCAGTTCGAGTGGAATTAAGCTCTCTGGCCCCGGCGAGAGCCGCATCGAAGCTTGTTACATTGGCCTGAACCGGCAGGGTACACTCAAGCAAGGCAGTTCCTTTTACGGAATCAACGTGGATAGTCCGAACAACGTGATTGGAGGAACCACTCCCGGCGCGCGTAATTATATCTGTGGCAACTTGCTGGGGATCCTGCTTGGCTTCGGCCAGCCGTTTGGCCCCGCCGCAACCAACAACCAGGTCCTTGGTAATTTCATTGGCCTTGGCGTGGATGGCTCCATACAGGGCAACCCTTCTGACGGCATCCAGGTTTACGCCTCTCGCGATATCATTGGGGGCCTTGAACCGGGCGCGGGCAACATCATTTCCGGTAACGGCAGAGGCGTGACCGTTCAGGCCGGCATCGAAACCACTATCGTAGGAAATTATATCGGTACAGACCCAACCGGCATGCTCGCTCGCGGGAATAACGGCGACGGCATTATTCTAAATGGGGGAGCACATGTACTTGGCGGCAACCAACCGGGCGCGGGCAATGTCATTTCCGGCAATGGCGCGAAGGGTGTCACCATCAACGGCACCAACATGGTGGTTCTAGGCAACTTTATTGGAACCGACGGCACTGGACAGAATGCTCTGTCGAACCAGACCGGAGGAGTTTTTGTCTCCGGTCTCTACCATCAAATCGGCGATACCACCGATTTCGGGGCAAACACAATCGCCTTCAACAATGGTCCGGGAGTGCAGGTTTCTTTGGGGGTAAATGTCACCATTCGCGGCAACTCGATTTTTTCGAACAACGACCGCTCGTCCTTTATCGAGACCCTCGGCATTGATTTGGATCCGAAAGGGATCTCCCTGAATGATACCAAGGACATCGATACCGGCGCGAACCAACTACAAAATTTTCCGGTGCTCACAACTGCGAGCAATTCGATTGCGGGGACGATTGTAAACGGAACTCTTAACTCTACAAATAGTGCAAGCTTCACGATCGATATTTATGCCAACGTCTCCCCCGATCCGTCCGGCTATGGTGAAGGCCAGTTTTGGATGGGTTCGACCAATGTGATCACTGATGCAAGTGGCAATGCATCCTTCACAGCTCAATTGCCGGTCATTCACCTGAAAGGCCGTCATCTGACTGCTACTGCAACGGACGCATCCGGTAACACATCCGAATTTTCGCCAGCAATTTTTGCCGAAAGCTCGATTCCCGGCCGCACCTTCACTGTTTTCAACGTCAACGACAGTGGAGAGGGCTCTCTTCGTCAGGCTGTTCTGGATGCCAACGCATACTTTTCGGAGCGCGATACGATACAATTCAATATTGGGGGTCCAGGCGTCCACACCATTCGTCCATTGACTCCCTTGCCACCCATTACAGATCCCGTCCTGATTGATGGCTACACCCAACCGGGCTCTTTGCCAAATACAGCGCCCATTGGCGATAACGCCGTTTTGCTCATCGAACTGGATGGCTCGCTGGCCAACGCCACACACGGTTTGGAAATTCAGAGTGGCGAGAGTGTCATAAGGGGATTGGTCATTAATCGCTTCGCATCCGGCGCGAGTCCTTTCGATCTGCCGGGCGGAGTTATGCTGATAGGCCGTGACAACAATCGAATCGAAGGAAATTTTATTGGCACAGACCCCACAGGCTTCCTGGATCGTGGCAACTTTTTCCGCGGGATTGTGATGCGCGCTTCCTCCAGCAATGTGATCGGCGGGACCTTGCCTGCATCACGAAATATCATCTCCGCAAACCATGCCAGCGGCGCTGTCGTCTCAGGTGAGGCGGTGTTCCTGTATGGCGATAGCGTCAATCCTCCTTCGGGAAATCTCATTCAAGGCAACCTCATCGGGACCGCCGCCGACGGGATCACCGCTTTAGGCAACAGCGGTTGCGCCATACGATGGGGACAACCAATCACCAACACAACCATTGGCGGAATTCTTCCGGGCGCTGGAAATGTGATTGCTTTCAATGCCTCGGGAGACTCCTCGCAAGACGCTTGCGGTATCGACGATCCGCTCAATTTCGGCGCGAGTGGCATCGCCATCCTCGGCAATACCATTTACTCCAACGCGGGGCCGGGCATCAAAGGCGATTTTGTGAATTCATCTGATGGACGGGGGAATTTTCCTTTCCTCAGCTCCGGGATCAGTTCCAACGGGATTACTACAATTCAAGGCCACTTGAGTAGCGTTTCCAATGCGCTACATCGGATCGAGTTTTTCGCAAACGAAACTTTCGACCCTAGTGGCTACGGTGAAGGGAAATACTTTCTCGGCTCGACAAACGTGCCGACTGATTCGAATGGGGTAGTTGTCTTCACCGCCGTTTTACCGGTCACCGTTTCCAATGGCATGTTCCTCTCGGCGACGGCTACCGATGACCGGAACAATACTTCCGAGTTTTCGCCGCGTCTCGCCGTGGGCGATGTCTTGACCAATGTCATCATAGTAAACTCGCTTAACGACGCTGATGACGGGATGGCTAATGCCACTCACACCAGCCTGCGCGAAGCCATTGTGGCGGCTAACAACCATACCGGCCCGGACACCATCCGCTTCGCCATTGGTACCGGCGCGAAAAGTATCGGCATCGCCAGCAATCTTCCTCCCATCATGGACGCGGGCACCACCATTGACGCAACCACCCAGCCAGGATTCACTGGCCAACCGTTGATTTATTTGGATGGTTTGCTTCAGTCCGGCGTTTGCTTCCGCCTTTACTCGCCGAGCAACACGATTCGCGGTTTCGCCATGAGCGAGTTCTACTACGGCATTTATGGCGATGCCACTTATTGCTCTCCGTATGGTGGTTTCAACGTCATCGAGGGAAACTACATTGGAAGCGACCGCACAGGTGCTGGAGCCATTGGAACCATGTCCAGGCCGATCACGTTTCTCTTTCCGGGTTGTTCGAGCAATCGCATCGGTGGTGCATCCGCGGCAGCCCGCAATGTCATATCCGGAAACTATTACGATTTAGGCATCGGTATTTATTGTGAACGAAGCCACGGAAACACTATCGCGGGAAATTTCATCGGTGTGGGACCCTCCGGCTCCAATGCGGTCCCGAACAATTATGGTGTGCGGCTCAACTACAGCCTGGGAACTCTAATCGGCGGCGATGTTCCGGCAGCGCGGAACGTGATTGCAGGCAATGTGTGGCAGCAGGTTGCTCTGGCGGGTTGCGACGGCGCGGTTGTCCAGGGTAACTACATTGGCACGGACGTGAGCGGAACCACGAATATTTCCAACAATTCGTTCCCCCTTTCCGTGGACTCCTCGGTGCTGATCAAAAGCAATGTGATCAACGGTTTCGCCACCGGTGTGGAATTGGCCGGATCAAGTAATCGTGTCGAGGGGAATTTCATCGGCACGGACTTCACTGGCACACGCAAGGTGGCCGGCTTCAGTGCTGGTGTTCGTATTAACACCTCCGGCTTCGCCAATATCATTGGCGGCACCACCGCCGGGAGCCGAAACTTAATTGCCGGTTATGACGGCATTCAGATTTTCGGCCCATCAAACATTGTCCAGGGCAACTTGATCGGCACCAAACCTGATGGTGTCACCGCCCTCACCAACAACGGTATCGGCATCGTCGTCCAGAGCTCATTCAATCAGATAGGCGGCACAGGCCCCGGCGCGGGCAACATTATCGCTTTCTGCACCAGTAATGGAGTCGCGATCATCTCGGGCACCAACAATGCCGTGCTCGGCAATTCCATTTTCTCCGACATTGGTTTGGGCATTGACCTGGACGTTTCCGGCGTCAGCACCAATGATCCTGGCGACGAGGATCTCGGTCCCAATAACCTGCAAAACTTTCCGATCCTCTCTGCAGCGCGAAATATCGGAGTCGCCACATTATTCCAGGGAACCCTTAGCAGTGCCAGCAACACGACTTTCAGAATCGAATTCTTTGCAAACACAAACTGTCATCCATCCGGATTTGGTCCGGGCCGCGCTTTTGTCAACGCCTTCAACGCAACCACGGATCCCTCGGGTAATGTAACTTTCTCCTTCAATCATCCGGCCCCAATGCCTGTCGGCCAGTTCATTACTGCAACGGCTACTGACGCAAACAACAACACTTCGGAATTTTCGCCGTGTGTGGCCGTTATTAACGACACCAACTACGTCGTGCTGGCATCTAGTACATCAAGTCCTTACACACTCTCCTGGCCCGTGTCGGCATCTGGTTTCCTGCTCGAACGCTCAACCAATCTTTCTCCACCAGTGATCTGGCAAATAATTTCAAACGGTATTACGACGAACTCAGGACTAAAAGTCTTCACTGTCACGAATCCCCCTTCGCCACCTACCCTGTTTTTCCGGCTGCGCCGGCCTTGAGAGTAGAAACCAGACAAGTCATGAAACAGACGCAATCCTCAAAGCCTTTAACAGAATGCAAACACGTTTCTGGGGGCCGTTCATTCGCAGTCTCAATATTTGTCCTTGCCCTACTTCTTGCTTCGGCAACCGTTCTTCACGGCCAACTCGTGATCGATGGAACCATGCCAGGCGAACTTCAGCGCTACTTCCGCATCCTTAATCCATGAGACGAAAACTCGGAACGGTGGGCAAAAAGACCGAATAGGCGCGACATTCTTATGAAACCGTTTTCAACAATCGTCCTTTGCATGTTGCTTGCCGTCTCATCAATCTGTGCGCAAATCCTGCCCGACGGCACCTCGCTCACCCTGACCGGCCAAACCAATTTTTATAATGGGGACATTATCATCGGCACCAACGGCTCGTTCACTCTCCTGACAATTTCCTCCAATGCCCTCTTGACCAATTCCGGTAATGGGTTCATCGGATTCTCCACAAGCGCGCAGAACAACGAGGTGCGACTGATAAGCCCTACCGGCCGCTGGTTCATGGGGACTAATTTGTTCGTAGGGACCAATGGCTCATTCAATCGATTAACGATTAGCAACGGGGCGATGGTGGTGAATCGCGATTCTATCATCGGCTACAATCCCAGTGCCGCCAATAACGAGGTGGTGGTATCAGGGCCAGGCTCGTTATGGACCAATTCGGGCCAGGTCAATCTCGGGGTGGAAAGCAGTGCAAATCGGTTGGTGATCAGCAACGGCGGGCGGGTGAGTTGTCTTGCGGGAACCCTGGGGATTACCGGCTTTGGCCCGGGCGCCAGCAATAATGTAGCAACGGTGACCGGCACGGGGTCTACGTGGAATAACCAGCAGGGATTGATGATCGGCAACCATGGAAACAACTGCCGTTTGGTCATCAGCAATTCCGCGTTTGTGAACAACAGCTTTGCTGCCATTGGGGCCAACGACCATTCATCGAACTGCGAAGCGGTGGTTACAGGTCCGGGATCGACGTGGAGTAACCGAACAGATCTAGTGGTGGGTTCACTGGCGAGTCAGGCTCGCCTGGTTGTCACTAACGGTGGCGCAGTCATCGTCATCGGCGACGTGGTGCTGGGTCAAAGCTCTAGCTCGACCAACAATAGGATTGTTGTTCAGGCCGGGACGCTGGAGGTTACTAACGCCTCTGGAGCTGCAACTTTGAACCTTATCCACGGCACCAATCAGTTTAACGCTGGTCTCATCGACGCTGATCAACTGCGCATGACGGATGGACGCGGTGTTTTCGAGTTCAATGGCGGGACGCTCATTACACGTGGCGCATTCATCACGAACGGCCCATTCGTGCTGGGCGTGTCTGGAAACTCCACAGCGCTGTGGGATGTCCGCGCGGGAGTAAGCAATTATTTTTTGAATGATCTCTACATCGGCAGCAATTCCTCCCTGAGCCAACTTGTGGTGACCAACAGTGCTTTGCTGAATAACAATAATGGCATTCTTGGATCGCGGCTGGGCGCAAATAGCAATTTGGCTGTGGTTGCGGGAATCAATTCGATTTGGAGTAATCGGAACAATCTCGATATTGGAGGATTCGGCCACGACAACCAATTAATCATAAGCAATAGCGGCTGGGTCACCAGCCGTGCTGTCCGTTTGGGGGTGGACGCCAGTGCCAGCAATAATTTTGCCCACGTCAGAGGAAGCGGAACAGTCTGGAGCAACGCGACCAGCTTCAGCGTCGGGAACATTGCGCCTGGCAACCGGCTGGTGATCGAGGAGGGCGGAGTGGTCAATACCGACAGCGGAGTTGTAGGCGACTTCGGCAGCGCAAGCAACAACGAAGCGCTGGTAACCGGACCTGGTTCGGTTTGGACAAATCGCTCTGGGTTGTCGATCGGCAGCCAGATAGGCGGCAATCGCCTGGTTGTGAGCAACGCTGCCGCGGTGCACTGCGGCAGCGGCACTCTGGGCCCGTTGAACAACGCGATCGTGACGGGCGCCGGCTCGCTCTGGAGTAACCAGACAACGTTGTTTCTGAACAGCCGAGCGGACGTAACGGACGGCGGGTGGCTGGCGTGTACCGACGGCTATCTTGCCTCGAGTAATAGCTTTGTCGTATTAAGCGGTCCATCGGGTTGGAACAACCTCGGCGCATTACTGGTGGGTTATTTCGTTAACGGCAGCGCGCTGGTTGTTAGTAATGGTTCAAGCTTGTTGAGCAGCAACGCCATGATCGGCCCGAGCACGAGTTTGGGAAACAACAACGTGGTTCTTCTCACGGACGCCGGTTCAATTTGGAGCAACCGAACTGATCTGGTTGTGGGTAATTTTGGTTCTGGCAACCGCCTGGTCGCGAGCAATGGCGCGGTCGTTTATGTCGGCGGCAAGGCAGTGGTGGGAGCGAACTCCAGTTCCATCTCCAATTCTATTGTCCTCACCGGCGCGGGGACTCTGTTGCAGACCGAACCCACCAGCGATTTTCTTATCGGCAGTAACGCCTCATTCAATCGCCTTGTGCTCAGCAATGGGGCCGTAGCCAACTGCCGGTATGGTTATCTGGGTTACAACGCGAGCAGCGGAACCAATGAAGCAGTCGTCACTGGATTCAATTCCGTATGGAATGCCCGCCTGCTCCTGCAGATCGGCCAAAGCGGAAATGGCAATCGCTTGACCATCAGCAATGGCGGGCTCGTGAACTGCCTCGCTACCACTTTGGTGACTTCCAATAACGAAGCGATCGTGACTGGGGCAGGATCAACATGGATCAATCAACAGGATTTAGAGGTGGGATTCATCGGTGGCGGAAATCGGCTCCTGATCACCAACAATGGCCTGGTATCAGTCTCCAACAGCGTTGTTCTTGGCGACGCGTCGGTTTCGCCGGCTAATCGCCTTACGGTGGATGGCGGCACCTTGCGCGTGATCTCCCCGGGCGGGGGTGGACTGCTGGATTTGCGCAACGGCACAAATGTGCTCAATGCTGGCTTGATTGAAGCCGGCAAGTTGTCCATGTATGCCGCATCAAGCCGATTTGAGTTTAACGGTGGCACACTCGCGCTTGGGAACAGCATCGTCACGAACGGGCAATTATTCCGCGTGGGCAATGGCGCCGCCGCAGCCACGCTCCGCCTTACCGGCGATGGTTATCACGATTTTAGCGGTGCGCTTGCTCTATCGGTTTCTTCCAACGCTGTGCTCACGGGGAATGGCACCTTGCGCGGAGGCCTTAACATCCTCAGCGGGGGCACGCTGAGCCCTGGGCTCTCCATAGGCAAAATCATTCTAAGCAACTCGCCGTCCCTCCAGGGCACCGTTATCATGGAAATTGCTAAAAATGGCGCAGCGCTTACCAACGACCAAATTCAAGTGGTCGGGGCACTAACTTACGGAGGTTCCCTTACAGTCACCCATCTCGGACCCGATACGTTGAGTGTAGGCGACCACTTCCAACTATTCGCTGCGTCCAGTTACGCGAGCGTGTTCAATAACATTTCCCTGCCCGCGCTCGGTCCGGAAATGATCTGGACAAATAAGCTGCTTTTGGATGGCTCGATAGAAGTAATTTCCATTCCGCCCGGGGATCATTTCTGGACCAACGCGCTTGGCGGATTTTATGCCGCTCCAGCCAATTGGCTGCTCAATTCCGTTCCTGGCCCTCGCGACAATGCCATTTTCACCAATAACGCCGGCTATCTGGTTCACATGCTCGGCATCAATCCCCAAAACGCCAGCGCGGCTTTCAATGCGTCGAGCGGAATTGTGACCCAATCTCTTATCAATTCCTCCTGGACGTTGACTAACAGTTACATCGTCGGGAGAGATCCTTCAGCCGTTGCCACTGTAATTCATGGGGTCGGCTTTTTGCGTGTGACGAATACTTTGGGGAACGCACGATTCGTAGTCGGTGAAGCAGGCCGCGGAACCTATAATCTTAATGGAGGTGATGTGCTGGCGGATTATCTTTTTGTCACGAACAATGGTCCAAGCTTTACTAACTCCACATTCAATTTCAATTCGGGCACTCTTACCACTCTCCACGGATCGAGCGTTTCGCAAAGCACTGATTTTATCATAGGCAATGCAAGCGGGACTGCGGCCTGGATGATATTGGGCGGGACGAACACGTTTTCGATCGGCTCGCGAGCGATCACGATCGGAAATGGCAGCGCCTCCCGTGGGGTGGTCACCCTAACGGGCAGCGGAACAGTTTGGTCCAACTCAGGCAGCGTCAACGTTGGCTTCCTTGGATCTTCAAACCAGATGTTCATCACCCAAGGGGGCCAGTTGATCAATCAGTCCAGCGGCTCCATCGGCCATAGTCCGGGCGCAAGTAACAATGAGGTGTGGGTCACTGGGCCTGGTTCGCTTTGGACCTGTGTTGGCGTGGGCGTCGGTGAAAGCGGCGTCGGCAGTCGTTTGGTAATAAGCAACGGAGGAAAGGTTTTTGGAATCAATGGCGGCGCAGGTACTGGCACCTCCTCGAGCAATAATTCGGTCCTTGTGACTGGAGCCGGTTCGGTCTGGAGTAACCAATTCAATTTCAATCTCGGCTATCAAGGAGCCAGCAATTCAATGACCATTGCCAGCAACGCTCTGGTGAGCGCGCCTTTCTTGACAATCGGCACGTTTGTTGAATCTTCGAACAACGTTCTCATCGTGAACGACGGCAATCTTGTTGCCACCAACGCCACCTTCGACGGGATTCTTGATATTGGGGAGGCTGGACAAGGAACGCTCGTTCTGAACAGCGGGAATGTGCGCGCGGATCGGTTGGCTCTGAGGAATGGCACAAACAGTGTCTGCATTTTTAACGGCGGCACGTTGCAAGCGCGCACCACTGCCGTTACCAACGGCGCGACCTTCGCCGTGGGTGACGGCGCGTCGGCGGCTACTTTCGAATTGCTTGGGTCTGGAATGCATGGTTTTGATAACGGGCTTACTGTCCGTTCCAACAGTGTGCTCAAAGGTAGCGGGACCGTGCTGGGCAATCTCACGGTGCTAACCGGCGGCAGCGTCAGCCCCGGGGCTTCAATCGGCAAAATTGCTTTAAGCAATTCGCCCTCGCTGCAAGGCGCGGTAATTATGGAAATCAGCAAGAATCCTGATCCAATTGGACTCACCAACGATCAGGTCACAGTGGCGGGAGCATTGACTTACGGCGGTTCCCTAATCGTGAACCACCTTGGCCCCAAACCACTGGCATCCGGCGAGAAGATAAGATTATTTAATGCCGAACTGTATGCGGGTTCGTTCGCCCAAATCGCGCTGCCGTTGCTGCCGCCGGGACTTGGCTGGACAAACAATTTGCTGCTGGACGGATCGCTGGAAGTAATCGGTGTCCCTTTGCCTGTGATCGTGACCGTTACTCTCTCCGGCACGAACATGACCATCAGCGGTACGAACGGTCTGGCGGATGCGCTCTACACTGTGTGGACTACAACCAACCTGTCCCTGCCATTGAGCAATTGGGTAAGCATCGATACGAATATCTTTGGGGTAGAGGGCGATTTCGAATCCGACCTCGGCATCACTCCAGGCGAACCGCAGCGTTACTTCCGCATTCGCATTCCATAATCTTTTCTGTAGCGGCGTCTCGTAAGAGCGCCGAACCGTCTGTCTATCGAAGGACGGCGGCGCAACGGGTGTGAATTGTCAAAAAAACGGCGGCGCTCTTACGAGACGCCGCTACATGCGCTTGCTTTCCTGTGAACCTTGGCACATTTTTTCATGGACAGATGAAATCCCCTGTTCTAGCCAATGCCGGCAGATGGTTACTGAACCGCAGGGATTTTTTGCGCTTGGGGGGAACCGGCTTGGGCGGCGTCGCTCTCACCACTCTCCTGGCTCAACACGGTTTGCTGGCCGCGGATAGAACGCCAATTCGCCCCCAGTGGTCGCCGGAACGCCCCAATGCCCCCCGACCGCCGCACTTCTCACCCAAAGCCAAAAACATTCTCGTAATCTTCTGCTCCGGAGCGCTAAGCCACATTGACTCATGGGATTATAAGCCGGAATTGATCAAACGGCATGGCGAGCCAATGCCAGGCAGTGAGAAACTTGTCACATTTCAAGGCGCCAATGGGGCGCTCACCAAACCTCTTTGGGAATATCGGCCCCGAGGTAAGTCCGGCAAAATGATTTCCGAGATGCTCCCCAACCTCGCGGAACTCGCGGATGACCTCTGTTTCATTCATTCCATGACGGCCAATTCCAATACGCATGGTCCAGCGGAGAATCAAATGGGCACCGGATTTACTCTCGACGGTTTTCCAAGCATGGGCTCGTGGGTGAGTTATGCGCTGGGCACCGAGAACCAGGATCTCCCAGCATTTGTTGCCATCCCTGATCCGCGCGGTGTGCCTCAGATTGGACCGAACCACTGGAATTCGGCATTCCTCCCTGCAGTTTTTCAAGGCACTGCTTTTAATGCCGACAAACCCATTCCCAATCTAAAAACCCCGAGCCAGATTTCTGCCCAGGACGAAAATGCGTCTCGTGACTTTTTAAAATTTCTCAACGACCGTCATCTTGCGCGTCATCCGGGCGACACCGAATTGAGCGCTCGAATCGCCAGCTACGAGCTCGCAGCTAAAATGCAACTCAGCGCGGCCGAAATTACGGATTTTTCAAAAGAATCGGCTGCCACCTTCAAGTTCTACGGAGCCGATGACACAAACCAGCTTAAGGCTCGTTTCGCCAAAAACTGCATTCTCGCCCGCCGTTTGGTGGAAAGCGGGGTGCGCTTCGTTCAATTGTTTAATGGCGCTTACGCAATGGGCGAAGGCGTGGGCAATTGGGATGGACATAAGACACTCAAAACACAATACGACATACATGCCCCAATTCTGGATCAGCCCTGTGCTGCCTTAATCAAAGACCTCAAGCAACGCGGGTTGCTGCAATCAACGCTCGTTGCTTTTGTGACAGAATTTGGACGGATGCCGACTTTTCAAAAAGATGCCAGCGGTCGCGATCATAATCCAAAAGGCTTTACTGTTTGGCTGACCGGCGCCGGCGTTAAGCGGGGATTCAGCTACGGCGGCACGGATGAATTCGGCTACAAAGCCGTGGATAATGTAGCCACGATTTATGATCTGCATGCGACACTGTTACACCTGCTGGGTCTCGATCATGAGCGGCTCAGCTTTTATCACAATGGCATCGAGCGGCGATTGACGGATGTGCACGGGGATGTGATAAAAGAAGTTCTGGCTTAGCCATTTTTTTGGAGTGCGCCGGCAAGCAGAGCGCGACACCGTTTTACGTACCACAACATCAAGCGCTACGAATTTGTTTTCAATGTTCCCACAGAAATATTCTGGCTGTTTACGTCGGTGGCTTTTGAGGGGGGCGCGGACCTTTTCTTTATCGTAGCCAAAGCGGTGTCGCCCGTCCTCCGTAGCCTAAAGCTTTTTAAAACCGTTTCATTTGAAGGTAAACCGTATTTAAAATGCTTATTGTGGCACAACCACTGCGGAGGGTGGACGCGATGCTTGCCACCGCAGTCCATAATCGCATCGAGCCTCACTCAATTTTTTTCCTGACACAGAAAAAATTTTCAATGTTTTGCAGAGAGGACTTGACAGGAATAGTCATGGAAGTTCAGATAGATTTGTAGCATTCAAAATATGGTAACTGCCAAGCTCGCGCACTTGTGAAAAGCTGGATTCCGCGATGGCTCATGGGAATCGTGGGTGCCGCATTTTTGACGGCTGGGCCGTCCGGGATCGCTTTTTCCCAGGAATCCCCCTCGGTTCAGGAGACAAATGCCGTTTCGGAATCCGAATTCTGCAAGGCAAATTTATCTAAGATTTACGAGGCAATTAAGGCTTACGAAAAGGATCATAAAGATCTCCCGAATTGGCTTTCCGATCTCGTGCCGGATTATGTCGCTGACGTCAATGTTTTGACTTGCCCCGTTTGCAAACGCACCGGCAAAACCGAAGGGCCGCCTTTGGCCGATCCCAAAATCGCCGCATCCTATCTGTTTGAATTCTGTCCTGTGCCCCTGGGCAGCATGGCTCCAAAAGCGCCGACCAAAACGCGTAGGGACTGGAAACGCCGCCAGACGGAGGTCCTTGGACCGGAAGTGCCTTTGGTGCGCTGTCGTCATCATAAGCCGGTGCTGAATTTGGGGCAGGACGGCAAGATTTACGAAAGTGGGACTTCATGGGAGCTGAATTTTACTAACCGTGTCGCCAGGGGCGAGCTATCTGCCAGTCGGATGACGAGTGACGACCCTTTGCCGGAGCGAATCGTAAAGCCCGTCATTAAAGTGCAGCCTCCTGCGCGAGATCCATCCACCCGAAAGCAATTGTTGGATTTATCAGAGTCCTATAATGCTCTGCTTACGGAATCCTGGCATGGTGGCAATGGGAACGATTTGGCCGCGCTTTCGCCGGGGTTGCATACTTTCGGCGGGGTGGAGTTCGATGTTCGCGGTATCGTGCAGCTTGCGAGCAAAACACCATCCTCAACCAGGTTTCCAGAGCAGGTCAAAGACATCAAAGTGCAGCAGAAATGCAGGCGCATTCACTTTTTACACTCAGCCGGATGGGGCGTCGTGGGCGATGAAGGGAAGCATATCGGCTCCTATTTCGTGCAGTTCGCGGATAATCAAACTCGCCTGGAAATACCCATTTACTATGGCAAGCATATGCGCAACTGGCATTTCGTTCCTGGTGAGCCGGCATCGCCTGATGATTTAACCGTTGTTTGGACCGGGGAAAACGCCGTGAGCAAACGCGCGGGCCGCTCGATAAGACTGTTCATGACCACCTGGAGCAATATCGTTCCGGACGTGCCAATCGAAAGTATCACCTTCAGTTCGAGCATGGATAAGGCGGCGCCTTTTCTCATTGCCATAACGGTCGATTAAAAAACTGGATGACAAGCACTGATTACCGAATGCTTATAGTTCTCAGAAACTTCATCGTCATCTCGTGCGTCCCTCTTTTGTTTCTATTCCGTTTGGCGTCCGCTGAAACACTTCGCGTCACCACCTGGAATTTGCAGGGAGCAACCAGTCTGCCTGCCAATGGCATACTCACAAACAGCATTGAAGCGGCTGCCACAGCATTGAAACAACTGGATCCAGACGTGATCCTTCTTCAAAAGGTGCGCGATTGGCGCATGTGCTCGCAACTGGCCCAATCACTCAAACCAGTGGTCTACGAGGTTCTGATATGCTCGGCATTTCCGGAAACAAGCGGGACAGGAAAGGAAAACAGGCAGGCGGCAATTCTTTCAAAACGCAAAGGTTACTTCTCTTGGTCCGAAGCCTGGACGGCGAGTGAACATGACAAGAAGTTGTCAGGAGGGACGGTGTTCGCTGCCATTCAAACCGCCGATCATCGTGTAGGCCTATTTTCAGTCGAACTGGATGGAGCAAATCCAGAAAAAGTTCAGCCACAATGGACCCAACAGATCCAATCGATCAGAAAATGGATCACAAATCGTCCTGAAAGTGTTGTGCTCGCCGCCGGCCTGATGACGCAACCAGACAAAATTCAAATAGTCGATAAGGAGCGAGTTGCTCGTACTATGGTGACTGCGCCAGTGGCGGCGATTCCATTGCAAACAGGCGAAAGGATCTCATCTCGTTTGGTGACAAATCCGGACGCGTTCCCCGCACTGGTCCTAAGCCGTTTTCCGCAAACCTGTGACCTGGATCTGGAACTCGCCCAGCCCACACCCGTTTTACCACAGGTAACAGAATCAGAAACGAAACGGGTTGAGACCAAAGCCTCCCCGTCTTCCGAACAAATCCAAAAACCTTCCGTTTCGTTGCCGGCAGATTCCGATTCCGATTTGGCCGGAACGGATGTGGTTGAGCCAACCCGCTCCCATACTCAAATCATGTGGTTGGCGCTGACCCCACTCGCAATTGGGTCTTTGGGTGTTCTTATTTGGGTTTTGGCCAGGCAGGGAAATAATCCTCGGCGCGAAGTGCATTTGAATTTCCAATTGGAAGCTGGAACCACGGCCAATTCGGACTCGGTGTTAGTTACTTCGCCTTCCACGACCGGTTCAACATCCGAGGAATCGGTTCCGCCGTCGATCTCGCAGCCTGTAATCCAGCAATTGCAGGTATGGCAGCAAAGAGCCCTGGCTGCGGAGCGCAAGGCTCAACAAGCCAATGATGTCCTTCGAGCCGGGCTCATGTCCTGCATGCGGGAATGGCTGAAGCAAAAACTTTTTCGGAAACTCATGGCTGACCGTGCACAACTGCTCGAATCACACCATTTGGCCACGCTCAAAGCTCTGGCTGTTGACGAACGTCTTTCAAAGCTTGAAGTTCAGATTCAACAACAGAACCACCTTTACGAACAGCGTATCGAAAAGCTTACACAGGAATTGGCCGTTACGAAGGAAGAGAGCAGAGCCCTGATCCGTGCCCAAATCGTGCAGATAAAATCCGAAATGGAAGGTGCGCGTGCCAGGCTCATCGCCGAAGCCGCCCGAAACGCAGTGACCAGTTGAGGTCGTCACTTTGGACTGCGGTGGCAAGCGAAGCGCGACACCGCTTTACCTGCAAATACACAAAATCCTAACAACCAGCAAATCTCCCCTCAAAATTAGTCCCCAAGTTTCTGTAGTGACTCGAGGCCTTACTGTAGACAGTTCTTGTCGTAATTAAGCGTGTCGCGCTTCGCCTGCCACCGCAGTCCACATTCTGAACGCAATCCGCCAATTTTTCCAATTGCTCAAATTCCAGTCTGGGACCACACTCGATTTTAGAAAATCAAACCGAATCCATTTTATGAATCTCGTATTGACGCGGGTCTGGATGTGGGCGCTTTTGACGATTACCGGTTTGTTCTGCGGGATCAGCCAGGGAGCCACTTTAAAAAGCCAGAATGTTTTTTTAATCATTAGCGATGGTTTTCGGTGGCAGGAAGTATTCAGCGGCGCTGAAGCGGAATTGATGACCAAAGGCAATGGGGGCGTGGATGACACAAATGCCCTCCACACCGCGTTTTGGCGCGCGACACCCGAAGCGCGGCGGGAAGCGTTGTTGCCCTTCTTCTGGAACCGCATCGCCAAATATGGCCAGCTATTCGGAAACCAAAAAAAGGGAAGCGTGGTAAGCGTCACGAATGGGAGGAAATTTTCCTACCCAGGCTACAATGAAATTCTTACCGGCGCGGCGGATGCGCGTATTGACAGCAATAATAAAGTGCCAAATTCGAATGTGACTGTTTTCGAATGGCTCAATAAACGGCCAGCGTTGCGCGGGCAGGTAGGGGTGTTTGGCACCTGGGATGTTTTTCCTTACATTTTCAATGTGGAACGGAGCCATTTACCCATTTGGCCCGCTTGGGAGACGCGGCTGAAGCGCTTTGAAATTGCGGCCCCTGAGGATGTAACACAAATCATGCGCGACACGACGCCCATTTGGGATGATTTAACCTATGATTCCTTTTTGTTCCACGCCGCCACCGATTACATCAAGCGCAAACAACCGAGGCTGATGTTCATTGGCTTCGGAGAGACCGACGAATGGGCTCATGCGGGTCGTTATGATCTTTACCTCACTGCCGCACATCATATGGATGATTTCGTCCGACGTCTTTGGACGATGGTTCAGGCAATCCCATCTTATCGAGACAAAACCACTTTTATCATCACCGCCGATCACGGCCGGGGCAGCGGGCCCTCGGACTGGAAAAGTCACGGCGAGAAGGTTACCGGTTCGGAGGGGGATTGGCTTGCCGTGATAGGGCCGGACACAGTTCCACTTGGCGAACGGACGATGACCGAGCCGCATACTCATAACCAAATCGCTGCAACCATTGCGGCATTGTTGGGGGAGGATTTTCACGCTGCTTATCCGCAAACGGGCCAACCGATTTCAGATGTCTTTGGCAGTACCCCAAGGAAGCTTTCATCGCAATAGAAACCATGAATACGAAACTTAAATCCCCGGAAGGTGCCACTCTTTCCCGGCGCGACTTTCTTCGCAACACGGCCGCCGTCACCAGTTTTCTCGTCGTCGAGCCGGCCGTCCTCGGCAGAGCTGGTGAGGTTTCGCCAAACCAAAAGCTGAACATTGCAGGAATTGGCATCGGAGGCCAGGGCGCTTCGGACGTCGAACAGGTCAGCAAGGAAAATATCGTGGCCTTGTGCGACGTGGATTCGGCTTATGCGGCCAAGACTTTCAAAAAATACCCCAATGCGAAGCAGTACAAGGATTACAGGGTAATGCTGGAGAAAGAAAAGGGAATTGATGCGGTCGTCATAGGGACTCCGGATCACCAGCACGCCATCATCTCTATCGCTGCGATGAAGGCGGGCAAGCACGTCTATTGTGAAAAACCGCTTACGAGAACAGTTCAGGAGGCACGAACGGTTGCTCGCGTGGCGCGCGAGATGAAAGTCGCCACCCAAATGGGAAATCAGGGGATGGCTTTCGAAGGAAATCGATTGATTAATGAATGGCTGGATGATGGAGCCATCGGCCCGGTCCGCGAAGTACATGTCTGGTCCGATCGCCCGACCCACTCGGGTAAACTGCCGCTTTATTGGGCACAGGGAGTCGAGCGCCCGAAAGAGACTCCACAAGTGCCCGAGACGCTGGACTGGGATTTATGGCTCGGGCCGGCTCCCTGGCGGCCCTATCATCCTGCCTACGTCCCATTCAAATGGCGAGGCTGGTGGGATTTTGGTTCAGGCGGAATTGGTGATATGGGAATTCATAACCTCGCCCCGGTATTTTCCGCCCTAAAACTTGGCGCACCGGAAAGTCTGCATGCCAGTTCGACAGCCGTCTTTAAAGAGACCGTTCCGGTCGCAGCATTGGTCCACTATCAGTTTCCTGCGCGCGGAAATCTGCCGCCTGTCAAGCTGCACTGGTACGATGGGGGTTTGCTTCCCGAGCGGCCAGCGGAGCTGGAAGAAGACGAGCGCAATCTCGATCCGGAAGACGGAGTCATCTTTGTTGGTGAAAAAGGCAAAATGCTCGTTACAGGTTGGGGCGGACACTCACCAAGATTGATACCCGAACGCCGCAACCAGGAGTATAAACGTCCGGCGCCTACTTTGCCTCGCTCTGTCGGTCATCACCAGGAATGGATCAACGCGTGTAAAGGCGGTCCGAAACCGCGATCCAGTTTTGACTTTGCCGGTCCTTTAACAGAAGCGGTGTTGCTGGGCTCCGTTTGCATCCACAATGGGGGAGCTGAACTAAAGTGGGACAGCGAGAAGCTCCAAATCACCAACATTCCTGAGGCCAATAAGCTTTTGCATTACCAGTATCGGGATGGTTGGAAGTTGGAGGGGTAACTGCAGCGCGGCTTGCGCTAAGCGGCTGAGTGCGTGAACTACTGGACACATGAACAGTATCTGCTAGGATTCGCTAATGAGCGGCAACTCCAAGATCGAGTGGACAGACGCAACTTGGAACCCAGTGCGTGGCTGCACAAAGATTAGCCCAGGCTGCGCGCATTGTTACGCCGAGACTTTTGCCGAGAGGTTTCGAGCTGTGCCTGGACATCCCTTTGAGTTTGGCTTCGATCTGAGGCTTGTGCCCGAGAAGTTGGGCGATCCAATCCGTTGGTCGAAACCGAAGAAAATTTTCGTCAATTCCATGAGCGACCTCTTTCACGATGGGGTTCCTGACGAATACATCGAAAAGGTTTGCCGCGTGATGATGGCGGCCAATTGGCATACTTACCAAGTCCTCACCAAGCGTCCTGACCGCATGGCGGCTTTGTTAAAGGGGAAACTGCGTTCCGCTGCAAACGCTCCTCACATCTGGTGGGGTGTTAGTGTGGAAAATCGTAAGCAGGGCTTGCCTCGTATTGAGAAGTTACGTTGCGCTAAACCAGTTGTGGCGTTCCTGTCAATGGCAACCTTAAATGCTTTTTAACTAATTCCTGCTCGCCGTTTGAGTTGGCCGATCGAGGGACCACAGAATTCCATTGAGCAAAAGTTGCCGGAAAAAGGGTTGTTTGAAATCATTCGGATTACCGAGAGATGTGTAGAATACACGCCGCTTATTCCCTGTGTTTATCCACGCAACTGGTTCTGTATTTCCCTCTGATGTCCCGGTCATCAACGGGGTGACGGTTGAAGCCGGTTTGCGGCTCTTATAAAGCGAGGATGTTAGAGTAAATTCGGTTGGCGGGACGCCGTTCAGAATCGGATGTGCAGACATCGCCGGATCGATTTTCACTTTGGTCGGAGAATTGTTTCCGTAATGGCCCTGGTAATTGCAGCCCAAAACGTCCACATCAAAAGTTTCCCAACCTTCATGGTGGTCATCCTCCGGTTTTGCTCCAAACGCATGGCTGGCAGTGCGAATGCCCACCAGAGGTTTGCCCGCGTCCAAATGTTTGTGGATTAGAGCCATCATTTCTTTGGGGGGAGTGCGTCGTCGAGCACTGAGGAACAACAAATCAGCTTCCTCAATCAGCTTGTAATCGTAGAAATCATTATCCCCGACCTTGGAACTGGCGGTCACAAATGAACAACGAATCCCTTTTTTAACGAGCTCGGGAAAG
>JADMIO010838886.1_pt1 | contig 63296 bp, 37 predicted proteins | sample 8958161 | NCBI WGS metagenome assembly JADMIO01 (sample SAMN16585339, study PRJNA669376) | soil metagenome | isolation source: Crop rotation soil | place: USA: Cullars Rotation, Alabama | collected 2011
GCGACAACTTGTCCACGTGGAATTCTAAGCTTAGGATCCCAATGTGCTGGAAAGAGGTTGACGCGGTTCTCTTCCAGTTCCTTGAGCAATTGCTCGCGGTCGGCCTCGGCCCTGCGGCGGTCGGTTAAATCAATGACGAACTCGATCCCTTCGCCGTCGTAGATGCGCGCCCCGGCGAACAGCGCCGACCAGCGCGAGCCGTCCTTGCGGATGTATTCCTTCTCGTAAGGGGTGATGCGCCCCGTGCGGTGGAACTCCTCAATCGCCTTCAACGACACGGGCATCCACTCCTGCGGCGTCATGACGTCCCAGCGCAGCCGCCCGTGTTCGAGGTCTTCGCGGCTGTAGCCGCTCATTTCGAGGAAGGCGCGGTTGGCGTTGGTGATCTGGCCGTCGGTCGTGAAGTAGATGACGCCGACGGTGCCCAGCTCCATGGCCGCGCGCAGGCGCTCTTCGGACTTGCGCAGGGCCTCTTCGGCGTGGCGGCGCTCGGTGATGTCAATGAAGGTGACGACGACGCCGGCGATGTGGTCTTCGACGGTGCGGTAAGGCAGCAGCCGCACGATGAACCACTGCCCGTCGGCGCTGGCGACTTCGCGCTCGATGGTCTTGAGCGTCCGCAGCACCGTCTCGGCGTCTTCGGCCAGGTTGTTGTAGTCGAGCTTGTGCGTCAGGTGTTCGAGCGGGCGGTGCAGGTCGGTCGGGATGATGTTGAAGAGTTCCTGCACGCGCGGCGTGTAGCGCTTGATGTGCAGGGCGCGGTCGAGAAAGATCGTGCCGATCTCGGTCGAGGCCATCAGGTTCTGCAAGTCGCTGTTGGCGCGGCTGACCTCGTCCACCTTCTCCTTCAGCTCGTTGTTGACGGTGGACAGCTCTTCGTTGACCGACTGCAACTCCTCACGGCTCATCTCCAGCTCCTCGCTGGTCGAGCGCATCTCCTCGTTGATGGCCTGCAACTCTTCGTTCGAGGCCCTTAATTCTTCGACGGAGGTCTCGTACTGCTCGATGGTGGCGCGCAACTGGTCGCGCGTCTTCTGCAACTCCTCCTCCATCTGCCGTACGACCATCTCCAGGCCGCCCTCGCCCTCGCCGCGCGGCTGCGACAATATCTCCGCGGCCAGGCCGGTCGGGCGCTCTGTCACCTCGATGAAGGTGGCCATCGTGAGGCTCATCCCCATCTCCGGCTGGCTGAACGGTTCGACGGTGAGGTTGAGGCTTAACGGCTGGCCGTCCATCTCCGCGCGGACGTAACGCGACTCTCTGCCGCTGCCCCGCTGGTTGAGGGCGAACAGCGCGGCGCGCAGCTCGTGCCGCAGCGCCGGGTGGATGGCCTTCATCAGGTTGCGTGACGGCTCGCCGTCAGTAAAACGCAGGTAGCGCCCGGCCTGGCCGGAGATGTGCAGGATGTCGTAATCCTCGTTAATCAGCACGCTCGCCGGCGCGTGCTGTTCGAGCAGCCGCTGTTGGTGCAGTTCGGCTAATGATTTAGGAAGGGGCGCGGGCGTCGTCGGCACATGCGGGAGCTTGACTTCCCACCGCCCGGTTTGCGCCAGTATCGGCATCGGGTTGAGGGTGGACTCACTCGCGCGCCGGCGGTAGATGCGATTCTTCTTATCAAAGGGGGCGAACTGCGCCTGCTTGCCTTCGGCGGATTCCGACGAGCCGAGGAAGAGAAAGCCGCCGCCGCGCAGGGCGAAGTGGAAGACCTCCAGCACGCGCCCCTGAATCTCGCTGGTCAGATAGATGAGCAGGTTGCGGCAGGTGACGAGGTCGAGTCTTGAAAACGGCGGGTCGCGCAGAATGTTGTGCGACGCGAACAGAACCCTTTCGCGCACTTCTTTCCTGACGCGGTAGTGATCGCCCTCTTTGAGGAAGAACCGCCGCAGCCGTTCCGGCGACACGTCGTTGGTGATGGTGTCAGGGTAAAGCCCGTGGCGCGCCCGCGTGATGGCGTCGTCGTCAATGTCTGTGGCGAAGACTTGCAGCTTCGGCGGCTCCTTCAGGTGCTCGGCGAACTCGCTCAACAGGATGGCCAGCGAATAGGCCTCCTCGCCCGTGGCGCAGCCCGTCACCCAGACGCGCACCTGATCGAGGCCGGTCTTGCTGTCGAAAAGCCTGGGAATGACATCGCGCTCAAGGTGCTCGAAGGCTTCGCGGTCACGGAAGAAGTTGGTGACGCTGATGAGCAGGTCGCGCAGCAGCGCCGGTGCCTCTGGCTGGTGCTCGCGCAGGAAGCGCAGGTAACTGGCGATGTCCTTGACCTGGTTGACCTGCATGCGGCGCTCGACGCGGCGCAGCATGGTCGAGCGTTTATAGCTGCCGAAGTCGTGGCCCGTGCGCAAGCGCACCAGGGCGAGCACGTCACGCAGCGGGTCGCCGGCCTTTTCACGCGCGGCGGACGGCTCCGCCGGCGGCAGGACGATCTGCTCGGCGTTCTCGCGCAGCGACAGCAGCTTGGGGGGAATCTCTGCGACCGGCAGCACGAAGTCCACCGCCGCCGCGCGGATGGCGTTGCGCGGCATGTCGTCGTAGTCGGCTTCGCGCGGGTCTTGCACGATGGTCAGGCCGCCGTGCGCCTTGACGCTTTGCATGCCGAGCGTGCCGTCGGCCCCCGTCCCCGACAGCAGCACGGCGATGGCGGCGTTGCTATAAATTTCGGCCAGCGAGCGGAAGAAGAGGTCAATCGGCACGCGCTTGCCCTGCACTTGTTCCACTTCTACCAACTGAATCATGCCGTCTTCCAGTTCCAGATTCTTGTTCGGCGGAATGACGTAGACGTGGTTCGGCTCGACCTTGACGGTGTCGGAAACCTGCGTCACCGGGATGGCGCTTTCGTTTTGCAGTATCTCGGCGAGGTTGCTCTTGTGCGACGGCGACAGGTGGAGAATGACGGTGTAAGCCATGCCGCTGTCGGCGGGGATGCGCCTGAATAAGTCTTGCAGCGGCTTGATGCCGCCGGCTGACGCGCCGATGCCGACCATGATGAAGCGGCCCGGTTTCGTCAGGTCTACGATCTGGTTGTTGCCATCGCGGCGCTTGCGCGACTCGCGCTTCTTCTTTTCCATGCCGCCTTCTTCAGCGATTGCCCGATACGGTTGCAGTAATGACAAGAGTCTCAGCGCGTGACTCAAGTTTAATCGCTTATGGTTCGGTTGTCCGTCGTGAACCTAACAGAATCTGCGCTGGTGATATTCTACGCCTTCTAGACCTAGATAGCGATTCGATTTGGGCGGGGGCCATCCTGCGGCGGGGAAGGGAGTGCGGCGTCAACGCCGTCACGCCTGCATTGACGGGCCGGGGTGAATGAAGTAAAACTCTTCGCGCCGGTTCGCTTGATCCTCTTTCCCAATCGAACACAACGCGGGGGGCCTTAGATGACGCGCCTGATTCGCCTGACCCTTCTCATTCTCTTTATGACGGCAGCCGTGGCCGGCTTGCTGATGCCGCGCGCCTCAGCGCAGCAGCCCGCCGCGAAGCCCGTGGATTTCAACCGCGACGTGCGGCCAATACTTTCGGACAACTGCTTCGCCTGCCACGGCCCCGACGACAAGCAGCGCATGGCGCGGCTCAGGTTCGACACCAAAGAAGGCGCGATGTCAAAACCCGGCGTCATCGTGCCGGGTGACGCGGCGGGTTCAAAACTGATCCGGCGCATCACCTCGAAAGACCCGGCCACGCGCATGCCGCCGGCGGATTCGGGCCACAGCCTGACCGACGCGCAGATCGCTACGCTGACGCGCTGGGTGGACGAAGGCGCGCGGTGGAGCGCGCACTGGGCTTACCAGCCGATCACGCGGAGCGAGCCGCCCGCCGTCGCCGACGCCGCCTGGCCGCGCAACGCCATTGACCGCTTCGTGCTCGCGCGCCTCCAGCGTGAAGGCTTGCGCCCTTCGCCCGAAGCCGACCGCGCGACCCTGCTGCGCCGCGTCTCGCTCGACCTGACGGGGCTGCCGCCGACGCCGCAACAGCTCGACGCCTTTCTCGCAGACCGCTCGCCGGGCGCTTACGAAAAGCAGGTGGACCGCCTGCTCGCGTCGTCGCACTATGGCGAGCGGCTGGCGCTGATGTGGCTGGACCTGGCGCGCTACGCCGACACGCACGGCTATCACATAGACAGCCACCGCGAGATGTGGCCGTGGCGCGACTGGGTGATTCGCGCCTTCAACGACAACAAGCCCTTCGACCAATTCACCGTCGAGCAACTGGCCGGCGACCTGCTGCCGAACGCGACGACCGAGCAGAAGATCGCGTCGGGTTTCAACCGCAATCACATGATCAACTTTGAAGGCGGCGCGATCCCCGAAGAATACCAGACCGAATACGTCATTGACCGATTGGAAGCGACGGCGACCACCTGGATGGCGATGACGCTGGGGTGCGCCCGCTGCCATTCGCACAAGTACGACCCGCTGACGCAGAAAGAGTTCTACCAGTTCTTCGCCTTCTTCAACACCGTGTCGGAAGAGGGCTTGGATGGCCGCGAAGGCAACGCCAAGCCGATGCTGCCACTGCCGACCGCCGAGCAGAAGGCGCGGCAGGAAGAACTCGCGAAGGCCATCGCCGCCCGCGAGGCCGAGTTGAAGGCCGAACCCGTCACCGCGGCCCAGGCCGATTGGGAGAAGCCTTTCACGGGGCGCGTCGCCGAAGCAATGCGCGACGGGCTGACGGCGCATTACCCGCTCGACGGCAGTCTGTCGGACATATCGGGCCGCTACCAACACGGCACGACCGTCAAAGGCGACCCCACGTTCGGCAACGGGCGCGTGGGCCGCGGCGTCGGCTTTGACGGCGAAACGCAGGTGAGCTTCGGCAACGTCGGCGGCTTTGACCGCGACGACCGCTTCACGTTCGCGACGTGGGTCAAGGTAGACAGCAACGTGCCGCTGACGTGGCTACACAAAGCCGCGAGCGAGAGCGACCGTCGCGGCTGGGACACGTTCTTTGACGACCTCGGACTGGTCGGCATACAGCACTGGGCCGGTAAGCTGAACGTGCGCGTCGTCGCGCGTGACCCCGACCAGTTGATTCACCTGCGCACAAAGGAGCGCATACCGTTCGGCGAATGGCATCACGTCGCGCTCGCGTATGACGGCACGGGCCGGGCGGCGGGCCTGCGCCTGTTCGTTGACGGCAAGCCGGCGGCGGTCGAAGTCCTGCAAGATAAACTGGTCGGCTCGTGCGCCACCGCCGCGCCGTTACGGGTCGGCTATAAGCCATTCGGCCGTCCGTTCAAGGGGCAGATAGATGACCTGCGCTTCTACGACCGCGCGCTGACGGATGACGAGATGAATCACCTGGCGATTCGCTACCCGGTGATGGTGATCCTGTCGGGCGTCAACGGCAAGCGCACGGCGAACGAAACGGAACAGGTGCGCGATTACTTTCTGACCTACGCGGCGAGTGAGGCGACGCGGCAGCAGTACGCGGAGCTGAAAGGCTGGCGCGCGCAAAAGAAGGCGCTCGACCGCTCCGTCGTCACGACGATGGTGATGGACGAGATGGCCAAGCCGCGCGAGACCTTCGTCCTGGCGCGCGGCGATTACCGCAACAAGACAGAGAAAGTGACGCCGGGCGTCCCCGCTGTCTTGCCGCCGCTGCCGAAGGACGCGCCGCCCACTCGCCTGACGCTCGCCCGTTGGCTGGTTGACCCGCAGCACCCGCTGACGGCGCGCGTCGCCGTGAATCGCTTCTGGCAGATGGTCTTCGGCCTGGGGCTGGTCAAGACCGCCGAGGACTTCGGCTCGCAGGGCGAGCCGCCCACGCGCCCCGAGCTGCTCGATTACCTGGCCAGCGAATTCATCCAGAGCGGCTGGGACGTGAAGGCGCTGTTGAAGCTGATCGTAACGTCGGCCACCTACCGCCAATCCTCGCGGGTGACGATTGAGCTGCGCGAGCGCGACCCGGAGAACCGTCTGCTCGCGCGCGGGCCGCGCTCGCGCTTGCAGGCAGAGCTTGTGCGCGACAACGCGCTGGCGGTCGCCGGGCTGTTGAACGAAGCGGTCGGCGGGCCGAGCGTGTTGCCTTATCAACCGGCGGGCCTGTGGGAAGAGATGGCCTTCGGCGACGGCTTCTCTGCGCAGACCTACCGGCAGAGCCACGGGCGCGACCTCTACCGCCGCAGCCTCTACACGTTCTGGAAGCGCACGGTGCCGCCGGCCTCGCTGCTCACGTTCGACGCGCCCGACCGCGAGAAGTGCGTCGCGCGCCGCGCCGTGACCAACACGCCGCTGCAAGCGCTGGTCTTACTAAACGACCCGACCTACGTCGAGGCGTCGCGGGCGCTGGCGTCGCGGGCGCTCAGCGAAGGAGGCCGTGACGTGACGAGCCGCTTGCGTTACGCCTTCCGGTTGGCGACGGCGCGGTGGCCGACGGCGGCGGAAGCCGGCGTGCTGCGCGAGCTGTTAGCGAAACAACTCGCCGCGTATCGGCGCGACGGCAAGGCCGCGCTCGCGTTGCTGAAAGTGGGCGAATCGCCGCCCGACGCGAAGCTCGACCCGACCGAGGCGGCGGCGTGGACCGTGGTGGCGAGCGCCATCTTGAATCTCGACGAAACGATCACCAGGGAGTAGCGCGATGTGCGAAGAAAACGAGCAGCGCCTGAAGCGAGAGATTGAGCTGAGCCTGACGCGGCGGCAGTTCTTCGGCGTCGGCGCGAAGGGCATAGGCATCGCCGCGCTCGCTTCGTTGTTACCGCCGGAGGTGCTCGCGGCGGTCGCGGACGACGAGACGGCGCGCGACGCCAGGACGGGCGGGTTGGTCGGCCTGCCGCACTTCGCGCCCAAGGCGAAGCGCGTCATCTTCCTGCACCAGTCGGGCGGCCCTTCGCAGATCGAGACCTTTGATTACAAGCCGCCGCTCGAACGGCTGCACGGGACGGAGCTGCCGGAGTCCGTGCGTATGGGCCAGCGCATCACCGGCATGACTTCTGGCCAGTCGTCGCTGCCGTGCGTGCGGTCGCTGTTCAAGTTCAAACAGCACGGCCAGTCGGGCGCGTGGGTGAGCGAGCTGCTGCCGCACACCGCCAAGGTCGTGGACGACATCGCCATCGTCAAGACGATGCACACAGACGCGATCAACCACGACCCGGCCATCACGTTTATTCAGACCGGCTTTCAACAGCCGGGCCGCCCGAGCATGGGCGCGTGGGTCAGTTACGGGCTCGGCAGCGAGAATCAGAACCTGCCGGCTTTCGTCGTGCTGCTGTCGCAGGCGCACGCGCTCAACACGGACCAGCCGCTGTTCTCGCGGCTGTGGTCGAGCGGCTTCCTGCCGTCGAACTACCAGGGCGTGCGCTTCCGCGGCGGCGCGACGCCCGTGCTTTTCTTAGACGACGCGCCCGGCGTGACGAAGACGACGCGGCGGCAGATGCTGGACGCGGTGGCGCGGCTGAACAAGATCAAGGCGGCGGAATACGGCGACCCCGAGATCGAGACGCGCGTGGCGCAGTACGAGATGGCTTACCGCATGCAGACGAGCGTGCCCGACCTGATGGACCTGTCGAAAGAGCCGGATTCGGTCTTTGAGATGTACGGGCCGGAATCGCGCAAGCCCGGCAGCTACGCGGCGAACTGTCTGCTCGCGCGGCGGCTGGCCGAGCGCGACGTGCGGTTCATACAGCTCTACCACCGCGGCTGGGACCAGCACAACGACCTGCCGCGCGACCTCGACTTGCAGTGCCGGGGGACCGACCAGCCGACGGCGGCGTTAATCACAGACCTGAAGCAGCGCGGCTTGCTCGACGACACGCTGGTGGTGTGGGGCGGCGAGTTCGGGCGCACGGTCTACTGCCAGGGCAAGCTGACGGATGGGAATTACGGGCGCGATCATCACCCGCGCAACTTCGCGATGTGGATGGCGGGCGGCGGCATCAAGCGCGGGGTGGTGCTGGGCGAGACGGACGATTTTAGTTATAACGCCGTCGCCGACCCGGTCGGTATTTATGATTTGCAGGCGACGATCCTGCACCTGCTCGGCATTGATCACAAGCGGCTGACGTTCAAGTTCCAGGGCCGCCACTTCCGCCTCACCGACGTGCACGGCGAAGTCGTCGAGAAGCTGCTGGCTTGAACGGCCGGGTGGTCACTGCTCGTCGGCGTCCGAGTCTTCAGGTTTGGATGGGCGGAGGTTCAGCCTGATCGGCGCACCGTCATCTTCGGGGCCGCGCTGCTGCCGCCGCACGTTGAGCCAGACCTTGATCCACTGATAAGCAGCGAAAGTCGCCAGCGTGATTGCCAGGCCGCCGACGATGCCGATGACGCGGCCTAACGGTTTCAGCACCGCATAGCTCGCGCCCAGCAGCGCAATCGCGAACAACGCCGCCTTGACGATTTTCCAGTGCGGGTCATCGCTGTCGTCAACCTCTGTCAGGTCGGGGCGGTTGATTTCATCATACATCGCATCACCTCCTGCGGGCGTGACGCCTCAGCTTCAATCCGGCAGGGCGAAGGCGACGTAAGCGTCGCCCGATTTCGTGCCCATCTTGCCGCCGCCCGCGGCGATGACGACGTACTGCTTGCCGTTGACTTCGTACGTGCTCGGCGTCGCGTAGCCGCCCGCGGGCAACTGGGTTTCCCATAACAGCTTGCCGCTCCGCTTGTCGAAGGCGCGGAACTTCTCGTCCTTCGTCGCGCCGATGAAGATCAGGCCGCCCGCCGTGACAATCGGGCCGCCATAATTCTCTGTGCCGGTGATGGGGACGCCGCGTTTGGTCAGCTCGGCGTATTCGCCAAGCGGAATCTGCCAATCAATCTCGCCGCGATTCAAGTCAATCGCGGAGAGCGTCCCCCAGGGCGGCTTCACCGCCGGGTAGCCTTCCGGGTCGAGAAAGCGGTTGTAGCCGGTGTGCGTGAACGGCACCTCGATAATCTCCTCGCCGTTCCGTTTTGTGGCCGAGGCTACGCCGGCGGCCTCTTCGTCGTAGAGGTAGCGCAGGAGCGATTGCTTCTGCTCGTCGCTGAGATAACCGAACGACGGCATCCAGCCGCGCCCGTGTTCGATGACCTTGCGCGCCTCGTCGCGCGGGACGCGCTCGGCCAGGTTGACCAGAGCCGGCGCGTTCTGTTGAGTCGCGCCGCGCCGGTCAATGCCGTGACAGGCGGCGCAGTTCTGGCGGTAGACCGCTTCGCCCGGCGACCGTGGCGCGATCTCGACCAGCGACAGAATCCACGCCATCTCGTTGGCGTTGACGTAAAGGCGTCCGCTCGTGGCGTCAAACGCCGCGCCGCCCCACTCGGCCCCGCCATCGAAGCCGGGAAAGATCACCGTCCCTTCTTTGCTCGGCGGGATGAACTGGCGGCCCGTGCGTGTGGCGCGCAAGCGTGCCAGCACGGCCGCGTGCGCTTCGGGCGAGCGGTCGGTGACGTCGGCTTCGGTGAACATCTGCCGCGCGAACGGCGGCGGCTTGAGCGGCAGCGGCTGTGTCGGGTGCGCCTGCTCGCCGGGGATGTCCGAAGGCGGCACCGGCTGTTCTTCAATCGGGAAGACGGGCTTCCCCGTCGCGCGCTCGAAGACGAAGACGTAGCCCTGCTTGGTGGTCTGCGCGACGGCGTCAATCAGCCGCCCGCCGCGCCGCAACGTGACCAGCACCGGCGCGGCGGGCAGGTCGCGGTCCCAGAGGTCGTGATGCACGAACTGGTAATGCCACAGCCTGCGCCCCGTCGCCGCGTCGAGCGCCAGCAGACAATCGGCGAAGAGGTTCGCGCCTTTGCGGTTGCCGCCCCAGAAATCAAAGGCCGCCGACCCCGTCGGCAGAAAGACGATGCCGCGCTTCGTGTCTACGCTGATGCCGCTCCACGCGTTCGCGCCGCCGATGCGCCGCCACGCGTCCTTCGGCCAGGTGTCGTAGCCGTACTCGCCGGGCCAGGGGATCGTGTGGAACGTCCAGCGAATCTTGCCCGTGCGCACGTCGTACGCGCGCAGGTGACCGGGCGCGGCCAGCCCCGGCCCTTCGTTGACGCGCGTGCCGACGATCAGCAGGTCTTTGTAGATCGCGCCCGGCGTGTTCGACAGCACGAAGAGCCCGGTCACGTCGCGGCCTAAGCCTTCGCTCAAGTCAACGCTGCCGCGGTCGCCGAACGACGCGATGGGGCGGCCCGTGCCGGCGTCGAGCGCGTAAAGCCGCTGGCCCGCGCTGACGAAGACGCGCCGGTCGTTGCCGCTCTGCCAGTAGGTGACGCCGCGGTTGGCCCCTAACGAACTCGCCTGCGCGCCGGCCTTGAACGGGTCGAAGGTCCAGAGTTCTTTGCCGGTGGCGGCGTCGAGGGCAAACACCTTGATTTGCGGCGAGGTCGCGTATAACACGCCGCCCACGACGATGGGGTTGCACTGAATCTGCGAGCGGTTGTCTGCGCGCGCGTCGCCCGTGTGATAGACCCAGGCGACTTTTAACCTAGTGACGTTGGTCGTGTTGATCTGGGCGAGCGGCGAATACTGCGTGTGCGCGGGGTTGCCGCCGTGCGTCGGCCATTGACGCTCGCCCGTCTTCGCCCCGCCGTCGGCGTGGCTGCTTGGAGAGAGGAGGGCCAGGGCCAGCGCCCCGAAGCTTAGGACAATGAATAGCTGAAGTCGTTGATGATTCCGATGCGTGCGCATAGCCGTCAGCCTACCACCATTGACGCCCGGCGAACCAGAGCCGTCCGCGCCTTGCGCTTCTTGCCCGATGGGTGCCGAGCGGCTAGAGTGGGAATCGTGTGCGCTCCCGTTTCGCGGCCACGCGGAAACAGCAATCCGAACAAGACGGAGAAGAGCAATGCAGAAACGAACACTTGGCAAGAGTGGCCTCGTCGTATCGGCAATGGGGCTGGGCTGTATGGGGATGTCGGAGTTTTATGGCGAGGGCGACGACCGGGAGTCCATCGCCACCATCCACCGCGCCCTTGAGCTGGGCGTCAACTTCCTCGACACCGCAGACATGTATGGCCCCTACAAGAATGAAGAGCTGGTCGGGCGGGCGATTCGCGGTCGCCGCGACGAAGTCGTCATCGCCACGAAATTCGGCATCGTGCGCGACCCGTCGAACCCGAACGTGCGCGGCGTCAGCGGCAAGCCCGACTACGTGCGCTCGTCTTGCGAAGGCAGCTTGAAGCGGCTCGGCGTCGAAACGATTGACCTCTACTATCAGCACCGCGTTGACCCGCAGACGCCCATCGAGGAGACGGTCGGCGCGATGGCCGAGCTGGTGCGCGAAGGCAAGGTGCGATACCTGGGGCTTTCCGAAGCGGGCACCGAAACCCTGCGCCGCGCTTGCCGTGTGCACCCGATCACGGCTTTGCAGACAGAGTACTCGCTGTGGAGCCGCGACCCCGAAGACGACATCCTGCCGACCTGCCGCGAACTCGGCATCGGCTTTGTCGCGTACAGCCCGCTCGGTCGCGGCTTCCTGACCGGGCAGTACAAGCGCTTTGAAGATTTCGCCGAAGACGATTACCGGCGGCATTCGCCGCGATTCCAGGGCGAGAACTTCGAGAAGAATCTTGAGCTCGTGCGGCGCATCGAAGAGATGGCGCGCGAGAAGGGCTGCACGCCGGCGCAGCTCGCGCTCGCGTGGGTGATGGCTCGGGGCGACGACATCGTGCCGATTCCGGGGACCAAGCGCCGCGCATACCTCGAAGACAACGTCGCCGCCGCCGCCGTCGAGCTGACCGCCGACGAGTTGCGGCGCATTGACGAGATTGCGCCGCAAGGCGCGGCTGCCGGCACGCGTTACCCTGAAGCGATGATGGGCATGGTCAATCGTTAGCGGAGGAAAACCGAATGAAACCTTGCAGAGCGGTTATCGCCGTGATGGTCTTGCTGATGGCTGCGGCGGGATTCGCGGCGGCGCAGACGGCGCAGACGGCTGACAACGTCCGGGCGCGCTACACGAAGTACGAGTATAGGATTCCTATGCGCGATGGCGTGCGATTGTTCACGTCGGTCTACGTGCCGAAGGACACGTCGCAGCCTTACCCCTTCCTGCTGACGCGCACGCCGTACAGCGTTGCCCCTTATGGCGTGGATCATTACCCCAACCGGCTCGGCCCGTCGCCGGAGTTCGAGAAAGAGGGCTTCATCTTCGTCTACCAGGACGCGCGCGGTCGCTATATGTCGGAGGGCGAGTTCCAGCAGGTGCGCCCTTATCAACCGAACAAGCGCGGCCCGAAGGACATTGACGAGAGTACAGACACCTACGACACATCGAGTGGCTGCTGAAGAACGTGGCGAATAACAATGGCCGCGTCGGCATGGTCGGCATTTCGCAGCCGGGCTTTCACGTCGCCGCGAGTTTGATGGACACGCACCCGGCGCTCAAGTGCGCGTCGCCGCAAGCGCCGACCGCCGACTACTACTTGAACGATGACGTCTACCACAACGGCGCGTTCATGCTGGCAGCGAACTTCTGGTTCTACTCGTCGTTCCGCCCGCGCAAAGGCGGGCCGGAACTCCCCGCGCAGCGCCCGCCGTTCGACGCGGGCACGCCCGACGGCTATGACTTCTTCCTGCGCCTCGGCCCGCTCAGCGAGGTGAATCAAAGGCTGTTGAACGGCGAGGCCGGGTACTGGCAGGAGATCATTGACCACCCGAACTACGACGAGTTCTGGAAGCCGCGTTCGCTGTGGCGGTTTATGAACAACGTGAAGTGCGCCGTGCTCAACGTCGGCGGCTGGTTCGACGCCGAAGACCCGATGGGGCCTTTCCACACTTACCGCGCGGTCGAGAAGAATAATCCCGGCACGACAAACCTGCTGGTGATGGGGCCGTGGTCGCACGGCGGCTGGTCGCGCGGCGATGGCGACCACCTTGGCAACGTCTCGTTCGGCGTCAAGACGGCGGCCTTCTTCCGCGAGCAGATTCAGTTCCCATTCTTTATGCACTACCTGAAAGATAAGCCGGCCCAGCTCCCCGAGGCTTACATGTTTTTGACCGGCCTCAACGAATGGCGCGGCCTGTCGGAGTGGCCGCCGAAAGAGGCGCAGCCCGTGACGTTTTACCTACAGGCGGGCGGGCGTCTGGGCGCGCAAGCGCCGGCGGACGACGCGGGCCGAGGCTTTGACGAATACGTGAGCGACCCGAATCGCCCGGTGCCTTATCTCGGCTACATCGTCCGAGGGATGACGTCGGATTACATGACCGACGATCAGCGCTTCGCCGCCCAGCGGACGGACGTGCTGGTCTATCAGAGCGAGCCGCTCGCCGAAGACATGACGATTGCCGGGCCGATCAAAGTTGACCTGACGGTTTCGACCTCGGGGACCGACAGCGATTTTGTCGTCAAGCTGATTGATGTTTATCCGGGCGATTACCCGACGCCGCCCATGCCCGAAGGCCATCCGGTGCCCTCGAACGCGGTCAGGATGGGCGGCTATCAGCAACTCGTGCGTGGCGAGCCGTTCCGCGGCAAGTTCCGCAATGGCTTTGACCGCCCCGAACCGTTCACGCCGGGCAAGCCCGCGGCCATTCGCTTCGCGATGCCCGACGTCTATCACAGCTTCCGCAAAGGCCACCGCATTATGGTGCAGGTGCAAAGCTCCTGGTTCCCCATCGCGGACCGCAACCCGCAAAAGTTCATGGAGATTCCGAAAGCCACGGCGGCGGACTTTCAGAGAGCCACCGAGCGCGTCTACCGCGCGCGCGACCTGAATTCCTCGCTCACGCTTCTAATCCAGAAATGATGAATGATGAACGATGAATTAGGGAAAGGCTGCCGCGTTGCGGTGAGACTTGTCTCTCCAATTCATCGTTCATCATTCATACTTCATCGTTCCGCTGTGGCTGTTTTGCCGGCGCAGACAAAAGAGCCACACGCCGCACAGCCTGGGGCCGTCCGGCCACGCCCCATACAGAGCCGTGATTCGCTGCTTTTACTCGGTTTACTCGAATGACTGCGCCGCTGACGGCGCGGCACACACGTTGCTCTACTCAGAAGCGGCAAGCTTATTGAGGTGAGCGGCGAGGCCGCGACATTCAATCGGCTAACAAAAATCTTTAGCGGAGGACAGTTTAATGAAGAAGGTTATTCTCTCGGCAGTGATGGTGTTGGCTCTGGCCGGCGGCTCGGTGTTCGCGGCCACGACCCAGAATGGTAACAAGGGCGCTAAGCCGGCTGCTTCGACCGGAATGAAGAAGAAGGCCGCCAAGAAGCGCCACAAGAAAGCCGCTCACAAGATGGCCAAGAAGACGGGCAACAAGAATATGTAATTCGCTCGAAGCATTCAGAGGCGACACTAGCGGGTCGGCCCGGTGCTTGGGCCGGCCCGCTCTCTTTTTACGAGCGCCGCGTTATAATTGAATCGGCAGGTTCGCTATGAGCAAGCTCATCCGCATCATCGTCATCATCCTTCTCGCCTTCGCGCTGGCGAGCCTGCTCATCTTTCGCCTGCGGATGACCGACCCGCCCGCCGGCCCCGCGCAATCTGCCATCAACTCCGACGTGCAGACCGCCGAAGGCCAGATCGGCACCGTGGACACGGACACGCGCACGCTGACGCTGGTTGACGGGGACAAGCAGGTCACGTTCGACTTCGACGAGCGCACGGCCATCGTCGAGTCGGGCCACTCGGTGCTGCCCACAAAGATTCCTCAGGGCGCGGCGGCGAGCGTCCGCTACACGCAACGCGGCGGCAAGAACTGGGCGCGCAAAATCGAGCTCCTCTCTGCGCCCGCCTCCGACCCGTACTAGCTCCCGCCTCGCCGTCCGAGACGCGATAAATTTTCTCCCGCCCGGCGGTCTCCAAGTTGCGCTTTGTCGCCCGATTCGAGTACCCTCATTGCACTTCAATCTGGGAGACAACAAACGATGAGTCAAGAAGGGCAAGCCGTCCGCATTGGGGAACTGTTTTCCGTCAAAGGCAAGGTCGCGCTCGTCACCGGCGGCTCGCGTGGCATCGGCTTGATGATCGCGCGGGGCTACGCCGAAGCCGGCGCGAAGATCTACATCTCGTCACGCAAGAAAGAGGTGTGTGACGCCGTGGCGGCGCAGCTTTCCGAGATCGGCGAGTGCGTGTCGCTGCCCGCAGACCTTTCGACCAATGAAGGCTGCAAGCAGTTGGCCGACGACCTGGCCGCGCGCGAATCGGCCTTGCACATCCTGGTGAATAACGCCGGCGCGGCGTGGGGCGCGGCGCTCGAAGAGTACCCGGAGGCGGGCTGGGACAAGGTGATGGACACGAACGTCAAGAGCCTGTTCTTTCTCACGCAATACCTGCTGCCACAGCTCGAACGGGCGGCGCGGCCCAACGACCCGGCGCGCGTCATCAACATAGGCTCGATTGATGGCATCAAGGTGCCGTTCGTCGAGAACTACGCCTACGGGCCGAGCAAGGCGGCGGTGCATCATCTGACCCGCGTGCTTGCGGTCAAGCTGGGCGAGCGCGGCATCACCGTCAACGCCATCGCGCCCGGCCCGTTTGAAAGCCATATGACCAGGTGGTTGCTTGAGCATCACCAGAAGACCATCGAAGCGAGCTGCCCGCTGGGGCGCATCGGCGAGCCTGCCGATATGGCCGGCGCGGCGATCTACCTGGCCTCGCGCGCCGGCGCGTACCTGAACGGCGTCGTCATCCCCGTGGACGGCGGCATCACGCTGAAATGAGCTTCATCAATGAGCCTCATCGAGAATGGGTGGAGATTATGCGGAAGAGATGGATTGTGGCGTTCGTTACGCTGGCCCTGCTGATGGCGGCCGGCTGCGGCAAGGGCGGCCCGCAGGGCGGCGCGGGCAAGAAGCTGACCATCGCCGTCGTCCCCAAAGGCACGACGCACGAGTTCTGGAAGGCCATCCACGCCGGCGCGGTCAAAGCGGCGCGCGAGCTGACGGAGCAGGGAACTCCGGTTGACGTGATCTGGAAAGGGCCGATCCGCGAAGACGACCGCGAGCAGCAGATTCAAGTCGTCGAAGGCTTCATCTCGCAAGGCGTCAACGGGCTGGTGCTCGCGCCGCTCGACAACCGCGCGCTGGTGCGACCCGTAGAAGAGGCGCAGCGCGCCGGGCTGCCGACCGTGATTATTGACTCGGGCCTGGAGTCGAAGAACATCGTCAGCTTCGTCGCCACGGACAACTACAAAGGCGGGCAACTGGCGGCCGACCGGCTGGGCGAGTTGATGGGCGGCAAAGGCAAGGCGCTGCTGCTGCGTTACCAGGAAGGCTCGGCCAGCACCGAAGCGCGCGAGAAGGGATTCCTCGACGAGATGCAGGCGAAGTTTCCGGGCATCACCGTCGTGCCTTCGGACCAGCGCGCCGGGCCGACCCGCGACACGGCGAAGACGGCTTCCGAGAATCTGCTCAACCGCTTCGGCGACGAGCTGCAAGGCATCTTCACGGTCAACGAATCGTCAACCGCCGGGATGCTGCTGGCGCTTCAGGACATGAACAAGGCGGGCAAGATCATGTTCGTCGGCTTCGATTCCAGCGAGCCCTTCATCAACGCCGTGAACGCGAAACAACTGCACGGCTTCGTCGTGCAGGACCCGTTTCACATGGGCTACCTCGGCGTGCGCACGATGGTCGAACACCTGCAAGGCAAGAGCGTCGAGAAGATGGTTGACACGGGCGTGCAGGTCGTCACGCCCGACAACGTGAACAAGCCGGAGATGCAGGCCCTGCTCAAGCCGCCGGTCAACGACTACCTGCAATGATGGATGATGAGTTAAGGCAGGGGATTATCTGTAGATGATCCGGCCTCCTTTCCCTCTCCCGTTCATCGTTCATCGTTCGTCGTTCATCATTTCCTGCTTATGCCGTTACTAGAGCTGCGCGACATCGCGAAACGATTCGGCCCGACCGTGGCGTTAGACGGCGTCAGCCTGTCGCTCAACGCCGGCGAAGCGCACGCGCTTATCGGCGAGAATGGCGCGGGCAAGTCTACGCTGATGAACATCCTGTCCGGCGCGTTGCGGCCTGACGCCGGCGAGATGACGCTCGACGGGCACGCCTACGCGCCCGCTTCGCCGGTCGAGGCGCGGGCGAGCCGGATTGCGCTCATCCACCAAGAGCTGTCGCTGTGCCCGCACCTGTCGGTCGCGGAAAACATCCTGCTCGGCGCAGAGAGCGCGCGGCTCGGCTGGTTCGATTGGGAGGGCGCGCGGCGGCAGGCGTTGGAAGTCCTCGAAGTTTTCAACCACCCGGAGATTCGCCCCGACCGCCGCGTCAGCGAGCTTTCCGCGCCCGCCCGCCAGGTCGTCGAAATCTGCCGCGCCATCGCCGCCCGCGCCCGCATCGTTTTGATGGACGAGCCGACCAGCAGCCTGCAACGCGAAGACGTGGACCGCCTCTTCGTGCTCATCAACCGGTTGAAGGCGTCGGGCGCGGCCATCATCTACATCTCGCACTTTCTCGAAGAGGTGCGGCAGATCGCCGACCGCTTCACGGTCTTGCGCGACGGGCGCAGCGTCGCCTCAGGCGCGATGGCCGACGTGACCAACGACCAGTTGATCGCGCAGATGGTCGGCCGCGCCATCGAGCAGTTGTTCGCCGAGCGCTCTCAGCACGAGGCCGGCGAGGTCGTCCTCGAAGCGCGCGAGTTGAGCGCGCCGCCCGGCTTGAAGTCGGCGAGCTTCGAGCTGCGGCGCGGCGAAGTCTTTGGCATTGCCGGGCTGATGGGGTCGGGCCGCACGGAGCTTGTGCGCGCGCTGTACGGACTGGACGCGCTGGCGGCGGGCGCGCTCACCATTAATCAACAGCCGGTCGCGCCGCGCAGCCCCGCCGACGCGCGCCTCAGGCGCGGCCTCGGTTACTTGAGCGAAGACCGCAAAGGCGAGGGCTTGGCGCTGGCGCTGTCCATCGCCGACAACACGACGATGACGCGCATGCGGTCGTGCGCGACGGGCTGGGGCTGGCTCAACCTGACGCGGCAGAAACAGCAGGTCGAAGAGTTGATCGGGCGGCTCAAGATCAAAGCCCGCACGCCGCAACAACCGGCGCGCACGCTATCGGGCGGCAACCAGCAGAAGATCGCCGTCGCGCGCTTGTTGTATCAAGACGCCGACGTGCTCCTGCTCGACGAGCCGACGCGCGGCGTGGACATCGGCAGCAAGGCGCACATCTACGAGAGCATCGCCCGGCTCGCCGACGCCGGCAAGGCGGTGTTGATGGTCAGCTCGTATTTGCCCGAGCTTTTCGGCCTCTCCGACAGGCTGGCGGTGATGAGTCGCGGCAGGCTCTCGGAAGCGCGCCCGATCAATCAATGGACGCCCGAGTCCGTGATGAAGGTCGCCATCGGCGAAAGTGAATCCTGACATGACCGCACAAGCAAAACAGACGACTGGAATGCAGACCTCTAGCAGGCTGTGGCGGTGGTTGACACGGCTCGGGCCGTTCGTCGGTCTAGTGCTGGTCATACTGATCTTTGTTGTGCTAACGGATGCGCCGGGAAGGTTACTCTCGCCTTTCAACCTGCGCACGGTTCTGACGCAGACGGTGATCGTCGCCATCGGCGCAATCGGCATGACGATGCTGATCATCAGCGGCGGCATAGACCTCTCGGTCGGCTCGGTCATCGCGCTCACAGGCGTAGTGACGGCGCTCGGCCTGAGCGGCGGCCATTCGCCTCTCTTAGCCGTCGCCGCGGGCGTCGCCGTCGGCGGCCTGATCGGCGTCGTCAACGGCCTCGCCATCACGCGGCTCAAGGTCGTGCCGTTCATCGCCACGCTCGGCATGCTCGGCATCGCGCGCGGGATGGCGAAGTGGTTAGCCGGCCAGCAGACCGTCAACGTGCCGGACACGTGGGTGAACGGGTTGCTGGTCACGTTCCCCGACCCGCCGTGGCTGCTGCTTGCGCCCGGCATCTGGCTGACGCTGTTGCTAGCGATTGTCGCGGCGATTGTCCTGCGCCATACCATCTTCGGTCGGCGCGTCTTTGCCATCGGCTCGAACGAAGCGGCGGCGCGCGCCTGCGGCATCTCGACCGATAAGCTGAAAGTCTGGATTTACGCGCTCGCCGGGCTGCTGTTCGGCCTGGCCGGCGTGATGCAGATGTCGCGTTTGCGGCAAGGCGACCCGACCGTCGCCGCCGGCACCGAGCTGGACGTGATTGCGGCGGTCGTCATCGGCGGCGGCAGCTTGAATGGCGGCGAAGGCAGCATACTCGGCTCGATGATCGGCGCGCTGATTATGGCCTTCCTGCGCAACGGCTGCCAGCAGATGGGCTGGGCCAATTACGTGCAAGAGATCATCATCGGCATCATTATCGTCATCGCCGTGGCGCTGGACCGCTGGCGGCTGACCCGCGCGGCGGCCTGAGGAGATAAGGAGACTCGTGGCACAACCATCTTCGCACCAACCTTCACAGCAATCGGACAGGCAATCGCGCCGGTCGTTCCTCTTCGGCGTCGGCGCGGCGCTCGCGGCCTCATCGGTCGCGCGGGCCTGCCCGGCCATCGTCACCTCGAAGTCAGCCGCCGACGCGCCGATCATCCTCGGCGGCGGCAACCAGCGCTACGAATGGGTGCGCGGCTGGGCGCGGCTGCCCGAAGGCATGCGCTTCGGCAACACGCACGGCGCGGTGGTCGTTGACTCGCAGGGCCGCGTGTTAATGAACACAGACAGTGACAACGCGGTCATCGTCTTCGACCCGGATGGCCGCTTCATCAAAGCCTGGGGTAAAGAGTGGCGCGACGGCACGCACGGCATGACGCTGCACCGCGAAGGCAAGGCCGAGTACCTCTACCTGACGCACTTCAACCGCCACCAGTTCGCCAAGTGCACGCTCGACGGCGAAGTCGTTTGGGTCAAGGACTACCCGAAAGAAGCGGGCGTCTATCAAAAGGCCGAAGAGTTCAAACCCACGGGGATCGCCTTTGCGCCGACCGGCGATTTCTACGTGACCGACGGCTACGGCAAGTCATACGTTCATCAATACAACGCGAAGGGCGATTACGTGCGCTCGTGGGGAGGCGAGGGCGGCGGTATAGGTCAGTTGAAACAACCGCACGGCATCTGGGTGGACACGCGCTTCCCGAAGCCGCGCGTGCTGGTCGCCGACCGCGCCAATCACCGCCTGCAATGGTTCACGCTCGATGGCCAGCCGGATGGGGTAATGGCCGAAGACCTGCGCCTGCCGAGCAACTTTCATCAGCGCGGGATGGAGATCGTCATCGCCGACTTGCAAGGGCGCGTGACGATCATAGACCGTCAGAACAAGGTCGTCACCCACCTGGGCGACAACGAAGACCCGAAGCTGCGCGGCCAGAACCCGGTGCCGGTCGAGCAGTGGAAGGACGGCCAATTCATCTCGCCGCATTGCCCGCGCTGGGACGCGGCGGGGAACCTCTACGTCGCCGAGTGGCTGTCGAGCGGGCGCATCACCAAGCTCAAGCGCCTGAAGTGAGGATCACTGCAACAATGGCAGCGAGCGGTAGTTCGAGGCTACGAACAGGCTGCCTTCCGTAGTCCCTTGCGGCGCGATGCGGCGCAGGCGCTCGTACAACTCGTCGCTCGACGACGCGCCCGCCAGTCGCTTCTGAAACGCTTCCGTCACCTTCGCGACTTGCTCCGCCGACTCGTGGACAAATTCGAGGCGGAAGTGGCGTATCCCTGAGCGCAGCCAATCATCGAGGTGGCGGCTGGCCTCTTGCGCCTCCGCGCCGAATACCGTGTTGCGACAGCCGACGTCCGCCGTCACAGGGTGCGCGCGGCCATTGACATCGCGCAACGCGACGCGGTGCGTCTCGCAGGGCTGGCCGCAGTCTTTGTAGCTCGTGCCTTCGGAAAGAAAGCGGCAGAAGACGCAGTGCTCCGTGTAAAAGACCGGCAAGTGATGATAGGCCACCGCCTCAATCCGCTCAGGCCCGACCTGGCGGGCCAGCGCGCCGACCTGCGCGCCATTCAAATCGTGCGTCGGCGTCAGGCGCGCCAGTCCCATCCGCAGGAACGTGTCAGCCGACAAGGCATTCGCCGCATTCAAGCTGAAATCGCCGATGAGCGATGGGTGCCCCGTCTCCTGCAAGGCGTACAGCAGCCCAGCCGGTCGCACGACGATGGGGCAGTTGAGCTTGAGCAGAAAGTCTGTGATGCGCGACTCGCCCGGCTTCAACACGCGCGGGCTGGCGACGCGGGCCGTCAGCCCCGCGGCCTGCACGCGCTCGACCGCCGGGCGCAGGCCATAAAGATCGAGGTAGTCGAGCGTGATGCTGGCGGGGCTTAGTCGCAGCGCCGCTTCAAGCTGCTCCGGCGTTCGCACCAGCAGGTGCAACTGCGGCTCGCCCGTCGGAGCCGACGCTTGCTCTTGCGCCGCTTCGGCAAGAGCCTTCGCAAGCGTGGCGTTGGGATCATTGATAGTGATCGGGCGTGGCTGGCTCTGTTGTTCGATGAGCAGCTCGACGGCGCGGCGGCGCAGCTCATTCAGTCGCGAGCTCGGCGCGAAAGGATTGCCTTGCAGGTCGGCGTGCAGCTCGGCTAAAAGGTAAGGCGTATTGCCGAGTCGGCCCAGTTGCTCGCGCAGTGATTCAACGGTCAGCGCGCGGTTCTGCGCCGCCGACAGCGGCTCGTCGGATTGCACGCGCACACGAATGTCGGGGGCTTCGGCGAGGGCGAACTCGATCACCAGCGGCTCGCCTGCGCGCGCAGTGACCGAAGCGCGCAGGGGCTGGCGATGTACGGGCGCAGCCGGCTGCATAAACGGGCGCACGGCCTTGTCGAGATCGGGGTCGTGCGTGCGCCACACGAGGTCGCCTTTGCGTACGCGGCGAAAGTTGATCGCGCCTTTGCCGAACTGCAACCGCAACTGGCCGCCGCGCGTCTCTGTCAAACGATAAACCCGCCCGCCTTCTTCCTCTTCCTGCGGGCTGCGCCAGCTAGCGGCGTCAAAGACCAGCCCGTCGCCGGCCTTGAGCGGCGCGGCCTCGCTGGTCGGCTCTTTGGCGATGACGACGCCGTCGGCGAGGACTTCCGCCACACGGCCCATCAGCACGCCACGGTGGCGCGGCGAGCGCCCATTGACTACGGCTTGATGATTCGTGCCGCTGATGAAATAAGGCCCCAGGCCGCGCGAATAGACCTGTTCGAGCCGCAACTCTTCCTGGCGCGTGATGCTCAAAGGCAGCTCGGCCCACGCTTCGTCTACGGCCTTGCGATACGCCTGCGTGGTCAGCGCCACGTAGTCGGCGTCTTTGTAGCGGCCTTCGATCTTCAACGCCGAGACGCCGAGGCGCACGATCTCTGGCAGATGATGCAGCGCGTACAGGTCGCCCGGCGACAGCAGGTAGCGCGCGTCGCCGAGCGGCTGCATCTGTTCGTCCACGATCATCTCGTACGGCAGGCGGCAGGCTTGCGCGCACTGGCCGCGATTGGCGCTGCGCCCGCCCCACGCCTCCGACGAAAAGCACTGGCCGGAATACGAGACGCACAGCGCGCCGTGAACGAACATCTCCAGCTCGCACGCGGCGGCGGCGCGTATGCTGCGGACCTCTTCGAGCGACAGCTCGCGCGCCAGCACCACTCGGCGGATGCCGAGCCGCTCGGCCAGGCGCACGCCCTCGGCGCTGGTGATGCTCATCTGCGTGCTGCCGTGGACTTCGAGCGCGGGCGCAATGCGCGCGGCCAACTGCGCGACGCCGGCATCCTGAACGATGATGGCGTCGGCGTCCGCCTCGGCAATCGCGGCCAGCGTGCGCGCCGCCTCGCTCAGCTCATGGTCGAAGACCAGCGTGTTGAAGGTGACGTAGCCTTTGACGCCGCGCCGGCGCAACGTGCGCATCACGTCGGCGAGTTCGGTGAGATTAAAGCCGACCTTGGCGCGGGCAGAGAAGTGTTTCAGCCCGAAGTAGACCGCATCCGCGCCCGCTTCGATGGCGGCCTCCAACTGCGGCCAGTAACCGGCGGGGCTCATCACCTCCGGCTTGTGCGGGCGACCCTCGTGAGTCAGACCATTACTCATAAGAGAATAGTCTAACAAACCTGCCGCGATTACCGCAGCATTCAATTAAGCGGCGATTAAGGCACGACCGGCTCAAGGCGGAATTCGTAGCGATACGCCTTCGCCGGCAGCCTGTATTCGGGGTGTTGCTGCGCGCCCCAACTGTTATCGCCGCCGACGCCCATCTGCCGGTAATCCAGGTTGACGGTGATGTCGGCGGCCATCACCAGCTCGTTCGGATGCTTGTGGCGCTCAAGCTCCTCCATATGAAACGGCCACGCGCTCACCGACAGCAGCGGCATCCCGGTCGCTCGCAGGCCAAAGCCGGCGCGGTCCGTCAGCGTGACCCACCGCACGTCGGTTCGATTGCCGGCCTCTTGCGGCTCGATGTAAGGGAAGAAGAGATTCTCGACTTGGTCGGAGTAGCGCCCGACCGCGGCGGCGGCGTTGCGGTCCCAGTAATTCTCCTGCGGCCCGCGCCCGTACCACGTGACGGTGCGGAACTCGCCCGGCACGCGCATCTGCATGCCGAAGCGCGGCAGGTCGGGCAGGTTCTCCCCCGGCGTGATCTGCTGTTCCACTTCGATCTCACCGCTGCCATAAAACGTGTAGACGTTGAGCACCGCCGAGCCGCCCGCGGGCAGCGTGGACGTAGCCATCACCTTAACGACCTGCGGGCTGACCTGTTCGGCCCTCACGTCGTTGACGACGCGCTTGGCGGCAGCCTCGCGCCAGACGCCTTGCCGCCTCGGCATATTGTTGCCGCGATCATTGTCCGTGGGCGGTCGCCAGAAGTTCGGCGCGAGCGGCGCGGCGAGCAACTGCCGGCCTTTGACTTCGTACGATTCGAGCGCGCCACTCTTCTTGCCGACGCGCGCTTTGAACTGCGGGCTGGAAATCGTAAACGCGTCGCCGGTGTCGCTGACCACCGCCGCCGGCATCGCCGCGAGGTCGTGCGCCGGCAGAATGCGCGCCGAATAAGGCATCTCTAACTGGTCCCAAGCGACGACGTGACCCTTCGCCGCCCAGTCGGTGTCCGCCGTTAACGTGAAAGTGACTTTCAAGAAATACTCCGCGCCCGTCTTCGGCGCGGGCCGTTTGACGGCGAGCTGAACCTCTTGCGTTTGGCCCGCGGCGATCTTCAATGCCGGCAAGCTGCCGCGCTGAATCACGACGCCGTTCTCTTCCAACTCCCACGCGCCGCGAATGCCCGACAGGTCGCGGAACAGGTATTTGTTGCGCACGCGCACGCGGCCCGCCGCCGGATCAACCGGCTCGACCTTGATGTACTGATAAACCTTCTTGACTTCCGCCAAGGCCGGATGCGGCGTGCGGTCGGGCAGCACCAGCCCGTTCGTGCAGAAGTTGTCGTCATTCGGAAAGTCGCCGAAGTCGCCGCCGTACGCCCAGAACTGTTTCCCATTCGCATCCTTCTTGCGTATACCCTGGTCCACCCAGTCCCAGATGAAGCCGCCGGCCATCTGCCGGTTTGACTCGATCACGTCCCAATACTCTTGAAAGTTGCCCGTGCTGTTGCCCATCGCATGAGCGTATTCGACCAGAAACATCGGGCGACCGCGCCCGAACTTCTGCCAGTACGGAACCATCTCGCCGGGCGGCGTGTACATCGGGCAGAGGAAGTCGCTGTGGCGGCTATCGCCCGGCTCGTAGCTGATCAGGAACTCCGGGTGATTGGTCTTCGCCCAGTTGCGCGCCGCCTCGAAGTTGCGCCCCACGCCGGCTTCGTTGCCGAGCGAGAACCAGATGATCGAAGGATGATTCTTATCGCGCTCGATGGTGCGGCGCACGCGGTCAACGATGGCCTCCGTGTAGTCTTCGCCGTTCGAGATGCGCTGCACTTCGTTCGCGCCATAGCCGTGCGACTCGACGTTCGCCTCGTCGAGAACGTAAAGGCCATAGCGGTCGCAGAGCGCGTACCACTCCGCCACGTCGGGGTAGTGGCAGGTGCGCACGGCGTTGAGGTTGTTCTGCTTCATCAGCTTGATGTCCTGAATCATCCGCTCGGTGGTGACGACCTGGCCTAGGTCGGGGTCGAACTCGTGACGGTTGACGCCTTTGATGATGAGCGGGCGGCCGTTGAAGAGTAGCTGGCCGTCTTTGATCTCCACCGCGCGAAAGCCGACGCGGCACTCGGCGACTTCGATCACTTTGCCGGCGGCGTCTTTCAACGTGACGAGCAGTTGATAAAGGTTCGGCTCTTCCGCCGACCACTTCTTGGGACTGGCGACGGCCTGGGCCAGGTCGAGCCCGGCTTCGCCCTGCGCCGGCACGCTGGCGCTGCCCGTCACGGGCCTGCCGACGACGCGGCGGTCGGCGTCAATCAACCTGACTTCCACCGCTACCGCGCTGTTCTCACTCGTGGCATTTCTTACTTTGACGCTCACCTTAAGCGTCGCGTCGCGGTATTGCGGATCGAGCGCGGGCTGCGCCTGGAAATCGCGCAGGTGAACCGGCGCGTGCGCGACCAGCTCGACGTTGCGAAAGATGCCGCTCATCCGCCAGAAGTCCTGGTCTTCGAGGTAGCTGCCATCGCACCAACGGTAGACTTCGACGGCTACTGTGTTGTCGCCCGCGGTCAGATAACGCGTGACGTTGAACTCGGCAGGCAGGCGCGAGTCCTGGCTGTAGCCGACCTTCTGGCCATTGACCCAGACGTAAAAAGCCGAGTTGACGCCGTTGAAGACCAGGAAGATTTGCCGCCCCCGCCAGTCCGCCGCGACGCGGAACGTGCGCCGGTACGAGCCGACCGGGTTGCGGTCGCGGTAGGCCGTGTACTCTTTCGGCGGCTCACTCGTGACGCGCGGCGCGTCGCGCTGGAAAGGGTACGTGATGTTCGTGTAGATCGGCGTGCCGTAGCCTTCCATCTCCCAGTTCGACGGCACGCGAATCTCCTTCCACGCGCTGACATCGTAATCCGGCTTGTAGAAATCAACCGGCCTTTCCGATGGCTGCTTGACCCAATGAAACTTCCACTGGCCGTTGAGCGACTGCACGAAGGGCGAGGCTTGCGCGCCGGCGTTCTGCGCGGCCCGCTCGCTCGGGTAAGGCGTCAGCGTCGCGTGCGGCAATTCTTTGTTGATGCCGAAGACGCGCGGGTTCTCCCAGTCGGGCACTTGCTGCGCGCTGGTCGGCCGGACGAACCGCACGGTAAGGCCGACGCAAACCAGCAGCATGAGAGCGGCGATGGCAAACGATTTCATTGGGACGCTCCGGGTTCGGTTGATCTGCAAAGGGAAGTTATTGCAGTTCGCTTTGGCGGGTGTCAACTGCCGACGCCAACGCGCACGACGCCGGCCGCCGGCCCGCCGCGTGGCAAAAGGTGGCCGACCTTACGCTTACCTGAGAGCGTCGTCCCCTCGGGCCAGAACTGAACGGCCGCTCATCAGGGAACACCATTAAATGAGCGGCCTCTGATGAAAAAAATCCGGTTGACACGTCTTTTTCACGGCAGTACAATCGCCCCACTTAGTTTTTTCATTGTCTAAAGTAACTTAGACTGCGGGGGCTGCATGCGAAAGCTGGATTTCGATAAGCTGCATACGGCGAGCAAGGACCGCATGCGCGACATCAATGAAGCCATCGTGCTCAACCTTATCCGCGAACATCAACCCATCTCGCGCATCCAGATCACCCGCACGACCGGTCTCAAGATCAGCACCGTCACGGTCATCACGCGCCGGCTGATGGAGAAGGGCCTGATCCTCGAGCAGGGCGTCGCGCCGTCGAACGGCGGTCGCAAGCCGCGCCTGCTCGGCCTGCGGCCCGAAAAGGTCTGTGTCGTCGGCATAGACATCGGCGTGACGCGGACGACGCTGGCTCTCGGCGACTTCAACGGCGAGGTCATTGATCAGGAAGTCATCCCGACGGGCCGCCGGCCTCTACCCTTTCTCGAAAAACTGACCCAGCGCGTCGAGGCGTTGATGGCGGCGCAGCGGGGGCAGGTCGAGTTTGAAGGCATCGGCATCAGCGCCACCGGCATCGTTGACTCGGCGGGCGGGCGTGTCATCTTCTCGCCCAACCTCGGCTGGCAGGACGTCGCCGTGCGCGACATCTTCGAGCGGCGGTTCTCGCTGCCCGTGACCGTAGACAATGACGCGCGCGCCTCGGCGCTCGCCGAAATCTGGCACGGGCGCGGGCGCGAAGCCGGCTCGATGCACCTGGTCTTCGTCACCGTCAACGAAGGCGTCGGCACGGGCATAGTCGTCAACGGCCAGTTGTTCCGCGGGTCGAGCGAAGGCGCGGGCGAGTTCGGCCACCTGTCGCTCAATCACAACGGGCCGGTCTGCAATTGCGGGAATCGCGGCTGCTGGGAGCTGTACGCGTCGGACCGCGCCACCATCAACCGCTTCCTCGAATCGCAGCGCAAGACGGGCGCGGCTGACGCCAAGAGCGATTCGGCCTACACCATGCGCGACATCGTCAAGCTCGCCAGAAGCGGCGACCGCGCGGCGCGCTCAAGCCTGACGGCGACCGCGAAGTACTTGGCGCTGGGCATCGCTAACATCGTCAACAGCCTGAACCCGGAGATCGTCGTCGTCGGCGGCGACCTGGCCTCGGTCTGGCCGATGATCGAGCCGGTCGTCCTCGACACGTTGAAGCCGAAGGTGTTCAGCCGGAATTTCTCGGCGGTGCGCATTGTGCCATCGGCGCTGGAGTTCAACGCCAGCCTGGTCGGCGCGTTCCTGCACGCGCTGTCGCCGAGGCTGTCGGTCGGCAAGGTCGCGTGAGCCGTCGCCGGCCGGCGAAGTCTTTTGTGTGGTCTCGTGTGGACGCAGATTGAGTCATCACATTCTGTTCGACCTTTTACCGCTGTGATGGATCAGCAAGCTTCCTGGTCCGTTCCGTCACTTCGCAACCGCTCTAACGAAGCGGGCGCGCGACTACCGCTCCGCGGCACCCTTGCCGTGACATTTGCTGTCCGCCTCGCTTCGACAACTTGGAGGCCCAGATGAAAGCAAGTAAAACGATTTTGCTGACACTGCTGACCGTCTGGTTGGCCGCTGCCGGTGCCGCCTACGCGCAGACCGACCGCGGCAATATCACCGGCACCGTCACCGACCCGCAAGGCGCAGTCGTCAGCGGCGCTAAAGTCACCGCCACCAACCTGGATACCAACGAGGTGCGCGAAACCACCACCACCGACGAAGGCAACTTCACGCTCACCGAGCTGAAGGCCGGCCCGTGGAAAGTCACCGTCGAAGCGCAGGGCTTTAAGACGACGGCCATTGAGAAGGTGCAGGTCGCCGTCCAGGTGACGCGCTCGATTGACGTCAAACTCGAAGCCGGGGCCATCGGCGAGAGCGTCAACATCACCAGCGAGCCGCCGGTGATCCAAGCCGACACGCAAGTGCGGCAGACCAACGTCACCGAGCGGCAGGTGAAAGAATTGCCGCTCGCCGTCAGCGCCGAATCCGGCGGGCGCACGCCGCTGGCGTTCATCTTCCTCGACAGCAACATCACCGCCGCGTCGGGGACGACGGGGCGCGGCACCGACGCCTCGAACTTCCGCGTCAGCGGCGGCCAGGGGCTCGGCACAGAGATACTGATTGACGGCGCTTCGACGCGCCGCGCGCAGAACGGCACCTTCTTCTCCGAAGTCGCGCCCGGCCCGAACGCCTTTCAGGAGTTCACCGTCTCGACCAGCAGCTACTCGGCAGAGTTCGGAAGCTCGACCGGCGGCATCGTCAACTTCACGATCAAGTCGGGCGGCAACGAGTTCCACGGCGAAGGCTACGAGCTGTTGCGCAACGAGGTCTTCAACGCCAACAGCTTCGTCAACAACTTCTTCGGCAACCCGCGACCGACCGACAACCAGCACGACTTCGGCGGCAACATCGGCGGCCCGGTCTGGATTCCGAAGCTCTACAACGGCCGCAACCGCACCTTCTTCTTCTTCAACTACGAGGGCTACCGCTTCACGCAGTCCGAGACCGTGCAGGTCAGCGTGCCGACGCTGAAGATGCGGACGGGCGATTTCTCCGAGCTGCTGACAGACCCCGCCGTCATCAGCCAGTTCGGCCACGGCGTGCAGATTTATGACCCGACGCAGCCGCCCGGCACGCGCACGGCGATCCCCGGCAACCGCCTCGACCTCTATCGCGGCGGCGCGGTGATTGACCCTGTGGGGCTCAAGATCCTGCAATTCTTCCCCGAGCCGACCGGCGCGGGCGTCTATCACAACTACACGGCCAACAGCACCGTGCCGACAGACATGAACAACTACATCGGCAAGGTGGATCAGGTGATCAGTGACCGCCAGCGGCTGTCTGTGAGCTATTCCAACCGCCTGCTGACGACGATCAAGGGCGGCTTCCCGCGCTTCCCGGACCCGTTCGTCGCCAACGGCGTATGGGACCAGGACTTCCGCTCTGATTACCTGCGCGCGCAGCATGACTTCACGCTGTCGCCGACCTTGCTCAATCACTTCAACTTCGGCTTCAACCACATCAACGTCCGAAACCTGAACCCGACCGAAGGCTTCATGCCGAGCGCGGAACTCGGCCTGAACCCGCTGGCGTCGCAAGACCTCACGTTCCCGCGCACCGGCTTCCCAGGCTACGGCGACCCGGTCACGTCGGGCGACATCCGCGCCTATCAAGAGATCGGCGGCAGCTTCTTCAGCGACGCGCAGCGCGACAACGAGTGGGAAATCTCGGACTTCATCACCTGGGTGAAGGGCCGCCACACGTTCAAGTTCGGCGGCGACGCGCGCTGGACACGCTTCCACGTCCATCAACTGGTTGACGCCGGGACCTCGACCAACTACCGCCACGACCAGACGGCGAGTGATTTCGACCCCGAAGGCGGCTGGCCGATTGCCAGTCTGATCACCGGCGCGACCGAGTTCTCGTTCGTCAACTATCACTCGATTGATCCCGGCTGGCGTTACTTCTACCCGGCGATGTTCGCCAACGACGACTTCAAGCTGACGCCGCGACTCACGCTCAACCTCGGCCTGCGTTACGAGATTCCGTACCCGCGCACCGAAGAGCAGGACCGCTTCCGCGGCTTCGACCCGAACGTCACCAACCCGGCAGTCAACCGCCCAGGCGCGCTGGTCGGCGCGGGCGGGCAGGGCGGCTTGCAGGCCGAGCACAAGGGGCTCGCGGCCACAGACTACTCGAACATCTCGCCGCGCTTCGGCATCGCGTACTCGCTCAACCAGAAGACGGTGGTGCGCGGCGGCTTCGGCCTCTACTACGCGCCGCTGTTGTATGGCTTCAACGGCTCGAACACGATTCTCGAAGGCACGCTCGGTTATTCGACGGGCGCGCTCTACACGCCGAATGGCCGCCAATCAACGGTCTTCCTGCGCAACTACCCCGACCGCCCGGCGATTGACCCCAACGGCCAGTTCATAGGTTCGGACGTTGACTTCTTCGACCCGGACTTCAAGACGGGCCGCACGGCGCAATGGAGCGTAGACATACAGCGCGAGCTGCCCTACAAGTTCGCGCTGTCGGTCGGCTACATCGGCCACAAGGGCGACCGCTTGAAGTCGAACTTCGCGCGCCTGAACGCCGTGCCATTCGAGGCGCTCAGGCTCGGCTTCCCGCTGCTCGGCAAGCCGCTCGCGGCCGTGACCCCGGCAGAGCGGCAGTACGCCGCGAGCGTCGGCGTGACGCTGCCCTCAAGCCCGAACGCCGTCTTCGCCGGGTTCAACGGCACGGTCGCGCAGTCGCTCAAGCCGTTCCCGCAATACGGGCGCATCAACAACCTTCTCGAAAGCAAGGGCGAGAGCTGGTACAACGCGCTTCAGGTGAAAGTGGACCGGCGCTTCTCGAACGGCATACAGTTCGGCCTCTCCTACACGTGGTCGAAACTGCTGACCAACGCCTCGGAAGATTTGTTCGGCGGCTCGCCGACCAGCGGCGTGTTGCAGAACCCGTTCGACATCCGCTCGCTGAAGTCCGTGTCGCCGAACAACCCTGCGCACGTCGTCGTGTTCAACTACATCTTCGAGCTGCCATTCGGCAAAGGCAAACGCTTCCTGCACGAAGGCGGCGTGGTTGACCGCATCGTCGGCGGCTGGCAGATCGGCGGCATTCACCGTTATCAATCGGGCTTGCCGCTGGTGGTCTTCACGTCAGGGAACCGCGACTTCCTCGACCTGGTCGGCTACCAGGGCAACCTGCGCCTGAACCTGACTGGCGAGCCGCTGCTGAACCCGGCGCTGAATGGCAACCTCGGCGTGCGCTATCAGGTGCTCAACCCGCGCGCCTTCGCCGCGCCGCCGAACTTCCAGACCCCACCGACGACGGACGTGACCAGCGCGGCGTACCGCGCGTATTATGCCGACCCGAATGTCTTCTTCGGCACGGCAGCGCCGGTGCTTGACGACGCGCACGTCTTGCCGTTCAAGAGCGAGAACTTCAACATCCTGAAGAAGACGCGCCTCACCGAGACCAAGACGTTCGAGTTCGGCGCGGAATTCTTCAACCTCTTTAACCGCCACCGCTACTTCCAACCGAGTGGCGATTTCAACAACCTGACCGTGTTCGGCGTCTCGGAGGCGATTGGCGACGTCAACATCTACGGGCCGCGCACGATCCAACTGCGATTCAGGTTCCTGTTCTAGCCTGAGTGGAACGGCGGGCGGCGCGGCGGCTTTCGATGAGCTTTGCCCTGCCGCCCGTTCTGTCTTAACATCGTTGTTGATCATCGCAACGCACCTATGACACGCCTGTCGCAAAACCTTCAGCGCATCGCTCGTGTGGTCTTGCTCGCCGTGTGCGCGGGCTTCGCGGCGGTCGAAGCGCGTGCGGTTTGTCCCGCCCTGACGCAAGCGCAAACGTCCGCGAACACCATCGCGTCTAGCCGTGATGGCGCGGCGTCGTTGATCGCCGAAGGCGTGGCGGCGCTCGAACGCAACGACGTGGCGGCGGCGAAGGCGGCCTTCCATCGCGCGCTCGCGCTCAACCCGAAAGAGCCGACGGCGCACACCTATCTCGGCGTCATTGCCGATCAGGCGGGCGACCTCAAAGAAGCCGAGAAGCATTTCGCGGCGGCGGTCGCCGCCGACCCGCGAATGCCGGCGGCGCATAACAACTACGGCGCGATTCTGGTTAAGACCGGCCGCAGTGAGCAGGCCGCCGCCGAGTTCGAGCTGTCGCTGAAGCTGAAAGCCGAGCAGCCGAGCGCGCTCGCGAATCTCGCGCAGATTCGCTTCGCGCAAGGCACGCCCGCGAGCTTGCGACAGGCGCGCGACCTGTTTGCGCAAGCCTACAGACTCGCGCCCGACGCCGAGATTGCCCGCGCCCTGGTCGTCGTCGCGTTGAAGCTTAATGATAAGAGCGCCGCCGCCGCGAGCTACCGCGAGCTGGCCGCCCGTCTTGCGAATGCGCCGGCAAGCGTGAGCGCGGCTGCCGCGCGGGCCGAGCTGGGGGGCGCGCTCTTACAAGCCGGCCTGTTCAACGAAGCCGCCGACGAGCTGAGCGCCGCCTTGACGGCAGAGCCGGCGAACGTGCCGGTCATTCTTCAGCTCGCGCGCGCTCACCTGTCGCGCAAAGACGTGCCGGCGGCGGGCCGCGCGCTCGAATCGGCGGTGGCGCGCGGCATCCAGTCGGGAGAGATTTACGCCGCGCTCGCCGAGGTCTACGAGATGAGTGGCCACGTCGAGAACGCCATCCCGGCTATGCGGCTGGCCATCGAACGCGACCCGCATAATGAGACGTATCGCTTCCGCTACGCGATGCTGCTGACGGACACCAAGGTGCCGGCGGCGGCGATCATTCGCTTGCAAGAGGCGTTGAAGGAGTTTCCCAGCTCGGTGAAGCTGTGGTTCGCGCTCGGCGTCGCGCAGTCGGCCAGCAACCAGACCAACGAGGCGATGCAGGCATTCGAGCACGCGCTGAAGCTCGACCCGCGATGCGCGCCGGCGCTCGCCTATCTCGGCGTCACCTACGCCACGCAAGGCAGCTACGGCGAAGCGGTCGAAGCCTACGAGAAGTCGCTGGCGATCAACGACCGCATCGCCGTCGTGCATTACCTCGCCGCCGACGCGATCTTGAGCCAGGCGGCGGGAGACACCGCCAAAGCGGAAGCGCATTTGACACGGGCGCTCGAACTCGACGCGGGCTTATCAATGGCGCGGCTGGCGCGGGCAAAGATTTATATGCGCAACAACCGCTTTGCGGAAGCGGCGAGCGAGCTTGAGCAAGTCGTCACGGCCGAGCCGAATCTGGCCGCCGCGCATTATCAGCTCGGACGCGCCTACGTTCGTTTGAAGCGCAAAGCCGAAGGCGACGCCGAGCTTGAGAAGTTCAAGGCGTTGAGCGATTCGGAAAAAGAGCAGGCGCAAAACCAGCAGCGCGACATCGTCCGCCGCCTCGCCAACGTGCGGTTTTAGCGTAACGAGCTGTTGTCATCAATCGGGAGATTCATCATGTCAGAGCCGCGTCCGCTTCTTCTCTCACTACTCATCGTCTGCCTTTCACACGCAGCCTTCGCGCAGCAGCCCCAGCAGCCCGCGCCGTCGGGTCAGCCGCAGCAAGCCGATCAGTGGGTGGATAACTTTGACGGCAAGGCGCTCGACGAGGCGAAGTGGGAGCGCTTCAGCTTTGAAGGCGGCAGCGGCGGCAAGCTCAAGGTCGAAGAGGGCGAGCTGCGTATGCGTGGGATGAGCGGGTCGCGCAGCGGCGTGCGCAGCAAGCCGACGTGGGCCGCCGACCGCTTCATCTTTGAAGCGACGCTGGCGCGCGTGCAGGCGGCGCTGCCCGAACCGGGACAGCCGGGCGCGCCCATCGGCAACGCCATCCTCTGCGTGCTGTTCGACGGCTCGGGCCGCAACCGCATTGAGTGGATACTGACGAGCGAAGGCACGTTCGAGGCGTGGTCGGTGATTGATGGCAAAGGCGAGCGGCTGGACAATCACAACCTGGCGACGAAAGAGAAGAAGCCGACGCTGGCCATCGTGCGGCGCGGCGATGAATTCCTCTTCGTCTTGAACGGCCAGATCGGGTTGACGAAAACGATCAAGAACCTGCCGCGCAGCTTCACCGTGATGCTCTACGGTTACGGCTCGTCGGAAAACGATTGGGACGCGGCGCGCGTCGTTACGCTGAAACAGTGATGAATCGCAAGAGCGCTTCTCGCAAGCAAGATGGGGCAAATGGCAATGATGAATAACCCGACGAAATTTCTGCGCGCGACCTTAGGCAAGACGTTCGTTGCCGCGCTCGCGCTGTTGTTCGTTGCGCTGGCGGCGAGCGCGCAAACGACGACGCTCGACCGCGACTGGCAATTCCTCGCCGACAAGGCCGGCACGCTCACGTCCGCCAACGTCACGAGTGCGCAGGGCTGGCGCAGCGTGCGCGCCGGGCTGTCGTGGAACGCGCAGTTTGAAGACCTGCGCGATTACATGGGCGTCGCGTGGTATCGCACCAGCCTCAAGGTGCCGCGACTCGATGAAGGCAAGCGGGCCATCCTGCGCTTCGGCGCGGTGGACTACTTCAGCGAAGTCTTCGTCAACGGCAAGTCGGTCGGCACGCACGAAGGCGGCTACACGCCGTTCTCGTTCGACATCACCGACGCGGCGAAGCCGGGCGCGAATGATCTGCTCGTGCGCGTGGTTGACCCGCCGATGGATGAGAAAGAGAACCGCGCGCGCTTTCCCGAAATGCTCTACAACGAGATCCCACACGGCAAGCAGAACTGGTACGTGCAGACCGGCGGCATCTGGCAGCCGGTCACGCTCGACATCAAGCCGGCGGTCTACATCAAGGGCGCGCACGTGACGCCGAAACTCGACGGCACGGTGAATGTAGAGTTGATGACAGAGGGCACGCTCAGCCCGCCGCCGCCCGGCGCACCTCCGTTCGCGCCCGCTGCCCGGCAGCACGCCGGGCAGGTCACGGCCCGCGTGATTGACCCGTCCGGCAAAGCTACGGAATTGCGGCTGCGCGGCGGCGGCCCTGGGCTCGTGCTGCTGCAAGGCCGCGTTGATGGCCCGCTGCTATGGAGTCTTGACCAGCCGAACCTCTACACACTCGACGTGAGCATGCCGGACGATCACTTCACCGACCGCTTCGGCTTCCGCACCTTCGAGGCGCGCGACGGCAAGCTCTACCTCAACGGCGAGCCGTTTTATATGATCGCCGCGCTCGATCAGGACTTTTACCCGGAAGGCATCTACACGCCGCCTTCGGAAGCCTTCGTGCGCGACGAGATGTTGAAAGGCAAGCGGCTCGGCTTGAACATGCTGCGCTGCCACATCAAAGTGCCCGACCCGATTTATCTCAAGGCCGCCGATGAAGCCGGCATGCTAGTCTGGTACGAGATCCCGTCGTGGAACGACTTCAATCATTACTCGCCGAAAGCGGCGGAGCGCGGCGAAAAGATTCTGGCCGAGATGGTCGAGCGCGATTGGAATCACCCTTCGGTTGTGATTCAAAGCGTCATCAACGAGTCGTGGGGCGCGGACCTGAAGAACGCGGACCAGCGCCAGTGGCTGCGCGCGGCCTTCGAGCGCGCGAAGAAGCTGACCGCGCCACTCGGGCGGTTGATCACCGACAACAGCGCCTGCTGCGGCAACTTTCATGTCGAGAGCGATCTCGACGACTTTCACCAGTACTACTCGATTCCCGACCATCACGAAGCGTGGGACAGGTGGGTGGTGGACTTCGCCTCGCGTCCGAAATGGAGCTTCAGCCCGCACGGCGACGCCGAGCGCACGGGGCGCGAGCCGCTGATCGTGTCGGAGTTCGGCAACTGGGGGCTGCCGCGCCTGCCGCAGCAGTTGCCGTGGTGGTTCCCGCGCGATTTCGGCGGGCGCGCGGTGACGCGGCCCGCAGGCGTCTTCGACCGCTTCAAAGAGTACAAGTTTGATCGTCTGTTTAAAGACTTCAACGCGCTCGCCGAAGAGAGCCAGTGGCATCAGTTCATCTCGCTCAAGCACGAGATCGAAGAGATGCGCCGCCACGGCTCGATTCAAGGCTACGTCATCACAGAGTTCACAGACATCAACTGGGAGGTGAACGGGTTGATGGACATGTGGCGCAATCCGAAGGCGTACGCGACCGAGCTGGCGAAGATTCAACAGCCCGACGTGATTCTGGCGCGCTTCTCAAAGACGAACTTTATGAGCGGCGAGGGCGGCAATGTCGAGCTGTTGCTTTCGCATTACAGCAACAAAGACGTGAACGGCGCGAAGGTAAGCTGGCAAAGCGCGTCCGGCATAAAAGGCCAGGCCGTCATCAACCGCGCGATTGACCGCGCCACCGTTGCGCCGGTCGCAACCGCCACCTTCAACGTTCCCAAGACGAGCCAGCCGCGCCGCGAGCGGTTGATGATTGAAGTGCGCGGGCGCGACGGCGCGCTCATCGCCGAGAACAGCTACGACCTTTTCACCTACCCCAATGCCATGCCTGATAAGAATGCGGCGGTGAGCTTTTACGACCCGGCAGGAAACGACAGCAAACTTCAACAGTCCCTCGCCGCCGCTGGTTATACCACTTCCGGCAGCGGCGACACGACGAGCCAGAGGCTGATGATCGCTACGAAGTGGGACGAGCGCGTGCGGCAACACCTCGACGCGGGCGGCAGGGCGATCATTCTTGCTGACTCGAAGGACGCGCTGCCGGCTGACGTGTCGTTGAAGGTGACGCCGCGCAGCGGGTCCGATCTCGACGGCAACTGGGTGACGAATTTTAACTGGGTCAACACCGACGCCGCGCCGTTCAACGAAGTCGCGTTTTCCAAGCTGCTTGGGTTTGAGGCGAGCCGTGTGATTCCTGAGTTCGTCATTCAAGGCGGGAATGGCGCGGATTATGGTGACGTGCTGTCGGGCATCTTTTATGGCTGGCTGAACAACAACGCCGCGCTCGCCGTGCAAGTGCAGGCCGGCAAAGGCAAGGCGTTAGTGACGACCTATCGCTTCAAAGAGTATGGCAAAGATGAGTACGCGACGCGGCTGCTCGACGCGATGATTCGTTACGTGAGCGGGCCGCAGTTCGCGCCCAAACTGAAGCTGCAATAGCCGGCGCGATGTTCAGTCAAAGATAATCAGGATGCGACGAATCATTAGCAATCGGGTGCGCACACGGCGACAGCCGCTCAATTACGCCAGCCGCTGTATCGCGCGGTGCCTGCTGCTGTGCCTGGCGCTGACGCCCGTAGCCGTGTTAGCCCAGGCAAAGCCGCCGCTCGCGGCGAGCCTCACCGTCAACGCGGCGAAGGTCGAAGGCGCGATCAGCCCCGCGCTCTACGGCCAGTTCATGGAGTTCATGTTTGAAGGCGTGAAGGGCGGCGTCACTGCCGAGTTGATTCGCAACCGCAGCTTTGAAGAAGCCCCGAACGCCATCGGCCTATCGCGTTACTGGGAGCGTTACCCCGACGACCGCGACGACGATTACGCGCTCAGCTTTCAGTGGGACGCCGCCAACGCTTACCCCGTCAGGCAGGCAACGACTGGCGAGCCGCCGGAACATTCATTGCGCGTTGACGTGGACCGCGGCGTCGTCCAATCGCACGGCATCTTTCAGAGCCGCATCCCCGTGCGCGATGACGTGAGCTATCACGGCTACCTGTGGATCAAAGCCGAGGCGTTTGATGGCAAGATCACTGTCACGCTCGAACCCGACGTGCTCGGCGGCGCGGCGTACGCGGCGGCAGAGATCAACAACATCGCGGGCGATTGGCGGCGATACGAGTTCGCGCTCAAGCCGACGAAGAGCGACGGGCTTGCGCGGCTGGCGATTCTCATCAACGGCAAAGGGCGGCTCTGGATTGATCAAGTGTCGCTCGTGCCGGGCGACGCCGTCGGCGGCGTGCGCGCCGACGTGCTCGCACGAGTCAAAGCGTTGCGGCCCGCCTTTGTGCGCTGGCCGGGCGGCAACGTCGCGCAGGATTATCACTGGCAGTGGGGCGTCGGGCCGCGCGATCAGCGCAAGACGTGGGTCAACCTGTCGTGGAAGAACGAGCCGGAGCCGAGCGATTTCGGCACGGACGAGTTCATACAGTTCTGCCGCAACATCAATGCCGAGCCTTCGATCACGGTCAACGTCGAAGGCAATGGCGCGACCGTCGAAGAAGCCGCCGCGTGGGTCGAATACTGCAACGGCCCGGCTACGTCAAAGTACGGCGCGATGCGCGCGCGCAACGGCCACCCGCAGCCTTACGGCGTCAAGTACTGGGAAGTCGGCAACGAAATCTGGGGGAGCTGGGTGCGCGGCCATTCCAGCGCCGAGGTGTATGGCCAGAACTTCAATCGTTACGCCGCCGCGATGCGCGCGGTTGACCCTTCGATTCAGTTGATCGCCGTCGGCGATAACGATATGAAGTGGAATCGCGCCGTGCTGAGCCTCGCGGGCGAACGCATAGACGTTCTGGCGATTCATCATTATTACGGCAGGAACGAGATGGGCGGCGACGCGCTGAACTTGATGGCTCGCCCGCTTCATTACGAGCGCTTTTACGCGCAGGTGGCCGCCGCAATTCGTCAGGCCGTGCCGGGCCGCCGTATACGACTCGCCATCAACGAGTGGGGGCTTGACCTGGCGGAGCGGCGGCAGTATTCGATGTGGTCGGCGCTGTACGGCGCGCGGCTGATGAACGTGTTCGAGCGCACAAACGGATTCGTGGCGATGAGCGCCGTCTCTGACCTAGTCAACGGCTGGCCGGGCGGCATCATCCAGGCGGGCCGCCACTCGCTGTTCGTCTCGCCGCTCTACCACGCGAACGCGCTTTACGCGAATCATCTCGGCGTCGAGCGCGTGGCCGCCGTGCTGGACGGCCCCACGTTCGACAGCAGCCGCGAAGGCAAGGGCGTGCCTTACCTCGACGCGGTCGTCAGCCGCTCGGCGGACGCGCGGCGACTGTTCATCAAAATCGTCAACACGCATCAGAGCCGGCCCATCAACATTAAGGTCAACGTCGTCGGCGCGCAGGTCAATGGCGACGCGCAAGCGTTGACGCTGGCGGCGGACTCGCTCGACGCGGCCAACAGCTTCGCGACGCCCGACGCCGTGACGGTCAAGCGTTCGACGCTCGAAGCCGCGCAGAGCTTCGGCCTGTTGCTGCCTGAGCATTCCGTGACGGTCATCACGCTCAACGTCGAGGCGACGGAGGGACAGCGCAAAAAGGAATGAGCCGCAGACGTTTCGTAATGATTTTGTTTCTGCTTTCGCTCGCGCTGCCGGTGATGCGCGCGGCGGCGCAAGCGCCGTACACCAATCCCGTCATCGGCGACCCGCGACAGGTGGCGCGCGAAATCCCCGACCCGTTCGTGCTGAAGTACAACGGCGAATACTACCTCTACTGCTCGGGCGACCCGATCACGGCGTATCACTCGACGGACCTCGTGATCTGGGATTTCATCGGGCCGGTGCTCGGCTCATCGAATAAGCCCGAGGCGTGGAATCAGGCCGACGTGTGGGCACCCGAAGTCGTCTACCGCGACGGCAAGTTCTACCTTTACTACACGGCGTCAAAGAAGTCCGACGACTGGCGCGTCGGCGAGATGGCGCGGCGCGTCGGCGTAGCGGTGAGCGACAGCCCGCGCGGCCCCTTCGTTGATTCGGGCGGGCCGGTGACGCCGGGCTGGGCCATTGACGCGACGGTCTTCAAAGACCCCGACGGCGGCGGCGAGACGATGTTCTACAGTTACCTCTACGAGCCGCGCCTGCCCGGCGCGGGCATCGTCGCGGACCGAATGACGGCCTGGAACGCGGTGGCCGGTCAGCCCGCGCACGTCACGCGCGGCAGCGAGGCGTGGGAGGACAAGGACGGCGACCCCAACAACGGCAGCCTGCGTTACACGAACGAAGCGCCGACCGTGTTCAAGCGGCATGGCAAGTACTATATGATGTACAGCGGCGGCTCGTGGGACTTGCCGACGTACTCTCTCGCCTACGCGATGGCGGACGCGATGCCGGGCGGCGGCCTCGAGGGGCCGGGCTGGCGCAAAGTCGTGCCGCCCATCCTGCGCAGCTCGTCAACGGTCGAAGCGCCCGGCCACAACAGCGTCGTCAAAGCGCCGAATAATGTTGATGACATCTGCGTCTATCACGCCCGGACGCTGCCGTTCCTCGACCCCTGGAACCGCCTGCCGTTCGTTGATCGGCTCTACTGGAACGCGGATCGGATGTTTATGGAGCCGCCTTCTGTGCGCGACCTGCCGCCGCCCGACCGGCCACTGTTCGCCGATAATTTCAACCGCGAGAATGGCGCGCTCGGCAACGGCTGGCAAGTGAGCGGCGGCAACTGGCAAGTCGTCGGCAACGAAGCGAGGCAGACGCGACCCGCGCCGGGACTCGCCGCCGCGACGCCGCGCGCAGAGCGGCTGACGCATTACGTCCTCGAAGTCAACCTGCGCAGCCCCGAAGCGAACCACACGGCGAATGCGGCCATCGGCGTCGCGGCGTTTTACCTGGACGCGCGCAATCACGTTGACGTGTGGCTGATGCGTGACCGCAAGGCGCTGGTCACGACGGGCATGCTGAACGGCGTCGGCATAGCGGAACAGGCGACGCCGCTGCCCGGCGACTGCAACTTCAAAAACTATCATCAACTCATTATCACGAAGAACGCGAACCGCATCAGCGTCGCGCTGGACGGCGTCAACCAGCAGGCGCGGACGTTCGATTTGCCGAGCGCGGCCGGGCTGGTGGCTTTGCAGACGCTCAACACGCGAGGCGATTTCGACGGCGTCGCGTTGACGCCGAGCTACGACGATACGTTCGACACGCCTTCGGTGACGTGGGCGGCAAAGGGCGGAACGTGGCTCGTCGAAGAAGGCGCGCTGCATCAAGTCGCCGGCGGGGCCAATCGCGCCGTCGCGCTGAAAGGCGACGCGGCGGATAATTACGAGTTCACCGCCAGCCTTCGTTGGCGCGACAACGAAGCGGTCAGCTCGCGGGCCGGCGTCGTCGCCGCCGCGAGTGACGCGGATGAGATGGTGCTCGGCGGATTTGATCGAACCATCTGGCCATTCGCGCGCTTCGCCGTGCAATATGTCGTCCAAGGCGAAGTGAAAGGTGCCTTCGCCGTAGGGCTGCCGCGCGGGTTTGATTACAACGTCTATCACACGATTCGCGTAGTGAAGCAGGGCGACGCGTTCACGTTTTATCTCGACGGCAAAGAGGCCGCCGCCGCGCGCTTCCCCGTGCGCGCCGCGCGGCCGGGCTTGTTTACCGAAGGCGTGCGCGCCGCTTTCGACGATTGCGCGATGAAGCGCGTAGTGGTGCCGCAGAACCTGTTGCTCAACGCCGGCTTCGAGACGGAGCAATGGGACGGCAGCAATGCTAGCCCCGATAACCCGTGGAAGCTTTCGGGCAAGGCGCGCGCGAACGACTGCTGCGCGCACACGGGCCTTCGTCGGCTGGTGGTGATGGGCGGCGACGGCGAGGCGCGTCAAACGGTCATGAACCTGACGCCGGGCCGGTACACGCTGCGCGCGTGGGCCATCACGTCGGGCGCTGCCGAAGCCGAGCTGTCGATGAGCGGCATCGGCGCAAGCGGCGTGCGCGCGGCGGTGAGCGGCGAGAAGTGGACGCGCGTGAGCGTTGATTTCAACATTGCCGGAGGGCAGGGCACGGCGACCGTCGGCTTCAAGGCGAGCGCGAAAGACGCGGCGAGCCTTGTCGCCGTTGACGATCTTTACCTCTTCAAGAACCCTTGATGCGAGAGGCCAAACGAGCTATGCGATTCTCCATGCGAAGACGCGACATCGGCATTGGCGCGCTGATTCTATTCTGGGCCGCGTTGGCCGCGTCAACCGTCGCGGCGCAATCGCGCGCCACCTACACCAACCCGGTGATGGCGGGCGATTACCCCGACCCTTCGATCATCCGCGTAGGCCAGGACTACTGGGCGACGGCGACGACTTCGCACTGGGCACCGCTGTTCCCGATCCTGCATTCGCGCGATCTGGTCAACTGGACAATCGTAGGCGCGGCGATGCAGAAGCGGCCCGCCTGGTCGGACGGCAACTACTGGGCACCGGAGATTTCGTATCACCGCGGGCGCTACTACATCTACTACACGGGGCATAAGAGGGGCGGCTCGCTCTGCGTCGCCGTGATGACGGCGAGCAACCCGCGCGGGCCATACACCGATCACGGGCCGCTCGTCTGTCAGGACGCCGGCTCGATTGACGCGATGCCCATCACGGATGAAAATGGCCGGCGCTATCTGGTCTGGAAAGAAGACGGCAACAGCCGCAATCAGCCGACGCTGATCTGGGCGCAACCGCTCTCAAGCGACGGCACCAAACTCATAGGCGAACGGCGCGAGCTGATTCGCAACACGGCGGCGTGGGAGAGCAACCTCGTCGAAGGACCATTCATTCTGCGGCGCGGCGGCTACTTTTATATGTTCTATTCGGGCAATGCGTGTTGCGGTCGCGGCTGCAACTACGCGATGGGCGTAGCGCGCTCGCGCCAACTGCTCGGCCCGTGGGAGAAGAACCCGTCCAACCCGATTCTCAAAGGCAACGACGATTGGAAGTGTCCCGGTCACGGCAGCATCGTCGTTGACACGCAGGGCCGCGACTTCCTGATGTATCACGCCTATCACCCGGAGGATTCGGTTTACGCGGGGCGGCAGGCGCTGCTCGACGAAGTGAAGTGGGGGAGTGACGGCTGGCCGACGATCAACGATGGCAAGGGGCCGAGCGCGCGCGCCGCTTCGCCGTTCGGCGAGCGCGAGGTCAGGGCGGAGTATTCGGTCTTCGACGATTTCACCGTGTCGCGCTTGCAAGCGGGCTGGCAGTGGCCGCAGAACAACGAGCCGCTGAAGCGTGTGCAGGGCGCGCGGCTCATCCTCGCGCCGACCGCCGAGCACGCCGAAGACATGCTCGGCGCGGTCCTCGCGCGCACGACGACCGAGAGCGACTACACGGCGACGGCCATCGTTGATATGAGCGGCTTGAAGCCGGGAACGATGGCCGGGCTTGCCGCTTACGGCGACGAAGAGAACGCGCTCGGCATCGCGGTCGGCAATGACAAAGTAATTGTGTGGCGGCGCGAGAAGGGAAAACAGCAAACGCTCGCGACGGCGGACGGGCAAAGCCGCTCGTTCATCTACTTGCGAATGACGGCGAGAGGCGGCGACCACTTTCGCTTTGCCATGAGCCGTAACGGGAGCAAGTGGACGGACGTCGGCGAGCAGGTGAAGGGCGAGTACCTGCCGCCGTGGGACAGGGCCGTGCGCGTCGCGTTGACGGCCGGCGGCGCACGCGGCGCGGCGGCTGTGTTCGAGTCGCTCCGCATCACGTCCACCCGAGCGCCGCAAGACGGCATTCGGCGATTCAGTCAACGAACCTCTATTTCACCGCGCTTCGCGAACGAAGCCAAAGGAGAGTGAACCACCATGACGCGGACCTTGAAGAGCATTCTAGCCGTGACGCTCGCCGTCGCCTCGCTGGCGCTGGCGGCACAGGCACAGGGGAGCAAGCAAAAGATGAAGACGGGAAAAGAATCATTCGGGAAATTGCCCGACGGCACGCCGGTTGACCTCTACACGCTGACCAACGCCAACGGCATAGAGATGAAAGTCATCACCTATGGCGGCATCGTCACGTCGCTGAAGACGCCGGACCGCAGCGGCCAGTCGGGCGACATCGTGCTCGGCTTTGACAACCTGCAAGGCTACCTCGACAAGTCGCCTTACTTCGGCGCGCTGATCGGGCGTTATGGCAACCGCATCGGCAACGCCCAGTTCACGCTCAACGGCAAGACCTACCAGTTGCCGAAGAATGACGGCGACAACACCCTGCACGGCGGCGTCAAGGGGTTCGATAAAGTCGTCTGGAACGCGCGGCCCTTGCCGGTCAAGAACGGCTCGGCGCTGGAGCTGACCTACGTGAGCAAGGACGGCGAAGAAGGCTTCCCCGGCACGCTGACGGTCCGCGTCGTCTACACGCTCAACGACCAGAACGAGTGGCGGATTGATTACACGGCGACGACCGACAAGCCGACGGTGGTCAACCTCACGCAACATTCGTACTTCAACCTGGCGGCGGGGGCCGCGCCCAACAATCTGGCGCACGAGGTGTATTTGAACGCCGACCGCTTCACGCCGGTGGCGAAGGGCTTGATCCCGACCGGCGAGCTGAAGGCGGTCAAGGGCACGCCGATGGACTTCACCAAGCCGATGGCCATCGGCGCGCACATTGACGACAACTACGACCAGTTGCAACTGGCCGGCGGGTACGATCACAACTGGGTGCTGAACAAGACCGGCAACGGGATGACGCTGGCGGCGCGGGTGGTCGAGCCGACCAGCGGGCGCGTGCTGGAGGTCTCGACCACAGAGCCGGGCATACAGTTTTACGCCGGCAACTTCCTCGACGGCACGATCACCGGCAAGGGCGGCAAGGTCTACGTGAAGCGTTATGGCTTCTGCCTGGAGACGCAGCATTACCCCGATTCGCCGAACAAGCCGAGCTTCCCGACAACGACGCTTAAGCCGGGACAGACGTACAAGACGACGACCGTTTATAAGTTCTCGGCGAAGTAGCCGCCCGCGACTGTCAGAATGAAAGTGAAACACGGAGACGCGGTGACACCGAGACACGGAGTAAGCTCCGTGCTTCCTCTGTGCCTCCGCGTCTCCGCGTTTTGCCTTTGCGCTTTTCTCCTCTCGTACTTGGTTTGTTCAGCCGAAACCGGCACTGAGCCGGCGGCATTCATTCGCGTCAACCAGCTCGGCTACCTGCCCGGTGATGCGAAGCTGGCGGTTGCAATGGGCGGCGCGGCCCTGCCGCAGACGTTCTCCGTCGTTGATGCCGATAGCGGGCAAGTCGTCTTCACGGGGGCGGCGAAACCGATTGCCGGCGCGTGGGGCCAGTTCATCCATCACGCCGAGCTGGATTTTTCGGTGCTGACTCGACCGGGCCATTACGCCGTGCAGCTTGGGCCGGCGCGATCCATCCGCTTCGCCATCAATGCTTCGATCTACGAAGACCTGCCCGACCAGTTGTTGGAGTTTATGCGCCAGCAGCGTTGCGGCTATAACCCCTGGCTCGATACCGTCTGTCATTCGTTCGATGGCCGCACGGCGGATGGGCCATTAGCGGCGGGCACGTATCTTGACGCGAGAGGCGGCTGGCACGACGCCGGCGATTTGCTCAAGTACCTGCTCACGTCGAGCAACGCGACGGCGCAGATGCTGCTCGCTTATCAGCTACAGGCGCAACCCTCATCGCGCGCGACGCAACGTCGGCCCGCGCGCTTCAAGGATCAATACAACGAACTCGGACAGCCGGGCGCGAACGGCATCCCCGACCTTCTCGACGAAGCGCGCTGGGGGCTGGACTGGATGCTGCGGCTGCACCCCACGGCTGACCGGCTCTATCATCAAGTCGCCGACGACCGCGATCACATCGGCTGGCGGTTGCCGCAGAACGAGACGGCGAATTATGGCTGGGGGCCGGGCGGCTACCGCGTCGTCTACTTTGCCACGGGTGAGCCGCAGGGACTCGGCAAATACAAGAGCGCGTCTACGGGCGTCGCCAACCTGGCCGGGCGCTACGCGGCGGCGATGGCGCTCGGCTATCAAATCTGGAAGAACGACCCGCGCCTGCGCGCTTATGCCACAAGGCTGCTCGTCGCGGGCCGCGAGGTCTACGCGTTAGGCAAGGCCAAACCGGGCGTGCAGCAGGGCAACTCTTACGGCGCGCCTTATCGCTACGAGGAGGAGACGTGGGCCGATGATATGGAATGGGGCGCGGCGGAATTGTGGCGCGCGACAGGCGAACGGCGCTACCTGGACGACGCGAAACGCTATGCGGCGATGGCCGCCGCCGAGTCGTGGATGGGCAAAGCGCAGACCGGCCATTATCAGTTCTACCCGTTTATGAACGTCGGCCACTTTCGCCTCTACGATCAAGCCGACACGAAGACGCGCCGGCAACTGGCCGCTTACTACCGCGAAGGCATCGGGCAGTGCGAGCGTGCGGGCCAGGGCAACGCCTATCAAGCCGGCGTGCCGTTCATCTGGTGCTCGAATAATCTCGTCGTCGCGCTCGCTACCGAGTGTTTGCTTTACGAAGCGATGACGGGCGACCGCCGTTATCACACGTTCGCGGTCAAACAACGCGATTGGCTGCTGGGCCGCAACCCGTGGGGCGTTTCGATGTTCACAGAGATGCCCGCCGGCGGTCGCTACCCCACAGACGTTCACCTGGTGACGACATCTATTTTGAAGCGAAGGGTGCGCGGCGGGTTGGTGGATGGCCCGGTCTACCGCCGCATCTTTGAAAGCCTGCGCGGCGTCAGCATCACCGAGCCTGACCCGTTCGCCGCTTTTCAAGATGACCGCGCCGTCTATCACGACGACATCAAGGATTACTCGACCAACGAGCCGACAATGGACGGCACGGCCTCGGCCATTCTGCTCTGGACGTTATGCAGGGATTAGAGGCTAGGGACTAGCGGGAAGCGGATGCGCTTTGCGCCTTTCTCTTACTAGCCCCTGGCCTCCAGCCCCTAGGCTCTACTTCACCCCTACCTGCACTTTATTGGAATAAGCCGACGTGCTCCCCGTCGAGCCGAACGCTTGCACGCGGTAGGTGTACGTCCCCTTCGCAACGGACTGGGAGAAACTCGTCTGATTCGCGCCGACCTGGCCGACGCGCTGGAACGTGCCGCTGCCGCCCTTGCGCTCGACGTAGAAGCCTGCCTCGTTCGATGAGTTATCCACCCAGCGCAGCGTCACCGTCCGCGAAGCGACCGTCGCCGTCAGGTTGCTCGGCGCGTTGATGGTTGTGGGCGGCGGGTCCACCATTATCGTCAGGGTTACAGACGCGGTCGCGCCAAGGTTGTCTGTGACCGTCAAGGTCGCCCTGTAGATGCCCTCGCTCGTGTAGGTGTGATTCGCCGTCGCGCCCGACGCGACCGCGCCATCGCCGAAGCTCCAGGCATACGCCGCAACCGTGCCGTCGGGGTCGGACGAGCCGCGGCCGTCGAAGGCCACGGCCAGCGGCGCGGTGCCGCTCTGCGGCGTGGCCGACATCACCGCCACGGGCGGCGCGTTCGTCGTGCCTGCGGCGGGGATCACAAACAGCGTGACGCTCTGCGCCGGCAGCGTCGCGCTCAGGCTGCCGCCGCTGACATTGACGTTGGCCAGCCGCGTGATCGTGTTGGCCGAGGTCAGTTGCCACACTTGCGCCTGGCTCTGCGCGTTGAAGCCCGACAGGCTGATCGTGGCCGGCGTGCTGCCGCTCAGGTACTTGTTGACGACCATCACGGTCAGCGCGCCGTCGGTCGAACGCACGGCGGCAAAGGCCGAGACGTTATCCGGATTCGGCGTCGTGGCCGAGACGCTCGTGTCGCCGAACGTAGATTTGTTGCCGTCGTAGTTGCGGTACATCTTCATCGCTTTGTAGGTAGGCGTTGAAGCGTCGGGCGTCGTCCACCGCGCCGCCATATCAAGCCCCTCGCGCCCGAAGATGCCGTAAATGTCGGCCTGCGCGGTCGCGCCGTTGATGTGCGACTCGGCCCCCCAGTTGTACTCGGTGATGGCCGTCTGCGTGCCGGGGTAGTAGGTGTTCACCCAGCTCTTCATTCGCGGGATCAGCATCACCTTGTCATTGATCCACGTCTCGTCAACGTAATTGGGGTCCCACAGTGAGCGGGTCGAGCGGTTACGCCGCAACTGCATCGCCGATGACGTGTCGTTGCTGAACTCGCCGCCCTGCGGGTAGAAGTGGAGGCTGAACACGTCGAGCTTGCGCTGGCCCGTGCTCGACTGATTCTGGCGCAACTGGTCGAGCAGCCACGGCACGTAATCCCAGCCGCCGTGATTGCTGCGGTCGGGGAGAAAGCTCCAGCCGTGCTGGCTGCCATACTGCTGGTCGTAGCCGCTGAATAGATAGCCGCTCCACCCCCACTCTTCGGGGCCGACGACCAGCGCCGACGGGTCTGCGGCTTTGATCTTCGCGGCGTAGTCAATCATCTTGTCTCTGATCTCGTCCATCGTCGCGCCGGTCGGGTGAACGTCGCGGTGCGTCGAGTGCCAGATGCTCGGCTCATTGTCGAGAATGTAGTAGCGCAAGCCGCCTGAGGCCGCCGCGCCCCAACGACTGACGAGGTGCTGCACCCAGCCTTGCTGGAACGTCGAATCTACCAGCGTGCTCGCGTCGTTCGGGTCATTGCCGGTGACGTTCTGCCCATTGGTCCGCACGCCGTTGCCGGCGTCGGGGAACCATTGCCAGTCGTTGCCGGTCTGCGCGCCATACTTGGCGATGGAGAAGCTCGAAAGCTTGCCGCGATTCGCGCCGAGCCGCGCGACCCAGCCGATAGTCGGGACGGTCAACATCGCCTGCGCGCCGGCGGCTTGACTGTCGGCAATGAACGTATCGCCGCGCTCGCCGGCCACGCTGCTCGGCTCGGCGATGCTCTCGAAATACCAATCCGCGCCGCGATTGTCGGCGTTGAGCTGCCAGTTGTAGCGGCTCGTGTTATTGCCGCCGTAACGGTGCAGCGCGACGTTGAGGTCCGCCAGCGTCGCCGTCGAGGCGTAGGCCACGCCGTAGATCGCCGGGTTGATCGAATGACGATTCGCCGCGGCGTTGACCGTGATGGTGACGGCGGGGTTTTGCGCGAAGACGAATGTATTGGCGGTGAGCAGGACGCAGAGAAGTGCACACAGTGCTTTCACACGACGAGCCATGATCGTTCCTTTCCTTATCTCCCACGGTTCGGTTTTGGATTGCGCGATGAAAACAGCGTCAGGGCAGAGACGGGTCTGTTTTGTTAAGAACTCCGGTCGGCCGAGTGAGGATCAAGGCCGATGGCGATTCTACCAGAAGGCGACCCTTGCGCAATACTAATCCGGCGTCACAGAATCACTCCTGGGTTCAAATACCGTTGCGAAGGGGAACGTCAATGAGAAGGTCATCGCTCCGGCCGGTTGTGCGAGCGTTCGTGTGGCTTGTCCTCCTGCCGCTGATTGCTACGGCGCAGACCCGAGCGTCAAAGATCATCCTCGACACGGACATCGGCGACGACATAGATGACGCGTGGGCGATGGGCTTTGTGATCTCTTACGCGGGCTTTCAGCCGCTCGGCGTCACCGTCACGCACGGCAACACGCCGGCGCGCGCCAGGATCGCTTGCAAGCTGCTTCACGCCACGGGCCGCGACGACATCCCCGTCTTTGTCGGGCGCAAGACCAACGACAAAGTCTTCCCGCAGTATTCGTGGGCCGAAGACTTCACGGCCAAGCGGCCGGAGAAGAAGCCCGCCGCCGACTTCATCGTCGAAACCGTCAAACGCTATCCCGGCCAGGTGACGCTGCTGGCGGTCGGCCCCCTGCAGAACCTCGCCGACGCGTTGCGCAAAGAGCCGAACCTTGGCCGCTACGTCAAGCGGGTCGTGCTGATGAGCGGCTGCGTGTATGGCACGTCGTACAGTCCGGGCAAGGCCATACGCGAGTGGAACGTCTATCAATCCACCGCCGACGCGCAACTGGTCTACGGCGCGGGGCTGCCGCTGACCATCGTGCCGCTCGATTCGACCACGCACGTCTTGTTGAGTGACGAAGAGCGCCGGCGCGTCGCCGATTACCAGTCGCCGCTCGCCTACGCGCTGGAGTGCCTGTATCGATTGTGGCTCGGCAGTCCGACGCAGCGGATGACGCTGCACGATCAGCTAGCCGTCGTCGAGACCGCAAGCCCCGCGACGTTCTTCGGCAAGCGGGAGACCTTGCCACTCTTCGTTGACGGCGAAGGCTACACGCGCATTGACCGCGAGCGCGGCAAGCCCGTGACGGTCTGCCTTGAGCCGAAGCGCGACGCGTTCATGACGTATTACCTCGGCGTGCTGACTCGCCAGCGCCTTGCGCAATAGCCGTGGCCGCGTTCAAACGACAGTGGAACGCCGCTCCGCGTTGCTGGTATGATTTCAGGTGAGGCGGCCGCGCCAATCGCGCGGCGTCTCCGAAGGCATTGTGGGCCGCCGGGAATCATCTGCTGAGTTGGTTACTGATGAGACTCTGTTACGATTGCGGCTCGCCTTTATCCGGCCCGAGCGACGAATGCCCGCGCTGCGGTTCTTCGCTCAAAGAGAGTACCGACCCGCTCGTCGGCGCGATCTTCACGGACAAGTACGAGATTGAAGCAAAGCTCGGCGCGGGCGGGATGTGTGACGTGTACCGCGCCCGCCACGTCCGCATCGGCAAAGAGGTCGCGGTCAAGATACTGCGGCCCGATTACGCCGCCGACCCGAAGATCGTCGAGCGCTTCGAGCGCGAGGCGCGCGCCGCCAGCCTCGTCCGTCACCCGAACGCCATCAACATCATGGATTACGGCGTCGCCGCCGGCAACACGCCCTTCCTGGTGATGGAGCTGGTCGAAGGCGCGACCGTGCGCGAGCTGTTGAAACGTCACGGCGCGATGCGGCTGGAGCGGGTCGTCGGCATCGTCAATCAGGCTTGTGCGGCGCTCGAAGCGGCGCACGCGGTCGGCGTCATCCACCGCGACATCAAGCCCGAAAACATCATCATCAGCCAGGTGGATGGCCGCGACTGGGTCGAGGTGGTTGATTTCGGCATCGCCAAGATTCAGGAAGACGTGAGCCGCCGCGCCGCGCTCACGGGCGCGAACCTCATCATCGGGACGCCTCGCTATATGTCGCCCGAGCAGGCGCAGGAGCGGCCCGTTGACGCGCGCAGCGACATCTATTCGCTCGGCCTCGTGGTGTATGAAATGCTCGCCGGCTCGCCGCCCTTCGCGGGCAGCTCGGCAACGCGCCTGTTGATCGCTCACGCGGTCGAGACGCCGCCGCCGCTCACGGACACGCGGCCCGACTTGCCGGAAGAAGTCGCCGCCGTGGTGATGCGCTCGCTCGATAAGAACCCTGAGCGACGGCAGCAGAGCGCGCTGGAGTTCGCCCGCGAGTTCGAGCGCGCGGCAAGCCGTGCCGGCGTTCCCGCGAGCCACGTCAGACAGGGCGCTGTGCCCGGTCAGGTCGCGCCGCCTCTTGTCGAAGGCAGAGACACGGCGACGCCATTCGATGAGGAAGGCGAAGAGACGCTCGTGCGGCGCAGGGCACGCCGGACCAGTGCTGACTCGGAAAGAAAGAATGCGCCGCGAACGGCTGAGGTCGGTGCGATGGCGGCACACGGTCAGCACTGGCGGCTGCCGGTGGCGCTCGTTGTCGGGTTGCTGGCATTGGTGTTGATCGGACTTGCCGTCGCCTACTTCGCCGGTCGCAAGCGCGAATCACCGCAGCGGCCCACGCCGCAAGAGAGCGCGCGGGCCGTGGCCACCAACAGCAACGCGGACGTAGCGCAGCCGGTCAACCCGCCGCCGGCTAATCCACCGGCTAATCCGTCGTCGGCCAACCCGTCGCCGAGTGCCGCGCCGCGCTCCGACGCGCGCGCGGTCAATCCGTCCGCGTCAGTCAAAAACGAGAGCCGAGATGAAGCGACACAACCCGCGGCTTCTGAGGCGACGGGCAAGGCCGTCAACGAGGTGCGCAACGCGGTCAGCGCCTGGAACGCGGCGCTGCAATCGCGCAACCTCGACGCGCATATGGCCTATTACGCGCCGCACCTGCACACCTACTTCCTCAAAGAGAACGTGGACCGCAACACGGCGCGCGCCGAAGCGGCGGCGGCACTGTCGCGCTACTCGAAGCTCAAGATTCGCACCAGCCCGCTCGCGGTCAGCGTAGACCCGGCGGGCACTCATGCCGTCGTGACGTATGAAAAAAACTGGGACTTTGACGGCAAGGAGCCGTGGTCGGGCGCGGCGGTCGAGCGGCTGTGGCTCGAACGAATGAATGGGCGCTGGCGCATCACCGGCGTGCGGGATTTGAAGCAGATTCGCTGAAGCTCATCATAGGCCATGCTACTCACAGGTTTGGTTGATCAGGAAACGCAAATGGAGGTGATCGTCAATGCCGGCTCCGGCACGGACGATAAGAGCGGCGTGCGGCAGCAGCTCGCCGACGCCTTCGCCGCCGCCGGCATCAACGCGCGCATACGCGTCGCTCGCAACGGCGATGAGCTTGTGAGCCTCGGGCGGCAGGCGCTGAGGTCCGGCGCGCAGACTATCGTTGCCGGCGGCGGCGACGGGACGATCAGCGCGATCGCGGCAATCGTCGCCGGCACCGAGGCGAGATTGGGCGTGTTACCGCTCGGCACCTTGAACCACTTCGCCAAGGACCTCGGCATCCCGCTCGACCTGGCCGGGGCCGTGCGCAATCTGGTCACGGGCCGCACCGCGCAGATTGACATCGGCGAAGTCAACGGCCACGTCTTCATCAACAATTCGAGCCTCGGCATCTATCCCCGGCTCGTCCGCATGCGCGAGCGAATCCAGCGGCAAGGGCTGAGCAAGTGGCGGGCGTTCGCGGTGGCGCTCTACACCGTGCTGCGCCGCTACCCGCTGGTCGCCGTCCGCTTGATAGCCGGCGGCCAGCGCTTCGTCCGCCGCACGCCATTCGTTTTCATCGGCAATAACGAGTACGAGACCGCGAGCTTCCGAATGGGCGGGCGCAAGGGACTGGACGGCGGGCGGCTGAGCATCTACACAGCGCCCGTGCGCGGGCGCTTCGAGCTGTTCAGGCTTTTCGTCAAAGCCTTCTTCGGGAGGATCGGCGAGCAGGATAACTTCGACGTCCTGTCGGCTACGGAGGTCTCTGTCGAGACGCGGCGGCGGACGATTCATCTCGCGCTCGACGGCGAAATCAAACGATTGCGGACGCCGCTCAAGTACCGTGTGCGGCCCGCCGCGCTGCGCGTCATCGTTCCCAACCACGAAAACGCCGGCGGCGAATGACGAAAGGGAGACGCGATGCGAACGCTCATACACCTCAGCGATCTCCATTTTGGCCGGGTTGACGCGGCGATCATCAACCCGCTGATCGAGAAGGCGCACGCGCTCAAGCCTGATCTGGTCGCGGTGTCGGGCGACCTGACGCAGCGCGCACGCTCCGAGCAGTTCAAGGAGGCGCGCGAATTTCTCGACGCCTTGCCGGGGCCGCAAATCGTCGTGCCGGGCAACCATGACGTGCCGCTGCACAACGTCTTCGCGCGCTTCGCCACGCCTTTTGATAAGTACAGGCGGTGGATCAGCGACAACCTTGAGCCGGTTTATGAAGATGAAGAGATGGTGGTGGTGGGCATCAACACGGCGCGCTCGCTGACGATCAAAGACGGACGCGTCAATCGCGGCCAGATTGCCCAGATGCGCGAGCGGCTGTGCCGCTACGGCGACGCGATGATGAAGATTGTCGTCACGCACCACCCCTTCGACCTGCCGGCGGGCGGCAACTCCGGCGACCGCGTAGGGCGCGCGCGGCAGGCCCTGGAAGCGCTGGCCGAGTGCGGCGCGGACATGTTCCTTGCGGGCCATCTGCATCTGGGCCAGACCGGCAAGACGGCAATGCGTTACCCGGCAGGCGACCGCAACGCCATTATCGTCCAGGCCGGCACGGCGACTTCAACGCGCGGGCGCGGCGAGCTGAATTCGTTCAACGTCATTCGTATTGACCGGGAGAGCGTGCGCATAGAGCGGCTCGCCTGGCAAGCCGCCTCCGCCACCTTTACTACCACGTCCGTAGACGATTTCTATAACACGCCCGCCGGTTGGGAGCGCCTGGTGCCGGTCGCCTAACCCGTTGCGTTTTAGAAGAATAGGGAACGAAGCGGGAGGCCGGCGGTGATGACCCGCGCCGCATTATTTGGTGATGAGAAACTCGACCGCCTGGATCGCGCCGCTGACCGTACACGGATTTGCCACGCAGCGCCAGTCGGATTGTTCGGATGCCCTTACCCATACGCCGGAGGTCGGGTCAACGCCCAACTGCCTGCCTTGATGCTCGAAGATCACCCAGCGAGTGCTGCTGAGAAGATGCGGGACAATGGCGTGCCCGCGGTCTTTAAGCAGGCCCTTGATGTGTGTCACGGCCTCTGTCTGCGTAATCGTTCGCATAAAAAACGGGAGAGCTTGCTTCCCCACAAGCCCTCCCAATTACAGCAATTACCCCTTTCACTTCAGCCATACAAGGAGAATCAATCATGGTTATGCAGCCTGCACCCTGAACCCTGCCCTTGCTCGAAACCGCCTGGCGAGACAGCCTGAACGTGCCTGCTTGCTTCCTCATCCCAGACGCATTAGGCCATTAAATCCTCAGCCTTCCCCTCAATCCCTGCGCTTCGGGCCGTCAGCAAAACGGCCCCGCCGCTCTTTATTCGTGTTGGTTTCCACATCAAAACATCCTCTCTCCTATTGAGCGCGGATAGCGGTTATGATACAAAAGCTCCTCTGAATAAAAATACACACGCGCAACCTAGCACCGCATCGCAGGCGGCCCGAATGTGTTGGTGGCCCTGTGCATGTTGTACTCGCCTAACGGGATGATTAGGCGCTCTGCCCAGGCGGCTGCGCGTGTGTGCCGAAAGCCATTAGTCACCTGCTAAAGGTAGGCGAGCCGCCCACGACACGTCAGCTTGTACTGTTGCCTCATAAGCGTGGTGTATATTACGTGAAATGATTTCAGCTGTCAATACCTAAAAGTAATTTTTTGACTTTTAGATGGAAGGAGCGGCTAAATGGAAAGTCTGGGAGAGTACCTCGACCGCATAATGCGTCAGAAAAACCTCACGCCGAAAGAACTCGCCAAGCGCTGTAAAGTGACCGACAGCTATATCGGCAGGGTGCGCAAGGGCACAGCGGGTAACCTGACCGTGCAAACGATGGTGACGCTGGCCAAAGGTCTGGGGGTCAACGCGCACGACATCTTCACGGCGGCTTCCGGCGTGGCCATAGACGAAAACTCGCACGTTGACCCGCTCGTCTTGCTCGACCAGATACAGAAACTCCTGCAAGAGCCGACCGGGCTCGACGTGTTGCGGCAGTGGCTACAGCTTCCACCCGAAAGGCAGCGGACGCTGCTCGACCTCATTGACTTTCTCAACGAACGGCAGCCCAAGGACCAGAGCAAGCCCCACAAGAAGTGACTACTCGCGCTCGCGCCGGCGCGAGAAGACTTTGACCGCGTGGACCAGGACTTCGCGGATTTTGGCCTCTTCGTAGCGGTTCTCGGTGATCAACTCGACCAGCTTCATTGTCATATCCTGACCCGTCATCTCTTCGACATGGAGGTTAGCCTCCTTCACGTCCAGTTCTTTGACCATTGCTTTTTTTCCAGCCCTTCAATTCGCTCACGACTGCCCGCCACCGGAATAGAAGAATCGCTCGCGGCGATGAGGAAATCCGTTCCGGCCACTACAGCAGATTGTTTGGGTGATACGCCAAGAAAGCGACGTAACTGACTGAGTTTTGTATCCCCTCACAGTGATCGTGTCGCCTATTTCGCGCCCCTCAGAATATGCAAAACCGCAGGCGGATGCAAGCACAACCGTACGACCACCCGCCGTCACGCGGGCGTTTCTGACCGCGCCTGCGCGGGCCGCGCCGGAGCGGCAATAGACGCCGCGCTCCGGCTGGTTTATGCTAGTCGTGTATCTGCCGATCACTCAATCACACGCGGAGGATGAACATGCGCGCACACCGGCTACACCAGCCCTTCTATCTTTTAGCCGTCTTTCTGCTGTCACTCGGCTGGCCCGTCGCCGCGCCGGCTCAGGGTATTGCGCTGAGCAGCGGCAATGGCAAGGGCGTGGATAGTAAAAGTTTCGAGCGCCTCGAATGGCGCAGCATCGGCCCGGCCAATATGGGCGGTCGCGTCGCCGACGTCGAAGGCGTGCCCGGCAACCCGAATGTCGTTTACGTCGGCACGGCTTCGGGCGGTGTCTGGAAGACGACCAACGGCGGCATCACCTGGACGCCCATCTTCGAGCGGCAAAGCACCATCTCGGTCGGCGACATCGCGCTCGAGCCGAACAACCCGGACGTGGTATGGGTCGGCACGGGCGAGTCGAACGTCCGCAACAGTGTCTCGTTCGGCGACGGCGTTTATAAGTCGAATGACGGCGGCAAGACGTGGCGGCACATGGGGCTCCGAGACACGATGTACATCTCGCGCATCCTCGTGCACCCGACCAACCCGGACGTCGTTTACGTCGCGGCGCTCGGCCACGCCTTCGGGCCTAACGAAGAGCGCGGCGTCTTTATGACCACCGACGGCGGCAAGACGTGGCAGAAGACACTCTACGTTGACAACGAGCACGGCGCGGCGGACATAGACATGGACCCGGCCAACCCGAACATCCTCTATGCCGCGATGTGGAACTTCGAGCGCAAGCCGTGGACGTTCCGCAGCGGCGACGAAAAGGGCGGACTCTACAAATCCATAGACGGCGGGCGGACGTGGCAGAAGCTCACCAAGGGCTTGCCGAAACTGGTGGGCCGCATCGGCGTGCGCGTCGCGCCGAGCAACCCAGACGTCGTCTACGCCATCACCGAAGCCAAAGACGGCACGCTCTACCGTTCGGACGACCGCGGCGAATCGTTCCGCATGGTCTCGAAGCAGGCCAGCATCGTCTCGCGCGGTTTTTACTACACGCGGGTCCGCGTTGACCCGAGCAATGAGAATCGCGTTTACGCGGTCGCCTCGACGCTGTTCGTCTCGATAGACGGCGGCAAGACGTTCCGCCCCATCTCCGGCAAGACGCACGTAGACTTTCACGCGATGTGGATTGACCCGAAAGACCCGAACCGCATGTGGCAGGGCCAGGACGGCGGCGTCGCCGTCTCGACCGACCGCGGCGAGCATTGGGAGTACGTCAACAACATGCCCATAGGCCAGTTCTATCAGGTCGCGGTAGACAACCGGCAGCCGTTTTATTACGTGCACGGCGGCTTGCAGGACAACGGCGGCTGGACCGGGCCGAGCCGCACGCGCGAGCCCGCCGGCATTATGAATGACGACTGGCGTATGGTGAATTTCGGCGACGGCTTCTTCGTCTTGAATCATGCGGACGACCCCGACCTTTACTTATCCGAATCGCAGGGCGGCAGCATCGTGCGGACGAATTACCGCACGCGCGAGCAGCAGCTCGTCAGCCCCGCGCCCTTCGACGACGGCGGCGCGGCGGGCGATGCGAAGTACCGCTTCAACTGGAACTCGCCCATCATCCAATCGCCGCACGACAAGAACACCGTCTGGTTCGCCGGCAACGTCGTCTTCAAATCCACAGACTTCGGCAAGACGTGGCAACAGGCCAGCCCCGACTTGACGACGAATAATCCCGAGCGCCTGAAGGACGCCGGCGGCCCGGTCGCTATCGAAAACACCGGCGCGGAGTATTACTGCACGGTCATCAGCCTCGCCGAATCGCCCGCGCAGGCGGGCGTCGTGTGGGCGGGCACGGATGACGGCAACCTGCAACTGACGACCGACGGCGGCAAGACGTGGACGAACGTCGTCCGTAACGTCAAAGGCGTGGCGGCCAACTCGCCCGTCTCGCACGTCGAGCCGTCGCGCACGGGCGCGGGCGTCGCTTACCTCGCCTTCGAGCGGCACATGTTCGACGACTTCAAGCCGTACGTGTTCAAGACCACGGACGGCGGCAAGTCGTGGACGAACATCGCCGGCAACCTGCCCGATCACGCCTACGTGCAGGTCGTGCGCGAGGACCCGAAGAACACGAGCCTGCTGTACGCGGGCACCGAGCTCGGCCTGTTCGTCTCCTACACGGGCGGCAACACCTGGATGCCGCTCGGCCTCAAGAACCTGCCGACCGTCTCCGTGCACGACATACTGGTTCACCCGCGCGAGAACGACTTGATCCTGGCGACGCATGGCCGCAGCCTCTGGATATTTGACGACGCGACGCCGATTCAGCAGATGAGCGAACAGGTGGCCGCGAGCGACGCTTACCTGTTCGACATACGCCCGGCCTTGCGCTACACGTCGCGCTTCACGCGTTACGGCATCGGCGATAAAGTCTTCACCGGCCCGAACCCGCCATATGGGGCGCTGATTACGTATTACTTGAAGAGCAAGCCGGACGAGAAGACGAGCGTGAAGCTGCAAGTGCTCGACGGCGCGGGCAAGGTCATCCGCGAGATCAAGCAAGCGCCCAAGGAGGCCGGCCTCAATCGCGTCAGCTGGGATTTGCGTTACGAAGGGCCGCGCGCGCGCCGCGAGCCGCCGCCCGAAGAGGAGGCGTTCTTTGGCGGGCCGCGCGGGCCTCAGGTCCTGCCCGGCACGTACACCGTCAGGCTGATGGTCGGCGACAAGTCGCTCGATAAGCGCGTAGAGGTACGGCTCGACCCGACCGTCGAGGTGGCGGCGGCGGACTTGCAGACGCAGCTCGATTACGGCTTGAAGACGCGCGATATGCAGTCAACGGCGACCGACGCGCTGCGCGCGCTCGACAGCGTCAAGGAGCAGGTCCAGAACATTCAAAAGATCGTCAAGGACCGCATGCCCGACGCGCCGAAAGAGGTGACGACGGCGCTCGACGATCACCTCAAGCAGGTCGAGGCGTTGCAGAACAAGCTGGCGCGGCAGGACACGGGGCTTGGGTTTGGCGGCAAGACCGGCATCGCCGACAGCATCAGCGGCGCGTTCTTCACGATTGACGCCGTCAACGCCGCGCCGACGCCTTACCAGGTCGAAGGCTTCCGAGACTTGCAGGCGAAATTCCGCGAGCGTATGCAGGAAGTGAATCGCTTCATCACCGAAGACGTCGCGCGGCTGAACGAGACGCTGCGGCGCAACAACGCGCCCACGGTCGTCGCCATCAAGCCGATTGAAATGCCGCGGTGAAGTGACAGGCTGGCTCTCATCGCAGTGGACGCTCAAGGACAACTTGGATTGACCGCAGAGGGCGTAGAGGGACGCAGAGGATTCTGTAAATCACCTCTGCGTCCTTTGCGTCCTCTGCGGCAGGTCACAACGATTCCCCACTTCAACAAGACCGTGTCTCCATAGAGGTCGCCATGTCTACTCTGATTCGCTCGCGATCCGCTCGCTATGCCGGTGTGCTGCTGGCGCTCGTGCTGGTGCCGTTGCTGGCGTGGCCGGGGTTAATCCGCAACCTCTTCGCCGCGAACTTCATGCCGCACGTTTATTGTCTGAGCCAGGAGCCATCGCTGGTGTCGCTTTACGTCGCGTCGAATCTGGCCATCGGGCTTTCCTACGTGGCCATCTCGCTGACGCTGGTCTTTTTCGTCGTCAAGAAACGGGGCTTGCCATTCCACTGGATGTTTCTCTCCTTCGGCTTATTCATCATTGCCTGCGGCGCGACACACTTCATGGACGTGTTGACGCTGTGGCACCCGGTCTACTGGCTCGCAGGCAGCGTCGGCTTGATCACCGCCGTCGCCTCTGTGATGACAGCGGTGCTGCTGCCGCCATTGATCCCGCAAGCGCTGGCGCTGCCTACGCCCGACGAATTGCTGCACGCCAACCAGGAGCTTGAGCGCGAGATCGCCGAGCGCAAACGCGCCGAGACCGTCTTGCGCGAAAGCGAGGAGCGTTACCGCGCCGTCATCCAGCAGGCTTCCGAAGGCATCTTCCTTTTCGACGCCGACACGGGCCTCGTTGTCGAGGCGAACCCGGCGCTCGTGAGATTGCTCGGCTACGCCGCCGACGCGATGTCGCGGCTGACGGTCTATGACATCGTCGCCGACGACCGCGAGATCGTCCGCCGCAACATACAGAACGTCGTCGCCAACCGCCTGCACGTCCTCGGCGAGCGCCAGTACCGCCGCGCCGACGGCTCGATCATTGACGTTGAAGTCAGCGCCAATCACATACACCTCGGCAAAGATGTCGTCTGCGCCGTCGTCAGGGACATTACCGAGCGCAAGCAGGTCGAGCAGCAGCGGCTTGAGCTGGCGCGCGAGCAGGCGGCGCGGGCCGAAGCCGAAGCCGCCAACCGCAGCAAGGACGAGTTCCTGGCGACCGTCTCGCACGAGCTGCGCACGCCGCTCAACGCCATCCTCGGCTGGTCGCGCATGCTGCGCACCAGCGCGCTCGACGCTCAGACCCGCGAGCGCGCGCTGGAAGTGATCGAGCGCAACGCGAAGGCGCAGAGCCAACTCATTGAAGACCTGCTCGACGTGTCGCGCATCATCACAGGCAAGCTGCGGCTGGCGGTCGGCCCGGTCAACCTGGCGGCGGTCATCGAGAACGCCATCGAATCCATGCGCCCGGCGGTTGACGCCAAGAACATCACGTTGCAGATCGTGCTCGAAACCGAAGCGGGCCTGGTGTCGGGTGACGGCGAACGCTTACAGCAAGTGGTCTGGAACCTGCTCTCGAACGCGGTCAAGTTCACTCCGAAGGGCGGCAGGATTCTCACGCGATTGCGGCGCGTCAACTCGCACGTCGAGATCACCGTCAGCGACACCGGCAAAGGCATCGCGCCGGAATTTCTGCCCTACGTCTTCGACCGCTTCCGTCAGGCCGACAGCTCGTTGACGCGAGCCTTCGGCGGGCTCGGACTGGGCCTTGCCATCGTGCGTAATTTGGTTGAGCTGCACGGCGGCACGGCGCAAGCCGAGAGCCGTGGCGAAGGTCAGGGCGCGACCTTTACGATACGCCTGCCGATGCTGGCCATGCACGAAGCCGCGCCGGCAGGAGCATCGTTCGGCGCGTTTCAGCAGGCCGCCGACACGCGGCTCGCCTTCGGGCAGGCGGCGTCGCTCGCGGGGCTGACGGTGCTGGTTCTCGATGACGAGCCGGACGCGCGGTTGTTGCTGACGACCATCCTCCGCGAGCAAAAGGCCGAAGTGAACGCCGTCGCCTCGGTCGAAGAAGCGTTCGCCGCGCTGCCCTGGATCAAGCCAGACATCATCGTCAGCGACATCGGCATGCCGCGCGAAGACGGCTACTCATTCATCCGCCGCCTGCGCGCGCTTGAGGCCGAGCAGGGCGAGCGGTGGACGCCGGCCATCGCGCTTACGGCGCACGCCCGCGACGGCGACCGCTTGCGCGCGCTGGCGGCGGGCTTCCAGTCTCACGTGGCCAAGCCGACTGACCCGCTTGAGCTGGTCACGGTCATCCTAAGCCTTGTCGGGCGCAATGCGACGGGCGCATAGAGGCGCGCTCACCGCTTTCGCCTCCCGGTCAGCGCGTCCACGCTCCAGACGCCCGAGCCGGTCGCGGCGATGTAGAGGAAGAGGAAGCAATAAAGCACGGCCAGCTCGCCGCCATTCAGTATCGGCCAGGTCCCGCGCGGCGCGTGCTGCGTGAAATACGCGTAGGCCATCTCGCCGCTGGCGATGAAGGCGGCATAGCTGGCGAACAATCCGAGGGCGATCAGCAGGCCGCCGACCAGCTCAATGATGCCTGCGACGCCATACAGGGAGCCGAGCGGCGGGCGTCCGCCCGGAGGGGCGGTCGGCCAGCCGAGCAGCTTTTGCGCGCCATGCATGGCGAACAGCAAGCCGGCAACGATACGCAGCACGGCGTAGAGATAGGGCGAGTACCTTCCAAGCCAACGTGTCATCCGTTCTCTCCTCGTCAAAAGGTTGCGGCCCTGCGCGCGGGCCTTGTTTCGCGGCTTAGTTTATGACAGCCCGCGTCAATTGCCCAAATCGTTTTCTAACTACGAATAAGGGTTTTCAATCAGGCAAGAACTCGATATGATGGGTTCGTGGACACGCTAAGCTAGCCGCCGGGGGAAGGCCCGAGGCTACAATCCTCATTTTATTCAAGCATCATTCATGAATTGTGTAGGGGAAACTGTGCCAGGACTGCGAGCACTCTGCCCTTGATGGCCTCCTACATCATTAGACGACTACCCATCGTGTAAAGGAGATTGGCATGGCGAGTACGGTAAGTGAGGCGTCAAGCCGTGACGTGTTGGACCCACGGCTGCTACTGCGGACGTTGCTAGCGGTAAAGAAGGGCGACTTTTCAGTGCGCCTGCCCGACGACCACACGGGCATGGCCGGCAAGATCGCCGACGCGCTGAACGAGATCATCGAGACGAACGAGCAGATGGCCAGCGAACTGCACCGCCTCAGCTCGGTCGTCGGCAAGGAAGGTAAGATCACGCAGCGCGCCTCGCTCGGCAACGTCACCGGCGCGTGGGCGAGGCAGATGGATTCGCTCAACAGCATGATCGCCGACCTGGCGCAGCCGACTACGGAAGTCTCGCGCGTGATCGGCGCGGTGGCGAAAGGCGACCTGTCGCAGACGATGGCGCTTGAGATCGAAGGCCGCCCGCTGAAAGGCGAGTTCCTGAAGACCGCAAAGATCGTCAACACGATGGTGGACCGGCTCGGCTCGTTCGCCTCGGAAGTGACGCGCGTGGCGCGCGAGGTCGGCACCGAGGGCAAGCTCGGCGGACAAGCTCAGGTCAAAGGCGTGTCCGGCACGTGGAAAGACCTGACCGATTCGGTGAATTTGATGGCCGGTAATTTGACCGGCCAAGTGCGCAACATCGCCGAAGTCACAACCGCTGTAGCAAACGGCGATCTGTCGAAGAAGATCACGGTGGACGTGCGCGGCGAGATCCTCGAATTGAAGAACACCATCAACACGATGGTCGACCAGCTCAACTCGTTCGCTTCGGAAGTCACCCGCGTCGCCCGCGAGGTCGGCACCGAGGGCAAGCTCGGCGGCCAAGCCGATGTGCGCGGGGTCGCCGGCACGTGGAAAGACCTGACGGACTCGGTCAACTTCATGGCCGGCAACCTGACGGGTCAGGTGCGTAACATTGCTGAAGTGACAACGGCAGTCGCCAACGGCGACCTGTCGAAGAAGATCACGGTGGACGTCAAGGGCGAGATTCTGGAGTTGAAGAACACCATCAACACCATGGTGGATCAGCTCAGCTCGTTCGCCTCGGAAGTCACCCGCGTGGCGCGCGAGGTCGGCACCGAGGGCAAGCTCGGCGGGCAGGCGCAGGTCAAAGGCGTGGCCGGGGTGTGGAAGGACCTCACCGACAACGTCAACCTGATGGCCGGTAATCTGACCGGCCAAGTGCGCAACATCGCCGACGTGACGACCGCCGTGGCCAACGGCGACCTGTCGAAGAAGATCACGGTGGACGTGCGCGGCGAGATCCTCGAATTGAAGAACACCATCAACACGATGGTCGACCAGCTCAACTCGTTCGCTTCGGAAGTCACCCGCGTCGCCCGCGAGGTCGGCACCGAGGGCAAGCTCGGCGGGCAGGCGATAGTCAAGGGGGTGTCGGGGACGTGGAAAGACCTGACGGACTCGGTCAACTTCATGGCCAGCAACCTGACGGGTCAGGTGCGTAACATTGCTGAAGTCACGACCGCTGTAGCAAACGGCGATTTGTCGAAGAAGATCACGGTAGATGTGAAGGGCGAGATCCTCGAATTGAAGAACACCATCAACACCATGGTGGATCAGCTTGGGTCGTTCGCCTCGGAAGTGACGCGTGTGGCGCGCGAGGTCGGCACCGAAGGAAAACTCGGCGGGCAGGCTGACGTGCGCGGCGTGTCGGGCACATGGAAGGATTTGACGGATAACGTCAACGCGATGGCCGGCAACCTGACCGGGCAGGTGCGCAACATCGCCGAGGTCACAACGGCGGTCGCTAACGGCGACCTGTCGAAGAAGATCACGGTGGACGTGCGCGGCGAGATCCTCGAATTGAAGAACA
>JADMIO011260280.1_pt1 | contig 63292 bp, 38 predicted proteins | sample 8958161 | NCBI WGS metagenome assembly JADMIO01 (sample SAMN16585339, study PRJNA669376) | soil metagenome | isolation source: Crop rotation soil | place: USA: Cullars Rotation, Alabama | collected 2011
CGCGACTTCAAGTCACGTGAATTCCAAGCTTCGGATCCCACTGTGCTGGAAAGGCACAGCGGTAAGGACCCAGCCTTCAGTTTTCAGTGTGCGGCGCCAGCGTGCGAGCAGGATATCATAGGGCGAGAGGGCGTATAGGCCGTATTGGCCCCCACCCGCGAAGCGTGAGAAACGCGGCGCCCATGCGCGACGGCACTCGATTTTCGTTCAGGATCATTTCCGCACTTGCCCAAAGCGATCCGACCGCTACTCTCCGCCCCCTTTTCTATGGCAAAAATCTACACCGACAAAGACGCCGACTTGGGCGTGCTCAATGGCAAAACGTGCGCTGTGCTTGGCTTTGGCAGCCAGGGTCACGCTCACGCGCTGAACCTCAAGGACAGCGGCGTGAACGTCATCATCGGCCTGTATCCGGGCAGCAAGAGCGCGGCGGTCGCCAAGGAGAAGGGCTTTGAGGTGTATGAAACGGGCGAGGCCGTGAAGCGGGCCGACGTGATCTTTGTGGGACTGCCCGACACCAAGCAGGCGGCGGCCTTTGAGAAGGACATCCGCCCGAACCTCACGAAGGGCAAGACGCTGCTGTTCAGCCACGGCTTCTCGATTCATTTCAAGACGATCGTGCCGCCGAAGGACGTGGACGTGATCATGGTGGCGCCGAAGGGCCCGGGCCACATTGTGCGCCGGCAATTCACCGAAGGCAAAGGCGTGCCGGCGTTGATCGCGGTGTACCAAAACCCGAGCAAGAAGGCGAAGAAAGTGGCGCTCGCCTGGGCGAAGGGTGTGGGTGGAACGCGCGGCGGCGTGATTGAAACGAGCTTTAAGGAAGAGACGGAGACGGATCTTTTTGGCGAGCAGACTGTATTGTGCGGCGGCGCGAGCGCGCTGGTGCAGGCGGGCTTCGAGGTGCTGGTGGAAGCGGGCTACTCCCCGGAGATGGCCTACTTCGAGTGCCTGCACGAGCTGAAGCTGATCGTCGATCTGATGAACGAAAGCGGCATTGCCGGCATGCGCTTCTCCATCTCGGAGACGGCGAAGTGGGGCGACGTGCTCGTGGGCCCGAAGATTATCGACAAGAGTGTGAAGCAGCGCATGAAGGCCGCGCTGAAAGACATCCAGACCGGCAAGTTTGCGAAGGACTGGGTGAAGGAATACAAAGGCGGCTACAAGAAGTACAACGCACTGCTCAAGAAGGGCGAGCAACACGGCATCGAGAAGACGGGCGCCAAGCTGCGCGCGCTGATGCCGTGGATTCAGAAGAAGAATCTCAAGGGCGCGCAGGCGGCTTACTAAGCAGCGGCAAATCCCGCAGCATTTCACGAGAGCCGGGTCGAAAGGCCCGGCTCTTGTTTTTTGCGGAGAAGCCGGGACGCGACCAAGCGGCAGGATGCGGCTCCGGCGAAGTTCTACTTTTTCCGCAGCGGCTCCCACCAGGCGCGATGGGCAACGTACCAATCGATGGTGTCGCGGATGCCTTCCGCGGGCCGGTGGCGCGGCACCCAGCCGAGTTCCGTCTGGATCTTGGCGCAATCGATGGCGTAGCGCCGATCGTGTCCCAGCCGATCCTCCACGTAGCGGATGAGCGACTCGGGTTTTCCCAGCGCCTGAAGAATGAGGCTTACCACTTCGATGTTTGGCATCTCCCCGTCGCCGCCGATGTTGTAGACCTCCCCGGCCCTTCCACGCTCCAGCACGGCGAGCGCGGCTTCATTATGATCCTGCACGTGAATCCAATCGCGGACATTCCGGCCGTCGCCGTAAACCGGCAGGGGCAAATCGCCGAGGGCGTTGGTGATCATCAGCGGGATGAGTTTTTCCGGAAATTGATACGGCCCGTAGTTGTTGGAGCAACGGGTGACGACCACGTCCTGCTTGAACGTGTGAAAGTGCGCGAGGGCGAGGAGGTCCGCGCTCGTCTTGCTGGCCGAATAGGGCGAACTCGGTTGCAGTGGTGATGTTTCGGTAAAACGTCCCGTGGGCCCCAGCGAGCCGTAGACTTCATCCGTGGAGATCTGCAAAAAGCGCTTCACTTTGTGCCGGCGGGCGGCGTCGAGCAGGACGGTGGTGCCGACGACGTTCGTTTGAATGAAGGCCATCGGACCAGTGATGCTGCGATCCACGTGGGACTCGGCCGCGAAATTCACGATGGCGTCGAATTGGCCGTCGCCGATAATGCGCTCCATCGCGGGAGCGTCGGAGATATCAGCGCGATGGAAGACGTAACGCGCACCATGCGCTTCCACGAAGCCGGCGAGATTGGCCGGGTTGCCGGCATAGGTCAGCGCGTCCACGTTGTGCACAGTCCAGCCGGGCCGCTGAGTGAGGACGAGACGGACGAAATTGCTGCCGATAAACCCGCAGCCGCCGGTAATGAGAACGCGCATGGGGCAGCGAATAAACGCAGCGATGGGCGAAAGGGGAAGCGCCAAGTGCGGGCGCCGTCAGCCTGTCATCGCCGTCCGGCGTGCTACAACCCGCCAAACCGCCGCTCGCGCCGGTGAAATTCGGCGATGGCGTCGCGGAGTTCGGCCCGGCCAAAGTCGGGCCAGAGCTTGGGGGTGATGACGAATTCCGCGTAGCTGAGCTGCCAGAGCAGGAAGTTGGAGAGCCGCAGCTCGCCGCTGGTCCGGATGAGCAAATCGGGGTCCGGGTATTCCGCGGTATACAGCCGCGCGGCGATGATCTCGGGCGTGATGTCCTCGGGACGGATGCGCCCCGCCACGGCTTCGGCGGCCAGAGCGCGCGTGGCATCGGTGATCTCCGCGCGCGAGCTGTAGTTCAGGGCGAGCACCAGGGTGGTCGCGGGATTCTCCGCCGTCGCCTCGATGGTCTGCGCCAGTTTCACGCGGGTCGTCTCCGGCAATTCGTGAATGCGACCGATCGCCCGGAGCCGGACGCCGTTCTTCATCATCGTCGGAAATTCCTGCTCGAGGAAATGTTCGAGCAGGACCCAAAGCCCGGCGACCTCCTCGTCCGGTCGTTTCCAATTTTCCGTTGAGAACGCGTAGAGCGTGAGAAATTGCACGCCGAGCGCGACGCACTCCTCGGTCACCGCGCGCACGCTCTCCGCCCCGCGCTCATGCCCCTTCAGCCGCGGCAGTCCACGCTCTCGCGCCCAGCGGCCATTGCCGTCCATGATGATCGCGATGTGCCGGGGCGTGTGCATGGGGCTTATACGCGGCTCAACGCATCGGCGCTTACAAACAGATTTCGCGCCCGGAAAGCGGAAGGGCTATCCATCAAAAGCAACATGCGCCCAGCGTGGGTTTTCATCGCAAACCACGGCCGCTCTAAAAACCGGCTGGCCTCACCAATCCAGCGCGGAAAGGCATAGCCTTGCAGGCGGCAAAGATGCTCGGCCACGGCCGCGAGATACACATCCAATCGTGCGCCATCGGCATGCACGCCCACGAGGCGAGGGGGCTCTTCTGCCACCGCCTTTCGCGCAGGATGCTCATAAAACCCATCCAGAAAATCGCGCAGCGCGTAGGAGAACTCTCCGCCGGACGCGGTCAGCACTCCGACTTCGCGAAGACTCTGTACTCGTTGGGCGGTGGCCATTGGACTTAAGAATGCAACTCGCTCATCACTTCCTCCACAAAGAAGCGTGTTTTCGCGGAAATTCGCTCCGGCGGATAGTACTGGGTGACGATGTCAAAAACTTGCGCTGCTTCGGTCAATTGCAGATGCCGCACCAGGAAAACAACATCATCGCGGTCTCCGCGCGTGTCGAAGCCCTCCACCCGCGCCGCCATGCATTTCATCGCCAGCAAATAAGCCGCGCTCGGCCGCACGATGCGCAGGTGCTTGAAGTCCTGCGGCATCCCATCCTCCACGTAGTCTTGATTCGCAGAGGTGAATCCTTTGACTCCGTCATTCAACCAATTTGCCGGCAGACCGAGCCGCTCGCCGACAGCATCGGCCGCAGCTCGAATGGCCGGCGCCGGGCGAAAGACCGCGTCCACATCCCTGGTCGCCTCACGCGCATCAAAAGCCAGCACCATTGCGGCACCTCCAAAGATGCAGATCTCCGCGGTAATCCCGGCACCGTCCAGTTCATCCGACAGCGCCGAGAGCGCGGAAATAATCGTGGCGCGGTCCAGCTTCACATCAAAATGGTTTGCTCGCGCCCGGGCCCGACACTGACAATGCCGAGCTTGGCGCCGGTGTATTTCGCGATCGCTTGCAAATACTTGCGGCACTTCGCTGGCAGATCGCTCCACTTCTTCGCGGCAGAGGTGTCCTTCAGCCAGCCTTCGAATTTCTCGTAGATCGGCTGGCATTGGGCGAGGGCTTCGAGATCCGTCGGCGGATACTCGATGCGCTTTTTTCCGAGCTTGTAGGCTACGCAGACCTTGATCGTTTTGACGGTATCGAGGCCGTCCACATTCGTCACCGCGAGATCGTCGATGCCGTTGACGATCGCCGCGAAACGCGTGCAGACCGCGTCGAACCAGCCGCAGCGGCGGGCGCGGCCTGTGGTGGCGCCGAACTCGCGGCCCATGCCGTGGAGCATGTCGCTGAGTTCGTCGTTTTCCGTCGGGAAAGGACCCTCGCCCACGCGCGTGGTGTAGGCCTTGAGGGTGCCGACGACTTTGTCGATGCGATTCGGCGGCACGCCCGAGCCCGTGCAGGCGCCGCCGGCGGTGGTGTTGCTGCTCGTCACGTACGGATACGTGCCGTGATCGATATCCAGGAAAGTGCCCTGCGCGCCTTCGAAGAGCATTTCCTTTTTGGTGCGCAGCGCCTCCGCGAGCCACACCACGGTGTTTCCGAGGAAGGGCGTGATCGTCTTCGCGGCTTCGAGATACTCGGCGCAGGCCTTTTGGAAATCGATGGTCTCAGCGCCCATCGCGCTCAGTTGCACATTGGCTTCCTCGATGCGGGCCTTGAGTTTTTCCGTGAATTTCTTCGGATCGAGCAAATCGCCGGTGCGCAACCCCACGCGGGCGGCCTTGTCGCTGTACGTTGGACCGATGCCGCGGCCGGTCGTGCCGATCTTCCCCTTCCCTTTCGAAATCTCCTTCGCTTTATCGAGCGCGCGATGATGCGGAAGCGTGAGGTGGGCGCTGTCGGAAATGAGCAGGTTGCCCTTGGTCACGGCGATCTTCTGCTTCCGCAGGCCTTCGATTTCGCCGGCGAGCGAGGTGGCATCGATGACCACGCCGTTGCCGATGACACACATGGTCCCCTTCCGCAAGATGCCGCTGGGAATCAGGTGCAGCACATACTTTTTCCCAGCCACAATCACCGTGTGCCCGGCATTGTTCCCGCCTTGGGAGCGGACCACGATGTCCGCGCGCTCCGTGAGAAAATCGATGATTTTGCCTTTGCCTTCGTCGCCCCATTGAGCGCCGACCAGAATTGTATTGGCCATGTGTGGAAGTTGAACTTGTTGGCCAAAGCCGCAGCTTTGGGGCGGGGAGATTAGTGATCCCGTTTTCGGCGGCAAGACGGAATGCGCAGACGACCGAGGAGCGGCGGCCACGGAGCAAAACGGAGCTTCCCACCGGGGTTGCAAAACCATGCCCACGGCAGCCTCAGTCTGGCTCGGGTTGCAGACGGCCTGGCGGGCCAAAAAACATCCAGCATCGACCGGCGCGCGCCTGGTGCACCGAGGGCGGCAAATCCCGGCGAGCTACACGCAAGCGACCGTACGTTAAAAGGTTACATTTGGCGATTCCCGGCGCGAGAGCACCCGCCATTTATTAACCCATTCGCCCCGCGAAATAGTTTACCCATCTAAGAAATTTCGCTTGCGCTTTTGTGTCTTTTCCGTGGAGTTCGGGTGACAGTTCTCCTTCCAAACCCACGAACATCAGGCCCGGGCGTCACCGTGTGCCTTGCCATTGCAGGCACGGCTCCGCGCCGCCCGGACCGCCAACTACCATGAACCCGTCACGTTCTCTGCCCTCCCGCCCCTCCTCGTTTCGTCATGCCGCCCGGAAGCGCCGGCCTTCCGCCCTTCGAAGGGCCTGCGCGCTGGCCCTCGCCACCTTGGGCCTGCAGGCCGGTGCTTCCGCCGGATCCTTCTATTGGTTCGGCGACGACAATGCGTTTTGGAATGCTCCCTCCACCGGCCCGGGCGGCACCAACTGGTCATCCTCGGGTGATTTCAACAATGGCACGGCAGGCCTCCCCGGAGCTGCGGACGATGTCTTCTTCGTGCTCGCGGGCGCGGGCAACTTGAGCACCCAACTCGGCACGGACTTCTCGATTCGGAGCCTTGCCTTTACGCCGGATGCCACGAACCCGATCTCCATTGGAGGCGGCAATCTGCTGACCATCGGCACGGGGGGCATCACGAACAACTCCCCGACGACGATCTCGCTGGATACAGCCATCGCCTTGGGCGCAACGCAAACGTGGACGAATAATAGCGCGGTGAATCCGGTGAACGTGACCGGTGTGGTAAGCGGAGCCGCAGCGAATGCTTTGACGATTGCCGGCGCCGGCAATTTCACCCTCACCAACGCCAACACCTACAGTGGCGCGACGTCCGTATTCACCGGCTCGCTGACCCTGGGCGGAAACGGCTCGATCCTCAATACATCGAGCATCTCGCTCGGGGCCGGCACGGTTCTCACCCTCGATTCGGCGACGACCCAAAACGCGAACCGGATCACCGACATCACCGGCATCACCAGCCGGGGCGGCGTCATCAAGCTGATCGGCAATGCCGCCGGCACCATGGAAACCATGGGGACGCTGGGCGTCGCGTCTGGCGCCTCGGTGGTGCAGACGACCGGCTCCGGCTCCGGGCTGGTGCTCGGGGCGGCCGGCACGATTCCGAGTTTCAACCGATCGCCGGGCGGCACCGTGCTCTTTGCGGTGGGTGCCGGCTCTACAGTCAAGGTTCCCAATGTCACGCTGACCAATGGCATCATCGGCGGCTGGGCAGTCACCGGCACGGCGGCGGGCACGGGCTTGGATTTCGCCACGACCGATGGCAGCGGCAATGTCGTCCCGTACACGGGCTACACGCCGGCGACGGGCGATGGCGCGGGCAATCTCACGAGCACCATGGCCCCCACGCTGAACATCAAGTACGACGCCAACGGCAACAACTCGATCCGGCTGCAGGGAGGCACCACTGTAAACTCCATCTACCTCACCGGCGGCAGTGTGTTGACCGGGGTGACCGGCGGACCGACCAACGCCACTTTCTACAATGGCATCACCTTCGGCACCGGCATCACGGCGAACCTCGGCATTACCTTGACCGTCGGGACGGGCGGGATCATCTCCAGCGGCGCCACGGGCATTGGGCACTACAACAACAAGACGGATATCCCGAACATGGCCTTCATCGGCTATCAGTTCGGCGAATATACCGGAACCGGCGCGACCAATGGCGATGCCGGGCAGATCACAGCCGAAGTCGGGATCTCTGATTTGATGGTCTATACGGACACCAATCTGCGCATCGCTTCTCAGATCAAAGACAATGGGTCCCCACTCGGCTTGACCAAGTCCGGCCCGGGTTTGCTGGATATTTCCAACGGCAATACGCAGACGAACAAGCCCAGCAACATTTTTACGGGCAAGGTCACGATTAATGAAGGGACTCTGCTCATCAACCAGGGGAATCAACTCGGCGCCTCCCCCGCGGCCTCCGACAACGTGACTTTTAACGGCGGCGAACTGCGCACCTTTGCCGGACTGAGCACGACGGCCAACCAAGGCTGGACCGTGGGCACCCGCGGCGGGGTGTTTACCTACACGGGCGGTGGCACCTCCAATATTCAAAACAAGATCACTGGCGTCGGCGGCTTTACCTTCTATACGCGTTCCGCGGGAGGCGGCACGAACCAGTTGATCAATCTGGCCAACAATCCGGCGAACAGCGGCGGCCTGGCGGACTACCAAGGGCCGACAAACCTCTTCTGGAGCTTTTCCGACGGCTCCTTCGGCTCGGGAGCGCAGTACGGGAGAATGGCTTTGACCCAGGATAACCAGATCCCGGCCGCCTCCGCGCTCACCTTGAACATTGTCGACGACACGTCCGCGCACAATGTGCTCCCGAATACACTCAACGTGTCGCTGGATCTCGCCGGACACACGGACCACTACGGCTCGCTCGCGGGCAACGTGAACATCCGCAATTTCAACAACACGATTACCATCGGTGCGAACGGTCTTTCCACCGTGTATACCGGCTCGCTCTACGGCGCCGCAGGACAAACGAACGGCGGCGATACCAGTTTTCCCTCGGGCACCGGCACGCTGAATAAAGTGGGCGGCGGCACCCAGACGTTTGCAGGCACGCTCAACCGCTACTCGGGCGCCACCAATATCAACGGCGGAACGCTGCTCATCGGCAGCGGCACGGGTGTCACCAGCAGCGCGGCGTTGCTCGGCACAGGCGCGGTGAATGTGGGGAACGGCTCCCTCGTCGGTGCGCTCGGCGGAAACGGGAGCATTGCGGGAGCGGTGACGGTGACTTCCACCGGGCAGCTTGCGCCGGCCATGTCGGCGCTCACCTTCAACACGCTGACCATCAGCAACAATCTCACGATCAATCCCGGCGGGACGCTGAGCTACAACTTTTCTTCCCCGGGAAATGGCGATCGCATCACACTCTCGGGCACGGGCAGCCTCAATTTGCAGGCGGGGAATGATATCCTCAATGTCACGCAACTCGCGGGCTTTGGGATCGGGACTTACCCGCTCCTCGTGGTGAGCGGCACCGGCACGTTTACTGACGCCGCGACCTTCACCATTAATGGCCGCAACAACTTCAACTATTTCGTCCTCAAACCGGGCGACCCGATTGACGCGACTGCCGGCGGCGGGACGGTGCCCGTGGGGCAACTCTACCTGGAAGTCCTCCAGGGAAATCCGGCTCTGACGTGGATCGGTGCGGTGAGCGGAAGCTGGGACACCAGCACGGCGAACTGGAGCGGGGATGCTTCCGTCTTCACCACGGGCTCAAACGTGACGTTCGACGACTTGGGCGTGGCCCGGCCCAACGTCACCGTGGTGGCGGGCGGAGTGACCGCCAACTCCATCACCTTCGCGAATTCCGCCGTGAACTATACAATCGGCGGTGGCGCCGTGACGGTTACGGCCGGTTCGGGCATCGTGAAGAACCAGGCGGGGACCGTGACGTTGAGCGGCAGTGTCACCGCGGCGCTCACAACCATCAACGCGGGAAGCATTGCCGTCAGCGGCACGTTGAACAGCGCCAACATCAAAGTAGCCGCGGCGGGAACGCTGAGTGTCGCGGGATCCCTGGGCAGCGGAAACTCGTTGAACGTGGCGGGCACGGCCACTTTCACAAACGCCGCCCAGACGATTAACACCCTCTTTAACGATAGCGGGGTAGCCACGGGTGTGGTGAACCTGAACGGACCGACCACACTCACCGTGTCGAGCGGCGGGTATGATGGAGCCCTCAAGGGGGCCGGGAGCCTGGTCAAAACGAGCAACGGATTGCTGACGCTGACCAGCGCCGCGAGCAACTTTGCGGGCGGCGTCTCCATTCAGCAAGGCACCTTGAGCGTGCCCTCCGGACTCGATGGCGGAGGGCCCGGCCCGCTCGGGACCAGCACCGCCAGCATTGCGCTGGGTGCGGCAGCCACCGCGGGGACGCTGCAGTATTCCGGCCCGACCGCCGCCACCGCGCGCAGCTTCACGCTCAACACCGGCGGCGGCTCCATTGATGTGGCGACCATGGCGCAGACGTTGACGGTCAACGGGGAAATCATTAATGGCGCCAATCCGCTCACCCTCACGGGCCTCGGCGACGGGGTGGCGACCCTGCCGCTTGCCGGCTCCGGTAACGTGAGCAAGCAGGGCTCGGGGACCTGGACGCTGGCGGGGATCAATAGCGCTTCCGGCGCCGCCCTGGCCACGCTGTTTACCGTAAGCTCCGGCATGCTCACGGTGATGAGCGGGGGCAGCTTTTCCACGCTCGGAGCCGCGGCCGTCACGCTGAATGGCGGGACACTTGGCCTCAGCAGCACCGCGCCGGGCACCTTCGACAATCCGGTGAACGTCGCCCAATCCGCAACGATCAATGCTTTTCAATCCGTGGCCGGTGGCGGCGGGACGGGCCAGACCGTGACGCTCGGTGGAACCAACAACGTGACGATTGCCGCCGGCCGCGTGCTCACCACCACGACCGCCAATAACTACACGCTGAACATCGCCGGCAATGTCACCGGCGCGGGCGGCGTGACGAGCAATGGCACCGTGGCGCTGGTGGGGACGACCGCGAACTATACCGGCGCAACGGTCGTCAGCGGCGGTGGCTTCACCGTTACGCCCCCCCTCAGCGGCACTTCCTCGGTGACCGTGAATGGCGGCACCATGACGGCCAATGGCGGTGTGACCACTACCGGCGCGATCACCACCAACAACAACGGCGTGCTGAATCTCAATGCCACTTCCAGCACGAGTTCCCTGACCGTAAACGGTACGTCTATCGTCACTTCCCTGGCTCCGCTCACCGTCAGCGGAATCGTGTCGGTCAATGGCGGCACGCTGAACAACAACCTCTCGCTGTCCGCCAGTAGTGTCATCGTGCAATCCGGGACCTACAATGGCAACGGCCCGCTCACTTCGCCCGGCGGGGTCACTATCAATGGCGGCACCGCGCGCATCTCCGCGGATGGCGGTCTCAGCAACGGGGTCGTCACCATCAATGGCGGCACCTTGAAATTCGATCCGGGTTTCACCACCACCACCTACGCGGGCACCACCGTACAGAATGATGGCACCATCCAGGCCGCCACCGGGACAACGGATCTCGGCGGGACGGTGATCACCACCACCAAGCAGCACGCCATCCCGGGGAGCGCCGGCGTGTTGGCCGAGCGCTTCTTCCGTCCGGCGGATGCCGGCGTCCCGGATTTTTTGAACAATGGCGGCGACTCCAACATTTCTTTTGAAAATCCACTTAATTTTGCCACGCGTACGCCCGGAGCCATTGACACCTTGAGCGGCGGCGTCGCGCTCACTTTCACCGGCGCCAATATCCAGACCCGCGCCAACGCGGTGGTCGCCAACTTCTACGCCAACACGGACAACGAAGGCGTCGCATGGATCGGGCGCCTGACCGTGGGCGGCGGGAACCTCCTGGCCGGCCCGATCAGCTTTGGCACCAATAGTGATGACGGCAGCACGATCTACGTGGATGTGAATCGGGATGGCGTCTTCCAAGGCAATGAGCGGATCGTCAGCAATACCGGTTCGCATGGCGTCATCACGGTCCAAAACACCGTCACGCTCGCGGCTGGCGTCTACAACTTTGCGGTGGGCTGGTACAATGGGAATGGCGGGCAGCAGATCGACGCGAAATTTTTCCCGGGCAGCGGGATCCCCTTTGCCTCGCAGAGCTTCATCAATCCAGCCATCCAGACGGATATTTTCTCCGGGCCATCCATCCCGGGCAGCCGGATTCAAATCGATGGCGGCGCGACGTTGAGCGCCGGCGGATTCACGGCGGAGACCCTCGCTTTTGTCAACGGCAACGGCATCGCCACTCTCCAACTCAAGGAGCACGTCTCGCCGGTGACGAGTTCGGCAGACTTTATCCAAATGACGGGCAATGCGCCCTTGGGATCGCTGGACCTGGGATTGGGCAACAATGTGAACGTGGTCACGCTGAATCTCGGCTCGGGCGGCCTGCTCAGCAAAACCGGCAGCGGCCAGCTGACTTTGACGGGACCCGGCTTGGGGACGGGCGAGCTGTTCATCGATAATGGCACCGTGACCGTAGACGGATCGGTGACCGGCACCGTGACCGTCAGCAATGGCCTCTTGCGCGGAACGGGCACGACGGGGCCGCTCCACGTCGTCAATGGCCAGCTCAACCCGGGCCACACCACGGGGGCTTTGAATTCCGGCGATCTCACTTTTGACGGCGGGGCCTATACCGTCGGTATCCTCGGTGCCGCGGACGGATCCTTTAATCAGACCAATGTCACCGGGACCGTGACGCTGACCAGTTCTGTGACCCTCAACCTCGTCTTCACCACGTATGATCCCCAGGACGGCGTCGACCAATTCATAATCATCAAGAATGACTCCGCCGACGGGGTCACGCTGAGCGGCCCGATCTCACACTTCTACTATGGTCCGACGGAGCTCCTCGAGGGCTCGGTGTTCACCGCCACGAGCGGAGGCAACACGCAGCAGTTCAAGCTCACCTACGCCGGCGGCGACGGCAACGACGTCGTCCTCATGGCCACCCCCGAACCCGGCGCCGCCCTCTGCCTGCTCGGCGGCCTCGCCACCCTGGCCGGAGTGCGTCGGCGGCGACGAATGTAGCTGCAAGCGGCAGCTGGCGGGCTGATCTCATGGAAGGCCCCCACCTTCACGAAAAAACATTATTGCAGCGTGACCGTATATTCCTCCACCGCGATTTGAAACGCAATGTCCCCTACCCCCGCAACAACTTCACCAGCACATCATTCACCACCCCCGGATTCGCCTTCCCCTGCGACAGCTTCATCACCTGCCCTTTGAGGAAGTTGATGCTCTTCTCATTGCCTGCCCGGAATTCCGCCACCGGCTTGGGATTCGCATCGATGGCCTGCCGGCAAAGCGCCTCAATCGCCCCGGAGTCGCTCTCCTGCTTGAGCCCCTTCTCCTCCACAATCGCCGCCGGCGCCTTCCCACTCGCAAACATTTCCGCAAATACTTCCTTTGCCTGCTTCCCGCTAATCGCCCCGCTCTTTACGATCTCCACGAGCTCAGCCACGTGCGCGGGCGAAACGGGACAGTCCGCAATCGACCGCTCCGCCGCCCCCAGGGCGCTGAGCAAATCGTTGATCACGTAGTTGGCCACCGCCTTGGCGTCGGCGCTGCCTTTCGCCGCCGCGTCGTAGTAATCAGCCAATTCCTTCTCGCTCGCGAGCACGCTGGCATCGTACGCCGTGACTCCGTACTGCGAGACAAACCGATCGCGCTTCTCGCCCGGCAACTCCGGCCGAAGCTTGCGCACCTCGTCCATGAAGGCATTCGTCCGCACCGGGAGCAAATCGGGGTCGGGAAAATAGCGGTAGTCGTGCGAGCTTTCCTTGGTCCGCTGGTGCCGGGTCTGGCCGGCCGCATCGTCCCACCCGCGCGTGCTCTGGATGAGTTTTTCCCCTTTGCTCACCGCCTCAATCTGCCGCTCGATTTCATAGGCGAGCGCCCGGCGCACCGCGGAGATCGAGTTCATGTTCTTGATCTCAATCTTCACCCCCAACTCCGGCTGCCCCTCGGGCCGCACGGAGACGTTGCAGTCGCAGCGGAGCTGGCCCTTTTCCATGTCCGCATCGCTCACGCCGCCATAGACGAGGATTTGCTGCAAGCTGGTAAGATACGCGAAGGCCTCCTCCGGCGAATCAATCTCCGGCTCGCTCACGATCTCCATCAGCGGCGTCCCTGCGCGGTTGAAATCGATGCCGCTGCTGGTGTCGAAATGCTGCGACTTCGCCACGTCCTCCTCCAGGTGAATGCGTGTGAGCTTCACCACCTTGCCGGGGTGCGCGATATTCTTCTGGTGATCCTTCGGATACGCAAACTCGTGCAACGGCACCCCGCCGCCGAGGCAGATGGGCTGGTCGAACTGCGTGATCTGGTAGTTCTTCGGCATGTCCGGGTAGAAATAATTCTTCCGGTCAAATTTACAGACCGCCGGCACCTCGCACCCGAGCATCAGCCCCGCCAGCGCCGTCATCTTCAGCGCCTCGCCATTCATCACCGGCAGCGCCCCGGGATAGCCCAGGCACACCGGGCAAATCCGCGTATTCGGATCCGCCCCATATTCCACGGCACAGCCGCAAAACATCTTGGTCCGTGTCTTGAGCTGGACGTGCACTTCAAGGCCAATGGTCGGAATATAGCGAGGCATCGCCCCGCAGTGAGACGCGAAGGGGCGTTTCTGAGAAGGGAAAACTTTCGCGGAACGTCTTACTGCTCACGTCTCCAAAAAGTGGGCTGCCACCTCATGCTGAACGGCGGAATCGTGAGCGCCATCATCGCCGTCCGGTAGATCGTGCCTGTCAAATCGCCAGCACTCTGGAGATTTCGGTAGCCCGACGCAGCCATCGGCGGCCAGCTTCCGTCCTCCGACTGTGCTTTTTCCATCGCGTCGAAAAACTGATGTTCCCACTTCGACCACGCCCCACCTCCCCAAAACAACATGGTGTCTTCGCGAAAAAAGACCGCCTCCAAATCCGTCTCATTACCCTGATAGTCCAACTGTCCCTCGCCGCCATGATTGTCGAACAGATACGTTAACGCGTCGCGCAATTCATTCCTACCCTCCAGCCAGATAAGCTGGCCCAGCAGGGCCGCCGCCGTTGCTCGGTCCCGCTCCCTCATCGTGTCCCCGGGGCCCTGCCGATATGAGCCGTCCTTCGCTCGCTTGGACGTCAGGAACTTCATCGCCCGATCCAACGCCGCCTCCACACCGGGCAGTTTCAAGCGGGTCAAATGTACCGACTTGAGCGCCAGAATTTGCCAGCCGGACTCGGTGAGATCTCCGGCCTTTGCCTGATACTGATCCGCCCATCCCCCATCCGCCGCCTGACCACCAACGACATAAGCCGTCGCCTGTTTCAACACCTCCACGAACCGATGGTCCTCGGTGAGAATGTATTGTTCGGCGAGCGCCTGCAGCGCCAGCGCATGCACCTTCGTCGCTCCCGGTTCCCAGTCTTTCTCGTTCATCGAGAGCCGGCCAGCATGCTTGATCCCATTTCGCTGGAGCCACTGCACCGCTCTGGGAACGGTATATCCATACATGTCTGAATCGCCGCTCCATCCCTCCTTGGAAAATGCGAGCACGGCCAGCGCCGTCAGCCTTGCTTGCTCTCGCTCACCCCACGAACCATCGGAGTTCTGATGATCGCGCAGCCAGCTCAGAGCGCGGTCGATCACCGTGGTGGGAGGTTTTGGGCGTGCTGGCCGGCGCGCCCCCGGGTCATTTTCGGAATCTCCGACATTGGTTCGCACGCCTGAGCCGAATGGCGGCTCCTCCGGGGGAAGTTCATAGTAGGGAACCACCGGCGCCTCTACCAAGGCCAGACCCGGCATCGTCACCTCGATCCTCTGGCCCGCATACAAAACGAACCCCAAATGCACGAGCAGCACCAAAGCAAAGTATCGCAGCCGCACGCACCGCGCGATGAAACGCTGCCACGGTGGCGGGCAAGCACGATCCGTGGAGGGAGCATTCACAGGGCAAAGGGGCGTGAAATATCCGGCTGTGGGGGATTCACGACATTCGGGAGAGGCACCCGCCGGACCACGTGGGGCAGCGTCATTGCGATCATCGCGGTCCGAAAAACCGACCCGCTCAAGTCGTCGGCGCTTTGCAAATTGAGGTAGCCGGGCGCGGCCATGGGGGGCCAGCTTCCATCCGCTCCCTGCACGTTCATCAAGGGGCGATCGTGGGTGCGCTCCCATTTCTGCCACGCGCCGCCACCGAAAAGGAACATCGCCTGCGTCTGAAAATACTCCGCCGCTAGATCCATCTCTTTTCCTTGGTAATCCAATGTCTTTTCGCCTGCCCCGTTTTTCCCAATGACACCCGCAACATCCAGCAGGTAGCCAATCGTCTTCCGCCGGGTGCCGTGGTCCTCATCCCAGGACAGCCTCCCCAACACCGCCATCGCCGCCATGGTCTCGCGCTCTTTGGGCGGCGAAGCCAGGCCCAGATTCCGGCTGTAGGAGCCATCCGCGCCCTCCAGCTTGCCCAAAAATTTCATCGCGCGATCCAGTGCCGCATCGACTCCGGAAATATGGAGGCCCGTGAGGTGCACCGACTTCAGCGCCAGAATCTGCCAGCTCGAAACCTCCAGATCGCCGGCCTTTTGCTGATATTGCTCCGCCCATCCGCCATCTGCGCTCTGGCCTTTCACAATCATCTGCGCCGCCGCATTCAGAAGCTCGAGATACCGCTCATTTTTGGTCAACCGGAATTGCTCCGCCAGGGCCTGCACCGCCAGCGCGTGCACGCGCGCGTCGCCGGGCATCCAGACTCTCCCCATCGAGAGCTTGCCTTCGTATTTCGTTCCGTTGTCCAGCATCCACTGAAGGCCCATGTGGACCGTTAAACCAAAGTCTTTCGACTCATTCGTCGCTTCCGCTTTGGAAAAAGCGAGCAGCGCCAGCGCGGTCAATTCCGGCTTCTGCCGTTCACCCCAGGAACCATCCAGGTTTTGGTGATCGCGCAGCCAGGTCAGCGCCCGGAAGGTCGTTCCCGGCCCGAGTGCTGAGGGCGGTGGCGGGAGTGGTATTGGAGGAAAGCAGCCGGGCGGCATCGGCTCCCGCCCCCGCGCACTTCCGAGATAAAGCTTCTTGGAAAATGGACTTTGGTCCAATGAAAGGCGGTATTCGTCGATCACCGTCGGAAGCACGATCGGCGGGAGTTCCCCGCTCGGACCCGGCGCCCGCCCAGCGCGATTCAGGCCAACCGGATCCTCCACTTTCGGGTACCGGCAAGTGACTTCGATCTCCATGGGCGGCGAACTTGCCCAAGTAATCTCCGATTTCTGCCCGGCACAAAGCAGCAGCCCCAGATGCACCAGGACGACCAAGGCGAAATAGCGCAGCCTCACGCACCCGGCAATGAAACGCCGCAGCGGAGGACAAGGGTAAGCCAAGGAGAATTCGTTCACGAGCGAAAGGGTGCTTCTACGCGAAGACGCAGGGGGCGGGCACGCCCTTAGAGCGATGAAGCATTTTTCCGAAAATATTCCCGGGCCGCCCACTTCACCCGTCTCCCGCCGTCGAAAATCATTCCCCAAAACTCAGTTTTTGCGTCTATTCCCGCCATGCTTCTCGTGATCGATAACTACGACAGCTTCACCTACAACCTCGTACAATACTTCGGCGAGCTGGGGGCCGAGCTGCTCGTGAAGCGCAACGACGAGATCACGCTCGACGAAATCGGTGTGCTCAAACCGGAGCGGATTTGCATCTCCCCCGGCCCCTGCACGCCCAATGAGGCGGGCATCTCCTGCGACGTCATCAGGCGCTTCGGACCCAGCACGCCGCTGCTCGGCGTGTGCCTCGGGCACCAGAGCATCGGCCAGGTGTATGGCGGCGACGTCGTCCGCGCGGATCGGCTGATGCACGGAAAGACTTCCCCGATCCTGCACCACGGGATCGGCGTTTTTGCGGGACTCCCCTCACCTTTCGAGGCCACGCGGTATCATTCGCTCCTCGTGAAGCGAGACACGTTTCCGGTCGCGCTGGAGATCACCGCGGAGACCGCCGAGGGCGAGATCATGGGCCTGCGCCACCGGGAGTATCCCATCGAGGGCGTCCAGTTCCATCCCGAGAGCATCCTGACGCTCCAAGGGAAACAGCTTCTGCAAAACTTCCTGCAGCAGCCAGCGCGTGGCTGAGCCGAGGACGAAGAATTTCCTGGCCCTCTCTAGATGTGCCCCAATTCCGCAAGGACCGTGTTGTACGGCTCGTAAAACGTCTTGGTGCGCTGCACGGCCCGGCGAAGGACGTGCTTGAGATTCGGAACGTCGGCGAGGCTGACCACCAGATCCACGCTCTGCGACCAGGCTTCCATCTCGCTATCGGTGTGCATCGCGGAGCCGACCAGCACCATTAATTGCTGCCGCCGCTGGCTCACCGGCATCTCCACCGCCGCCTGGATGATGGGATTGGTCTCCAAACTGGAATCATTGAAATGCTCCGAAATTACGACCACGTCGTAAAGATGGGCCTGGAGTTTCAGCAGCACGTCGTCCGTGTAGAGCCCCGTGTGAATCTTGTATTCAAGCTCGCCGAGGTTTTCGACCACGAGCCGCTGCACGTCGGGCACGTCCACACACACGAGCGCGGTCTTGTCCCCGGGCTCAAAGAGGTCGAGGCGCTGATGGAATTCGTTATCTTCGAGAAAGCTCATTTGGTGGCGAGGGATTGGAGGTCCAGTTTCATACCCGTGGTCTCGACTGAGGTCACATTCTGGCGTTTCTTTACGTCGTCGATGAAGCGCGACATCTTGCCCTTGTTCGTGGAGTAGAGCAGCGCGGATTCCTCGGTGATCTTGCCCGTTTCAAAGGCACTCACGATGGCCTGGTCGAACGTGGCCCAACCGTAGGTGTGGCTCTGCTCGATGATGTCGTAAAAGCTGCGGTCGTCGTTTTCACCGAGCGCGATGGTCTCGCGGGTGCGCAGGCTGTTCCCCATGATTTCCTGCACGAGGATGCGGCCGCCGCCGACCTTCGGCAGCAGGCGCTGGCTCACCACCCAGCGGAGCATGTCCGCCAGCCGCAGGCGCACCTGCTGCTGTTCCTCACGCTCAAACAGACCGAGGATACGATTGATGCTCTGGCCGGCGCTGATGGTGTGAATCGTGGAGAAAACCAAGTGACCGGTTTCCGCGGCCGTGAGGGCGATTTCCACCGTGGAGCGGTCGCGCATTTCGCCCACCAGAATCACCTTCGGCGCCTGCCGCAGCGCGGCGCGCAGACCGGACGGAAAATCATCGAAGTCGGCGCCAAGCTCCCGCTGGTTGAAGGTCGCCTTCTTGTGCGGGTGCAGGTATTCGATCGGGTCCTCGAGCGTGACGACGTGCACCGGCAAGGTGCGGTTGATTTCGTCCAGCACCGCCGCAAGCGTGGTCGTTTTGCCGCTGCCGGTGGAGCCGGTGCAAAGGACCAGCCCCATCTTTTCCTTGGCCACATCGCGAAAGACGGCGGGCAGATTAAGCGACTGAATCGACGGCACATCCGTCTGCGCTTTACGCATGACGATCGAGACGTTGGTGCGCTGCCGGAAAATGTTTACGCGGAAACGCGCCTTTTCATTCACCATGTAGGCGCAGTCGCAGGAGCCGTGCTTGGCCAGATCGCGCAGCAGGCGTTTATCCGTGCCGATGATGTTCAGCGCGATGCGCTCGGTCTGGTAGGACGAGAGCTTCTGCACATTGCCAATGACGTTCACGCCTTTGAGCACGCCGTAGGATTCCACCTGCGGCGGCCGGCCGACGGTAAAGTTGATATCGCTGATGCCGGGACCGCTATCCAGCATCGCCATGAGAAGGGCGTCGAGTTCTGCGCGTTTCATTTTTTAATCTTCCCAGTCGTCAGGGTTCTTCAGGAAGACGCGGAACTTTTTGCGATCCTGCGCCTTCTCGTAAGCTTCTTCGGGAGAAATTCGCGCCGCCCGCATGTGCTCCATGATGGCGTCATCCAGGGTCTGGTTGCCCTTCTTTTTGCCGAGCTGCATCATGCCCGTGATTTGGTGCGTCTTGCCCTCGCGGATGAGGTTGGCAATCGGGCTGTCCACCACGAGCACCTCCAGCGCCGCCACGCGGCCGGGCTTGTCCACGCGTTTAAAGAGCGATTGCGCCACCACGCCCTTCAGCGATTCAGCCAAGCTGGCGCGAATCTGGTTCTGCTGCGTGGACGGGAACACGTCGATGATACGGTCGATCGTCTTCGGCGCGCTCGGCGTGTGCAGTGTGGCGAAAACCAGGTGACCGGTTTGCGCCGCCGTGAGCGCGAGCTCGATGGTTTCCAAGTCACGCAACTCACCGACGAGAATGATGTCCGGGTCTTCACGCAGCGCGCCGCGCAGAGCCGCCGAGAAAGACTTCGTGTGCATGCCCACCTCGCGGTGGTTCACGAGCGACTGCTGGCTCTTGTGCACGAATTCGATCGGGTCCTCGATGGTGAGGATGTGCTCCTTCCGCTGGAGATTGGCAAAGTCCACCATCGCCGCGAGCGTCGTGGATTTGCCGGAGCCGGTCGGACCAGTGACCAAAACGAGCCCCTTCTTGAGCATCGAAAAGCGCTTGATGACCGCGGGCAGGCCAAGGTCCTCCGCCGTCATAATCTTGCTCGGAATAAGCCGGAACACCGCGCCGATGCCGTATTTCTGATTGAAGAAGTTGGCACGGTAGCGGGCGAAACCGGGGTATTCGTAACCAAAGTCAACGTCGCCAGTTTCTTCGAAAATCTTAATCTTATGCTCCGGAGCGATCTCATACACGAGGGCCTTGAGGTCATCGCTGGCAAAAGGCGGAGCATCGATGCGCACCATATCGCCATTGATACGGAGCATCGGAGGATTGGAGGAAGAGAGGTGCAGGTCGGAGGCGCCCTGCTCTTTCATGAATTTGAAATACTGGTCAATGCGGGCCATTGTGAAATCCTTTCATAGCGAGAACAGTGCCAAGGCGGGCAAATGCACGAAAATCGCCGGTTGCCACCTCTTCGCAACGCGTCTGCAAAGCCCACAGAAGCGACTTTCAGTCTCTTGCAAAGCGCTGACCGCTGACCGCTGATTTCTGATCGCTGACCCCTGCCCCTAGCAGCACCGGTTCGGCGACTGAAACTGACGCTCCGTCGCGCTCAAATACACGTTCCGCCGCGCCTTCCCCGGCTCCTTCGCACACTCGCATGCCTGCGCCACGCGCTCGCGTTCGATAGCCGCCTCCCCGCTCAGTTCCTTGAGCATCAAGGCGCTCAGCGCCACCACGCCCATCGCGGCCCCGGCCCCGGCCGGTTGCGGATCGAGCGGAATGTAGACCGGCTCCGTCTCGCTGAGACGCGGCGGTCTGCTGCCCTTCAAAAGCCGCCACCACTCCCAGACACTCGTGCCAAAAACGATGGCGACCAGCGCGAGGAAGAAACCCGTGACGCCCACGTTGATGTAGTTGTTCCGCAGTTGCTTTTGGAGCGTCGTCACCTGCGCGCCCGCCGCATCGATCGCCTTCTTGTCGCCGGTTGTCTGCGCAGCCGCCACCGCCGCCTCGGCCTTGGGAAGATCCGTGGCTTTGATGCTCGCTGCCTTGGCGAGGAAGCCGATTCTCGGATCCGGATCCTGGATTTTTTGCACGCTCGCCGTGACGGTCACCACGAGCAGCCACACCAGCGGCAGAAAGGCCACCAGTGCGATGCGGGGCCGCCCGCGCGCGATACCCATTTTCAGCAGGATCGTCGTCGCCAGGCACAACGCGAGGCCAGCCAGCAATTGATTCGCGATGCCGAAGATCGGCCACATTGTTTTGATCCCGCCGTTCGGATCATACACCGCCGCGATGAGAAAATAACCCCACAACGCGACCATGATTCCACTCGCGAGAAGATTCGCCCCCAGGCTCCGCACATCCCCAAATTTTGGCCAGGTCCGGCTCAGCGATCCCTGCAGGAGATAGCGCCCCACCCGCGTTCCTGCGTCCAGCGTGGTGAGGATGAATAACGCCTCAAACATCAGCGCAAAATGGTACCAGATCCCGATCCACTCGCGGCTGAAAAAGGGCAGTCGCGCGAAGAGCTGCGCCATGCCGAGCGCCAGCGTGGCCGCGCCACCGGTGCGATTAAACAGCGTCTCTTCATGCACCTCCTTGGCGAGCGTCTGCATCTCGTCCAGCGTCACCGGATAGCCATAGGCGTTGACCTTTTGCACGATCGCCGCCTCCGCCACTCCCGGCGGCTTCGCCACGTTCACGCTCAGGTATTCCCCCGGCGCCAGCGTGCAGGCCGCGATCATCGCCATGATCGCCACCAGCGATTCCAGGCACATCGCGCCATAGCCCACCGGCCGCGCGATGCTCTCCCGCGTGATAATCTTCGGCGTAATCCCGCTGGAGATCAGCGTGTGAAAGCCGCTGATCGCCCCGCATGCGATGGTGATGAAGCAAAACGGAAAGAGCTTCCCGGGAACCACCGGCCCCGAGCCATCGATGAATTGAGTGATCGCCGGCATCCGCAGATCCGGCAGGATCCACAGGGTCCCGAGCGCCAGCCCGAAAATCGTCCCGAGCTTCATGAACGTGCTCAGGTAGTCACGCGGCGCCAGCAACAGCCAGACCGGAAGCACGCTGGCCGCAAAGCCATAGCCCACGATGAGCCAGGCCAGCATCGGCGCCGATATTTTGAACATTTTGCTGAGCGTCGGGTCCGCCGCCACCCACTGTCCGCCCCACACCGCCAGCAGCAGCAGCGCCACGCCAATGAGCGAAACCTCCAGCACCTTGCCCACGCGAATCCAGCGCAGATAGCAGCCCATGAACAGGGCAATCGGGATCGTCGCCGCAATCGTGAAGACGCCCCATGGCGAGTCCGCCAGCGCCATCACCACCACGAGCGCCAGCACCGCGAGCAGGATGATCATGATCGACAAAATCGCGATCGTCCCAATCACCCCGGCAAAGCCATTCAATTCATCCCGCACCATCTGCGCGAGCGAGCGCCCATCGCGCCGCATCGAGGCCACCAAAATCAAAAAATCCTGCACCGCCCCGCCCAGGACCACGCCGATGAGAATCCACAGCGTCCCCGGCAGATACCCAAACTGCGCCGCGAGCACCGGCCCCACCAGCGGCCCCGGCCCGCTAATCGCCGCAAAGTGATGCCCGAAGACGATCCACTTGTTCGTCTTCACAAAATCCCGCCCGTCCTCATGCACCTCGCACGGCGTCGCCCGCCGATCATCCAGCGCCAGGATCTTCGCTGCGATCCATTTTGAATAAAACCGATAGCCAATCACGTAGCTGCAGATCGCTGCCACGAGGATATAAGCGGAGTTCAGCGGTTCACCGCGCTTGAAGGCGATGGCGCCATAAGCGCCCGCGCCCACCATCGCGATGGCCAGCCACATGATAACGGATAAGGCGCGCTTCATCGAAAGTGAGGAATGGTGGGGATAATTGTTCCGCATCGATTGCGCTAGGCGCTTTTCGTTATTCGTCGTTTGGATTTCGTCATTCTGGATTGCCCACCTCTGTAACTCCCGCCATTTTCTCCCGCCATGCCCGTAATCACGCCGCGCAAAACGCTCACCTCCTACGACGTCCTCATTGTCGGCTCCGGCGCCGCCGGTGGCATGTCCGCCTACGTGCTCAGCCGCGCCGGGCTCAAGGTCCTGATGCTCGAAGCGGGCCGCAACTACGACCCGCTCACCGAGACCGCGATGTTTCAGAGCAACGTCGAGGCCCCGCTGCGCGGCGAGAGTACCAAGGACAAACCCTTCGGCTTTTTCGATGCCACGGTGGACGGCGGCTGGACCGTCCCCGGCGAGCCTTACCGCGTGAAGCGTGAGGGCAGCCCGGAGTGGGTGGATGCCTCGGATTGGAAGGCCAAGCAGACCAACCAAAACTTCATGTGGTGGCGCCCGCGCATGCTCGGAGGCCGCACCAACCACTGGGGCCGCATCGCCCTCCGCATGGGCCCGTATGATTTCAAGCCCAAGTCCCGCGATGGCCTCGGCCTCGACTGGCCTTTTGAATACAAGGAGATCGAGCCGTGGTACGATAAAACCGAAGCGCTCATCGGCGTCTTCGGCACCAACGAGGGCATGGAAAACACGCCCGACTCGCTGCATGATTCGCTGCAGCCGCCGCCCAAGCCGCGCGGCTACGAGCTGCTCACGAAGAAGCACTGCACGCCGCTCGGCATCCCCGTCATCCCCTCGCATCTCGCGATTCTCACGAAGCCGCTGAATGGCCGCGCCGCCTGCTTCTACGCCACGGAATGCGGCCGCGGCTGCTCCATCCGCGCGAATTTCCAAAGCACCACCGTCCTGCTCCCGCCCGCCGTCGAGACCGGCAATCTCGACATCATCACCAACGCCATGGTGCGCGAAGTGATGATCGACAAAGCCGGCAAGGCGACCGGCGTGCTCTACATCGACAAGGATACCGGCAAGGAAGAGCGCGCCACCGCCCGCGTCGTCGTGCTCGCCGCCAGCGGCTGCGAGAGCGCGCGCATCCTGCTCAATTCCAAGAGCGCCCTCTTCCCCAATGGCCTCGCCAACGGCTCCGGCAAAGTGGGCCGCTACCTCATGGACACCGTGGGCAGCAGCCTCGTCGGCCAGATTCCCGCGCTGGAAAATTGTCCGCCGCACAACGAAGACGGCGCCTCCGGCATGCACATGTATATGCCGTGGTGGCTCTACAAAGAGCAACTCGCCGGCAAGCTCGGCTTCGCCCGCGGCTACCACATTGAGTTCGGCGGCGGACGCGACATGCCCGGCATGGGCACCTACCTGCCCACGGACACGAGCTACGGCACCGCGCTGAAAAAGGAAGCCCGCCGCTATTACGGCTCCATCGTCGGCTTTGCCGGCCGCGGCGAGATGATTCCGAATGACGACTGCTATTGCGAAATCGACCCCGACCGCAAAGACAAGTACGGCATTCCCGTCCTGCGCTTCCATTGGAAATGGACCGACCACGAAAAGCTGCAGGCCGTCCACATGCAAAAGACGTTCAAGGACATTATCGAAGCCATGGGCGGCAAGGTCCTCGGCAAGCCGCAAATGGATCCGGAAAAAGCCATCATGGCCGGCGGCACCATCATCCACGAAGTCGGCACCACCTGCATGGGCACCGATGCCAAAACCAGCGTGCTCAATCAGTGGAGCCAGGCGTGGGAAGTGCCGAATCTCCTCGTCACCGACGGCGGCCCCTTCGCCAGCAACGCCGACAAAAATCCCACCCTCAGCATCATGGCCCTCGCCATGCGCAGCTGCACCCACCTCGCCGAGGAAATGAAGAAGGGAAACATCTAGCCGATAGAATTCCCGCACCGTAACCATATAACTTTCCACACCATGCTCACTCCCACACCGCTCACCCGCCGCGAAGCCCTCCGCCGCGTCGTCGGCGTCTCCCTCGCCCTCGCCTCGCTGGAGCTCACCTCCTTTGGCGCCGCCGGCGCCCGCGGCATCGGTACCGATCCCAATCTCCTCAAAAAAGAAATCCCCTGGCCCCGCGTCCTCTCCGACGCCGAAAAGAAAGCCGTCACCGCCTTCGCCGATCTCCTGCTTCCCAAGGACGAATTCGGCCCCGCCGCCAGCACCGCGGGCGTGCCCGACTTCATCGACGAATGGGTCAGCGCCCCCTACGATGCACAGGAAAAAGATCGCGGCGTCATCCAAACCGGCCTCGCGTGGCTCGATGGCGAAGCCAAAACGCGCTTCGGCAAAGTCTTCGCGGATACCACACACGATCAGCAAACCGCCATCGTCGAAGACATCATCAAGGACGGAACCGAAGCCCACAAATCCGCCTTCCATTTCTTCTCCCTCTTCCGCGGGCTCGCCAGCGGCGGCTACTTCAGCACGCAGGAAGGCTGGGCCGCCATCGGCTACGTCGGCAACAAACCCCTCGCCGAATTCCCCGGCCCGCCGCCGGAAGTCTTGAAACATCTCGGCCTCGCCTGACCAAGAAACTGGGCTGGCCCAGCCTCAATGAACGCCTTTGAATTCCTGACACATTGGTACCAGAGTCAATGCGATGGTGAGTGGGAACACGAGTATGGCGTGAAGATCGAGACTATCGACAACCCGGGCTGGTTGGTGCGCATCGACTTGGTGTTTACAAACCTTGAGGACATCGAGACTGAAGGAGAGTCGGTCGAGAATGGGCCAGGTGATTGGTATCTCTACTCGATCAAGAACAACGTCTTCACTGCTTCCGGAGACCCAGACAAGCTTGAGCGCATCCTGGATATTTTCAGAACGTTCGCTTCAAAATGAGGCAGCCGAACTAAGCTCAGGCTCGTGAACGGCTCATCTCCGCACCACGCACTCTTGTCATGAAATCCGTTCTCACCGTCGTATTCTTTCTCGTGTGCTTTGCCCACGCCGCGGAGAACGTCACCCACGACATCGAGTACGCCACCGTCGACTCCCGCTCCCTCAAGCTCGATCTCTACCTCCCGCCCGAAGGCACCGCCCTCCAAAAGCCCCTTCTCGTCTACATCCACGGCGGTGCCTGGCGCGCCGGCGACAAAAGCGACATGCCGCTGGGCAAACTCGTCGCGCAGGGCTTTGCCGTCGCCAGCGTGGACTACCGCCTCTCCACCGAAGCCCGCTTCCCCGCGCAAGCCTTCGATATCAAAGCCGCCATCCGCTTCCTCCGTGCGGAGGGCGAAAGGCTCCACGTCGATGCCTCCCGCATCGTCGTCGTTGGCAGTTCCGCTGGCGGCCACCTCGCCGCGCTCATCGGCGTCACCAACCAGGTGACGGAACTCGAGGGCCTGCTGGGCCACCTGAAATACTCCAGCTCCGTGGAAGGAATCATCAGCCTCTACGGCGCCTCGAATCTCCAGACCATCCTCTCCCAAAGCACGCCCAAGGGCCTGGCCATGCGCGTTCCCGCGCTGGAGCTTCTCCTTGGCGCACAGCCGGACAAAGTCCCCGACCTCGCCAAACTCGCCAGCCCGGTCACGCATGTGGACAAATCCGATCCGCCGCTCCTCCTCATCCACGGCGACGAAGATCCGCAAATGCCCTTCCAGCAGGCGCAGGAACTTCTCCGTGCCTACGAGGCGGTGAAACGCCCCGCCAAATTGGAAGTCATCGCCGGCGGCAAACACGGCGGCCCAGAGTTCTACGACGACACGCGCATCGCCCTCATGGCCGAATTCCTGCGCGGCATCGGAAAAGATTGATCCGCTCCGTCTGGCCCAAAGCCAGCTTAATGCCAGCTTACTTCGAGTAGCCCGAGGTGGTGGTCGTCTGTTGAGTCGTCGTCCGCGCCTCTTCATGAGCGCAAGCGCCGAGACCGAGGGCGATAACGAGGGCGGCGAAGAGATAGAATGCTTTCATCAGTCGCAATATCGAACGGCACTTCCGGGCTGGCCGTAGCGAAAGACGACGCTCGTTCCGCAGCGACGGGCCTTCCCGGCGCCAAACCGCCACTTTGTCTCGCGAGGTCTCACACAACGTGCCACTAACAGCCCTGCCCTTCTGCGACTTATATTGATCAGCTTTCCCGCCTTCATGCGCCGCGTCATCATCGCCACCATTCTCAGTTCGTCCGCCTTCGCCGCTGAGGCGCCGGTGCCCGATCATCCCACCTACAACCGCGACGTCCGCCCCATCCTCGCGGATAACTGCTTCCGCTGCCACGGCTTCGACAAAAATCAGCGCAAGGCCGATCTCCGCCTCGACGTCCGCGAGGCCGCGCTCGCCGTCATTGACGACATCCGCCCCATCGTCCCTGGCAAACCCGCGGACAGCGAAGTCTGGCGCCGCATCACCACCACCGATGAAGACGACGTGATGCCGCCCCTCAAGGAGCACCACCAGCTCCGCGATCGCGACAAAGCCCTGCTGAAAAAATGGATCGAGCAAGGCGCCGAGTACCAGCCACACTGGGCTTATATCGCCCCGGTCAAAGCCGCGGTCCCCGCGGAAACTGAGCCCGGCTTCTCGCGCAACGCCATCGATGCCTTCCTCCTCGCACGCCATCGCGAGCTCGGCGTGCACCACGCCCCTGAGGCCGATCGCGCCACGCTCTGCCGCCGCCTCTACCTTGATCTGCTCGGCCTCCCGCCCACTCCCGCGCAAGTCGCCGAGTTCGTCCAGGACGCCGCGCCCGACGCCTACGAAAAACTCGTCGACCGCCTCCTCGCCTCCCCGCACTTCGGCGAACGCCTCGCGGTGTGGTGGCTCGATCTCGTGCGCTACGCCGACAGCATCGGCTACCACTCGGACAACCCGCGCAACGTCTGGCCGTACCGCGACTACGTCATCCGCTCCTTCAACGAAAACAAGCCCTTCAGTCGCTTCACCATCGAGCAACTCGCCGGCGATCTCCTGCCCGACGCGACGCTGCAAACGCGCGTCGCCAGCGGCTACAATCGGCTCATCCTCACCACGGAGGAAGGCGGCGCCCAGCCCAAGCAATACGAGGCCAAGCACGTCACCGATCGCGTCAAAAGCATCGGCACCACCTGGCTCGCGCAGACCTTCATGTGCTGCGAGTGCCACGACCATAAATACGACCCGGTCACCACGCGCGATTTCTACAGTCTCGGTGCCTTTTTCGCCGACATTAAGGAAGCCTCCATCGGCCGCCGGGAAGACGGAATGTTCGTCCCCTCGCCCGAGCAAGCCACGAAGCTGAAAGACCTCACCGACACCGTCGCCACCCTCCGCACCAGGCTCGCCGCGCCGGATCCTTCGCTCGAAACGGCGCAAGCCGCGTGGGAAAAAGAAAACGCCCACGGCGCCGCCGATGTCCCGTGGTCGCCCCTCCGTCCCACGCATCTCGCGGCCGAGCACGGCACGCAGATTGTCCTGCGCGAAGATGCTACGATGAAAGTTGAAGTGGCCGCCAATGCCGCCGCCGAGACCTACAAACTCACCGTCCCGCTGCCCGCCGGCGCCACGGGCCTGAAACTCGACGCCCTGCCCAGCGACTCCCTGCCCGGCAAGGGCCCGGGCCGCGCCGACAACGGCAACTTCGTCCTCAATGAATTCACCGTCGACGCCGGCGGCAAAAAGCTGAAGTTCTCCGGCGCCACCGCCACCTTTGAGCAAAAAGACTTCCCCGCCAAACTGGCCATCGACGGCAAAGGCGACAACCCCAAGAAAGGCTGGGCCGTCCTCGGCAACACCGGCAAAGAATCCTCCGCCTACTTCGAGTTCGAAACCCCGCTCGCCCAGCCCGCCGAGGCCATCGTCGCCCTGCGCCAGATTTACGGCGACAACCATACGCTCGGCAAATTCCGCCTCTCCGCCACCGTCGCTCCCAAGCCCATCCGCGCGCCGAATGCCGCCATTCCCGGCGACGTCTTCGCCGCATTGCAAGTCGCCCCGGAAAAACGCGACGCCGCGCAAAAGGAAAAGATCGCCGCGCATTTCCGCAGCATCGCGCCGCAGCTCCAGCCGCTCCGCGACCAAATCGCCAATCTCGAAAAAGAGCGCGTGGAATTTGAAAAAGCCCTCCCTCGCTGTCTCGTGAGCGAAGCCGCCGCGCCGCGCACCGTGCGCATCCTGCCTCGCGGCGATTGGCAAAACGAAAAGGGCGACGTCGTCGAGCCCGCCACGCCGCACTTCCTCCCCGGCGCGCCACAGCCCCGCATCGTGGACGGCAAGCCGCAGCGCCTCACCCGCCTCGACCTCGCCAACTGGCTCGTCAGCCGCGAAAACCCGCTCACCGCCCGCGTCTTCGTGAACCGCCTGTGGAAGCAATTCTACGGCGGCGGCATCAGCAAAACGCTCGAAGACATGGGCACCCAAAGCGAGCTGCCCGCCATGCAGCCGCTGCTCGATTGGCTCGCCGTCGATTTCATGGACCGCGGCTGGGACATCAAAGCCATGGTCCGCTTCATGGTCACCAGCGGCGCCTATCGCATGTCCAGCACCGCCGCCCCGGAGCTGCTCGCCCGCGATCCGCTCAACCGCGAATTCGCCCGCCAGGGCCGCTGGCGGCTCGATGCCGAGTTCGTCCGCGACAACGCCCTCTCCATTTCCGGCCTGCTCACCGACCACCTCGGCGGCCCCAGCGTGAAGCCCTACCAGCCCGCCGGTTACTGGGAAAATCTGAACTTCCCCACGCGCGAATGGGAAAACGACAAGGGCCCCGATGAATGGCGCCGCGGCCTCTACACGTGGTGGCAGCGCAGCTACGTCCACCCCGCCATGCTCGCCTTCGACGCCCCCACCCGCGAAGAATGCGCCGCCGACCGCACCCGCTCCAACATCCCGCAGCAATCCCTCGTCCTCCTCAACGACCCGGAGTTCGTCGAAGCCGCGCGCTCCCTCGCCGCCGGCATGATCAAAGACGGCGGCGCCACGCCCGAAGCCCGCATCGCCTGGGCCTGGCAGCGCGCCACCGCCCGCACGCCCAAGTCGACCGAGACCGCCACCCTGCTCGCGCTCTTTCAAAAGCATCTCGCCGAGTTTCAAAAGGACGCCTCCGCCGCTGACTCGCTGGAAAAAGTCGGCTTCTCCCCGGCCCCCAAAGATGCCCCCGCCCCCGAACTCGCCGCCTACACCAGCCTCGCCCGCGTCATCCTCAATCTGCACGAAACCATCACGCGGCTCTAGTGCTCTGTCCGCCCCGAAAATGATGGGCAGCCATGATACTCTTTGTCTTGCTCTTGCTCTCGGTGGCCCCCGACATTTCACGACTGGACAAGCTCTAGCCTCCCCATCACCCCGTTCAGCGCTTTACCCGTTTCCAATTCGCGGCTTTAAAATCCTCCCAGTTTTTCGCCAGCTCCGCCGGCCACCAGCGGCCGGGAAGCACCATCACCACTCCCTCGGTCTCCTCGCTAACCAGCAACGGATAAAAAGACGACGCCAGCATCCGTCCCGGCAAATGCCCTCGATGAAAAAACACGCTCGAGATGCGCAGTTGGGGCGACGGCGCCAATACTTCCGGCACCGCCAGGCCAAATGTGCGCACCATCTCATCCGTCAGATAGTTGGCGATTCCTGCGAGCTCCGGCTGCTCCGGCCGGGTCCCTTTCAGAGCGTATAGCTTCCGCGCCACCACCGACAATTCCCGTGGACCACATACCCCCGCCAAATCATACACGACTTCTCCCGGACAATTGTGTCGACCGGGTTCAAACAACAGTTGGTTTGCTTGGATCGTGTGCCCCCAAACGACCCGCCCCTTGCGCAAAAGAATCGGATATTTTCGCCAAAAGAGGGACAGCGCATCGGGCCCCGCCCAATCCGGCATGGGGATTTTCAAATATCCCTTTTGCCAGAACCAAAGGCTGCGGACGCATGCGCGAATGTCGACCTGAATATCCATCGGTTTCGTTGTGAATTTCTCCGCCCTTCAGCACAAGCTTCCGCCAGGCCGCGCGAAGGATCCTCTGCTTCCAGCTAAGGATTGCGCGGTTCCGTGGTTCCCGCTCACGTCTCACCCTATGCGCATCCTCTCCGCCTCCGTCGCTTCGCTCATCTTCGCCGTCACCGTCCACGCCGCTTCGCCCTTGGAAGACAAAGGCCGCCCGGTCGCCACCGAGCCCGCGCTCACCGCCGAGCAAACCGCCGCCAAGCTCAAGCTCCCGCCCGGCTTCAAAGTCCAGGTTGTCACCTCCGAGCCCGACGTCATCCAGCCCATCGCCATGACGCAGGACGATCGCGGCCGCCTGTGGGTCATCACGAATACGAACTACCCCGTCTGCCCCGGCGAACCCAAAGACCAGATCCTCATTTTCGAAGACACCAATGGCGACGGCAAAGCCGACAAAAAAACCGTCTTCTACGACAAACTCACCTTCGCCAGCGGCATCGCCGTCGGCTTCGGCGGCGTCTGGGTCGGTGCCCCGCCCAACCTCCTCTTCATCCCCGATCGCAACGGCGACGACAAACCCGACGCCGAGCCCGAAAAAGTGCTCGATGGCTGGGCTTGGGAAGATACGCACGAGACGCTGAATGATTTCACCTGGGGCCCCGACGGCTGGCTCTACGGCACGCAAGGCGTCTTCACGATGAGCAAGGTCGGCAAGCCCGGCACGCCCGACAAAGAGCGCATCCCCGTGAATGCCGGCGTGTGGCGCCTCCACCCGCAAACGCGCAAGTTCGAGCTTTGGGCCGAGGGCGGCAGCAACCAATGGGGCGTCGACTGGAACGACCACGGCGAATGCTTTTTCGAGGCCTGCGTCATCCCGCACCTCTTCCACGCCATCGAGGGCGGCCGCTACACGCGCCAAGCCGGCCCGCACGCGAACAAATACACCTACGACGACATCAAAACCATCGCTTGGGGCCGCTACGAAAAGGCCGCCTATTGCGGCATGATGGTCTACCTCGGCGGCCTCTTCCCGTCCGAATGGCGCGACACGCTGTTCTTCCACGACATCCACATGAACAAGCAGCGCGCCGAGCGCGTGGTGCGCGTCGGCAGCGGCTTCAAGAGCGAGAAAGCCGGCGACTTCATCGTCAGCGAAGACAAATGGTTCCGCGGCCTCTCCCCGCAATACGGGCCCGACGGCTCCGTCTTCATCAACGACTGGTACGACAAAGTCCCCTGCCACCAGCAGCGCGATTACACGGACCGCAGCAATGGCCGCATCTACAAGGTCACGACCGACAACGTGAAGCCCGTCCAGGTCGATCTGCAAAAAGCCACCGACGCCGAGCTCGTGCAATATCAGCTCAACCCGAACGACTGGTACGTGCGCCACGCCCGCCGCATCCTGCAGGAGCGCGGGCTGAAACCCGAAAGCGTCACCGCGCTCGAAGACATCCTCTTCCATAACCCCGACGACACCCGCCAGCTCCGCGCGCTCTGGGCACTGCACTGCGGCGGCAAACTCAGCGAAGCCACCGCGCTCAAAGCCGCGGAAGCAAAAAGCGAATGGGTCCGCGGCTGGGCCATCACCCTGCTCTGCCAGGACGGCCAGCCGAGCGACGCCGTCCTCGCCACCATGACCAAGCTCGCGAAGAGCGATCCCTCACCGAGCGTCCGCCTCCGCGTCGCCAGCTCGCTTCAGCACGTCCCCGTCGCCAAGCGCTGGCCCGCCCTCACCGAACTCTGCGCCAACGCACAAGACGCGAAAGACATCAATCTCCCGCTCCTCATCTGGTACGCCGCCGAACCCGCCGTCGGCTCCGACCCCGTCAAAGGCGCCGAGCTCCTCGGCTCCTGCAAAATCCCCAAGCTGCAAGAATACATCACCCGCCGCATGGCCTCGCAGGACTAGCAGACTCTTTCTTACTCTGTGTCTTGCTCCTGCTCTTGCTCTCGGGGGCACGTGAATCATTCCTGCGCCCGCGCGTCGGGCGATCGGTTCAGAGTTCCGCCTTTAGGCGGCAAACGCGTTCGCATCTAATGGAAATGCGGGCCTGCCGATGTCCCGACCCGCGCCCCGTCATTCGTCATTCGTCATTCCAAAATTTGAATATTGCCCCCCTCCCGTCCCCCATCCGAAATTCCCACCTTGTCGAATAAAGTCCTGGTCCTGCAGCTCAAACGCATTGGCGATCTCGTGCTCACCACGCCCGCCCTCGCGGCCCTGCACGCCAGCGGCGCACGCGTCACCCTCGTCGTCGAAGGCGCCTGCGGCTCGCTCCTCCCCGCCGTCCCCGGCGTCGAGGAGCGCCTCGTCTACTCCCGCAAAGGCGGCAACGGCCCGCTCTGGCGCCGCCTCGCCCAGCGCGGCTGGGACGTCTGTCTCGACTACACCGGCACCGATCGCAGCGCCCTCATGGGCTGGTTCACGCGCACCAAGCGCCGCATCACTTTCTCGTGGGTGCGCAAACGCCTCCTCCGCAAACTCGCCTACCACCAATTCGTCGAGTCCTCCGTGCGCGACAGCCACACGTGCGACCACTACCTCGACCTCCTCCACCCGCTCGGCCTCCCGCGCGGCGAGGCCCTGCCCGCGCTCGATCTCCCGCGCGCCGCCCGCGAGCAAGCCGCTGCCCTCGTCGCCGGCGCCGGCATCCCCGGCAGCTACGTCCTCCTGCATCCCGGCACCGCCCGCGCCGAGAAATACTGGCCCGTCGAGCGCTGGGCGGAAGTCATCGCCCGCCTGCGCCAGCTCGGCCTCGCCGCCGTGATCACCTGCGGCCCCGATGCCTACGAGCGCGCCCACGTCCACCAGATCGAGCGCCTCGCCGAAGCCTCCGCCGCGCCGGCCTCGAGCCCGCTCAAAGTCCTCTCCCCGCCGGATCTCCTCACCCTCTCCGCGCTCGTGGAAAAAGCGCGCCTCATCGTCAGTTGCGACACCGCCGTCGTCCATCTCGCCGCCGCTTTCCGCCAGCCGCAAATCGCTCTCTTCGGCCCCACGAATCCCTTCCACTGGCGCCCGCGCCACGACCGCGCCGTCGTCATTAGCGCCATCCAGCCCGACGCTCCCCTCCACGGCTTCCTCCCCAAAATGGGCGGCGCCCCCATGGAAAAAATCCCCGCCTCCACCGTCATCAGATCGATGGAAGAACTCCTCGCTCTCCCGCGAAAAATTGAGTGACCGCTGACCGCTGACCGCTGGTTGCCTATAGCCGCACCTTCGCCAAATAAATCGAGCACTTCCCCTCATGCGCCGAGTAGTAGCTCACCCACAGCAACCCCTCGTACTCCACCATCCCCGCATAGCTCGTATCCCCGCCACTCGGCAGCGTCAGCCCCGGATCCCACGTCCCCTCGCGAATCGGCCCCAGCGCCGTCCGCGCCGGACTCCCCGTCTGCAAATCCCGCCCGCACGCGATCAATCCTCCATCCGCGCGAACCAAAAAATTCGGCCCGCCGATAAACCGCCCCGCCGGCTTCCACTGCCATTCTTTATACGGCGCGCTCGCCGTCCCCAGCCACGCCTGCCGGTCTGCGCCCTCGCGCCGCACCAGCGCCAGGCAATCCCCATTCGCCGCAAACCGCAGCGTCGTCTCGTTCGGCCGGTCCGGCACTTTCAGCGGCGCCACTTGCTCCCAGACCAGCCCATCCGTGCTTTTATAGAGCACCAGCGACCAATCGCCCGCGCCCGACTTCTCCCCCGACGGCGCCGCCGACCGGTAGCTCGTGCCGTACACCGTCTTGCCGCTCCACGTCACGCGCCACAGCCAATCGCCCTCCGCCATCACCCGCTGCGGCGCCGTCCACTGCCGCCCATCCTCGGAAAACGCCACGCGCGGTTGCCGCCCCAGCAAAGTCTTCCCGCCTCGATACACACTGCCTCCCAGCGTCATCATCAGCCGCCCATCCGGCATCACCGAAAGCTTCGGGTCCCGCAAATCAATCCCCTCCTCCGCCAGCAACGCCGCACTCTCCCACGCCTTCCCATCGCGCGAAGTCAGCAGCCGAATCTTCCCATCCCCGCCCACATGCGCCTCCGACTCCCGAAACACGCACCACCAAGCGTCATGCCACCGCGCCAAATCCGTAAACGCGCAATGCGGCGCCGCATCCCAAATTTTTTTGGATTCCACAAGTTCTGGATTACCCGCGAACGCGAGCAGCGGCGCCAACAAACAGACCAGGAGGAGCGACTTCATGCGTCTATCTATCTCGCTTCCCACCAAAACGTGGAGAAATCTTTTCACCCCCCCATATCCCACCTCACCCGAAAGTTCCACCTACTCTACGAAAATTCTCGTTGACCCACCCCACCACCGTGCTACGAGTATCCTCGTATACCAAGCCCACATGCCTCCTCGCACCAATCCACAACGCCCCACCGACGCCGAACTCGAAATCCTCCAGGTCCTCTGGCAGCGCGGCGCGAGTACCGTGCGCCAGGTTTTCGACGTCCTCTCGGAAAAGCGCGAGCTCGCCTACACCACCGTCCTGAAGATGCTCCAGATCATGTTCGAGAAAGGCCTCGTCCTCCGCGACGAAACGGATCGCTCGCACAGCTACTCCGCCGCCCGCCCGCAGGCCGAAGTGCAAAAGGCCCTCGTCACCGATCTCGTCGAGCGCGCCTTCGGCGGTTCCGCCGAACAGTTTCTCATGAGCGCCATGGGCTCCACCAGCGCCACGGCCGATGAACTCACCCGCATCCGCGCGCTCCTCGATGAAGCGCGCAAAAAGAAATGAGCAGCCTGCTCTACCTCCTGGAGGGCACAATGCCCCGCGCCCTCGGCTGGGCCATCGTGCATTTCCTGTGGCAGGGCGCGCTCATCTCCGTGGTGCTTTGGGCCCTGTTGAAATTCCGGGCCGTCCGCACCGCCAATGGCCGCTACCTCGTTTGCGGTCTCGCCCTCGCCATCTGCGTCCTCGCCACCGGCCTCACCTTCACCCGCGTCTATCACGGTGAGAGCGATCTGCCCATCGCCGATGCTCCCGCCTCCACCCGCGGCCCGGATGAACCCGGCCTCGCGCCGACCTCGGAAACCGGCGGCACCACCACCGGACCCGGCACAGTCGAACTCGGCGCCGGCGACGCTCCACCTCCCGTGCATCGGCCGTCTGGAAATTCCTGGGTCGATCCGCTCCTGCCCTGGATGGTCATCACGTGGAGCATCGGCGTGCTCCTGCTCTCGATGCGTCTGCTCGGCGCCTGGGCCTTCACGCAGCACTTGAAGCACCGCCTCCTCAAGCCCGTGCCCGACTGGCTCTCCACGCAATTCAACCGCCTCCGCGAATTGCTCGGCATTAATAAGCTCGTCCGCATTTTCGAATCCGCCGCGGTGGAAAGTCCCATCGCCATTGGCTGGCTGCGGCCCGTGGTGCTCCTGCCCGCCTGCGCCATCACCGGGCTCTCGCCCGAGCAGCTCGATACCATTCTCGCGCACGAACTCGCCCACATCCGCCGGCACGATTATCTGATCAACCTGCTGCAAAGCCTCGCCGAGACTGCCCTCTTCTTCCATCCGGGCGTCTGGTGGATCAGCGCCCGCCTGCGCGATGAACGCGAGCATTGCTGCGACGACATCGCCATCTCCGCCTGCGGCCATGAACTCGAATACGCCGAGGCCCTCGCCGCCCTCGCCGAGCGTCGCCATCACACCGCGCAGTTCGCCCTCGCCGCCACCGGTGGTTCCCTGCTCGGCCGCATCCAGCGCATCCTCGCCGGCAGCGGCCCCGCGGTGCCCGTCTCGCGTCCTGCCGCCGCCTTCGCCGGTGTCCTCATGATCTCGCTCCTCGTCACCGTGGTCGCGCAGGCTTACATCATCCAGCACCAGCGCCAGCCCGTCGCCACCGCGTCCCCCTTTGGCGATATCTCCCGCCTCTGGCCCGAGCGCTATCGAAAGCCCGTCACCATGGTCTGGGAGCGCACCTCGCTGCGCGTCATCCTGGCCGACATCGCCTCACAAACCGGCCTCGTCGTACCGCTGCCCGATGGCGCCGGCGACGAATTGCTCACCCTGCGCTTCGACGGCGCCCCGCTGCATCTCGTCCTGGATGCCGTCCTCAGCCGCGTGCGCATTAGCTGGCGGCTGGTCGGCAAGGACCAAATCATCACCACTCCGTGGGAGAGCCGCGAATACTGGGTCAGCAGTTTGCAGGACCAGGTGAAAGGCCACGAAACCGAGCAAGGCTACTTCCTCCCCGGCCTCTGCCCCATCGTCTATTCCACCCACGACGCCCGCCTCGAATCCGTCGCCCAGGTCATCGGCGCCCAAATGGGCACCCGCATCACCATCCCCCGCGACTACGCCAACAAGACCGTCACCTGCACCTTCCACAACACCTTCGCCCGCGAAGCCCTCAAAGAACTCCTCACCCCCATGAAACTCGACTACCGCATCCTCAACGACGCCGAAATCGAAGTCTTCAAACCGTAGCGCCATTTCAGAAAACTCTCACCACTCGCGAGCGACGCCGAAACTTTGTAGCCGCGACCGGGAGGTCGTGGAGGAGCCGTTCGGTGGCCGCAAAGTTCTCATACGCCTGGTACCGAGAATGAATTCTCACGCAAAGCCGCAAAGAAAGGGCCCGTCCGAGACGGAGCCCGCGCATCAATTGGGTAGCAGGGTGCGCACTGGAAATCTTTGCGTCTTTGCGTGACCCCTCTTCTTCCACTCCCGATCTCGATAAACAAAGCACACTCTCCCTTCATCGTCGCAGCCAATTTTATTGCCTCTCTCGGAAAAGAAACCGTTTTCCAAAAATGACTCCTCCAACAACTGCAAGACCTGCCAGTGACCACACCAAGGCCTTCGCGGTCGGCGTCTCCATCCATATTTTGGGCGCCGTTGGATTCGGGCCCGTCGTATCGGTGTGTGGTAACATCGCGATCTTCAGATCCGCCCGGCGCTGTATCGAAAGGCGCTTAATGGCTCCAGCGGCATTGCCTTCCAGAACATCCAAGGTCTGGGCCATGAAACCCGGCACAGGAATTCCGGCATTCTTATACGCCTGCCGAATCATCACCGCATCCTCCGGTTCTCCATATTTTTCCAGGAAGAAAAGGATCCCGCCGCCCATCGCTTGGTTCTCAACCACCCGAGCCGACATCAGCCGCAGCGCCACTCTTTTCGCTCGGGCCACATATTCAATGGGAGGCTTTTGCTGATCTGCAAAATAAATCACCAATGCAAAACCTCTCAGCTTTTGGCGGATGGTTAACTCCTCCTCCGATTCCATCATGGAAAGGGCCGTGCGGAAAAATCCCGGGGACAGTTTTCCCACTTCTTCGTAAAGTGCGTCCACGCTATCCGCTCCGTACGGGAATGGAGGACCCCAGATTATCGACCCTAGCTCGGGATTCGAACACCATCGCCGCACCTCATCCTTCAAGTCTGCTGCTTCCAAGCGCGATGAGCCATAACCCATTGCGTAGATTAGAAGAAGCAGCACTCCCTTCATTCTTCATCAGGTTAGCTGCCAGCTTGGATGCTTCAATGATTTCCCGCTCCTTATGAATGCCGTTCGACGCCGCCAGCTTTGGGCCGAAGGCCCAACACAAGCCAGCCCAGGGCAAGCGAGGCACGAGCCCCGCCCGAGCCCCGCCCTGGGTTCTCCAATTCAATAAGACCAATGCCCTGAAAGGGCCGAACAAAACCGCCACCATGAAACTCCTCCCCCTCCTCCTCGCCACGACCGCCACCACCGCCCTCGCCGCCGACGGCCTCATCTTCCAACAGGAGATCACCACCAAAGACGACACCCTCCGCTCCACCATCCGGGTGCAATGCCACAAGGTCCGCATCGACTACGGCAACGGCAGCTCCGCCATCATCGACGTCGACACCAAAAAAGTCACCACCCTCTTCTACCACGACAACATCGCCGTCTCCTCTGAAGGCGACAAAGCCCTCAGCGAAGCCGCCCGCCTCATCCAGACCGGCTACGTTCCTCAAGCCACCAAACCCAAAACCTCCACCGAAAAACTCGCCGGCCAAACCTGCCACGTTTCGGATTGGACCTTCCAGGACTCCCGCACCGCCATCTGGACCGCCAGCGACTACCCCAAGGCCGATCACCTCGCCCGTTACGCGGAATCACCGGCCCCACCAACGCCCCCCGCACCACCAAACTGATCTCCGCCCGCATCGAAGACCTGCCCGCCAGCGTCTTCGAAGTTCCGAAAGGAATGAGAAACATCAAAGAGAAGGCCCCACCATAACCGGCCCACACCGCATCTTTGGCGAGGCGCCACTTTGGACTGCGGTGGCATTCGAGCGAGAGAGACTGCCGAAGGCAGCCCGAAGGGCGGGCGCGGCTGCGCCCGTCAACCGACAGCGCGACACCGCTTTCCCGCCAGCCGAAAGCAGCTTCCTAGAGCAATTTAAATTGAACTGTAGCCACTCGCGAGCGACGCCGAAACCACGTAGCTGCGACCGGGATCTCGTGGCCTGGATCCAACCCGCACTGCGGGTTACGCTGGCGCCCTCCTGTCGCATACGACGCCCACCCTTTTGAACATTGGGACGATTAACCTCCTCAAAATCGCGAACCGTGCTATCCTGCTTATCTATGCCTTCCACGGACCCATGGACGAACAACGAACTTCAGGCAGGAAAGGCCGCGGCGGTGGCGTTGGTTGAACACCTGCTCCGACTGAACCTGCAAAGCGCAGAAATTCCTGTCTCGACCCAGGATGAACAATTTGTCGTTTCCGTCCGACGGAAGCCCCTGCCGCCTTGCGAGCCAGCACCCGGTAAAACCCTATCAGATTAACCCAAAGTAGAGGAGGGACCATCGGTGGAGACTCAATTGCCTCCCATGGAACTTCAAGAAACATAAAGGAACTTACCGATGCCGAGTAAAGGCGGCCCCGATGTCTGAAAAATTTAAAGTTATGGATAATGAAAGCATGCAGACCCGTTTTGATGAGGTGGAAAAAAAGCTCGGTCTCTTGCTCAAAGGGCAGGCCGCCATCCAGACGGTGCACGATGGCGCCATCCTTCGCTCGAATGCCCGGGTCACCGCCCTCACTTCGATTGTGCGGGAATTATGCCGCCGCGTTGGACTCCCCGACGAGGAGTTCGCTCATCATCTTGAGGTGCGCACCAGCTTCTATCACGACCAATTGCTTCAAGCCATCCGCGCGCAAAATCCAAACATTGCCGGCCGCGTCGACAATCGAAACCTGGACGAAGTTTCCACGGTAAAGCAGTTCCCTCCTCTTTTTCAAGATGATGACCAGGAACCCGAAGCTTAGCGATATTCGGGAAAGGCCTTGTCGATCCTTCCGAACCGAGCGCAGCGACATCGCCTGCCGCAGGCAATCGAAAGACCTCCCTTCACTGGCTGTGCCATCTCAGCCCCCATTTTAGGACACCACCAACTTCGGCGCTGCCCCGCAGGGGACGCCAGTCAGCGCCGGAGGCGCGCCATGTTTATAGCTCGAGATCCTCGATAAGACCAAAGCTCCGTCGGAGCGGCATGTGAAAGACGACCACCCTTCACACGCTGGCTCCCACACCCACGACGCGCGGCCCCGCGCGGTCCTGCCGTCCCCGCTCAGAATGTTATCAAAAATCCCGCCAATTCGCCGCGCACGTAGTGCGGATGACGTGCAGCGCCCATGATTTTTGATTTGAGCCTGCCTTTTGGCACAAAATAGAAGTGCACGGATTAGTGTGCCGTAGTGACGTCCATGAGCTTTCGAGATTCTGCTCGGAACTCCTTCACCCCCGCGAGCGCTGACACGAACCCCGGGGGAGCGCATTGAACGCACTGGCGCTTTGGTGGGAACATCTAGAACACCACCTCACCATCATTGGCCACCTTGACCCCAGGCACCCAGCCCCGCAGGATTTGCGCTCCATGAGTGAAGCCCAAGCATCACTGAGCAGGTCGAGGAAATGTTCCCCTCTCGCCTGGCTGTGGAAATCCGCCACCGCCCTGGTCATTCTTAGCGTGCTGATTTATCTCCTCCTGAGGCACCAAGGAGAGCGTGTCATCAGCCCTTGGGATGCCGTTCTCTCTTGCGGGGCTTTCTCCGTGCTCATACCATTCATGATCATCGGTTTGTTTTTACTGCCGGATCGGAGCATCGCGCAGCTTCGCAAGTACCTCCTCCCCTCGACGATCCTCGCCTTTACTCCCATCGGGATCGGCCAATTCTATTTGAAGGCTTCTATCCGCTCCGGCGCGTCCGAAAACTACCCGGCCATGGAGGCAGCCCATTCGAAGTGTTGGCTCTATTTCGGGATCGGTCTTGTGCTGTTGAGCCTCTTCCTCCTCGCCTGTCTGTTTTTATCGGTCTGTGGCTGGAGGAACTACTTGTGGAATGAGAAACCCAGCGAAGGATCGGCCTCATCGTCCAATGTGTGAGCGCCGCGGGCGCGACAGATCCACAGCCCACTAAACGGATCATTCTGTACCCATTTCCACCACAAATCTCCACTTTTCCCCTTGAAAATTCGCCGAAATGTGCCATATTACCGAAGCATGCTAAAGAGCCGGGCTTGGGCGCAGGGCGCCCCCCGCCTAGACGCCAGTTCTTGGAGTGCGCCAGCCCTCTGGCGCCTTGCCTGGTGGGCGAAGGCGGTAAGCCGGTCGGCGTCGGCCCCCTCTTTCCAAAAGAAGGCCCCACGCAGTCGAATGTCCAAAGTCGGCGCACGCCAGGCCGCCCGCACCGCCTTCTCCTATTTCTCCGATTTATGCACCTTAACCAATTTCGCCCCGCCCATCCAATCACAGCCCCCTCGTCGACACCTCATCATCCACCCAAAAATGACAATTCACCGCCTATGCGCAAAAACCGCAACAACCCCGCATACCAAAACAAACCCAACCCCCTCAACATGTTACCGCACCCTCATTTTCCGCGTATAAAATCCCGCCACCTCGCGAACGACAAATCCGCGCCCACCCGAGCCATCCCTGATCTTGGCATTTCACCGCCCAATCCGTGGAACATCCGCGTGGAACATTCTCAAATCCCGCCAAAACGAAACTGCGCTGCATTCGCACAATTCGCATAATTCGCACAATTCGCCCCCTCATCACCGTAACACCTCCCACCAAGCCATTTCCAAACGACCAATTTCTTGTGCATCAAGTGCATCAATTCCGTCAAAACCACCCCTCACCCAAATCGCCCGCCTCCTCGCTGTGGCCACAGAGCCTGTCCCGATCCAAACCCATTTTATTCCGAGATATCGCGCCGCCAACAGGTTCAAATCCACCCCCGACCCCCGCTCGTTTTATTCCGACATATCGCCCCAAAACTTCGAAATCGCCCCGCTCCCGCAGTGCCAACCCGCCACTCCGCATGCGGATGGTCCGCCGGGCGAAGCAAAGCGAAACCCCCACTCACTTTTCCGTGCATCAAGTGCATCAAATCCCCTCTCTCTCCGAAAACCTCCGCCCCTCCGCCCCTCCGTCCCTCCGCCCCTCCGTCCCTCCAGCCACCACCACCCGTAAGTATTTCCCCCGCAATCTTTGCCTCTCGACTCCCATGCCACCACTTCCTTTTACTGCCCCACTATGAGTTCTAGGCCGCAAGTCGCTGTCATCATGGGCAGCAAGTCCGATTGGGAGACGATGAAGCACGCCGTGGAAATGCTCGAAAAATTCGGCATTCCCCACGAGGCGCGCGTCGTCTCCGCCCATCGCACCCCGGATTTGCTCTCCTCCTTCGCGAAACAGGCCGCCGCCCGCGGCGTCCAGGTCATCATCGCCGGGGCCGGCGGCGCCGCCCATCTCCCGGGCATGATCGCCGCCCATACCCACCTCCCCGTGCTCGGCGTTCCCGTCCAAAGCAAAGCCCTCAGCGGGCTCGATTCCCTCCTCAGCATCGCCCAGATGCCCGGCGGCATTCCCGTCGGCACCCTGGCCATCGGCGAAGCCGGGGCCAAAAATGCCGGGCTCCTCGCCACCAGCATCGTCGCCCTGCACGACGACCACGTCCGCGACGCCCTCCTCGCCTTCCGCGCCGCCCAGACGGCCGACGTCCTTGCGCAAACCCTGCCATGATTGAGAGCCGGCCAATTCTTCCCGGCGCCACCCTCGGGGTCATGGGTAGCGGACAACTCGGGCGCATGTTTGCCATCGCCGCCCGCCGCATGGGCTACCGCGTCCATACCTTTTCGCCGGAATACGATACCCCCACCGGCCAGGTCGCCGACAAGGAAGTCACCGCCGCCTACGACGACGAAGCCGCCGTGCGCGACTTCGCCCGCGGCATCGCCGTGCTCACCTTCGAGTTCGAAAACGTCCCCTCCCGCACCATCGAGTGGGCCGCGGATCACTGCCCCGTCCGCCCCGCCGGCCGCATCCTCCACATCTGCCAGCATCGCCTGCGCGAAAAGGAATTTCTCTCCGGCGCCGGTGTCCCCGTCGCGCCCTTCCGCCGCCTCGAGAGCGCGGCTCAGCTCATCGCCGCAGCAGATGAAATCGGCCTGCCCGGCGTGCTCAAGACCGCCGCTTTCGGCTACGACGGCAAGGGCCAGCGCAAGCTCGCCCCGGGCGACGATTTCACCGCCGCGTGGGCGCCCTTCGAAGGCGCCCCCGCCGTGCTGGAAAAATTCATCACCTTCGAACGCGAGATCTCCGTGATGGTCGCGCGCGGCGTCGATGGCGCCATCGTCACCTGGCCCGTGTTCGAAAACGAGCACGCCAACCACATCCTCGACGTCACCTATTGCCCCGCCCGCATCCCGGAAACCACGGCCATCAAAGCGCGCTCCCTCGCCGTGCAGATCGCCCAGGCCCTGGAACTCGTCGGCGTCCTCGCCGTCGAAATGTTTCTCCAGTCAGACGGCCGCATCATCGTGAACGAGCTGGCCCCGCGCCCGCACAACAGCGGCCATCTCACGTTCGATGCCTGCCTCACCTCGCAGTTCGAGCAGCAGGTGCGCGCCGTCTGCGGCCTGCCTCTCGGCGCGACCGATCTCCTGCGCCCTGCCGCCATGGCCAATTTGCTCGGCGATGTCTGGAGCCAGGGCGAACCCAACTGGGCCGCGTTGCTTTCCGACCCGACCGTGAAGCTCCATCTCTACGGCAAGGCCACTGCCAAGCCGGGCCGCAAGATGGGCCATCTCACCGCTCTCGCCGACACGGCCGATGCCGCGGCCACCCGCGCCCGTTCCGCACGGGCCCTTCTGCTTTCCCTCCCATGAAGACGCACGTCGAAGCTGCCAGCACCAAAGCCGAACTCGCCCATGCCGTGGAATCCGCCGTGTACCTGCTCTCCGGCGGCTTTCCCGTGGCTCTGCCCACTGAGACCGTCTACGGCCTCGCCGGCTGGGCGCTCAATCGCGACGCCCTCTTCCGCATCTTCACCGTGAAGGAGCGCCCGCAGTTCGACCCGCTCATCGTCCATCTCCCCACGCCCGACTGGCTCGATAATCTCTGCGCCATCTCGCCCGAGGATCGCCCGCTGATCGATCGCCTCACCGCCGCTTTCTGGCCCGGCCCGCTCACGATCATCCTGCCGCGCAAACCCGTGGTGCCGGACCTCGTCACCTCGGGTATGCCCACCGTCGCCGTGCGCATGAGCGCCCACCCGGTCTTCAAGGAGGTCATCGAAAACTTCGGCCAGCCCCTCGCCGCCCCCAGCGCCAATCGCTTTGGCCGCGTCTCCCCCACGCTCGCCCGCCACGTCCTCGAGGAACTCGGTGGCCGCATCCACCTCGTCGTGGATGCCGGCCCCACCCAGCACGGCGTGGAAAGCACCATCATCACGGTGCGCCGGGACCACGCCTGGATCATGCGCAACGGCCCCATCACCGTGGAGGAACTCAGCCGCCACGCGAATGTCTCCATCGCCGCCACGCCCGGCCATCGCCCCCTCGCGCCCGGCCAGCTCAAGAGCCACTACGCCCCGTCCACTCCGCTCAAACTCCTGGCCCCGGGCGAAGTCCCGCATCTCGCCACGCCGGCCCCCATCGGCCTCCTCGCCTATTGCAGCGCGGAAAACAGCGGCCATTTCCAGGCCGTCGAAGTCCTGAGCCGCCAGGGCGACCTCCGCGAAGCCGCCACCAACCTCTTCAACAAACTACGTATTCTCGATTCCATGGGTCTCCAACAAATCGTCGTGGAATCGGTGCCCGAGACAGGTCTCGGCGCCGCCATCATGGACCGCCTGCGCAAAGCCGCCGCTGCCCATGAGTGAAGCTTCCAGCCCGCCCGCGGCTTCCTCCACGCCCCATCGCACCGGCCGCGCCACCGCCATCGTCGGCCTCGCCGTGATGTGCTCGCGCGTTCTTGGCCTCGTCCGCGAGATTCTTTTCAACGCGCTCTTCGGCACGGGCCTGATGAAGATTTTCATCACGGCCTTCCGCATCCCGAATCTGCTCCGCGACCTCTTCGCCGAGGGCGCGCTCTCCACGGCCTTCATCACCGTCTTTTCCAAAAAAATCGCGACGGAAGGACAGGAGTCCGCCTGGCGCCTGGCCAACCGCATCGGCACCCTTACGCTCACGTTCATGGGGATCATCTCGCTGCTGGGCGTCCTGTTGTCGGACAACCTCGTGAGCCTGGTCGCGGGTGGCTATGTCGGCAAAGTCGATACCGGCTATCCCGGCGGCGACGGCGTCCTCACCGCCAAGCTGACTGCCACCATGTTCCCCTTCATCCTCATGGTGTCGCTCGCGGCCCAGGTCATGGGCATGCTGAATTCGAAACGCGTGTTCGGCTGGCCCGCCATGGCCTCTTCGTTTTTCAATGTCGGCAGCATCGCCGGCGGCGTGCTCATCGCCTACATCCTCGACCACGGCTTCGGCCCACGCGCCCTTTTCGGCCTCGCCTACGGCACGTTGATCGGTGGCTTCCTGCAGCTCGTGGTGCAATTCCCGGCCCTCCGGAAAGTGGGTTACCATCCGCGCCTCGATTTCCATTGGCGCGACTCCGGCGTCGTCGACGTCCTGCGCACCATGGCTCCCGCCATTGTCGCCGCGAGCGCCGTGCAGGTGAACGTGCTGGTGAACACCAGCTTCGCCACCTACGCCGAATCGAACTCCGTCGCCTGGCTGAGCAATGCCTTTCGCCTGATGCAGCTCCCGCTCGGCATGTTTGGCGTGGCCATCGGGACGGTCACCCTTCCCTTCCTTTCCGAAAAAGCCGCCCTCGGCCATCGTGCGGAATTTCGCTCCGCTCTCGCCCGCGGCATCCGGCTCGTTTTCTTCCTGACCATTCCCGCCAGCGCCGGCTTGTGGATGCTCGCCCGCCCCATCCTCAGCATCATCTACGAGCACGGGAAGGTGAACTCCTACGACATCGAGCAGAGCGCCGCCGCGCTCCAGTACTACACCATCGGCCTCGCTGCCTATGCCGGCATGAAAGTCCTCGCCCCGGCCTTCTACGCCATCGGCCGCCGCAAAACGCCGATGATCATCAGCGTCGCCTCCATCGGCGTAAACTACGGGCTTAACTTCCTCTTCATGCACTGGGGCTGGGGCTTTCGCGGCCTCGCCATCAGCACCGGCATCGTCGCCCTCGCGAATTTCGGCTTCCTCTATTTCTTCATGCAAAAGGAAATGGGCCGGCTCGAAACCAAGCGCCTGCTGGTCACGCTCGCCAAGATCTTCCTCGCCACCGATGCCCTCGTTGCCGTGTGCCTCGGGTGCAACTGGCTGATGCTCGACCGCTGGGCGCACATGGGCTTCATCCTGCGGCTCTCGTCCCTGCTCGTCACCGTCGGCCTCGGCGCCGGTGCCTTCGCCCTCACGGCCCACCTGCTCCACCTGCGCGAGATGCGCGACATGCTCTCTGCCGTCGCCCGCCGCCTCGCTCGCCGCCGCGGCAAAGACATTCCGAGCACTTCCGAATAACCAGCCGCCCTTTGGAGTGCGGTGGCACGCGTCAGCACGACACCGCGTTCGGATTGCCGGGCGAAGGAGGTGGCGGCGAGGATGAGCCATCGAACTAACCCACTTTCAGACCCACTCAATGACCCGCCCCTACCGCATCGGCATCGTCGGCTTCGGCATTGCCGGGGGCGCCCTGGCCATCCAGCTCGCGCGCCAGGGCCATCAGGTCGTTCTCCTCGAGCGCGCTCCCGTTCTCGGGCCCGTGGGCGCCGGCTTCCTGCTCCAACCCTCCGGCCAGCGCGTGCTCCGCACCATGGGCCTGCTCGAGCCCATCACGCCGCAAGGCGCCACCGTCCTCGGACTCCATGGCCGGACCCATCGCGGCCGCACGCTCGTCAACCTGCGCTATCCCGCTGAACCCGCCCTCGGCGTCCATCGCGGCGTCGTCTTCAATCTTCTGCGCGAGACCGTGGAGCACGAGCACGTCGACATCCGCACGAGCGCCGAAGTCACGTCCTACCACGGCGAGCCCGGCCGCGTCTTCGCCCACACCAGCGCGGGCGTGGATCACGGTCCCTTCGACTTCGTCGCGGCCTGCGATGGCTCCCGTTCCGTCCTCCGCCGCGTGCTGAACCACCACAGCCGCACTATGGACTACGACTACGGCGCGCTCTGGGGCAATGGCCGCTGCAACGCGGTGACCGATCTCGTGGAGCAAGTCACCCATCGCAATCAACGGCTCACCGGCCTCCTGCCCATCGGCGGCGGACGCTGTACGTTCTTCTGGGGACTCCATCGCGAAGAGCTCGCACCCATCCGCGCCCGGCCCTTCGCGGAATGGAGCGCCGAAGCCGCCGCCCTCTTCCCTGAGGCCGCGCAACCCCTGGCAGAGATCGGCGCCCACGAGAACCTCGTCTTCGGCGGCTTTCTTCACGAGTTCCCACGCCGCACGTACGATCCCCGGCTCATCCTCCTCGGCGATGCCGCCCATGCCATGAGCCCACACCTTGGGCAGGGCGCCAATCTCAGCCTGCTCGATGCCGAGAGCCTCGCCCGCCATCTCGCCGCCGAACCCACCGTCCTCGCGGCCTTCCGCCGCCACACGCGTGAGCGCTACCGGCAGTCGCGCTTCTACTCGTTTCTCTCCCGCACGCTGGGCCCCTTCTTCCAGGGCCGCAGCCGCATCCTCGGCTGGGGCCGCGACCTCGCCCTCCCCATCCTCAACGCCATCCCCTGGTTTCGCCGCCAGATGGAACTCGCGCTCGCGGGGAGCAAACAAGACTTCACCGATCGACTTTTGGGGTAGCACCCAACGGCACCCGCTTCTGAATTCCCCAAGTGCCGTCCAACTTGCGCTGGGCGAGAATCAACTCCTGGTCGGTCACCCGAACGACCATAAAATCGCCCGTGTCCCCTTCTCCGCGCGCCGTCGAGCCATCATGCACGGTAAGCAAATCGTGCCACGGCACAAACGCGGCGCCGTGCGAGTGGCCGTTGATCAGGCACGCGATGCGGTAGGGTTTGATCACCTCAAAGAAGCGCTCCTTGGCCTCGGCCTGCCACCAATCCGCCATGCCGCCGGCCCACGCGAAATGTTGGAACACGATGACCACCTTGCCGCTGTCACCCACGTGCTTCGCCAGGTCATCACGCAAGAACTGCAACGCGCCCTCCGGGTCGTGCTCCACCGCATTTACCCCTTTCACATCCTGCGGTCCGGCGCCTCCAAAGAGATTCAATTGCACCAGATGGACCTGCTCCCAATCCCACGAGTAGTGATGCCCGTCGGGCGAAATGGCGGTCAGCCCGATGCGGCGCGGATTGCGCTCACGAATGCCGGCGCGCGTGATGCTCTTCACCGGCCCGCCATCGTGATTCCCAAAGCCCTCGTAGAGCGGATAGCACAGGCGCCCGTCCTCGCCAGAGAGTCCGTAGTCGCGGCAGAATTCCTTCCACAGCGACGGCGCCCGCTCCGGGTCAAAGCCCTCATCCAGCAGATCCCCATTGAGCACCACCCCGCGCGGCGTGCGCACCGCGCCACCGCCGATCGACGCCGGCATCGGTGTGCCGGGCAGCGCATTCATCGCGTCGATAATTTTGCGGCTCAGAAAAGCATTGTTCTCCCGTCCATAGTGCGTGTCGGACGCCACGAAGAACGTCACATCATTATGAACCGGGGCATCCTGGGTTCGGAAACTCCAGACCGGCCCGTGCGATGCCGGTTGCGAACCGTTCTCGGAATCGACGCACCAATAGTACCGCGTGCCGGGCTGGAGAGCCTTTGGCAGAGGGCTGCGGGCGGCCATGCCGCTCAGCGCCTCGGCCATCTTGGTTTCTCGGGACTGCACCTCCTCTTGGTTCGTCCCGACATATAGCATCTGTTTCGTGGCATATTTCCCCGGCTGCCAGCTCAGCTTCGGCAGCGAGTCCGGAGTATTGCTGGTGCCATCCCGCGGCGCCGGTTCCGTGGCGAATCCGGGGTCGGCGACAAAGGTCCAGACCGGGCTCGAAACCTTGGGCGACTTGCCCTTTCCTTCTTCCACCCGCCAGTAGTACTTCTCGCCTGGGGCCAGCGCGATGGGACCAAACTCATTCGCCGAGGCCGGGTTTGCCATGGCTGCGTCTCCGCGCTCCACGGCGGCGCGATCGGCGCCGGCAAAGATCGTCAAAGGCCCGTGGTTTCCGTCGCCCATTCGCCAGCGCAGTTTCACCTGGAGCGTGTCCGTGACGCTCCCCGAACGCGGCTCGGGGGCGTAGGCCGAAACGAGTCCGGCGCCCTGGCGCAATTCCACCTGCGAGAGTGCGACGTCCTGCACGCGCACCCGCGCGATGGCGCCGCTCAGCGCCTTCTTCGGCCCTTTGTTGTCCACCTCACCAGAAGCACCCACGTGAACCTTTTGCGGTGGCGTCAGGACAACTTTCAGCGGCCGCTCTGAATCCAGTTCCCCATCGACATAGACTCGAAGCGTGGAGCCATCATAGGTCCACGCCAGGTAGTGCCAGTCTGCCGCCGACGGCAGGGAGACGAAGGGTGCCGTCGCTTTGAAACCAAATCGAAAGGCGCCTGAACCGGGGCTTGTCCCAAAGCCAAATTCCGCGCCGCCGCCTCCGCGCGCCGGAGCGACGGACACGACCGTCTCGAGTCGATCGAATTCCGGATTCTGCACCCACGCCTCGACCGTGAATGCCTTGGTGAGTCCAGCCCCAGCGAGCGGCTCGGAAATCAATTGCTCGTTGCCGGTAAAGACGAGCGCCTTGCGACCACCAACCGTCTGCACCTGGAGCGAGACATTGGGATGCCAGGTGCTGTTCGGGATCGGATTCCCGGCCTCGGAGAGGGCGCCCTCGGGGAGAGTGCTGGCGTCCAGCTCCGCGATGACCGCGGCCGAGACCTGCGCACAAAGAGTCAGGATGAGTGCGAGAAACTTGGACAGATTTCGAAGTAAGAGCATGGGCGGAAAGAGGACAGGAATCGTGAATGCTTTTTACAATGCTGTGCAGTCGCGGGAGGCGTTCCTTTCAAAACGGCCACTCGGCCGGCTTCCCGGCAACGCCAATTTCGATCGCCTTTTCCAAGCCGAGTTTGGTGGCGGCTTCCTGTGTCCAAACCCACGCGTCTTTGGTGGTGGTGACGATCCGCACGGGGCAGCGCGCGGCGGCGAGAACGGCCGCTTGCGGGAGATCGAGGTAGCGGAGGACGTTGAGATAGATGGGGCCTTCGGCGTGAGTAGCCGGCGGGCTGAAAAAGGTGAGCTGCCCGACGTTGGCCGCCGGAGTCGGCATCATGGAGGCGTAGAGTGCGTTGCCGGCCATGGGGCCCGAGGCACGAAGTTCGATGGGCGCCCGGTAGCCGGCGGCCTGGACGGCGGCGAGGCCGCGGCCGATATCCCAAACGCGGGTGCTGTCGAGCGTTTCGCCCAGGAGATAGAAGCGACGGAGGCGATGGATCTCGCCCATCCTGGCGGCGTTGCTGCGGGCGGAAACGCCGCTGACGTCGATAGGCTCCGGAGTCCAGGCGGTGGTGCCGACGCCGCGCGGGGCGATGAAGGCGAGAGCGGTCTTGGATTCGACCAGCGGACCCAAATGGGATTCGAGGAGATTGCTGACCGGCTGGGTGCCGGGGAAGTCGTTGGGACGAAAAGCAGCGAGCACCGAGCGAACACCAGGCCACTCGCGGTCACTGAGAACGTCGAGTTGGAGGTGGTCGATCCCGGCGGGTTCGAGATTGGAACGATAGAAAACGTAGAGACGAAGGCGCCAGGGGTCTTGCGAGGTGAACTCCCAGACGCGGCAAGTAAGGCCGAATTTCGCACTCGATCCAAAGTCACGCAGTTCGAGCGGCGGGGCTTCCTTGGGCCAGGCGGCGAAGACCTGGGTTTGCAGGGCGGTGAGCCATTGGGCGCGTTGCTGTTCGAAGGCTTTGACGTCAGTAGGAAGCGGCGGAGAGGCGGCGGCCTTGACGAAGGATTGGTCGATGGTGGTATTGCGCTCGTCTTTAGGGAGTTCTTTGAAGACGCGGAGCAACTCGGGGTCGAGGCGCTTGGTGGCGGGTTCATCGAACGTGGCCAAAGGATCGGCGCCTTTGAGGAAGCGTTCGAACCAGGCGAAGGCGCCGGTGTTCAGGGCCTGGGTGTCTTTGTGCGGGCCTTCGGCGATTTGCAGGCCGATGTTTCCTTCGGTGCCCAGAGCTTTGTAGAGCGCGCGGACGTGGTTGTAGACGGTCATCACGCCATCGAGCGGGAAAATGGTGTCCTTGTCGGTGTTGGCGATGAGGAGGGCGCGTGGGGCGATGAGGGCGGCGACTTTGTCGTAGTCCCAGCGGCGGGTATTCACCATGAACATGCAGTCGCAGTGGCCCTCGACAGCGCCATCGACCACGTAGTTGCGCAGCGTGGTGATGCCGGCGGTGGGGACGGCGACTTTGATGCGCTCATCGAGCGCGGAGACCCACCAGGAGTAGGCGCCGCCGCCGCTGCGGCCCGTCATACCGATGCGCGTGCGATCCACTTCGGGGCGGGACTCCAGGTAATCGAGCGAGCGAATGCCCGCCCAGGCCTCGACGCCGGCCGGGGTGTAGCCGCGCGAGAACCACCACCAGCGGCCTTTGTCGTAGGTGCCGTGGTGTTCGCCGCGGATTTCGCCGAGTTGCACGGTGTCGATGACAAGGCAGACGTAGCCATGGCGGGCGAACCATTCACCGTGGTGCTGGTAGTAGGTTTTGTTGCCGAGGCTGCCGCCGTCCTTGGCCTTTACGTCGCTGTGGCCACAGCCGTAGAGGATGGCGGGAAGCGGCTTATCGACTTTTTCGGGGCGGTAGAAATTGGCGGTGACGTAGAGGCCGGGCATCGACTGGAACTGGACGTTTTCCACGACGTAGCCTTCGCCGGGGACGGTGCCCGTGATCTGCGCATTGAGCGGGGTGCGCTCGGGCATGGGGTTGAGGCCGAGCATGTCGGCGAGTTCCAGGCGCCATTGGGCACGGAGGGTGTTCCATTCGTCGAGAGATTTGGGGGTGGGGAGCTTTTGGGTGCTTTCGATTTCGGCGACCTGGCGAGCGAAGTAGTCTTTGAGCATCACGGCGCCGGGTAGCGGTACGGGCGGATCGGCGGCCAGGGCGGTGAGCGGGGCCAGAAGGAGTAGCAGGAGGCGCATGGTATAGCGGGTGGTTTTGTGGACAATCCGGGGGGAAGGGGAAAGCTAGAGTGGGGTGTGGGGAGAGGCCGATTAGTCGCACTTCTGGTGAAGTGCGCTACGTTCTGCTTGCCCGAATTCGTCGAATCGCGTTTGGGGAGGCAATGCCTACAGGATGGTGTTGTTGCCTTTGCCGGGGGTGACTTTGGTGTAGGTGGCGGTGCCGGGGGCGAGAGTGAAGGTGTCGTCGCCGGGGCCGAGGGCGATTTTCACGGACTCGAAGGCAGAGTAGTCGATCGGGTTCGCGAGGCCGAGGCCGGTGAGTTGGGTCAGGGTGATGGCGCCGGTGTTGCCGTTGAGGGTGCCGGTGTCATCGACGGTGAGGAGGTCGATCTCCTTCGGTCCGGTGCCACCGAGGAGGGTGAGCGGGGCGGTGATGGTGCTGACGACGCCACCGGCGGCGGGGCGCTTGCTGCCGAGGTTGACGGTATCGGCGCCAGCGCCGGTGTCGACGGTGAGCGCGGAGTTGGTGGCGAGGATGTTAACGACGTCGCGGCCAGCGCCCGTGTCGATGGCCGTGGCGGCGTTGATGGGAGTATCGGAAACGGTGACGGAGTCGGCGCCCGAGCCGAGGTGAACATTAAGCTGGGCGATGTTCAGGGGGCTGATGCTGGCGGTGCCGAAGCCGGTGATGTTGGTCGGGAAGATCTTGCCCACAGTGGCGGCTTTGCTCGCGGTGTTGTCGAGATTCACGATGTCAGAGCCGTTGCCCTCGAAGAGCACGAGGCCCTTGAGGCCGGCGAGCAGATGGGAGGAGGCGCCGAGATTGAGCGTGCCCACGCCGCTGCCTGAAACGATATCGAGCGCGGTGCCGGCCTTGACGGCGACGACATCGAAGACATCGGCGCCCGCGCCACCGTCGAAGCTGGTGCGGAGGGCGGTGCCATTGACGAGCACGTGATCGTCGCCGGAGCCGAGCAGCACACTGAGGGCGCCGGCGCCGTGGACGGTGATGGCGCCCGTGCCGGTGGTAAGCGTGCCGTTGACCAGCTTCCACGTCTTGGCGCCGCGCGAGGCGGAATCGTCCACAATGATGGAGTCGCTCTTCGCGGAGGAGATGACATCCACGCTGCCGAGCACGCCATCGATGATGCCGCCGGTGGTGGGCAGAAGACCCGCAGCGCTGCCGACGTTGACCCGGTTCCGGAAGGTGCCGGCGAGACCCGTAATGATGTGGAGGCTGGTGCCCGAGGCGCTGGCGGGAACGTTGAAGACGTCGTCCCCAGCTCCGCCGTCGGCGATGATATTGGTGCCGTGGATGGCAGGCTCGAGAGTGAAGGTATCGCTGTCGGCTTCGCCGGTAAGGAGGTCGTGGCCATCGCGAGCGATGAGACTGTCGTTGCCTTTGCCGCCGGAGACGCGGTCATTACCCTGGCCGCCGTCGAGGAGGTCGTCGCCGTCGCCGCCAGTGAGCACATCGGCGCCGAAGCCGCCGAACAGAACGTCGGCGCTCTTTCCGCCGGTGAGCGTGTCGCGGCCGGCGCCGCCATCGAGCACGGCGGGCACGAGCTCCAGCGTAGAGCCGATGGTGATTTGGTCATCTCCGAGGCCGCCCCAGACCATCACGCGGCTGACGGCGGTAAAGTCCTGGGTGAGCTTGGCGGTGCCGAGTTCACGTTCGTCGAGCGTGAGCGTAACGGTGTCGTCGGTGGTGCGGGATTTATCGAGCGTGATGACATCGCCACCGCGACTGCCGCCGACGAGGAGGATGGAGCGGCCAGGGTTCGCGGCATCGGGCACCACGAGGAAGCGCGAGACGGCGACCGGGACGGAGCTGGTGAGCAGGTCGCCATTGGTGCGATTGGCGAGCGTGAACTCGACTTGGAACGAATCCTCCGTTTGCGGGGTAAAGGCGAAGTCGTGGCCGCGGCCGACGGCGACCACGTTGCCGGTGCCATCGAGCGCACGCCAGACGGCGTCGTAGTCGCCGACGATGGGAGCGCCATTGAGGAGGGCGTTGAAACTGAGCGTCTGACCACGCACGCCCGCAGCGGGACCCGCGATGCCGAGGCCGGTGCCCGCGGCCGGAACCACCCCGAGGCCGACGACATCAAAGGCGAGGTCGGTGGTATCCATCGCTCCGCCATCCACCTGGACGGAGAAGCGAATGCTGTGGCGGCCGAGCTCAGCGGCGGCGTAGGTGAACGTGGCGCCGCTGCCCTGAGCGACGATGGTGTTGTGGTCGTCGGTGACAGTCCAGGACGTCAAGGATTGGTTGTCAGGCGCCTGACCATCCACGATGCCGGTGAACGTGAGCGGCTGGCCGAGGGCGCCAACCACCGGCCCGGTAAGGCCAGCGATAATGGGTAACCCGAGAGCGGGTTGAGATGGCGCGATATTGAGCGGCGCGGTGACGCTGCCGAGAGCGCCGGTGGCGGGATCCGCCACATCGAAGCGGACCACGTATTGGCCGAGGGCGGCGGGCACGAGGGTGAAGGCATCGCCGGTGCCGGTGGCGATAGCGGTGCCGCCATCGAGCACGGTCCATGTCTTCACGAAGCTCGCGGGAATGTTGCGGCTATCGAGGAGTCCGCCGAAATGCAACGTACTGCCGAGGAGGCCGACGGTGGGGCCGGTGAAGGTGAGCGCGAGCGCGGGCGCCGTGGCGCTGGCGCTGAAGGGCACGGCGGTGGTGCTGGTGGCGCCGGTGACGGTATCGGTGAGCGTGAAGTAAACCGTGTAAGCGCCCGCGGCGGGAGCAGCGAAGATGAGCTGGTCCCCTGCCCCGCTGCCGACCTGCGTATTCGTGGAATCGGTGACGATCCAGAGGCCGGTCTGGCCGCTCGCAATTCCGCCGGTAGCGAGCAGCGCAGTGAAGGTGCGGAGCTGGCCAGCGACGCCCGTGAGCGGGCCGGTGATACCGCTGAGGAGCGAGGTCGTGGCGACATCGCTCAAGAGCGTGGACGCTTTCCCGATGACGACGGCGGAGGAATCGGTGATGGTGGCCTCCACCTGATAGTTGCCGGAGGTAGCCACGGTGTAGATGAAGTCGGCGCCAGTGCCGGTATCGACCGTACCGAGGCCGAGGTTCGTGATGCGCCAATTGACGGTGAAGGCCGGCGGGACTTCGGCGCCATCGAGCAAAGCGGTGTAGTGGAGCGGCTGGCCGACGAGCGCCTCGCGCGGGATGGTGAGGCCGATGGTGTGCGGGACCGGGGACGCGGGCACCGTGGCGGTGACATTGACTTGCAGTGAGGCCGAGGCGGTCTGGCCGTTGTCGTCCACGGAGAACTCCACGGTGTACGGGCCAACCACGACGGGAGCGTAGGCGAACTCGCGGCCTTGCGCCGTGATGGTGGAGTTATCGGGCAGCGTAACCGTCCAAGTGCCGGTGTAGTTGCCCGCAAAGGCGGTGCCATCCACCAAGCCGCCGAAGCTGAGCAGGCCATGCAGCAGGCCCTGCGTGGGGCCGGAGATACCAACGGTGGTGGTGGGCGCGGGCTGACTGACGAAGAGCGAGGCGTCCGCCACGGCGGTGCCGCCATTCGCCGGATCCGTAATCAGCAGCTCGACCGTATAGGCGCCGGTGGCCGAAGGCAGATAAGCGAAGTGCTCGCCGAGGCCGGTGGCGATGACCTGATGCGCGGCGTTGAACACCTGCCATTCCGCGCGGTAGCCAGTGGGCAGCGCCGCGCCATTGGCGAGGGCGGTGAAGCTGGCGGCGTGACCGCGGAGGCCGGTGGTCGGACCGGTGAGGCCGCCGGTGAAGGTGGGTGCGGGGGCATCGACGTCCACCATGCAAGAGCCGACGCCGAAGCTGCCGCCATGCGGATCCACGAGCTGGAGCTGGACGCGGTATTCGCCGGGCGTTTGCGGCAGGAAGAGGAATTGCGAGCCGGTGCCGGTGGCAACGACGGCGTTCTTGTGGTCGAACACCAGCCAGGTGGCCTGGTAGTTGCCGCCGAAGGCCGCGCCATTCAACTGCCCGGCGAACGTGAAGAGATGGCCGCGGATGCCTTGCGCCGGGCCGGTGATGCCGACCGGCAGCGTGGGCGCCGTGGCGGAGACGACGACTTGCTGGGTGACGATGGCGCTGATGCCGCTGGTCGGGTCAGTCAACTTCAACTGGACCGTGTAGGTGCCGCCGACACCGGGGGTGAACGTGTAATCGCGGCCAACGCCCGCATCGACCACGGTGTTGGACGCATCGAACACCTGCCACACGGCGTTGTAGATGGTGGGCGCGGCCACATCATCGAGCAGCGCGTGGAACGGCAGGGCGTGGCCGGCGAAACCGGAGACCGGGCCATCGAGGCCAGCATTGATGGTATCGCGATCCGTATTCACGTGGATGGTGGCCACGGTCATGCCGAACGTGCCATTGCCCACATCGGTGACGATGAGGCGCACGTGGTAATCGCCGGCCTTGAGCGCGGTGAACGAGAATTTCGGACCGGTGCCATTGGCGAGGACCTTGCCGGTGCTGTCGGTGAGCTCCCACACGGAGACCGCGTTGCTCGGCAGGATGACACCATTCAGCATCGCCGTGAGGTCGAACTTGCGACCGTTGGTGGTCACGGTGGAGACGGTGACATTCAACGTGGGCTGGCGCAGCACGGTGCCGCCCGGCGGGAGGACAGAGACATCGCCGCCCGGGAGAATCGCGCCGCCGGTGGCGCCGACGTCCACGAGGAACTGGCGGAGCTGCGGCGGCATCGCATTGAAGATCAGGCTGCGCATCGCGAGAATCACGTTGCGGCTGATGTTGCCGGTCTGCGTGAGGATGGTGTTCTTGCCGAGCTTGTCCATCAACTGGTCCTTGCCCGCGAGCACAGCACGGCCGGAGAGCAGCGTGGCCTGGCGGTTGAGGAAGGCGAGGTTCGTGGCGACGTGGCTGAAGCCGAAGTCGAGCTGAACGAGTTGATTTGGCGTGGCGGAGGCGAAAGGCACGACGACCGCGGCGTCCTTGGCGAAAAGGATGTCGTCGCCGGCATCGCCATTGATCATGTCGTAACCGCTGCGGAGCGAGATGCCGCGGTTGCCGCCGGAGTGGCCGAGCAGCGCCGGACTGAACTGGTAGGTGGCTTTGAGCGTCTTGTTGCCAAGGAGGACATCGAGGTCGGTCAGCAGGCGGCCAATATTCGCCTGGATGACGGCCTTGGTGGCGTTCGGATCGGCGATGACCGGCACGACGATGGCGCCGTTGTCGCCGATGATGAGATCGTTGTCGGCGCCGCCGCGGAGGATATCGTTGCCGAGGTCGAGGTCGTATTCGAACACGGCCGGGACGAGGTGGAGGTCGGCGGTGGACGGACGCAGGTCGTTCCAATTTCCGACGTTCACCGCGAGATGGTAGGAGAGCTCGGCGGCGCGAATCTTCTGCTGATTCGCGAGAGCGGCCTGCGTGTCCTTCAGCACCTGCGGGGTGATGCCGAGGGCACTGGTGACATTCAGGAAGCTGAAGTTGCCCAGCACCGGGGTGAGCGTAGCGCCGTTGTCGCCGATGATCACATCGGTGCCGAGGCCGCCGTCGATCTGGTCGTTGCCGAGGAAGAGGTGGTGGTAGTTCGGGTCGACGGCCTTCGGGAAGAGGGTCGGGTTGCGATCCGGGTTGAGCGCGAGCGCGTGGTCGACCAGCGAGTGCAGCACGTCGAGGTGAGCTTCCTGGACGGTGTTGAGGAAGTCCATCGTCACATATTGCAGATCGCGCAGGAAGCTGTGGTAGCGCAGGGCGGACGTGGTGAAGTCGGCCGCAGCGGACGGATTGCCCGTGGCAAACGGCACGGCGATGATGGAGTTGTCGCCGTAGATGAAGTCGTTGCCGTCGCCGCCGGCGATGATGTCGTTGCCGATACGGATATCCTGCTGCGTGACCGCGCCGCCGACGAGCTGCTGGAGTTCATCGAAATCGAGCGAGAGGTAGTGCAGGCCGGCGAGCACCTGGAAGACGGAGTTGCGGACGTCGCTGAGCGCGGTATCGAGCGCGCTGATACCCTGGAACGGCAGGGCGCTGACGGCCATGTCGTCGGCGTAGATGGTGTCGCCGCCGGCGCCGCCGTCGATGATGTCGTTGCCCGGGAGCACGTCGATGTGGTGGACGAGATCGGGCACGAAGGAGAGGAGCGGCAGCGTATCGGCGCCATCGTTGCGGCGGAGCGAGTCGGCGGCGGCGAGGTCGCCGAAAGCAAGGTTCGGGACGAAGGTGAGCTGCGGCACCGTGGTGTTCAGCTCGAGCGGCTGCAGGGCCATATTCGGCACGATGACCGAGCCGCCCTGCGCCACGGAGTAGGGCACGCCGGCATCGACGCCGATGAGGAGCACGCCGCTGACGATTTGCGGGAGGTTCGTGCCGAAGGGCACGCTGTTGAAGGCGCCATCAGCGAAGATGAGGTCGGCGCCGTCGCCGCCGTTGATGGTGTCATTGCCGCGCTGGCCGAAGAGCAGGTCATCGCCGGCGCCGCCGTTGACGGTGTCGTTATCGGCAGCGACGAGATCGATGAGGAGGAGCTCCGTGTTCCACGCGCCGCTGTCGGGGTTCACGAGCTTGTCGCCGCCGGGCAAATAGGTGCCGCCGAGGATGGCGAGGTCCGCGTTCATCAGCTTGGCGGCGAGGGCCGGGTCGTCGAGGCGCAGCGGGTGCACGTCCATCTTGATGGCGGCGGTAAGGCGGCCCACGTCTTCGAGGAGGATGTCGCGGTGCCAGGAGCCGTTGGTGTCGATGCGTGGGGTGCCATCGGCGTTGAAGGCGCGCTGGGCGAGGCCGACGTCGCCGAGGACCACGTCGTTGCCGTCGCCGCCGCTGGCGATATCGGAGCCGAGTTCGCCGTAGACCTCGTCATCTCCTGCCCCGCCATCGAGCACATCATTGCCGCGCTGGCCGTGGAGGATGTCCTGATCGGCATCGCCGAGGAGCGTGTCGTTCCCGCCAACGAAGTCGATGTCGTCGAAGCGGACGACCGTGCGGATGACGATGGTGGCGAACGGCGCCGGATACGTGCGCCAAGTGGAGGACGGCGTGCCGGTGAGGACCTCGCGGGAGATGAGGCCGTTGTCGCCAAGGAGGACGTCGGCACCATCGCCTACGGTCACCACGGCTTCGTCGCCGCCGTCGAGGTAGTCGTTGCCGTCGGCGCCGTAGAGGACGTTGTGGCCGCCGGTGAGGTCGTCGTTGCCGGCGCCACCGTAGAGGTGGTCATCGCCCTGCTGGCCGAGGATAAAGTCATCGCCCGCGTCGCCGTGGATGGTGTCGTTGCCGCCGCCATCGGTGGCCGCGGTGAAGAGGGAAACGAAGTTTTGGTTGAGCGCGAGCGTGGCGGACCAGAGGCCGTGGTCGCCGAGGAGCACGTCGTGGCCGTCGCCGCCGTTGATGGTGTCATTGGCGGTACCGCCGAAGAGGTAGTCCTCACCGGCGTCGCCGAACAACGTATCATCGCCACCGATGGTCGGGTCGGTGCTGTAGACCTGATCGAGCGTGGCGTGGTTAGCGTCGGCGTCGAAGTCGAACACGCCATTGTCGCCGAGGACGAAATCTTCACCCGCACCGGCATGGACGGTGTCGTTGGCTGCGCCGCCAGCGATGAGGTCGTTGGCCGCGCCGGTGGTGATGTTGTCATTGCCGCCGATGGCCGGATCCGTGGTGGCGAAGCGGATCATGAGGCCGAGCAGGTCAAAGCTGGCCACGCCGTTGTCGCCGAGGATGAAGTTGCGAGCGGTCGGGTTGAAGGTGGTGATAGTGTCGCCATCGGCGCCGCCGAGGATGACGTTGGTGCTATCGCCGCCGTCGATGGTATCAGCGCCACCTATGGCAGCGTCGGTGGTCTCGGCGCGGACGAGCAAGCCGGTAGCGGCGTCGTAGGTGGCGCGGCCATTGTCACCGAGGACGACATCGTACTGTGCATCGCCGCCGGCATGGATGGTGTCGCCGCCCTGGCCGCCGAGGATGACATTGCCGCCGAGGCCGGCGGTGATGGTGTCGTTGCCGCCGATAGCCGGAGCGATGGTGTGGACGTCGACGAGCACGCCCGCGACGTAGGTGGCGAGGCCGCTGTCGCCGACAAGCACGTCGGGCTGGATGTCGGCGCCGGTGAGCGTGAGGTCGAAGCCGTAGAGCGTGTCATCGCCCTGGCCGCCGAAGATCACATCGCGGCCTTCGCGGCCGATGATGGTGTCGTTGCCGCCGATCTCCGCGTATTCCGTGAAGGCGAAGATGGCCGGGCGGATGGTGCCATCGGTGAAGTCGCCGGGGCCAGCGTGGCCGAGGGCGGTGACGACCGTGGAGCCATCGAGGAAGAGGACCTGGCCGCGGTCGCCGAAGAGCAGGTCGTTCGCCGTCCCGCCGGTGAGGTGGTCGTTGCCCTGGCCGCCGAACACGATGAGCGGGAGCGTGGAGAGGCTGCCGTCGACAATGTCGTCGTCGGACGTGGCGGGCTGGTCGTGGTAGGCGCCCTGCGTGTTGAGGACGAAGAAGTCGTCCTGACCCGCGGTGAGGTTGACGGTGACGTTGTCGTTCCCGAGGCCGGTGTTCAGCGTGGTGATGGTGCGGAGGCCGTCGCGGAATTCGGTGCCGTCGATGGTGAGCGTGTCGTCGCCGAAACCGGTCCAGAGCGTGATGCCGTTGGCGAAGTTGCCTTCGGCGGCATTGGCGCCGTAGATGATGATGCCGTCCGTCGGGTGCGTGGCGTCGATTTGGCCGGCGAGGCCAACGAGGCGGATTTCGGAATTCGGGAGCTCGACGAGGCCCGGGATGACCTGGTCGGTGATGAGCGCGCCCGGCGTGGCGGCGGTGCCGGACTCGTCGCTGATCATCAGAGTCTGGCGACCGGCGCCGCCGTCGATGTTCAGCGTGCCGCGGATGCCTTCCAGCGAGCCGTTCAGGTAGTCGTAGCCGGCGAGATTGTCGGGGCGGCGGTCGGCCTGCGAGGAGACGTAAATGCGGTCGTCGCCGTCGTTCGTGCGGACATTCGTCACGACGCCATCGGCGGTGCTGCGGATGTTGAAGATGTCGCTGCCGGCGCTGAGATCGATGTTCAGCGTTTCGAAGGCGTAGTAGTTGATGCCTTCGAGCTGCGTGGCGAGGGCGGCCGAGCCGCGCACGGTCGTGGTGCCCACGGCCAGGTCGAGGAGCGAGGCGTCGACGTCCTGCGGTTGCAGGCGGAGATTCGCGAAGGCGCCCTGGAAGGTGATGGTGTAGACGTTGCCCTGCTTGATGACGCCGACATTCGCGGAGTGCGGGGCATCGGTGAGCGGCGTGGTGAGGTTGGCGGCGTCGAGGAAGCGGCTGAGCTCGGCGACCACATCGTTGGCACTGGCGTTGGAGGCGATCGGGTTCGTCCAGGTGATCTGGGTTTGATCCGCCGGGTTGAGGCGCAGGCCGAGTTTGAAAGTGCCTCCGGTCGCGTTGACGGTGACGGTCTGATCCGGCAGGCGGAGCGTACCGGCGAGCGGGACAAAGCCGGTAGGCGCGGAATCGAGATCGGCCGGGTAGATGGACAGGCCGCGGTAGGCGCCTTCGAACGTGAACACCAGCGCGCCCAGTGTGCGGTTGACCTCGTAGTTGTGGGTGTGCGGAAGGTCGAGGTCCGCGTTGTTCGGATTCAGGATCGGGTCGAGGTACTGGCGGAGTTGGTCGGCGGTGGCGTCGTACGGGATGGCGGCGGTCCAGACCGTGGTGCCGACGATTTGCGGCACGTAAGCGTTGGCGATGACCTTGACGCCATTGATGGTCTCAGCGAGGCCGTGGTTGATGGCGTCGACAGCGGCTTGATCGAGGCGGAAGCCGATGCGGAAGAAGCCACCGGTCGCGCGGAAGTCGAGCACCTGCTGGCTGGTAACGCCGACGCCGGGCACCGTGGTGCCTTCGCGAACGGTGCTGGTAACCACGAAGGTGGAGGCGTCTTCGTTGGCCACGAGGTCGGAGTGAGCGATCGTCGGGAAGGCGTCCTCCAGCAGCATGCGCTGGAGCTGAGCCAGTTCGACGCCGGCCGGGTTCTTCGCGACGAGGGCCTGGGTTTCCGGACGCAGCGTGACGCCGATAAAGAGCGCTGGGTTATAGAGCGGGACGGCGCTGCTGATGATCGCATTGAGTTCCGTGAATAGGGCCCGCCGGAGTTGAGTATAGTCCGCAGCGGCCCCCTGGTCAATCAACGCGACGGTGGCGGCGCTGAAGCGGGCGCGGAGGGCATCGCCAAGCGGGCTTTCGCCGGCCTGGAACATACTGGCGAGAGTGCGCGGCTGGGTGATGTCCACCGGCGCGAGGACGTACGGCGCCCAGGTGAAGAGCGGGAAGTCGCGGCCGGCAAAGCTGCGAGCGAAGGTAACCGTGTAAGTGGCGTCGGTGATGGTGCGGCTGGCACTGACCTCGAGATCGAGCGAGCCGTAGGCTTCGCGCAGGCGGGCGGCGACGTCGTCCGCGGTGAAGTTGTAGTCGAGGATGACGTCGGCGTAGCCGGCGTAGCGGGCGACATAGTCGGAATCCGGGAGGCCGCTCTCCAAGCCGTAGCCTGGCACGCGCAGGACGAAGCTGCCGCTCTTGGCCTGGACGGTGAACTTCTGCACCTCGGACAGCGTATACATGTCGAGGCCGGTGATGGTGGTGTCGGTCAGCGTGCCGGTGTTGCCCGCGGGCGGCGGGGCGTTGCGCACGGTGATGACCCAGGCGTCCTGCGAGCTGGTGGGTCCGGTGAGCTGGACGAGATACGTGACGGCGGTGGCGGTGCGCGTTTCCGTGACCGTGAAGTTGTTCGTGCCGAAGAGCGTCTCGAGCGCCTGGTCGACCTGCTGGCCGCTCATGTTGAAGTTCAGCGTGGCCTCGGCGTAGCCATTGAAGCGGGTGATGCCCTGCGAATTGGTGAGGCCGCCGCCGAGGCCGAAGCCGACGCTGCGGAGCGTGTAGCGGCCATTCGCGGCGTAGACCGTGAGCGTGTGCGTGTGGGTGACGGAGAGGAGACCGGCGCCGTCCGTCTCCAGCACGCCGATGCTGGAGTTGTCCTGCACGTTGAGCACGTCGGTGCCGGCGCCGCCGTCCACCACCAGCATGCCCGAGATTTGGTCGAGCACGAGGTCGTTGCTGCGGAGGTTGATGGTGTCGTTGCCATTGCCCGTCTGGATGATGGTGTGGCCGAGGATGCTCTTCACATCCACCACGTCGTCGCCATTGGCGCTGGTGATGAAGGTGAGGTTGCGGTGCGTCGACTCGACGGTGAAGTGGTCGTTGCCGTAGCCGAGCTGAATATTCAGCACCTCAAGGTTGCGGTAGCTGATGCCGCCGTCGAAGGCGCGGCCCCCGACCACCGCGGCGTCGCCCATGCCGAGGCCGCTGATGTGATCTTCCGTGAGCGAGCCCTGGTCGTTGGCCGGCTTTCCAGCACATTGGGATCCTAAGCTTAGAATTCCACGTGGACAAGTTGTCGCG
>JADMIO011485835.1_pt1 | contig 63292 bp, 44 predicted proteins | sample 8958161 | NCBI WGS metagenome assembly JADMIO01 (sample SAMN16585339, study PRJNA669376) | soil metagenome | isolation source: Crop rotation soil | place: USA: Cullars Rotation, Alabama | collected 2011
CGACAACTTGTCCACGTGGAATTCTAAGCTTAGGATCCCAATGTGCTGGAAAGCCAAAGTTTAAAACATCGGAAGTCTAGAAAAGTAAATAAACAGCAGCATCTTGCGGAAAGGAAAAAACTGCTTCATTCGCCGAAAATTCCTTTGTTTATTTCTGCTGTCTTCCTTTCGAATTAAATCATCGGTGAATTGATTACATTAGTTGTCTTCAAATCAACGTATGAAACGATTCCCCTTTCTTCTTCTGTTCCTACTTCCTTTTTCCGTTATGAGCCAGCTGCGACTTGCAAGAATTTTTGGTGACAGCATGGTTCTGCAGCGTGACCGGCCAATTCCTATTTGGGGGTGGGCGGGGAAAAACGAAAAAGTAACAGTTCAATTCAATGGCCAAACGAAAAAAGTAAAAACGGACGCAGCCGGAAAATGGATGGTGTCTCTGAGTCCTGAGCAGTATGGCGGGCCATATCAATTGACAGTAACTGGAAAATCGATGCTTGTTTTTAAAGATGTTCTTGTTGGGGATGTCTGGCTGTGTTCAGGGCAATCTAATATGGAATGGCCCGTTTCGGCGGTCAATAACGCCTCAAAAGAAATTGAAGCAGCGAACTACCCGATGATACGACATGTACAGGTGATTAAAGATGTTGCCGGTAACCCGAAGCATGAGCTTGGACAAGTCACGCGCTGGCAGCCGGCGAATCCGTCAACTGTGGGAAGCTTTACAGCAGTTGGATATTTCTTTGCAAAAGAATTATTCAAAGAAACCCAGATCCCAATCGGGCTGTTAAATACGAGTTGGGGTGGAACCGATGTAGAGACCTGGACAAGCAGGCAGGCGTTTGAGAATGAACCTGAGTTCAAGGAAATGATAGCCGCAATTCCTAATGTTGATCTTGACTCGATTTCGAAAATGAAATCGGAAGCAATGAAGAAGAAACTGGTAGCGCTTCAAGGCAGCTTACCAAATGGTTCCAGTTCTACCTCGCAGTGGTCGGGAAGTTCCTTTGAAGATAAGAACTGGCCAAAGATGAACCTGCCGTCAGTCTGGGAATCCGCCGGCCTGGAGGAACTTGATGGTTTTGTCTGGTTTCGCAGAACAATTACTATTCCGGCCACCGATGCGGGTAAGCCGGCGGAGATACACCTGGCGATGATTGATGATGAAGATGAAACCTGGATCAATGGTTTGAAGATCGGTCATACCAAAACCTATAATGAGAAACGGATTTATAATATACCAGCAGCTTTATTAAAGGAAGGCAAGAATACCATATCCATTCGTGTACACGATACCGGTGGCGGTGGCGGGGTTTATGGCGAAGCAAAAGACCTGGATCTGATGATCGGCGACAAACATTATCCTCTTGATGGGGAATGGGCATTCCAGGTGGAAGAAATTAATGATGCGACTACATCCGTTAACCCAAACAGTTACCCCAGTCTATTGTACAATGCCATGGTAAATCCGTTGATTCCATACGCTATAAAAGGCGCTATCTGGTACCAGGGTGAAAGCAATGCCGGTCGTGCATATCAATACCGCAAAGCATTTCCTCTAATGATCACCGACTGGAGGAGCCGATGGAAGCAGGGAGATTTTCCATTTTATTTTGTTCAGCTCGCAAGCTTTAATCCCCAGGGCGGTGATGTAATAAAAGGAAGTGACTGGGCAGAATTGAGGGAAGCTCAAACAATGACATTGCAATTACCAAACACCGGTATGGCGGTGACCACGGATATTGGCGAAAGCAATGATATACATCCAAGAAATAAACAGGATGTCGGAAAGAGACTAGCCGCTATTGCATTGCATCAAGAATATAAGAAGGACATTGAATATTCAGGACCTGTTTATAGATCCATGAAGATCGAAGGAAACAAGATCCGGCTTGAGTTTGACCATATCGGTAAGGGGTTGGAAGCGAGGGATAAGTATGGGTACCTGAAAGGATTTGCCATTGCAGGTGAAGACCAAAAATTCAGCTATGCAAAAGCAGTAATCGAAGGCGATGAAATTGTGGTTTATAGCGAAGCGGTTTCCACGCCTGTAGCCGTTCGTTACTCATGGGAAAACGATCCGGCAGAGTCAAACCTTTTCAATAAAGATGGTTTTCCTGCCGGGCCATTTCGTACGGATACCTGGAAAGGCGTAACCGAAGGATCTAAATACTCAAAATAATTCTTTACTAAGCGAAGCAATCTTCTATAAGGCATACTAACAGCCCTGCATATTCGTAATGCAGGGTTTTTGTTTTGCCGACAATACCCGTCAATTGAGTTGCAACATCAATTGTGTTATCTTCTCGAATTTTTTTTCGACAAAATTTCTTTGGGTATTGCATTCTATATCCGTTCTTACTATTTTACTGCTCCTTGTGTGAATGAAGATGTAATCGTATATCATTTTCTTCTCATGCAGGCGCTGCTTTCACCCCATTGAAGACAAACGGCATAGAATCAGTACACCGAAGCCAGATTTCCACCCCTGGAAACCCCACACTTAATTAAACTTTTACTGTATGAACAATCGTTTTTTTTCATGGGTGATCACCTGTGTACTATTACTATCTGCCAGTGCGATTCATGCGCAAGCTGTTGCAATTAATGATGATGCCTCTTTGCCGCATGCAAGTGCGATTCTTGATGTTAAGGTCGCTGCTGCTGTAAAGAAGGGCGTACTTATACCAAGAATGACTGCAGCACAACGGGCAGCAATACCCGCTCCTGCAAAAGGATTGCTGGTATATGACAGTACAAATAATTCTTTCTGGTATCACAATGGCGCCGCATGGCAACCGATAAGCAGTGGTGGTGCCAATCCATGGACTGTTTCAGGAACTAATATCTATAATAACAATACTGGCAATGTCGGTATCGGGGTAACTACACCTAAAGCAAAATTGAATGTCGCGAAATCGCAGACTGTTTTATTTGGCGACAAGTTCGACGGGCTTGGCATCAAAGCGTTCTGGCTTCCAGCAAAAGCCGCATTCAGGGCAGGTGAAGTAGTGGATGTGTATGGTAGTGGTGCGCCGTACCATTGGGACAATGCTAACATAGGATATGGATCTTTTGCTGCCGGGTCTGATGCAAAAGCTTCCGGTGATTATGCTGCAGCTCTTGGCTGGACTGTTAGTGCAACCGGCCGCGCATCTTTTGCTACAGGAGTCAGCAACTCTGCTAGCGGCGACTATGCTGCAGTATTTGGTGAATATGGATCTGCTTCAGGATATTCCAGCTTCGCCGCAAACCAGGCAAACACTGGCGGAGATTTTTCTGCTTCATTCAATAGCGCAAGTACTTCTGGTAATTATAGTTTTGGAGCTGGAGAACAAAGCGAAACCTCAGCAGATTACAGCGGCGTCTTTGGACATTACACAATCAACAGAACGCGCGATGGGTTTGTTATTGGAGAATATAATAATCCTATTATCGGTGCAGGTTTAATTGGAACTAACGCAACCTCTCCTCTGTTCATCATTGGTAATGGAACCAATTTTGATGCAAGGCGCAATGCATTCGTGACACTTCGTAATGGTACTACAGGTATCAATAAGAATCCTGCATTCGTTGCCACGAATGATGCCTTACTCCAGCTTAAACAAATTACTGGAAAACACGCACTCGCTTTAGAAGCATCAGCAACAACCAATAAATGGAGTTTTAACGTGGTATCGGATATGACTGTTTCATACAATAACGCACTTCGCGGAACCTTCAACAGTGTTACCGGAAACTATACGCCAGTTTCCGATCAACGACTTAAAAAAGATATCAATTCACTTGCTCCTGTACTTGAAGACGTGATGCAACTGAAAACTTACACGTATCACCTGCTCGATAATAAAGAATCGGATCAATTATCATATGGATTGATGGCCCAGGAAGTGAAAGACATTTTTCCAAATGCTGTTTCAACAATCGACGGCAATGATGGCAAAACATATTTTGCCCTTAATTATAATAACTTCAATGTAATTGCCATCAAAGCTATACAAGAGCAACAGGCCAGGATATCAGAGCAGGATAAATCGATTGCTGAGCTGAAGAGTATCATTCTTTCTTTACAATATGAAATCGAATCAATCAAGAAGAATCAGGCTAATCCCAACAAAGAATAAACATGTTTCTAGTAATTACCCAAGACCCTGTTGCAGCAGGGTCTTTCTTTTAGCTTTAAACTTCAACGTCCATTGTTTTTATAGGCATCCGTGAGTATTTATTTTGCCTTATGCATTAAATAGTGATAAGTAACACGATGATCTGTCTGGCAATCTCAATGCTATTCTGCTATAATCTCCATATGCTGGTATTCATTGATCCTTTTTACTTAACTTGATTGTCCCTTAAGCTAAGTAGAAGCCTTTTAACTTAACCTATTGAAATGCGTTTCAGGAATATCTACTTATATGGTATAGCATTATTATTATTTATTTCCGTTTCTGTGCTCAGGTCTTTTACATTCAGTCAGATGAATCGGTTCACTGAAGAAGTAAATAACGCACGGGAAACTATTTCCGAATTAGAAAAACTTTCCAGCAATTTTAAAAGCGCCCAACTCTATTCTTCTAAATATGAGAAGAAGATAGCATCCCATTATTACTTCTTACTAAGAATGGAAGCTTTAAAAATCGACGGAGAACTTTACCGGATTCCTAAACTGATCAGGGATTCAGTTTCACGAAACCTCTTTGATTCGGTTCGATACCGGATAAACCAGCATCTTCCTGCATTGTTTAAAATGAACATTGTTGAAATGATCGGCGCTGGTGAAAGTTGGCGACTTGAGGATATCTTCAGAGTGGAGACGATGATCAATGATATCGTTGTACGTGAGGAAGCGCAATTGACCATGAAGCGCCAGGAACTGGACAAGTCTATTGAACAAACAGGTCTCGTCACCACCATACTTACAACAATCGCCTCACTGATTATTGTTATCGCTTTCATCAGTAACTTTCGCCTGTTCTCAAGACGAATGTGGCTTGAAGATTTCCTCCAATCAATATTAAAAAGCTCGCAATATGGAGTCATTTCATATAAGGCTGTCCGGAACAGGCGTGGGTTGATAACGGACTTCACTATCGAATTTGCCAACCCGATAATCGAGGAGCTGGTTGGCTATAAGCCTGACCAGATTGTTGGGAAACGGATCAGTGAATTCAATAGTTTTTTCTCTGAATATTTTACAAAGTTTGCTTCAGTAATCGAGACGGGAGAGAAACAGACATTTGAAATTGCTACCGAAAAAAACTGGTTATATATGTTGCTCGCCAAAAATGGCGAACGATTAACCGCATCCTTCCAGGATATTTCATCATTGAAAAATTACCAGGCCGATCTTGAAACTACTGTTCAAAAACTTGAGGCAACAAATAAGGAATTAGAACAATATGCTTATGCTGCCAGCCATGACCTGCAAGAGCCGTTACGAAAGATAAATATATTCAGCTCCTTATTACAGGAACGCGGACATGCACAATTTGATGAAAAAGACAATGAGTACCTGAACAAGATCATTAATGCTACTGGACGGATGACGACTCTTGTCACAGATCTTTTAAGTTTTTCAAGCCTTAAAAAAAGTGATCAGTTTGTTCCAACGAATTTAAATGAATCATTGAAGTCAGTGCTTGAAGATCTGGATCTTGTAATCCAGCATAAACAGGCGGTAATTCATACTGATCAATTTCCTGTAATCGAAGCGATCCCTTTGCAGATGCAACAGATCTTCTATAACCTGGTGAACAATGGGTTGAAATTTTCACAAGATAATATACCGCCAGAAATAACGATCAGTTCAAGAATGCTTGACCAGGAAGAAAAATTATCAGATCCACGGCTGAATATTGAAAAAGAATACCTTGAACTAAAATTCCAGGATAATGGCATTGGATTCAGTAATCAATATGCTTCACAGATCTTCGGTCTCTTCAAAAGACTTCATTCAAAAGATACGTATAAAGGGTCCGGGATTGGGCTTGCACTTTGCCAACGTGTAGCTGAAAATCATCACGGATTTATTTATGCAAAGGGTGATCCCGGGAAGGGCGCTTGCTTTTTTGTAATCCTTCCGATAAAACAGTCTTAATGTGTTTGTTGTAAACTGTTCGTTTCTCTTTACCTAATCGATGGAGACGATTGCTTTAATTACTGCATTGGACGGATCAAGTAGCGGATCGAATTTGCTGGTAAGGTCATCAAAAGCAATTCGGTCAGTTATAAATTTCAATGGGTCAATTTGCTGCTCTTTAACCAATCGGATTACATTTTCGAAATCAGTACGCAACGCATTTCGGCTGCTCATCAGTGTTGCTTCCCGTTTATGAAATTCAGGGTGGCTGAAACAGATATCACCCTTTTGCAAGCCTATCAAAACATACCGCCCTCCATGAGCTAAAAACTGGAACCCATTATTTATTGCAGACAAATTGCCTGTAGCATCAATGACCACATTGGCCATATCACCGTTTGTTATTTCTGCCAGGCGTTCTGATGGGTTATCTTTTGATGGATTGATGGTATGATTGATTCCCAGCGCTGATCTGCAGAATTGAAGCCTGTCTTCATTCACATCCATAACAACTACTTTAGCACCCGCAATCCTCGCGAACTCCATTGTTCCTAAACCAATCGGCCCCGCACCTATGACGAGAACAAATTCATTTTCGGTTACACATGCGCGTTTAATGCCATGCGCACCAATCGCGAGTGGTTCTATTAATGCTAATTGTTCCGCGGTTAATCCTTCACTATGTACAAGCGAGGAGGTTGGAACGGAAAAATATTCACGCATACCTCCATCTGTGTGTACCCCACAAACCTGGATGCGGACGCAGCAATTCGGCTTTCCGGCACGACAGGCAACACAATAACCACAACTATAGTAAGGAAGTATGGTAACCATTTCCCCTGGTTGAAAACCATCATCATCGGTCTGAAAAATTTCTGCAGCCAATTCATGCCCGAGTATTCTTGGATACGAGAAATAAGGCTGAGTGCCTTCAAACGCATGAAGATCTGTACCGCAAATGCCGATTTTTCGAACCCTTATAATGGAATATCCCGGACGTTCTTCAGGCTCCGTACTGTGTTTTAATATAAGTTGTCCAGGTTTCTCACAAACGATTGTTCTCATACTGAGTATTACATCTTTACTTAAATCTGTTTGAGGAGTGATAGCCAAACGATTGGTTAGAATCGTATTTCAACAAATGTAATTGGGGAGTTATGTTTTAAATTAAAAAGGTTCATCTGCACTTGGCCCGTAACTGCCTGGAATTGCAATATCCAGCAAGCGAAGATAAACTCCTAATTGTGCCCGGTGGTGGATTGTTTGGCTTAAGCAGGTTCTTATCATGTCCAGCTTAGGTGAACTGCTAAAAATTTTTGTGCCTGAGCGAAGAACCCATGTTTGATTAAGGATATCCTCGTTGGTATTCTTCAGAGCAGATATCGCGGCAGCAACTGAGCGTTCATGCAAATCAAGCAGGTCCTTCGTTGAGTCTACGGCAGTTGGAGTGTATGGTGCCGCTGCAAAATCCAGCTCATCAGTATTTATCGTCATGCTCACCCATTCCGGTATCTCGGCAATATGCGTTGCGAGATTTTTTAATGACATACTTTTTGGATGCGGCTTGTAGTCGAACTTGTCAGCTGGAACTCTTTCAAGGAACCTACGGGTTGTTTTTGCTTCCTGTTCCAGTTCTTTCACTAAAAGGTTAATAATCGTCATAGCAATAATTGAATGGTTTAATTGATGTCACTAAGTTGACTTAAAAATTCGATCCATTGATCTGAAATAACAAGATTACTTATCGGTTCTCCTGGATGTATTTGCAAGATCAATCTTCACTTTCTTCCCTTTTATTTTGTGATCCTTGATAAGTGATAAGGTTCTGCTTGCAGCAGCTTTACGTATCGCAACGTATGCAAAGAAATCTTTAACTTCTATAAGACCGATATCTTCTTTGCGCAGTTCACCTTTCTGTGTGAAAAATCCAACAATATCAATTTTATTGATCTTGTCTTTTTTGCCTGCACCAATGTAAAACGTTGTCCAGACTGGTTTTTCAGGGATTATAACTTCTTCCGGAAGCTGTATCACACTTGCTTCATCAGTGATGTACTCCGGCATTTCTTCACCCGGTGCCAGGATAATTATGGCAGTGCCACTGGCTTCCATGCGGGCCGTCCGGCCATTGCGATGAGTAAATGCATCTTCGGTTGGTGGAATATGGTAATGAATGATGTAGCGGATATGTGGAATATCAAGACCGCGAGCGGCAAGGTCTGTAGTAACCAGGAAATTGGTAGTTCCATTCCTGAATTTGAATAATGCCAGGTCCCGATCGGGTTGTTCCAGCGCACCGTGATAAAAATCGGCGGTAATCCCTTTTTCTTTCAGGTCATTATGCACTCGTTCCACCGATTCCCGGTGGTTGCAGAAAATGATCGTCGATCTATTCCCAAGATAACAGAGCAGTTTAAATAATGTTTCCAGTTTATCCCTGTCATCACTATGCACAACTTTTAATTCCAGTGCCGCAGCTTTCTCGCCCGAAAGGAAATTTAATCTTGCGGGATCCTGCAGGTTAATGAACGAAGGAATTTCAACAGATTCGGTAGCAGAAGTCAGTATCCGTTGCTTAACATGACGGAGCGAGCCGGCAATGAATGACATTTCATCCTCGAAACCCTGTTCCAGTGATTTGTCGAATTCATCGAGTATGAGTGTTTCTATTGAATCGAGTTGAAGGTTATTTCTGCGGATATGATCTGCCAGTCGACCAGGAGTTCCGATAAGCAGTTCCGGCGCTTCCACCAGTGAATTTTCTTCGATCTCCCGTTTATGACCGCCATAACAGCACAGGACCTTAAAGCCTGTTTTCATGCACCGGAAAACATTTTCAATCTGCAGCGCAAGTTCCCTGGATGGAACTATGATCATCGCCTGGGTTGATTTTCCGAGTTCCAACTTCTCAACCAGCGGCAACAGAAATGCAAGAGTTTTGCCCGAGCCGGTGTCGGATAAGAGTATTAGATCAGAATGATCCTTTGACGCATCGAGTGCCGCCTGCTGCATCTCATTAAGCTGCTTGATACCTAAGTTTGAAATATATGGAGTGATAGATGACATGCCGCGAAGGTACTATTCTACGGCTCTACCTGTTGCAGAACGTTTATTGGCCGCTTCCATTCTAACATTATGGACACTTCGCTGTTATAACTATCTGGTATGATTTCAGCTTCTTATAACCTGGTTTCAACAACAATCCCGAATTTCATCATATAACTTCATATATGTCATTACTGCTTTCTCCGCTTGATATCCGATCCTTAAGGTTCAGAAACCGCATCGTGGTGTCGCCAATGTGCCAGTATTCTGCTGTGGATGGATACGTGAATGACTGGCACCTGGTGCATCTGGGCGCACGTGCTGTAGGTGGAGCAGCACTTGTACTAACCGAAGCAAATGCAGTATCCCCGGAAGGACGGATCTCGCCGGCAGACATTGGTATCTGGAGTGATGATCATATTCCCGGGCTTAAGCGGATTGTTGATTTTATTCACCAGCAGGGTGCGATAGCTGGGACTCAATTGGCGCATGCAGGCCGAAAGGCAAGCCATCGTGAACCATGGAATGGTGGTGCATTCATTCCAATTGCTGAAGGAGGATGGAAAACCGTTGCTCCCAGTGCCATTCCTTTTATACCGGAAAATGAATTGCCGGAGGCACTCTCAAAATCCGGAATTCAAAAGGTAATAGATGACTATGTCTCTGCCGCAAAACGTTCGCTTCAATGCGGCTTTAAAGTTATTGAGATCCATGCTGCACATGGTTACCTGCTGCACCAGTTCTATTCGCCGTTAAGTAATCATCGCACCGATGAATATGGTGGAAGCTTTGAAAACCGTATCAGGTTAACCTTGGAAGTGTGCCAGCAGGTTAGAAATGTTTGGCCAGAGGAACTTCCTTTATTTATCAGGGTGTCTGCAACCGATTGGACTGAGGGTGGCTGGTCCCCCGAGGATACGGTAGAGCTGGCCAGGCGATTAAAAGAGTCGGGCGTCGACCTGGTTGATTGTTCATCCGGTGCAAATATTCCTAACGCAAAGATCCCGGCAACGCCCGGTTACCAGGTTCCTTTTGCAGAAAAAGTAAAGAATGAGGCAGCGATTCTTTCAGGCGCAGTAGGCCTGATTCTCAGCCCACAACAGGCAGAAAAAATACTTCAAGATGGACAGGCGGATATGATTTTTCTTGCGCGTGAACTACTTCGACATCCAAATTTTCCCTTATGGGCGGCTCATGAATTGGGCGATGAAATAAACTGGCCAGTTCAATACCTCCGAGCAAAATGGCGTAAATAAATTATTCAGCACGGTTACTCCGTTATTGAAAACAATTGTTGGATAAACTGAATTCCGGTTCCGTTTAAATTTGAAGCATGAGGATTTGTGGATTGTTTTTTTGTTTATTATTCTGCAGCCGTTTGTCCGCACAATTGAGCTACCGTGAATCTATAGCCGAATGGGATAAGAAAAGGATGGCTGAGCTAAAAGCGCCCGGCGGATGGTTGAATGTTGCCGGCCTGTTCTGGTTAAACCGCGGGATCAATACATTCGGTAAGGATTCTGTTAACACCATAATTTTTAGAAACCCGGATTTTCCGAGTGAACTTGGGCGATTTGAATGGTCGGGCGACACCATATATTGGACTACGGCAGCTGGTCATATGGTACACTCCGCTAACAAGCCGGTGCAACGTTCGGTTGCATTAATTCTTAACAAACCCGGGTCGTACACCTTCTCCTTCACACATTATAGATGGAACCTCATTCAGCGGCAGGATAAAGTTGCACTGAGATTAAGAGATCTGAATCACCCTGCACTTCAATCGGTTGATTCAATACCAAGATATCCTGTAGATCCATCCTGGCGCGTGAACGCAAGATTGATTGAAATGCCCGGCAAGGAATTATCTATTACCAATGTTATTGGGCAGACAATAAAACAACCTTCAGCAGGAAAGATTGAATTCACATTGAATGGCAAACCGTATTCCTTGGATGCTATTGATGAAGGGAATAACGAGCTATTTATCATTTTCGGTGATGAAACGAACGCGCTGGAAACCTACCCTTCAGGCCGTTACATTTATATTGAAAAACCGGGACCTTCCGGAAAGTTTTTACTTGATTTTAATAAGGCTGAAAATCCACCATGTGCATTTACTGCATTTGCTACATGCCCATTACCACCTGTTCAGAACAGGTTACCGGTTGCAATACCTGCAGGTGAAAAAGACCTTCATTACTCCAGCTTGAAATAATTGAACAATCTTCCTTACAACATTTAATTTCATGATTTAATACAGTGCATGATTGAAATTAAACGGGTCAGCTCCATTGAACAACTCGAATCAATTGCTGCACTTCAGCAAGCGAATCTTAGAAAAAATGTTTCGAGTGAAGAAGCCGATTCGCAGGGTTTTCTCACAGCCGAATACTCATTGGAGATCTTAAAGGAAATGCATGCGCATGAACCTGCGATCATTGCTACAGATGAGAGTCGAATTGCAGGGTATGCACTAGTTGCCACAAAGAATATCAGAAGCATACATCCGTTATTAATTGACCTCTTTGATGCGATTGACCAACTGGAGTATGACGGCCATCTTTTGAAGGAATCAAACTATGTCGTTGTTGGTCAATTATGTGTCGGCAAAGAATACCGTGGCCAGGGCGTAGTTCCTAAACTGTATCATCATTTCCGTGATTCTCTTGCATTGGATTATAGTTATTGCGTTACCGATGTGGCCAGCTCGAACGTACGCTCATTGAATGCGCATAAAAAATCCGGATTTACTGTAATTCAACATACCGAATATGCTGGCATCGGTTGGGAAGTAGTGTTGTGGGATTGGCGGAAGAATTAACTTCTTTGCATTGTGTGTGACCATGATAATCGCATCATCCAAAGCGCTTCAAATTCGGTCAATCTTCTAGTAAAATCCTATCCATTCGTTTTTCATCTTCTCTTCATCTTCCCCTTCTAGTTTTGTTCCTGTTAACAAATAATACCAAATTATTTAATCACAGATTATGAAAACTCAATTATCAATCGCCTTTGCAATCTTGATTTCAGCCCCAGCTTTTTCCCAATCCGCAAAAATTGCGGCGAGCCAGAAAACATCCACTGCAACATCCGTCCGTAGTTCTAACGATCATTCGAATGCCAGCGGAAATGCATCGTCAGCAACTGCTGCTGAAGTTTCAACCTCGACAATAGAAGCGCAGAAAATCTCTATTGAAGCTCGTGAGAAGGTAAAAACAGCGGCTGAAGCTGCGGTTGAATCAAATCAGAAAACAGAAGCAACCATCAGTCAAACACCTGGTGCCAAAACCGGGGCAGTTATCTCTTCTGAACCTGCTATACATACCGAGGTGAACACGAATAATGTACAACCGGCAGTAGCTGTAAATACAAGAGCCCATGTTTCTGCTCATCCCGCAATCGAAACCAGTGCGAATACAGTAAAGGCTGTGGAAAAAGTCCAGGCAAATTCACGGACTGCAGTAAAAGCCAAGGCTATAGGAACTGCCAAGGCTACAACGCAAGCATCAACAACTGTAAAGCCCGCATTGAGATCCAATTCAAAATTAAACGCCTCTCAAAGCAATAGTCTGAAAATGAAACCCGTTTCAATGCGAACCAACGCAATGACTTCAGGAAGAATTAAACTGTAATTGTATTATAACGGCTCCCTTCAAACGAGGGAGCTGTTTATTATTCTTTTTATGATCAGAAAAGCTGGTATTTACATATTATTCCTTTTCGTATTCTGCTCAATTCAATCAAGGGCTAGCGGGTTCTCAATCGCTGTGTACCAGGCTCAAATGGTAATGGATACTGTTCCGGTTGCAGAACCGGTGAAAGTTATACCCGCAGAGCAATCTAAACCAGTTGACGTGTCGAATGTAATCAAGCAGGTGCCAAAATCCAGGAAGCAGGTAAAACCGGTAGCTGTACCCAAAATAGTGACAACCAGGCCGAAAGCGATCATTAAACCAAAGATTGTGATTAAGGCAGGTCTGATTCATTAACAATAACTGCTTACTCTATGAAATCATTATTTATACTGAGCTTGTTATTATTGCAAGCATTCAATTCCTTCTGCCAGGAGGATACTACCGCAGCCCTCGAGTCGCCGAAAACCACTTTTACTATCGGGGCTCAATATGCGAATAATTCAAATTACTATGGTCAGCGGCCAGTTGATCCAACTCCATACACAGCGATTGTAGGGTCTGTGCATTTCCCTTCAGGAATTTATTTCAATGCAATGGCATATCGGCTGATGAAAGATTCTAATGCATTAATATCGGCAGGATCCATCGCAGCCGGTATTGATTTTAAAATCGCTGAGAAATGGACTGGTGACCTGAGTTTCTCACATGCATTGTACCGGAATAATTCTCCGTTCCTGCAGGCATCGCTGAGCAACACAGCCAGTGCCAGTTTATCGCATCAATGGTGGATGAATACAAGCCTGACCACTGACTATTGTTTTGGTGAAACAAACGATGTTTTTCTTACACTGGCTACTTCTAAATTCATTCATTTTGGTAACCTGTTTTCTTCTAAAGATGGGATTGCTATTACTCCCGAATTGAGTGCCACCGCAGGGACACAACATTTTTATAAGAGTTATGTATCTAATAAGATCCTTCACGACAGCATAGCCGGGTTGCCTATCCCAATCTTCGGCTCGGAAACAAGTTCTGATACAACAACAACGCATTCTACTTCCTTCAGCCTGCTTACGTATAACCTGAAAATTCCATTTTCGTATTACCGGGCGCATTACGTGGTAGAAGCTGCTGCACAATTTTCAATGCTCAGTGAGCAGGTAAGTTTATCGCCCGAGTCAATCAACTCATTTTTTACCCTCAGCTTTTATTATCAATTCTGATATGAGACTACTAATAGTTGAAGACGAACGATCCCTTGCTCTTGAAATGGAAGATTTTTTCATCAAGCGGTCATTTCTTTGCGACCTGGCATTCAATGCAAGGTTCGGATTGAAGCAAATGCGTGATAACAGGTATGATATTATCCTGCTCGACCTGGGATTGCCGGATAAAGATGGGCTGGTGGTTTTGGAAGAAGCAAAGCGTATTTGCCCTGATGCATCCTATATAATACTCACTGCCCGTGGGGATCTTGAAGACCGGATAAAGGGACTGGATCTGGGGGCAGATGACTATATGGCAAAACCTTTTTCGCTCCTTGAGCTCCATGCAAGGATCCAGGCAATTACCCGGCGTAAGGCAGGGTTAAAGGATAACCAGGTACAGGTAGAGGATTTTAGTATTGATATGAACTCCAGGACAATCCGCTATAAGGATGTCGATGTCGACCTGTCAAGAAAAGAGTTCGACCTTCTGAGCTATATGGTTCTTCATAAGAACAGGCCATTGACGAGGCTCCAACTTGGCGAGCATATCTGGGGCAGCTTTGCAGATGACGATTACGATTCGAATTATATCGATGTTCATATAAAGAATATAAGGAAAAAACTTTCTGCATATGCAGCAGCCGAATGGCTGCAAACGGTTCGGGGAGTCGGTTATAAAATAAAACTTTCCGATTGAAACTTCTGACCAAACTAACGCTCTTCATAACGTTGTCGAAATTGGCAATAGTTATCTTATTTATCAGCATACTACCGGTGCTGGTTGAACGAATTGCTTCAGGCTACACGAATTATTATCTTGGCCGGCAAAAAAATGAAGTACTGAAAGTCATTGACCGGAATGGGATAGATTATTACCTGCAGGGCGATTCCTCATATGGAAGCTATACGATGCTGAAGGAAGAATATGTGTCGCTTGAACCGGTACAGTCGGCGCATATTCGGGATACTATTGAAACAGCTGCAAGAGTTGTTGAACAGGATACGCTGAATTACCGGATTCTTACGCATCACTTTAATTATCACAACAGGGCATATGTTGTTGAGATTGGTAAAAAGGAAGAATTGATATCACAATACAGCCGGCCGTTGCAACGCATAGCATTGTATGTGCTTGGAGCTTTGATCCTGCTAACAATTGTTATCGATCTGCTATTTACAAGAGTATTGCTGAAGCCTTTGAAACAGATCATTCAATCTAAATTGGTCAACAGGAAATTTCCTTTCAACCAACCGGTACTTCCTGTGAAGACCTCAACGCGTGATTTTAGAGATCTTGATGATACACTAATTACTTTAATGCGCCGGATTCATGAGGATTTTGAAAAAGAGCGGGAATTTACATCCAATGCATCTCATGAATTGCTAACTCCTATCGGCATTCTTCAGACGAAAATGGAGAACCTGCTAATGGAAGAGCGGCTCGATGAACAATCATCCGAAAAATTGATCGGTATGATGAAAACGCTGAACCGGTTAAAGAAAATAGTTCAGTCGTTGCTATTGATATCGCGAATTGAAAATCATCAGTATGGGAAATCCGACAAATTAAGAGTGAATAGCCTTTTCGTTGAGATACTTGACGAATTAAGTCATAGGCTGGAGGAAAAGGATTTGCAATTGAACATCACATTAACAGAATCCGTATTGATTCAACAGGTGAACCACGACCTGTTATTCCAGCTGTTTTATAACCTCCTCAATAATGCCATTCGATACAATCGGGCAGGCGGTGCCATAGAAATTTCTGATGCTATTGATGGTAACGGCTCATACATTATTTATATCGCAGATACTGGTGTTGGCATTAATCCGGAAGAATTACACCTGATTTTTGACCGGTTCAAGAAAGTGGGTTCAAACGGAACTGAGGGCTTCGGTCTCGGCTTATCAATCGTTAAAAGCATATCGATCTATCATGGCATTCAGGTTTCGGCTGATTCAGAGCCCGGTGTCGGAACCACGGTATCTGTTGCATTTCCTAAAAACCTTCTTGCCAATCGTTTATCCTGAACTTGATTGTGACTCTTCCAGTTAATTCAAAGCCGTCTTTAATCATTTGTGCTTTATATTAGCCCAGAATTAACTGTGAATTAGTATGAAAAAGATATACCTGAGTGATTCCGGCCCTAAGGTTTCTGAAGCTGTGTATGGATTTTACCGCTGGCATGAAGACCTGGAGAATGCTTCCTCAAATATGGAACGCATTGTGAACTTATGCCTGGAGTTAGGAATAAATACTTTCGACCATGCAGACATCTATGGCGACTACCAGTGTGAGGCGTTGTTTGGCAACCTGATGGCAAAAAAATCATTCAAGCGGGAAGATGTTGTGTTGTTTTCTAAATGCGGATTATTGGTCCCTTCATCCACAACGCCTGGTGTGCGAATCGCACATTATAATACTTCCAGCGAACATATCACGAAAAGCGTTGAGCAGTCATTAAGAAACTTACGGACTGACTATATAGATATTTTCCTGTTGAATCATCTTGATCCGATTTCGAACCTCGAAGAAACAGCCATTACGCTGGAAAGATTACGGCTATCCGGCAAGGTGAAAAATATAGGTGTTGCCAATCTTAATGTTTTTCAGCACCAGTTATTGTCTTCATACCTCAGAGTTCCTATTGTTACTAATCATATCGAATTAAACCTGCTTAACACAACGGCGCTCGATAATGGGCAGATCGATTACATCAAGCAGAAGTATATGCGCCCACTGGCATCAACTCCACTTGCCAGTGGCCGGATTGCCACAGGTGCTGATATCCTGGCTATGCACGTCCGTAAAAAATTGCAGGAGATCAGCCTAAAGTATAATTGTGATATTGAATCCATCGCGGTTGCCTGGCTGGTAAAACTTGGCGCATTGCCATTGATAGGAACCACCAATGAGCAACGTATCCGGAACATCGCCAATGCGTTTACTATTGACCTCGATCACCAGGACTGGTATGAATTATACAGCGCCTCCCGTGGATCATTAGCCGAAAAAAACTAACTGGTTATTTTAACCTTCAGGGCCAAGGTTTGGATTATTTTCTTCCCTTTCTTTCTTGAATTCAAGCTTACCAAATTTCCAGGTAAAGTTGATTCCAAAAGAACGAAATGGAATCTGCCGGAAGCTCGTGCCGCGGAAGTTTGGTCCATATACAGATGTTTCCTGGTTTAGATAATTGCTGAAAGGATTTTGTGCCGTTAGAGAAACACTACCTTTTTTATTTAAAACCTGTTTGCGGATTCCAAAGCTGTACGTTGTGAACGATGGGTATTTGCCCTGCGCTTCATTTCGTGGGGAGTTGAAATTTCCGAAAAATTCAGCCATGATGGTAGAACTGATTTTATAGGAAGCATTTGCATTCAACCGGTAGTTCATGCTGCTATTGTTATAGCCAGGGTTAAGTGCATTGATTGTATATCTGTAAAATAATGCCGCATTCGTACGTACAGTGAAGGCCTCGCTGATGTGTAAGTCACCGTATATGTTGATGCCGGTATTATTTTCGGTTCCAATGTTTTCAGGCTTCATAACAGATACATCCTGGTAAGTGGTGTCGCCAACCTGGTAAGAGGGATAGTAACGAATGAATGTCTGCGCGTCCTGTTCGCTTTTCCTATAGAAGATTCCAGCCATGAAATATCCAATACCGGGCTTATTGATGTTGTAGCTAATTTCCACACGGCGGGCAATCTCCGGAAGCAGGTATGGATTCCCGGTAGAAAGATTTTTGGGATCATTAGTATTTACAAATGGGTTGAGATCCCAGTACCCTGGCCGCTCAATTCTTTTTGAGTAATTCAGGCGGATCTGTTCATTATCATTGAGTTTCCTTGCCAGGTAAATCGTTGGGACAAAGGTATTGTAGCCAGGCGTTTTGATCTGTTGCTGGGCGTTTGAGAAATAGCTGTCAATTTCGGTGCGTTCATACCGGCCGCCGAACTTCACATCAACAATCTTTTTGATGGGGAAACTGATTTCCGAATACACAGCATAAACGCTCTGTTTATAATCCAGCCTGTTTGAAAGGTAATCGTTGAAATAATAAGTATTTGAATTTGCATCCAGGCTATATACGGTTGCATCACTGGTGATGCCCGACTGACTGAACTTTCCACCTGCATCGAAATTTATTTTATCGGAAAGTGGCTCCGAATAATCGATCTTAAATTCCGATTGTTTGTCTATTCCCAGGTTCTGACTTTTATTGCCGTAGAATGCTTCTTTCGTTTGCAACAGAACCTGCACATTATCAGACACCGGTTCGTTATTCGTTTTACCAGTATTGAATGCAACCTGCATTTCCTGGCCTTTCTTTTTGAATGTCCGTTTATAATTCAGGGCCGCATTGACATTATAGTATTCGAAATGGCTCTTTGTAGTGCTGGCAAAATGTTTCTGATAAAGTAAGGAACCATCATCTTCATTCAATTGCTGCTGTAATTGTATCGAATTATTGTTGCCTTCATTCTCAAAACTGTTAATTGAAAAGGAGCCGGAAAAATTATTTTTCTGCTTATAAGTCCAGTCGAAGCCTCCACCAGATTGAACCCCTTTGCGGGTTCCATTAGAAAAACCTTCCTGGTGTAATAATTCCTGTTTTGATGCGGCGGTATCAAAGGTGCTGCGATCAAGTGTAAATAAACTGTTTACTGCAGGTCTGTAATTTCCACTGATGAAGGCATTAATTCCAAGGTTACCACGTCTTGCATTGAAGTTGAAAGAACCATTATCATTTCTTGTACCGGCAGAAAGCGAAATATTACCGTTGATTCCGCGAACCATACTTTTTTTCAGAATGATATTGATGACACCTGCGGTTCCTTCGGCATCATATTTAGCACCCGGGTTAGTAATTACTTCAATTGTTTTGATCTGGCTGGCTGGTATTGACTGAAGTACATCGGTAATGTTACTTCCAAATGCCGTAGAAGGTTTTCCATTGATAAGGAAACGGATCCCTGAATTTCCGGCGAGTTGAACATTGCCATCTATATCGACCGATACCTGCGGTACTTTCTTTAAAATATCCGTTGCAACACCCGTCTGTGAGGAGATGTCCCTTTCGGCGTTATAAACCAGTTTATCAATCTTGTTCTCAATTAATTTCGGACCGGCGGTAATTGTGACTGCCTGCAGGGTTTTATCATTAGTCGCGAGGTAGATCGTGGACAGGTCAGCCAAAGGATGTTCGTTATCGACACGAATATTGTTCTTTGATATCGAAACGTAGCCTGTAAATCCGATGGTCACAGAATATTTCCCTGGCTGTACACCGTTAAAAATAAAGTTTCCCATACTGTCGGCTGTAAGAGCTTTATAAATGGATTTATTTCCCTGCTTATGCAAACTGATAGTTGAAAAACCTAAGGGAACTCCCTGAACCGAGTCAAGAATACGGCCTGTTATAGCAAATCTGGCAGGCTCTTGTGATTTAGAAATGATGCTCAATAAAAGGAAAGACACTACAAATAAATACTTCTTCAAGGGGGTTAAATTGAACCGCGAAGTTAATACCTGAAGTCGGGGGACAGCTTGCTGAATTTTGCTTAAATGATGGAAATACTTTGCCGTTTTTGTTATCCGTTGGTTCTGTTGACTTTACAAGAAATTGAATTTCGTTTTATTGATTTAGATTTGGATAAGCTGGAATTGTAACCAATTCATGTTTAGCCGCCTTCAATCCTTAAGCCATGACAAAGTTAAACCTGCTACTCTTTTCCTTTATGTTGCTTGTTTTGAGCGGGTCATTTAAGCCAGTGCCTTCCAAATTATTGATCAAAACACCAACGAGCGGTGCAATTGGATGTGGAGTAGGTGAGATGAAGCTTGTAGCCAATGATTTTAAACCTACAATAGAGAATAAAACTCCTGCTCGGGGTAAGGCACCGAAGGGGATGGTGTGGATTCCCGGTGGCGAATTTTCGATGGGAAGTGATGATTCTGGCGAATCCTTATGCAGTACGCCTGGTATCACAAAAGATGCGCAGCCTATACATCGGGTATATCTTGATGGTTACTGGATGGATGAATCTGAAGTAACTAATGATCAATTTGCAGCTTTTGTGAAGGCTACAGGCTATATCACGGTAGCCGAAAAAAAGCCTACCAAAGAAGAATTTCCAAATGTGCCTGACGCGAATCTTATAGCCGGCTCCACTGTTTTTACACCAACTGTTCAGCGGGTTCCTTTGAATAATATGTACCAGTGGTGGAGTTACCAGGCTGGTGCTGACTGGAAGCATCCCTTCGGCGCGAAAAGCAATATCCAGGGCAAAGGGAATTACCCGGTTGTGCAGGTCTGTTTTGAAGATGCTGCTGCCTATGCGAAGTGGGCTGGCAAGCGCCTGCCAACAGAAGCCGAATGGGAATTCGCAGCAAGAGGCGGAAAGGCCGGCATGTTGTATGCCTGGGGCAATACACTAAAACAAGGCAATAAATGGCCAGCTAATATTTATGAAGGGCAATTCCCACTCGAAAATGGAGATACCGGGGAAGATGGTTTTAAAGGAATTGCTCCGGTAAAGCAGTACCAGCCCAATGGTTATGGATTGTATGATGTTGCTGGAAACGTCTGGGAATGGTGCAGCGATTATTACCGGCCAGATTACTATGAACAATTAGTTACAAAAGGGTCTATCAATGCCAATCCCAAGGGACCGTCCAATAGTCTTGACCCTGCCGAACCAGGAGTTATAAAACGCGTTCACCGTGGCGGTTCATTCTTATGCACAGATCAATACTGTTCAAGATATCTCGTAGGTTCAAGAGGAAAGGGTGAAGTAAGGACTGGAAGTAATCATGTGGGTTTTAGGTGTGTGGCGGGGAGATGAAAGATAAAAGGCAAGAGGCAAGAGGCAACAAGGCAACAAGTGAGAAATTCCTAATGTGATCAGTTTCCAATTTAATATAACTTGTAGAAGTTAACAGTTGATCTTACAACTGTAGAGTCTCCCTTGTTGCCTTGTTGCCTTGTTGCCTCTTGCCTTCCCCTTGCCTCGTTCCCTTCTCAAAACGGAACATCCAGATCAAAAATAAACCGTTCAGCTTTTGGAAGTTCTTTCCTTGGAATCATGTCATCCCGCATGGCAGTATTATAAATAAATGCGGCGACAATCGCTGATGCCTGTTTCAAATCATCAATTAGCAGGTGATCATACACATCCATATTGGTGTGATGGGTCCGCGTCTCATATTCGATGGGATCCTGGATGAATTGAAATCCTGGGATACCAACAGCATCAAAAGATATATGATCTGTCGAGCCGGTATTTTTTATGGTAACAGCTGTCGCGCCAAGATCATTAAAAGGTTTAAGCCATGACTGAAACAGATCAACAACTGCCTGGTTGCCCTGCGCATAAATTCCGCGAATCTTTCCTGTTCCATTGTCAAGATTGAAATATGCAGAAACTTTCTTTTGTTCTTCAGTAAGCTTCATGTCTTTTGGATCGCCGAAATGTTTCTTTACGTAACCAAATGAACCGAGAAGACCTTGTTCTTCGCCACCCCATAACGCAATGCGGATCGTTCGTTTCGGCTGCACATTCAATGACTTCATGATCCGCATCGCTTCCATCATTACAGCACAACCCGCCGCGTTATCCGTTGCTCCAGTTCCGGAATGCCATGAATCAAGGTGGCCGCCCAACATAACAACCTGTTCTTTCAGCGAGGGATCCGAACCAGTGATTTCACCAATAACATTCATCCCTTCAGGTTGATTGGTAAACCAGCTGTTCTTTACATCGATCTCCACCTCAACCGGCTTACCATCAAGTATGATCCGTTCCAATTTTAGATAATCTTCCGCTGCAATCATTAGGTTTGGCAAATTGCCTTCATACCCTTTAGCATATCCATTGCTTCCCTGCACAGCAACTGTTCCATCGCGAAATCCGTTTTTGTAAACCAATGCAATGGCGCCGTTTTTTTCAAGATATTTAACGGTATTATTATATTTCTGTTCCTCCAGGATGTATGGTGCAATTTCTTCTGCGGTAACCATATAGTCATCCTGCATATTGTTAAGAATACTATCTGAATGCCGTTTTGCAAGGTTTTCAAATGGACTTGAAATTTTATTCGTCCTTGATTTAAGCATCACTATTTTGCCTTTTATCTGCGCAGACTTTCCAGTAATGATCGCGGAGTCTAATGAGTCAAGAAGAATTACCTGTACTTGTTTTGCCGGTCCGTTGGTGCCCTTCGTCCATGCTACCGGGTATGCAATTATATTTTCATGGTATGGAATCTTCAGAGAAAAAATCGTTTTATCGTTTGCCCATCCTTTTCCAAAGTATCCCCATGATTCCTTGTTTGCTTTATCAAGTTTCATTTCTTTAAAAGCACGCACCGCATAATCCGTTGCGCGGATATAACCTGGTGAATTGGTGAGCCTTGGCCCCGCGACATCCGTAAGCTGATGGGCGAATTCTTGCACCATGGAATGATTTAAAGCCTGGTCCCGAATGCGGCTCATCATGACAGTGTCTGGATCCTGGGCGATCAATGTAATAGTAAACAGGAGGGAAACTATAGAAGCAATGAATTTATACATAGCGATGATTTGAAACGTTCAAGAAGGTAAGGAATTTCTCTATCATGTTCGATAAATGAAATCCGGTGACAACTGCTAAGTTTCATTCTCCTGATGAACTTCTCTGATCGGGCAGTACTTTTGTTGCTGATGGATTATTTCAACCAGCAGTTACAGTTACTCAGAATGGAGAAAGAGGCCGACCGGCTTTCTTTCCGTGAACTTACTAATTCGCTTTCCACCATTGAACGAAGAGAAAATGGAATGTGCTGGTATCCTGTGGCGATACGTGATACTGAAATCGGTCGCGGAGATTATCTGACCATTGAACTGGAAAGAACTACACAACAGGATATCATTCACCAACTGAGATTTGGAATGACCGCTGCCTTATTTTCTAATCACGCTCCGCAGCACGATCGGATTGAAGGCAGCATTTCGCATATCAGTGGTAATCGGCTTAAATTAAGTTTAAGGGTTGATGAATTACCGGATTGGACGCGCAATGGAAAACTTGGTGTTGATATTGTTTTCGATGAAAACAGTTACACTGAAATGGAGAATGCATTGCGTATGGCAGATGTTATCTCCGAGCGAAAGGAAGGCAGGTTAAGTCGTGTAATAACCGGCGCCTTGATTCCTGAATTCAACAAGCAACCTCAGTATGAATTTTATTACTCGCTGAATGAAACCCAGCAAATGGCTGTCCATCGCATTCTTGATGCAACCGACCTGGCGATAGTTCATGGGCCGCCGGGGACAGGCAAAACAACGACGCTCGTTCAGGCGATCAAAGCACTTATCAAGAGAGATGGCGAGCAGGTACTGGTTGTTGCACCTAGCAATGCAGCGGTGGACTTGTTGAGTGAAAAACTTTCCGCCGCCGGGATGAATGTTGTTCGTGTCGGTAACCCGGCAAAAGTTTCTGAAAGCCAGATGTCATTAACACTGGATAGCAAGATATCGACGCATGCCAGCATGAAAGAAATCCGCCGGTTGAAAAAACAGTCTTCCGAATACAAGGATCTCGCTCATAAGTATAAACGCAGTTTCGGCCGTGATGAACGCGAACAGCGAAAAGCTTTGTTCGCAGAAGCAAGGAAGATTGCTGCAGAAGTGGAACAAACGGAGCAATACATTATCGATGATGTTCTGTCCCGTGCGCAGGTGATTACAGCAACACTTGTGGGAGCAAACCATTATACTGTCAGGCAACGTAAATATGAAACTGTTGTAATTGATGAAGCCGGCCAGGCACTTGAAGCCGCATGTTGGATTCCCATGCTTAAAGCAAAAAAGCTGGTAATGGCAGGCGATCACTGCCAGTTGCCACCAACGATCAAATCGCAGGAAGCAGCAAAGCAGGGACTGGCAAAAACCTTGATGGAAAAGCTGGTGGAAAAGTTTCCTGAAGCAGTTGTCTTATTGCAAACGCAGTACCGGATGAATAAATTGATCATGCAATTTCCTTCGCGGGAATTCTATGAATCGAAACTGGTTGCTGACCCTTCCGTGGCAAACAGGGTTTTATTTCCCGGAGATGAACCCGTCATTTTTATCGACACAGCCGGTTCAGGTTATGAAGAGAAGCTGGAAGGCAAAAGCATCAGCAACCCGGAAGAAGCGGAGTTTCTTGTAAGGCATTTATCCTCCACGTTATCTACACTAACAAATGAAGATCCGTCTGCAACGCTGACGTCGATCGGTGTAATATCGCCCTATCGACACCAGGTTACTTTATTAAAAGAGCTTGTTGCTGAATCGACGGGTTTGGCAGATTTCATTCAAAGTATAAATGTAAACACCATTGATAGCTTCCAGGGACAGGAACGTGATGTTGTTTATATCAGCCTAACCAGGAGTAATCCGGATAATACGATTGGATTTCTTTCCGAGATCAGGCGGATGAATGTTGCCATGACGAGAGCTCGCCGGAAGCTTGTAGTTATCGGTGATAGCGCTACTATTGCACAGTTCCCGTTTTATCGTGATTTTATTAGCTATGTTGAAGAGAATGGCAGCTACCGTAGTGTATGGGATTTTATGGAATGAGCCGTTTAACTTACAAGTGCATTCATAGAAAGTGCAAATTCAGATTTAAGGATTTTCCGTTTTTCTTTCATCTTTAAAATCATCTTTTGTATTTGCTCAGGGCCGAAATGGTGAAGCAGAAGGTTTATCAGTTCCGCCAGCGCCTCCATTTCATTTTCGTATTGCTTATTGGTGGATATGTAATAATTATCATCATACCTGTTGAACATAGAAAACAGGAACGACTCCTTAAACTGTTTAGTAAGTGTGGAATTATGCCGAAGAATTATACTATACGGGCATCCATTTTCTACCAGGTGAAGTGCCCGCGTAAGATCATTTTCCTCCAACGCCAGTCTCAATCGGAAGTCCATTGACTGAGGGTATAATTGCTTTGACGTGTCCTGTGCCATTTTTAAAGCATTCAATCTCCAATCTGCTTTATTGGTAGATGTTTTCAGGCGATCATACACAAACTTGTAATCTTCAAATTCGAAAGTATATGGAAAAATCCGCTTCATGGTTTCTGTTAGCTTCTTCTCTTCGTTTAGCGCAGTATAAATGCTAATCAATTTGCGGTAATATGCTGGTCGTTCCGCATTTTTCGCATGAAACTTGATTTCGTTGATGCAAATTTTTTCTGCACGGCCATATTCTTTCAATTCTAAAAGCATATCAACCAGCAGCATGTTGTAGCTGTAGGCAAAATCAATGGACTGGAATAATCCTGAATATTCTTTGGTCAGATTGTTTTCCCTTACCATGGTTAGAAAAAACTCGCCAACTTCCTTTTTATAATATGGGTGAATCGACTCAATCTCATGATAGCGGCCCATCAATTGTCGGATCAATATTTCTTTACGTTCTTTATGACTTACCTGGTAGAGATTCTTTAGCAATTCGAGGTAGCTCATTTTAAGGAAGTGTGTGGAGCTTTTCATCCCATCAAAAATCAGCGAAATTGCCTGCTGCCACTGTTCCTCCTGCTGCAACTGGTGAATATGTTCCAACGCCCGCATCACAAGGTCGGAGATATACATGGGGATTTTATTGCTGAGCGTGGTTATACGTTCCTGCTCGAGCGAGCAGGTCTTCAGTGCATGATGAAACCGTTCAAAAGATTCCTTATTGAAAACCGCCTGGTAGTATTCACTCACCACCGGCTCATGGATCTTCATCCATAAATCAATGATCTTTTTCAGCTGGTTTACGTCGACATTCTTTTTATTCTTCACGACTGTCTTCAGAGCAGCCCTGGTTCTTTCGCCAATTTCCTCTATCGATAAACTGGCGGCCTGTGCAAATTGCAGCTCAAAAGCAAGCCTGATATCTTTATTATTGAGCATCAATTGACCAAACCATTGTTTCAGTACATCAGAATCAGTGTCATTAAGAAGAGCCAGCAGTGGATCCTGTTTCTTCGTTTTAACCGAATTCGGTTTCTTTACTTGCGGGTTCGAAATGAACAACAGGAGTGCAGCTTTATGCTCACACATTTTTGACTTCTTGCAATCGCAGGTGCTCGCAATAAGCGTATCCTTTTTGAACGTCAGACTAACATCAAAGGTTTCATCACCCTCATCCACATATGCAATGAAAGTTCCTTTTTCGGTTTCATCGCATTCGCGAACCGCACATTTTTCCGCCTTGCGTTTTAATGATGACGGTATAGAAGCGATAAGATCTTCAAACACAATATTGTTGATTATAGATGTGAATCATTTCTAGTGCACACAATTTCGATGACAGTTCTTGATCCATTGTAAGAGAGCGAACAACGTATGACAAGTAATTTATTAAGCGCTTAAATTTCCTTTTTTTAATTCTTTAACCGCATAATCGCAAGCGCGCGCAGTAAGTGCCATGAACGTAAGCGAAGGATTCACGCACGAAACCGACGTCATGCAGGAACCATCAGTTACAAAAACATTCGGTACTTCATGCAATTGGTTGAATGCATTTAATACGGATGTTTTCGGATCTTTCCCCATTCTGGCTGTGCCCATTTCATGGTTTGCATTCCCTGGAAATGAGATGCTGCCACTGACTTTAATATTGTGGCACCCTGCTTTTTCAAGCATCTCTTTCGCAGTGATGGCTATATCAGCATGCATCTTTTTTTCATTCTCTTTGAACTCACAATCGATGGTTGTCATCGGCCGTCCGAACGGATCTTTTTTCGAGTGATCGAGGGTGATCCGGTTATCCTGGTAAGGCAGGCACTCTCCAAATGCATACAAAGAAATATTCCATGGACCGGGTTCTGTAAGTGCTTCTTTTAATTCGGCACCTATTAATCCATCCGTTGATGGTTTGGACCGGGAAGCACCGGCGCCAAAATGGTAGCCTCGTAAAAAATTCTTATTCTCTTCGGTGATATTGGTGAATCGGGGAATGTAAATATTCGTTGGGCGGCGACCTGAATAATAACTGTCTTCGAACCCATCGATACGACCTGAAACGGAAAGTCCTTTATGATGATCCATTAAATTACGGCCAAGCTGGTCACTTCCATTTCCCATTCCATTTGGAAACCTGTTCGAAATTGAATTCAACAAAATGGTAGTTGTTGCAACAGTTGCCGCGTTTAGGAAAATGATCTTCGAATAATATTCTGTTGTTTGTTTTGTTTGGGTATTGATTACCTCCACTCCAGAGGCTCGTTGTTTAGTTTCATCATACAATACTTTATTAACCAGCGAATCTGTCAGTATCGTCAAATTGCCTGTAGCATGTGCTGCAGGGAGTGTACTGGCATTCGTGCTGAAATAGGCACCATAGGGGCAGCCCCTGTGACAAAGATTTCTTGCCTGACATTGTCCCCGCCCTTTTACCGGTTCTGTAAGATTGGCTGTTCGTCCAATAATGACTTGCCGGGTTGAATAGTTTTCTTTTATTTTTTTCTGAAAATGTTTTTCCACCAGGTTCATCTCAAATGGAGGGAGGAACTTGCCATCCGGAAGATGTGGAATATTGTCTGTATTCCCACTCACACCTATAAACGATTCTACGTAATCATACCATGGTGCAATATCCTTATAGCGAATCGGCCAGTCAACTCCATGGCCATCCCGGGCATTTGCTTCAAAATCAATATCACTCCAGCGGTAACACGCACGTGCCCATAATACGGATCTGCCACCGACAATATTTCCACGTATCCAATCGAACCGTTTTGTTTCCTTGTACGGATTGGCAGTATCATCAATATAGAAATGCTTATTGTCTTCTCTTATCGAATAGTGTCTTGTTTGAACATAGTGCTTCTTCCTGTCTTCCTGTGTTAATGCGTTACGATGAGAAAATTCCCAGGGATCTTTGGTAGCCGTCGGATAATTTGGATGAACAAGCGGCTGACCTCTTTCCAGCAACAACACTTTCAGTCCTTTCTCACAAAGCTCTTTTGCAGCCCATCCGCCGCTGATGCCTGAACCAACGATGATCGCATCGTACGTATTCATCTTCGCGGCTTTTGTATTCAGGTTAAGTGTATCTCCGGGCATTTATTAAAATTCATTTAAAGTGTGATTTTATCGCCTGCGGATAATCCGCTAACGCCAGTTCCGGCTCGGCAATTTCCGGATGCCATAATTTTTCCCATTCGAAGCTATAAAAGCCTTTGTAATTGTCGGCAGAAAGAATATCCAATGCATTCATAATAGGTACATCCCCTTTACCAAGAAAGACATATTGTAACTTATCATCCACCAGTTTGGCATCTTTCACGTGAAGGTGATAAATATACTTTTTCAATTTCGGGTACACATCGGCGGGAGCTTCCTTCGTGATCGTCCACATATTCGATACATCCCAGATCAACCCGGTGCCCGGATGATTTGCTGCTTCCATGACCTGCACGATATCATCGGCACGAACCATATCGCCATGAGTTTCCATCAATACTTTTACTTTACTTCCTTTCGCATATTCACCCAATTCAGCAAGCCCACTGGAAATAAGGTCCATCGTTTGCTTTTTCTCCTGCTCTTTTGGAAAGTTATTCGGGAATACCCTGATATACGGGCAGTCAAGTTGTTGTGCAAGGTCTATGAATCTTTTACCATCATCGATATGCTTTGCCCTGGTTGCCGTATCAGCAAAATGCAATGTTGCAGAAGAACCCAGGTTGATAAACTGCAGGCCATTATCTTTCATGAGCTTCATCGTCGCCTTCCGACTTTCAACAGAATTGAACTCTTTGCATTTGGGTAGATCCATCTCCCGTTGTATGCCACGAACTTCGATGCCAGTGTATCCATGTTTTGCTGCAAAGGTTGCAATTTCTGCCATCGACCAATCGGGGCAACCAAGTGTTGAGAAAGAAAGTCGGGTCAGTTTCTTTTTATAATCAAATGCCGACAGGCCAAATGCACCCGCTAGCGCTAAGGCAGAGGTGCTAATAAATTCTTTTCTCGAATATGGCTTCATATAAATCGTTTAATCAGCTTTCGACAGCTGAACGGCCGTCAATATCCTACATTTTGACGAGAGGAACGGAACGAATAACATCTTTTTTTCCTTGTTAACAATTACGGTTCTGATAATGCCTTGTTTATTTTCTTCTTTGCTGGTAGATTTTTTTCTTTCTAGAAATTGCAAGAAGTTATTAGGTAAGCAGATATCAGCATTCATTCCATTTTTGAACTCTGAGTACTAATTAATAAACCAACGCTCTATATCCCCAAACCCTACGGCATGTTTTTAAAACGTATTCTTCCTGTTGCATTGGCATTTGGTACAGCATGGGCGGCCCGTGGACAGATTGGCCATGAATATGGCGCAGCCTGGGCGGGAGCAATTGGTGTATTGACATTAATTGCGGTGTCAGGACGAGCGGACTGGTTTCGCCGGTTGCCGGTCATTGCTGCCATCGGGGCCATTGGCTGGGGGGTAAGTGGAATCATAAGTTATGGACAAGTAGTAGGTTATGGTCACATGGCTGATTATATTAATACCAGCTACGGACTGTTGATGTTATTGTTTATTGGGGCGCTTTATGGTTTTATCGGCGGAGGTTTAACAGGGCTTGCGTTAGAAGCATCGGATACAAAGAAACCTGACTGGGCAAGTTTGATCACTCAAATGATCGCAGGTGGTGTGTTGGGTTGGGGGCTGTTGATTTATGAACTTGAATGGGTGATGACTCCACCAAGATCTGAATTATGGGCAGCATGCATGGGTGCAGCTTTTGCACTCGGCTGGTTTCTCTACCGTAACGGGTACACGAATGCATTACGAACTGCATGGTTCTCAGCCCTTGGCGCCGGATTCGGTTTTGCATTCGGCAATTTCCTGCAGCGCATGGGGAATACAACCGGAATACATTTCAATTGGTGGAATGTTATGGAATATTCGATCGGGTTTTTTGCAGGAACAGGGATGGCTTATGGCGTTTACTCCCGTTCAAGCTGGCCTGAAAAAAGCGTTCAACCTGAAACGATGTCTAATAAGTTTGGCTGGATATTCCTGATCGTCCTTATCCCTGCAGTCGTACTTTTCGAAGGAGCCGGATTAAAGACTATGACCGGTACAGGTAAGGCAATAGCACCTGAAAACGCAGAGGCATTCGCATTCAAATGGCAGGTGATCATGTGGGTTATGTCGGGAATATTTGCTTTAATACTCAGCAATTACTATTTACGTCTCGTAAATAAATTTCCAACACAATTCAGAATTGCAATTGTTACAATTACTTACTTATGCTGGTATGTGCTGATCAGCAATTTTATCAGTGCGACCTGGTTGACACCAACGTTCAGTTCACAACATTTATATTGGTTGAATATTATAGTGATTTTCTTCCTTATTCGAAACCATCGTACTTTTTCCAGCAGTGATGCTGAAATGACTTCATATAGCAAACCCATATTAAAATATTGGGTGGCATCGTTAATAGTTGTGCTCCTGTTGAGCCTGGTGGCTATACAGGTTGGCAAAGTAAATAAGCGCACAAAAGGTCGATGGGAAGCGAAGATCGCCTTAATACCATAAACGTAGTTGGTATCAAATCATTCTACGAACAATTTCCGTTCGATTTTTATCTGAAGGAGAGGTCTCCAAAACCGGAGTTTAACATGGACGGTTATATGCCCAAACGTTTATGCGGTTTTCGGATCTATAATAAAGATTGTAATTGTTTCCAGACATTCGTTGCTAAGATCCGGTGACCTTCAGCCGTTGGATGAATCCCGTCCTGCTGGTTTAATTTCACTTCGCCACCAACACCTTCCAGTAAGAAAGGCACCAGTGTAATATTGTTTTGTTTTGCCAGGTCAGTGTATACATCTCGAAATTCCCGTGAGAATTGCTGACCCATATTCGGTGGAATTTGCATGCCGGTCAACACCAATTTAGCCTGCGGGTATTTAGCTCTGACCTTATCAATAATAGATTGAAGATTCTTCTTCGTTTCTGAAACGGGAATACCGCGTAACCCATCATTAGCCCCGAGTTCTAGCACGAATATATCGAGCGGTTGTTTAAGGATCCAGTCGATTCGACTATTGCCGCCCGCCGTTGTTTCTCCGCTTACCCCTGCATTGACAACAGTATAAGGCAGTTCCAACGAGTCGATCTTTTGTTGGATCAAAGCAGGGAACGCTTCTGATGTGGTAAGTCCGTATCCAGCGGTTAAACTATTTCCAAAGAATACAATAGTTTTCTTTTTCATTGGCGCGGTTGTGGATTGCTTCGCTTCAGGCTGTTTAGCTGATTTCTTGTCATTATTGCATGCAAGTACAAGCATCAAAATCAATACAGAACCTCCCAGTCTAATAAACCTCATGCGGCTGATTTTTATTTATTTGCGTTTACCTAACAATTAAAACTAAAACTATTCAGGTATTTTTATTGTTACCGGCTGGATAAAACAAAGTTTAAAGCATGGCAACAATATTAAATATACAGAACGTCAGTAAACAATATCAAAGTGCAGGCCGCACATTGACGGTGCTTGATAATATACATTTCGATGTGGAATCAGGATCTACAATGGCGATTGTCGGGCCATCAGGCAGCGGTAAAACAACACTGCTCGGACTTGCTGCAGGATTAGATCGCTCCAGTTCAGGTAGTGTTGAATTGAATGGGATTTCGTTAGACAGGCTGGATGAAGATCAACGCGCAGCAGTCAGGAACAAATATGTAGGATTCATTTTTCAGAATTTCCAGTTATTACCAACACTCACTGCACTCGAAAATGTAATGGTACCGCTTGAACTGCGTGGTGAAAAAAATATTCGGCCGAGGGCGCTGGATCTGCTGGATAAAGTTGGGCTTTCAGATCGTGGACATCATTATCCTTCACAACTTAGTGGCGGCGAGCAGCAGCGGGTTTCGCTGGCACGTGCGTTTTCCAATCAACCCCAGATACTTTTTGCCGACGAGCCTACAGGAAACCTCGATGCGGAGACTTCCGAAAAAATTATAGACCTTATTTTCAACCTGAATAAAGAAGCCGGTACAACGCTGGTTCTGGTCACACATGACCTGGACCTTGCAGCCAGAACGGGCCGGATTGTTCGATTGAAAGGCGGAAAGGTTGTCAATTGAATGTAAAATGTAAAATGTAAAATGAAAGACAAAAACGAATCGAGCACCATGATTAATTTGAAAACCAGGATCCAAAAATTTTACATTTTACATTTTACATTTTTCATTCCTCCCCATTTTACCATTTTCATTCTTCTTCCATGAATCTCCGTTGGCTCCTCCTCATGGCATGGCGTGATTCACGCAGAAACCGGTCGCGGCTACTATTGTTTATTTCGTCCATAATCCTTGGAATTGCTGCACTGGTATCGATATATTCCCTTGGTGATAACATGCGTGAAGAGATCGACAGGCAGGCAGCTTCATTGCTTGGTGCCGACCTTGAGATCAGTGGCAACCACGAACCAGGAAACGAAATCAAATCTGAATTAGAGGCTCAATCGAGTGAACGTTCTGAAGAGCGTCGCTTTACTTCAATGATCTATTTTCCTAAGTCAGGCAATTCAAGATTGGGCCAGGTGCGTGCTTTGCAAGGCGATTACCCTTATTACGGTGATCTTGAAACAATACCTATTGAGGCTACAAGAGCTTTTCGCAAAGCCCAGGGTGCATTAGTTGACCAGACATTAATGATTCAATATGATGTAAAGCCTGGTGATTCAGTAAGAGTGGGGAATTTGGCATTTGTGGTTATGGGCAGCCTGGTAAGTGCTCCTGGTCAAACCGGTCTTTCCACTTCGGTTGCCCCTATAGTTTATATCCCTATGCAGTTTCTTGATCAAACCGGGCTATTGCAAAAAGGCAGCAGGATCAATTATACCCTGTTTTACCAGTTCCCAAAAAAGATTAACGTAGATGAACTTGCCAATAAACTTGAACCAGCGCTTGAAAAAGAGGGACTACGCTTCGATACGGTTGAAACACAAAAGGAGGATACAAACAGGTCGCTGAAAGATATTACGCAATTTCTTTCCCTCGTCGGATTCATAGCCTTGCTGTTAGGATGTATTGGTGTTGCAAGTTCAATCCATATTTATATCAGGGAGAAAGTAAATGCAGTTGCGATATTGCGATGCCTTGGTGCAAAAGGTTCGCAGGCATTCCTTATCTATTTGCTGCAAATTGTCGTGATTGGTTTTATCGGTTCTGTAATCGGTGCAATCCTTGGAACATTTCTGCAACAATTGCTTCCTTATGTCCTAAAAGATTTCTTACCGGTAACGATTACCACGGGAATATCATGGGCTGCTATTGGCCAGGGAGTATTGCTTGGAACGGCGATATCGTTTTTATTCGCTTTGCTTCCGTTGATTTCAATCCGTAATGTATCCCCTTTAAATACACTAAGAATAACGGTCCAGCCCCAGCGAAGATTTTTTGATCCGTTGAAATGGTCAGTTTATGTACTTATAGCCTTGTTTATTTTTGCATTTAGCTATTTGCAACTGGGCAGCTGGGAAAGTGCTTTGTTCTTTTTTATTGGTGTTGCTTTAGCGTTTTTAATTCTGGCCGCAATCGCTGCTTTGCTGATGTGGACTGTCAGGCGATTTTTTCCAGCTTCCTGGTCTTATGTTGGAAGACAAGGATTAGCAAATTTGTTTCGGCCAAACAACCAGACGACAATATTGGTGGTAGTAATTGGTCTTGGAACTGCTTTTATTGGCATCCTGATTTCACTGCAGTCCCTGTTATTGAACCGGGTATCATTATCATCGTCCGGCAATCAGCCGAACACCGTGTTGTTTGATATACAGCCGCAACAACGCGCAGGGTTAATCGAATTAACCAGGCAGCAGGGATTGCCTGTTAACGGAACCGTACCCATTGTGACGATGCGGCTTGAACGATTGAATGATATAACCGCTGAACGGCAACAAAAAGATTCATCATTAAAAGTACAGTCCTGGGTTTTCAGTCGTGAGTATCGTGTCACATTCAGAGATACTTTGATCGATTCCGAAAAACTCGCTAAAGGAGAATGGCATGGACAAGTAGCGCCGGATGGAACAATCTACGTTTCGATTGAAGAGCGATTTGGCGACCGCAATGGAATTAATATTGGCGACACAATGGTGTTTAATGTTCAGGGATCGATCATCACTACGATTGTAGGAAGTTGGCGTACCGTCGACTGGAACCGGATCCAGACAAACTTCCTTGTTGTATTCCCGCGTGAAGTGCTTGAAGATGCACCACAGTTTCATGTACTACTGACACGTGTAGCCGATAAGCAGGCTTCTGCAAAATTCCAGCGGGCAGTTGTTCAAAATTTCCCGAATGTTTCGATCATTGATCTCGGTCTTGTGTTGAAAGTGCTGGACCAGTTATTAAGTAAGATTGGGTTGGTTATTCGATTTATGGCTGCATTCAGCATAATTACGGGCTTAATTGTTTTGATCGCTTCTGTTCGAATCAGTAAATACCAGAGAATGCAGGAATCGGTTTTATTGAGAACATTGGGAGGCAGTCGTAAACAGATTTTCCTGATCACTGCACTTGAATATTTATTCCTTGGATCGCTGGCAGCATTTACCGGCATTGTCCTCTCATTGATTGGAACCTGGTTACTCGCCAGGTTTACATTCGATGCCACATTCAATATACCTGTCATTTCATTAATAATTGTGTTCATGGCGATTTCATTGCTGACGCTGATCATTGGATTGCTAAATAGCCGATCGGTAGTTAACAGGCCACCACTGGAGATCCTGCGCGAAGAAAGTTAGGGACCGGTAAATTCAATTTTAACTCTGCAATTGATACAGCAAAAGCAGCAATTCAGTGATGATCTTATTGATCAGGCTGATAATGTTTATGAAATTTGCTGAACAAATAATCATATGGCATTCAGAGGAAAGGAGGTTACAAACCCGGTATCAGGTCAATCAATTCGTTTTCTGAATACGAGTGTTGATACCGACGGGTCATTGCTTGAAATGGAGACTTCATTTGCTGCACATTCACAGGAGCCGGTTGCTCATTATCATCCATATCAAAAAGAAGTATTCACCGTATTGGAGGGAAAGATCCAGGTTCGGGTCAATAAGGAGATCAGGGAATTGAAGCAGGGAGAGATACTGCATATGAAACCGAATATGGTGCATTCCATGTGGAATCCATTCGATACACCGGCTAAGGTTCATTGGACGGTTCAACCAGCGCTTGGTACTGAATACTTTTTTGAAACCGGGATGGGACTGGCGAATGAAGGAAAGGTTGACAAAAAGGGCATGCCGAAATTATTACAAACTGTACTGCTGCTGGATCGGTTCAAACGCGAGTTCCGGTTGGGCAAACCGTCGTATACAATTCAAGCGATGCTGTTGAAATCTTTATCACCGATTGCAAAGCTTGCCGGTTATAAAGCGGTGTACAAGAAATATATTGATTGAGGGTTGGGTTGAATTTTTGCCCCAATTAGCTAGACCTATAAGGTTTTTAAAACCTTATAGGTCTTCCGATTCTCCTTGCTAAAAATTAATCAGTCATTTGATCCGCTTAACTTAATTCTAAATTTTGATAGATCTATAAGGTCCTTAATACCTTATAGTTCTGGCTGAGACCAGGCTTAATATTGAATTGGGATCTGATCCTCTTTAGTGAAGTCGAAGTTCCCTAAACACCTATAAGGTTTTGAAACCTTATAGGTCAAGTAGATCCTTCCGGTCAATTTTCAGGAATGCACTGCTCCTGGAAGGTGGCAGCCCAGTACGTTCTGCTTTTACTGCCTTCTAGATCACCAGGCTGAAAATGAAATCAGGAATTTGATCTCTATTATGAAGTCGATATTTCCGAACACCTATAAGGTTTTAAAACCTTATAGGTCTAGCTGAGACAATGTTGAAAATTGAATCTGGGATCTGATCCTCTTTAATGAAGTCGAAGTTCACTAAACACCTATAACGTTTTAAAGCCTTATAAGTCTAGAAGAGACCTGGCTAAAAATTGAACCAGATATTCAACGTTTTTAGAATTTCGGAACACCTATAAGGTTTTTAAAACCTTATAGGTGTAGCAGGTACTAATCATCCTCCTCTTCCTCGCGGGCAATTTTCACAAATGCACTTCGCCTTAGAGCTGGCATCTCACTATGTTCTCCTTTTACTGCCTTCCAGATAACCTGGGTGAAAATGAAATCAGGAATTTGATCTCTTTTCTGAAGTCGAAATTTCGGACCACCTATAAGGTTTTAAAACCTTAGAGGTCTAGCTGAGACAATCTTGAAAATTGAATCTGGGATCTGATCCTCTTTAGTGAAGCCGAAGTTCCCTAAACACCTATAAGGTTTTAAAACCTTATAGGTCTGGAAGAGACCTGGCTAAAAATTGAACCAGATATTCAATGTTTTTAGAATTTCGGAACACCTATAAGGTTTTAAAACCTTATAGGTCAGGTAGAATTCGATTGAGCAGAAATTCCCCTTCAGATCACTTGCTGAAATCAAATGAAGCATTCTAACCCCTGTACTGAAGTCGATATTCCGGAACACCTATAAGGTTTTAAAACCTTATAGGTCTAGCAAGGTTAATCATCGTCCTCTTCCTCTTCCCGCGCAATTTTTACAAATGCACTTCGCCTCGGAGCTGGCATCTCACTATGTTCTCCTTTTACTGCCTTCCAGATAACCTGGCTGAAAATCAAATCTGGAATTCGATCCTCCTTACTGAAGTCGAAGGTTTCACTGAGTTTAGCACTTGCGGTTTTAGCGGTGTTTCTTGTATCCAGAGATATATTAGCAGGAACCGATTGGAAGCTGGTAAAGTCCGGCGTTGCCATAAAACTCCGCCACATGGGAGTCGCAGCAGCGTCATACTGACTCATTGGTGGTAATCCAAGAATTAATTCGATAGTCCTCAACATGGAAGACGTTGAATATGGTGTATGGTCAACGAATCTTCTTTTCACAAACGGACCAATAACATATGCAGTAGTGCGGTGTGCATCAACATGATCTGGCCCATTCTGGGCATCGTCTTCAACAATGAAAACAACACTCTCTTTCCAAATGGGTGATTTGGAAAGATAATCGATAAACATTCCCACCGCCAGGTCATTATCCGCGACATGTGCAAATGGTGTCGGCCGCCCTTCACGCAAACCTTCTGTATGGTCATTTGGAAAGCGCATGGTATTCAACTGCGGAACTGCGTTTATTGCTACCAGTGAGTCGAAGTCATGACGCCACTGCCGAAATCTTACCGTATCCTGTACACCTAAATTATAATCCTGGAAACCCGCATACAGATGTCCTTCGAGCACGGGTATATTCGCTTTGCCATCGTCCGCAAATTCTCCATAAGTGCGGAAGCTCACTCCTGCACGACTTGCATAATCCCAGATGAATCCATTTTTGGGGTTCGCAATCTCAGCCGTTCCCTCACCGAGATATCCGCCTCCACGGCCGCCATAGCTATTAACCCAATTCTTCTCCAGGTAGTCAGTTGCATGAGCAGATGTACTCCAGTTATGCCCATCTGCACTCACTTCGCCATCAGCATAAAAATTATCAAGCAACACAAATTCCTTTACAAGTTTATGCAGGTTTGGAGTAAAATGTTCACCGAAAAGCACAAGACTTGTATCGCCATTTCCTTCAGGTATATCTCCGAGTACCTGGTCATAAGTTCGGTTCTCTTTTATGATATAGAAAACATGTTTAATCGGCGATGCCTGCCCAGGCTTCATGGGTATCGGGTTCCCAACTTCCCCCTCAGCATTCTGTTCCTTCTCCTTCGTATATGGCACATTCTCATATACCTGCCTGGAGTAGGTTTCAAGTTGCTGTGCATTTGGTTCATCGATGATAGACATCGTCCCCTTCATCAATCCACCAATGTATTCCACTTGCTTAATAACTTCCCCTTCATGCCGGCCGGTTCTTTGCTGCCGTTCTACCGGGTTCGGCCCATTTGGATTTGCAAAAGAAGAAAATCCTTTGCCATTGGAAACAAAGATCTTTTTGCCAACAGTTTTAATATTTGTCGGATACCATCCTACCGGAATAAATCCCTTGGATCGGGTTCTACCGGGTATGGATATGTCAAAAACTGCCAGCGCATTATTATTTGCATTCGCAACATAGAGGGTTTTTTCATCAGCGGATAATGCAAGTCCATTCGATGAAGATCCTTCCGGTGCATCTGCATACATGGCCGCATTAAGTGCTTCTGTTACTTTCCTGGTTTTAATATCGATGATACTTACACTGTTATCATTCGCATTTGCAACGAATAATGTTTTTCCATCCCTTGTAAGAAGCAACTCATTAGGGTGATCTCCAACCTGGATTTCAGCGGAAATCTTTTTCCGCTCAGTATCAAATACCAGTACTTTTTTCTTACCCCAGGACGATATGTATAATTCTTTTCGGGATGGCGATAACAGGCATGCATAACCGGCATCATTCAGTGTATCTTTTTGAATGATTGATTTTGATTTTAAGTTTATTGTATATAAACTGTTATTTTCTTTGGTGACAACATATAAAATTGAACGGGCGTCATCGATCTCAATGCCGGTTGGAGAAATCAGTGTTGGCCATTTTTTACCGAGCGAAATCGAGTCAAGCAGTTGCAATGTGTCTTTTACGACCCCATATTTCAGAATCCAGTTGTCATTGCCGCCTGAAGCATATAGATACCTTTCATCAGCGGTGAATTTGATTCCGTACCATGATTTTGGAACGACCACCGTATGTAAAATCTTTTCAGACTTGGTGTCAATTAACTGTATGCTCTGAACACTTTGTCCATTATTGGTTACAGCGAGCAATCGCTTGGATTTCGATAAAGCAAGATTCAGAGGTAGATCGCCCAATGGAATGGATCTGCCGGCAGGTGAAAGGTACCAGCCGTTCGATAGTCGAACCCTGTCATTTTCTTTTCCTGGAACTTGCTGGCCATAGCCCGTAATGCTTGCGGCAATCAGGCAGATCAGGAATCTTGCTTTGTTCATTGTACCAATTTTATCTGTTATAACAACTGTTCTTACTGACTACAATTCGTGGCTGACTAGCTTAACAATATCATGTAAGCCAGCTGGATCATTCATTTAAATTACACCGATTTATCAATTTCATCTGCATCAACCTCTGGTCGCCATATTAAAATTATAAAATGAAAATGAACGCGGTATTATCTTAGTAGCTGCGACGATAATTAGTTTTTTTCTTCAACCCTGGCAAACTGCTTATGAGATCACTACTCTTTAATTCAACCTTTTTTTGTATGGCAGTAATTGCAGGTTGCAGTGGCAATCGAAAACCCGTGACTGCTCCTGAAGCGGAGACGGCATATTCCGGCCAGGAAGGTCAGTTTGAGTGGCAATTTCCCAACAAGGATAAGCAGAAAGCCTGGGAGAAGTATTCCTTTAGCGTAGAACGGTGGTGGGGAACATTTCCGAAGGATTTGAAGGAATCTCAAAATCAGTTTAAGGAATATTCATGGGCACTTGGCCCGTTTTCTAAGTATGAACGGAATCCTGTTCTCGCTCCATCAGCCGGGGCCTGGGACCAGGGCCGGCATGATGGCGGCGTGCATAATGGCGCGGTTGTTATCAAAGATGATATGTTTTATTATGTGTATCGGGGCGAGCGACCAATTGATATCAAACAGGAAACCCCTATTGATTATATCTGTGATATTGGGTTAGCCACCAGTCGCGATGGAATCGATTTTCAAAAGGATACGGTTAATAGTCCTTTCTTTCGTAAAGGAGCGGATAGACGATATAGTTATGAAGATGTAAATATTGCAAAGCATGGCGATACATATTACCTGTTCTGCAATCAATGGTATTGGCCGGATACGAAGGATTACAAAGTAAATGGCACCTTCCTGGCAACCTCAACCGACTTGCGGAACTGGAACAAAGTGGGAATCGTATTTCCAAACGCAACCCGAACGCATCGCAATGCAGTCGTTCTTCAAAATGCCAGTAATGAAGCAGTGAAAGTAAATGGCAAGTTCGTCATGTATATCAATGATGGACTGATTGCATTTTCCAGCGACATGATTCATTGGGAGTCGACTGAAATACCGAACAGCTGGCCAGGTGGTGAGGGTTGCTTTGCCCTTGCTGACTTTGATTCCACAGACCTGGATAAGGTAATTCTGTTCACAGGGGGAAATCATACTGGACATTTTAATGCCGCCGGCCAGGTTCTTTTTTCAAAAAAGGATATTACTAAGCCGCTGGCATATTTGCCGAGGCCATTCCTTGCTGCAGAAACCAAATACCCGTGGGAGAATGGTTTTTCTGTTGAGAACAATAAGCGTTCGATATCCAGCTTCGCCGATTGCATCTTTTTCAATGGCCTGACCAAATACAAAGGACGCTGGTATTTATATTATGGCGGAAGCGAATATTATACCTGCCTTGCGACCGCAGAAGGCGATTAAGACTTCCGATGTTTAAAACATTGGAAGTTTGAAAGGGTAAGGTATTTGGTTGAATGCTTGGTCAGAAAAATACTTTTATCGGGAAGAAAAACCGCATGGAGTAATGAAAGCTTTTCCGTTAAGACTTCCGATGTTTAAAGCCTTGGAAGTCTGGAAGGGTAAGGTATTTGGTTGAATACTTGGTCAGAAAAATACCTTTATCGGGAAGAAAAGTCGCTTGGAGGAATGTAATTTTTTCCGTTAAGACTTCCGATGTTTAAAACATTGGAAGTCTGGAAGGGTAAGATATTTGGTTGAATACTTGGTCAGAAAAATACCATTCTCGGAAAGAAAAGTCGCTTGGTGGTATGTAAATTTTTTCGTTAAGACTTCCGATGTTTAAAACATTGGAAGTCTAAGCCGCAATAGAAAATCAAATTCATTTTCCCATCGCTAAAAAACTTAACCAGCAATGGAAGAATCGGTTTCAATTACCGGGAAAACATCATCTTGCGGTACATACTGTTCAAAGTAAAAGATGACTGGTTTCTGGTCTTCTATCACGAGTCCGAATCGTTTTGCGATTTTATATTGAGTATTTCTTTCATTCAGGTGCTTCATGAAACCTGCAACCAGCGACCGAAAGTCTTCCAGTTTCATTGCATGTTTATTGATGTTGCAGCTGGCACACGCGGGCATGTAATTATCAACGCACTCACGTTGCGGATACCGGCATTCTCCTTTTTTATACTTTTTTCTCCGAATTGGTTTGAGATGATCTACATGCCAACCTTTTGTTAGGGTACAGCCGCAATACGCACAGCGGCCCTGGTACTTTTCAAAAACCAGTTGTCTTTCTTTTTTTGTCACATCAAAACTTTGAGGCCGTAAATTAATTGAATCCTGAATGCAGCCAAATTTTCTCCAGCTGCATTCTATCACGTAAAGGATTCTATTTATTTCTTGATCCAATCGCATACATATAGTGTAACAAATCCTCATGTGTCGAAGTAATTGTTTAACTTCAAAACAACTCTGGATCTCCTAAATGCCGTTGCCGGTTCATTCCAAACTTCTGTTTATGCTCCGCTGCAAGTCTTTGTCAATCGTTTCTTTTATAGTATTACTATCATCGTGCATTGGTGAATTGCCCTTGACTATTTATCTGGAGCAACCAACTGCTAACGTTTCCAGCGCAGATAAGTCCGTTGCCATACTCACTCCTTTTAATTATACTATCGAAATGTATGGTGCGGATGATACCCGCGGTGTAATCAGGTTTAGCCAGAAGCCGGATGATGACATCATTATCCTTAACATTTATGCTCATGATCTGCCGGCAGACCATCGGTATCATTTGCAATATGCGATCGATACCGATTTAAGGGGACAATGCGCGGCGACTAATTGGGTAAGCGCGGGCGATCACACCACGGAATTTGATATGGAGGCAGATCGAACTGGCGCCATCATTGAAGAGTATAAAATTCCGGCATCGAGGATGTTGAATGGATCTTCGTTCAATATCCGGTTTCAATTAAAGGACCATACCAGTGAAGTGGTATTGACAAGCACCTGCTATCCATACCGGGTAAAGTGAAATTATTTTCTGCTATTTTCTGAATTGCTCTTCTGCTGCAAGTGGATTCCCTCCTGCTCGTTTTCGATTTGACCTGCTATTCCATGAGCGGTAACAACCAACCTGCCTTTTTATTCATCTGGTATATAGTTTTGAATCTCATTTTTACTTTCTAAACCCCGATACGGAAATGAATACAATAGGAAATGTTTTCTGGTTAGTTTTTGGTGGCTTAATAAGCGCCATTGGTTATGTAGTGGGAGGGATTGCCCTTTGTTTCACGATCATTGGGATCCCTTTTGGTCTGCAATGCTTTAAGCTGGCGGGTTTCGTGCTCTGGCCATTTGGTCGGGTTGCTCAAAATACCGGAAGTACAACAGGCTGCATTTACCTGTTACTGAATATCCTTTGGCTATTTACTGGTGGTCTGTGGATTGCCTTGAATCACCTCTTTTTCGGTTTGCTTTTATTCATATCGATTATTGGAATTCCGTTTGCAAAACAGCATTTCAAATTGATAGAGATATCGCTGATGCCCTTTGGAAAAAGGGTGGTAGACATTTAAGCGCAATATCCCACGATTCCATTAACAACTTTTAGCTGGAACTTCCCAGTTCAAAAAAAGTTTATTGAGTGAAAATCCCCTGGGTAAATTCAAATTCTTTTCCTAAGACTTCCGATGCTTTAAACATCGGAAGTCTATAAATCTAAACTTTCGAGCCACATTCCAAGAGGAAAAAACCTTCAACTTTACCGTAAGATTCTTCTTAACTTCTAAAAGCATCTGCTTGTAATCCCCTCCGAATAATCTCACTGAACCCGTAGTTCATACAACGAACGATTGCTGTTTCATGGCGAAGCATTTGTTTAGAGTAAAAAAATGCTGTGTTAAGCAGGGAACTACGTGCCTTCCATCATTCCAAAGCGGTATGATGCATTCATTTTCATCGACAAAACCACCGCACTTAGGCCTATCCCGGTGAGTACAAGGAACGAACCTCCCGACACCTATCCTTCAGGATATTAATTGCATACATTGCGTTTATACTTCAAAAGCAACAGTTCACAGCATCAATTGAATCGAGCAGTTGTTGAATTTCATTAGAAAGAAAATGAATCTTTCTCCTTACTGCTTATACCTTTTCGGGAATTCTGTAAGCTTCTCTATAGTTGCCTCGTGCTAATTTATTGGCCGGGTCATTGCCGATAAATTTCTCATGCGAACCATCAAACTCCAATCGCTTGTTCCCTACCCGGTAGGCGATGTTAGCCATATGAATAAGTGTTGCACTAAGATGGCCCTGTTCAACATCGCCATTAGGATTCGTTCTCGCGCGTAATGATTGAATAAAATTTTTCTGATGATCGACATCTGGAAATATGCCACCATCTTCTGCAATTAATACCGAATCCTCGCCCTTTACCTGCCATCCGCCGCCATGGCGTCCGAGATACATCAGGCCCAATGTGCCATATATTTCAGTTCGTGTTGCATTCGTCCTCCAGTCGGGAAATAATTTAGGATCCATACGGATATTCTGCGGAGTTTTTTTCATGTAATTCGTTGCTGAGCCACTCTCACAGGTATGTGCATAAAATCCAAAGTCATAAGTAACCGATTGAAATTCCGGCGTCTCCTTTTCTGATCCCCAGGCAAAATTTCCACCCCAGCCATAAACTGATTTCGGGTGAGCCGGATCTCCAAGCACCATCCGCGCTAAATCAAGTACATGACTCGCATCGTCGGCCATAATGCCGCCACTATACGCCCAGTAATTCCCCCAGCCGCCTCGATTTTCCATATCATGAATGTTTGGATTGTATGCAACCTTTGCACTCGGTCCGAGCCACGCATCCCAATCGAGACCCGCTGGAATTGCAGCATCAGCCTTCGGCATCCATTTGTCGCCACCGAGCATATTGTACGATTTCACATGCACGATATTTCCGAGTTTGCCACTCTTTATGTACTCCCGCGCAGAAAATGCATATGGAGCACTGCGGTTTTGAAATCCTATATCGACGATCCGGTTGAATCGTTTCGCAGCCTCAACCATTTTACGGCCTTCCCATATATTGATTGTCGGATTCTTTTCTACGTATACATCTTTCCCCGCCTGGCAGGCCCACACGGTCGCCAGTGCATGCCAATGCTCGGGCGTAGAAATCCAGACGGCATTGATATCCTTGTCATCGAAAACTTCTTTCATATTCCGGCTCAGCGCCGGCTTATAGCCCAGGTCTTTTTCAACCTGCGCAATGGTTTTTGCTGCCTTCATATCATTAACATCACAAACCGTTTTTATCACCACATTCTCATTTACTTTACAACAACTGATAATTGTACCTCGCCCACGGTCACCTGCACCGATTAATGCAAGAACGATCTTGTCATTAGCTCCTTTAATTTTTGGATTGCCAAAAATTGATGTACCTGGAACCATGGTCATGCCACTCATGATAGCAGTACCTAAAAAATCTCTTCTTTTCATGTTCGGTTATTTAACAGGGTTAGAGAGTAACATGTCAACAGAATTCAGCATGATGTTCCTGAATGATGGAATTTTCCAGTCATCCCAATGGCCAAGTGATGTATAAATTACCTTTCCTTTTTCGCGGTTATTGATCCATAGAACAGGTTGTGCCGGTTCATTCGGAATCGTTCCATATAATAAAACTTGCAGGTTGTCGGAACGCAACGGCCGGTTAATGTATAACCAGGATGGGCTTGAGAATCCGCCGGAATCCACTCCTTTCAGCAACGGATTTCCTTCCATTCCCGGAATGATGCTGATCGCTGTCCCTTGTTGAAGATGACCATAATGACCCTGGTAATTTCCTCCCAAAACTTCCTTATCGAATTCCGGCCATTGCGACAACTGATCTGATACCGGCACATTCGCAGCAACTACTCCACCTCCCGACCTGGAAACATTCCCTTTCGCATCGAACGCATGGCTTGATGTGCGAATCGCAAGCAATGGTTTTCCGGAATTAAAATAATCTTTTATCGCCTGCATTTTTTCAGGCTCCAACGCCCTACGGCGGATACAGGTTACAACGAGGTCGGCATCTTTCAATATCTGAAGGTTCTCAATATTATGTATACCTGATCCTTCACTCAACGGCAGACCAATCGCATAATCGCAGGCTACGTTTTTCGTTAACAATAATTCATGTGCAAAAGCAGGAAATTGCTGGTTAGTATAATATTCATTCTCGGCGGTAATGAAAGCGATCAGTTTTCGATCGTCTTTGCTAAACCGGAATTGTTTTTTGCCGGTGATATCTGTCGACACAATTGTAGGACAAACATATTTTTCAATATACTCCGACATGAGACTATTTCCTGTAAAATGATTTACATATGGCGCCTGTTTTGAATCGTACATCACGTCGGTCAGGTCACGAAGCAACACAACATTCAGCCCAAGTCGAACCATACTGCGCAGTCCAAACGTTCGTCCAATCACGCACATGTTCGTATGCACGCCAACAAGAATTACATTTTTGATTTTCCTGTTTTCGAGAAGGCCGTAGATCTCCGCACCGGAATCACTGATGGCGTCATTATCCATGATTTTTATATCATCAACCTGGTGTGACCAGGGACTTCCATGAGCACATTCCGGCATATCATCGCAGCCTTCGTCGGACTGATCAATTGGCCAGACAGCATTTTTTTCTGAAGGAAGGTTTCCATCGGTAATGATTTTTTCCGCCTTCTTACTTTTATATTTCTGCGCAAGTTTTCGACCCGGATAATTGGCGTAATACTTCATGCAATCACTTGGAGCATGAACGATCAGTGCCCCTTTACCTCTCGCTATGGTTATCATATCATTCAGTACAGGCGCCATTTCTGCTACGCGTTCAGTTGCGCCCTTGCACCAGTGCTGGTCCCACATATCGCAGATGATGATGGCGGTTTCATTTGCATTCCAGGATTTAATGGATTGGGAAATCGTGAAAGTGCCTGGGAGTGAATCCGATTCCGTTCTTTTTTGAAGCGACATCCGGAAGGATTCCACCGCGGTTTTTTGTTGTGCAACACTGGCTGTCGTAACCATTTGCAATAGAATTACCGGCAAGACCAGGTAAAGTAGGGGTTTACACATGAGTTGATAAATTGAATAGGTGTGAGGGACGGAATTGAATATTCGGCGATGAATTGATTTGATGGCAATCACCGATTTCACCATAAGTTAAACCATAACAAGTATTCCAATAATGCTTAATATTCATACACTGGTCTAAATATTAAGCGGCTTGGATGATTCTTTCGAGGAACATCCTTTAAATCTGCATGTTATGATGGAACCATCCATAAAAAGATTATCAACTTGAAGAAGGTATCAAATATGTGTCATGAATGGCCAAAAAAATCACACTCCGTTTACTTTGTGACTAAACCAACCTAAAGGATCCTTCATCCTACTGATTAAGTTGTTGGAACAATTCAATCGGCTTTCGGTACTTTTAAAACTCCCGTTCATAATACCATATATGAGAAGCTTGCTCTGTACATTAATTGCCTACATGCTGTTACTTATCGGATGTTCAAATGCACCGAAAGCGGCGAAATCGGTCAATCAGTTTGTTCCCATCGATTCATATCTTCAAACCGAAATTTCTTCCGGTCATCTCAAAGGGGTCCACGGGCTCGTCTTTCAAAACGGACAGATCATTTACGATAAAACATTCGGTTCCCGTGACGCTGATAATAATGCTCCGATGCATGGCGACGAAATCTACTTCATCCAATCGATGACGAAGCCAATCATTTCTGTTGGCCTAATGACATTATTTGAAGAAGGAAAGTTTTCCCTTGATGATCCAATTGAGAAATACCTTCCAGCGTTTAGTCAGGTTACTGTAGTCAATAACCCAATGGAAGGAATTAAATCCGGCTCACATCCAGCCAGGAAACAAATTACGATTGCAGAGTTGTTAAGCCATACCAGCGGATTATCGCATGGATTGACATCAAGCGAATACGATAAAGATGTGCGCGCTGCCATCAGCAACCCGGCTATAAAAACGATTGCAGCACGTGTTGACGCATTGGCAAAATTGCCTTTGAATTATGAACCAGGCACAAAGTGGAATTATTCATTTTCCACCGACATCATCGCCAGACTGATTGAAATATTATCCGGAATGAATACGTCAGATTTTATCCAGTCGAGGGTGCTTAAGCCTTTAGGTATGAGCAATACCGGTTATAACTTAAGTGAAGAACAACAAAAGCGGTTGATGGTAGTATATAATTTTCAACCCGACTCAAGCTTGCTTCGTTCCGAGAAGCAACCGACTGCTTCTGGAAATACATTATTTGCCGGTGTGAATGCGCTGTTCTCAACCACGCATGATTACCTGCAATTTGCCCGTATGTTATTAAATGGCGGGGAATTGGATGGGAAGCGGATATTGAAAAAAGAAACGATCGACCTGATGCGGAAGGATTATACAACAGGCATTACATCCCGGCCGGATACAACTGCAACATTTTATAAACTCGCTCCCGGCATAGTGATTGATAAAGACGGAACTTCAAACCTTCAACCCGGATATGGATTCGGCCTGGGCTTTGGACTCTTGAATGATCCGGTGGCAGCCGGAAATATTGGACCAGCTGGCGAGTTTTTCTGGAATGGGGCGAATTCAACCTATTTCTTTATTAACCCGAAACTGAATCTGATTGGCATCTTCATGACGCAGGTGGGTTTTGTAAAGAATCCATTCCATTATTATTTTGGAGCGAGGATGAGAGACGTTGTGTATCGTGCAGTAATGACTGATTCAGTTCACTAAGTTGTATTCACTCGTTGCCTTGTTGCCTCTTGCCTTGTTCCCTTTTTCTTTACTTCTGCGACTTAATCAACTTCTCCAATGCTTTCAAATGATCATCAAATGCTTTCTTACCTTCTTTCGTCATGAAGTATTTTGTATTCGGTTTCTTACCGATGAATGATTTCTTCACGCCAATGAATTCTTCCTTTTCCAGGGCTTTGAGATGACTCGCCAGGTTCCCATCAGTCAGCTCGAGATACTCTTTTAATGAATTGAAATCAAGCATATCGTTGACCGCCAGAGCGGACATGATCCCAAGCCGGATCCTGCTTTCAAATGCTTTATGTAGTAGACTGATTGATATTTTCATCGCTCGTACCTGTAATGCATATAAATGCCATAAACAATATGAACTACGCCAAAACCTATTGCCCAGAATAACAATCCATAGCCTACAAAGTATGAACTAACCAAGCCTAACACTACTTCAATCAGTCCCATACTTTTCACTTCCGGATAGGTGAATTTACTCGCGTTGTATAATGCCAGTCCATAGAAGATAAGCGTCATCGGGGCAACAAATCCAATGAAGCCTTTAGAAATCAGAATAAGAATTAGCAGTCCACCGACAACTAATGGCACTGCCATATGGAACAGCATCTGCTGTGATGTATGGTTCCATAATTTCTCGCCGCGTTTATTAGCTTTCTTCTGCGATAGCAATATGGCGGTGGTTATAGCAAGTATGAGAACGACCAGGCCGAGGATTAAAACTTTTACAAGTGTGGATGGAGGATTCTCAAACTCAAGGGTGGGATCAATAATTTCGTCCGGGTTAAAAGAAAAAAAGCGATAGCCGATATACGCACCGGCCAGTGCATAGATACCAGCCATTACTCCAGCTAGTCCGGAGAGGGATAAGAATTTGGACGATCGCTCCATCATCGAACGGATCTCAGCGATGTCCTGAATATATTTTTGTTCTTCGTTCATCGGAAAGTACTTTGTGTTTCAAAGATAATAATTGAAGCCTAATAAATAAGATTGGAACATCAGTATTGTCGTTTAAACTTTTCCTATTGTTTCCGGCCACCAATAAGCGGGGTTAAACAAATGAGCGGTGCAGGCGTGGCCGTGGCCGCCACAGTTTTAGCCTTACCGCCCAGTTAAATCCGACAAAAACGGAAGTAGATTCAAAGCCCTGCTATTTTTATCGGACAATATTGAATCGAAAATTAGTATTGTCTGGGTTAACTTTTCAGTTAGGCTTCGGCCTCCAAAAAGCGGCGTTAAAAAAAGGAGAGGTGGAGGCGTACTGTGGCCGCCGTAGCTTTAGCGAAGGCAGTAAAGAAAAACAAAGGCGCTGAAGCCTGGATATATTCCAGTGCCCGTAAGTCGCACCACAGCCCCGGTTTTATTCTATCGTTGTGACTTGTTTTTCTTTAGCCTCAACCGCCCCGCTGAGTTAATGCGGGGCTACCTTTTGTATCAGACCACTAGCGTCTTGTTATAAAGTGAAGAGATTCAGTTGGTTATCTTTTTGTTCTTTGACATATTGCGGATAAGAGTTTGACAAAAGCTCTAATAATGGTGTTTTAGATATTAGTGAGATGCTTAGTATTTGAAGTATTTCATATTGCGATTGTTTGAGTTTAAGTTCATGTTTTACGATCATTACAAGTAGGTATGTTATGAGAGCGATGTATACCTGAGTCTTAACAGCATTGAAGCTGTAGCCCCAAAATGTTTTGACTTTTAAATGTTGCTTAATCCATTTGAAAAATAACTCGATCGACCATCGATGTTTGTAGAGTTCAGCTATTTCCAATGCAGTATTTGTAAAGTTGTTCGTTAGAAAAACAAATTCCGTTTCCAACTCATTGTTATAATATTTAATTCGTCTCATACTCTCGGGATATCTGAGAAACATAGCATGTCGTTTAACTCTGATTTCCTGATCGCACAGCACACCACTAAGCGTATCAACTTCTTTGGAAGCAATGCAAATAAACGTGAAGTTTGTCTTTGCTCGCATGATGAAAAATGCACCTGCTTTATGAAAATTATATAGTCTTTCATAATCGACGTATCCCCTGTCCAGTATGTAATAGCTGCCGTTTTCAATGGGGAACATTCCAAGACCATTTACTTCATGAACGGATCCTTCGGTTACAAAAACAAAGGTTGGAATATTCGTCTTTACATCAAGCATCGTGTGCAGTTTGATGGCGGCTTTATTCTTTTTAAATGTACCCCACCAAAACACATTTAAACATAAGTCAATAATAGATGCATCAATCGCATACACTGGCGCTCGAATGTCAAGATTAAATGAAGAAACAGGTCGAATTAACTTCTGAGCAAGATCGATCAGCATAGTTGCAAATTCTTCATAAATGCGATAATCTCTTTTTTCATTTGCCTTTGCAAGATTGGCTTTCGAAGTGCCCGTGCCCATACCCAGGTGATATGATTTATTTGCTTGAGAATTTAAACAAGTAATCAAATCACTTAAGCTTTCTCGATTTGACAACTGGCCGAAAATCATATAGAGCAACTGGTGCCAACAGGTGAAAGATTTTACTTTATAATTTCCATCATATTTGCTAACGCAACGTATAAAGTCATTGTACGATAAAAACTCGATTAATTGTGCGAAAACGTATTTACCCTGATTCATAATAGGATGAATGTCAGGTATTTAAAACAGGAAAAAGAAAAAATCGTTCAAATCGTTTGAAAAAATATTCGGCGCGAACCCTTATCCAGCAAGAGTTTCAAAGAACTAACCAATACTTTAACAAGACGGTAGTGGTATCAGACAAAAGGTGGAAAAAGACTCTAAGCCATGCGTGAAACGAATTTGCTCAAACCCAGTACCATCGCAGATCGCCTTCCGTTTTAAATTTCCAGACAATACTTAATCTAAAATATTCAATGAAACTTCTCTTCAATAAACTGGAATTTAATTTGAAGTATTGCTGGCATGAGCAGGTTTCATCCGCTTGTTATATTAACTATCTTCAAATAAATCCTCACCAGCCATGGATACCTTCTACCAATTGTCCAAAGAAGAAGTTCTCACCCGGCTTAATACAACTCCTTCCGGTTTAAGTAACGATGCCATTCCAGGCTTAAGGCAGCAGTTTGGTGAGAACGTGTTGCAGGAAGCGAAACAAAAAAGCAGGCTGGCTATTTTACTTGGACAGTTCACGGACGTAATGATTGTGATTCTCATCCTTGCCGCTATCATTTCGTTTGTTGTTGGCGAGCACACCGATGCGTTTGTAATCCTTGCGATCATCATCGGCAATGCATGGATGGGTTATTCACAGGAATATGATGCAGAGAAATCAATCCGGATGCTTCAGAAAATGGCCGCTCAACACGCGGTGGTCATTCGCGATCATCATCCATTGAAGATTGAAGCAAAAGAACTGGTACCCGGTGACATCATTTTCCTTGAAGCCGGCGATATCGTTCCAGCCGATGCCCGTTTGCTGGAAGCAAATTCGTTGAAGACAGACGAAGCATCGCTCACTGGTGAAAGTCATTCGATCGAAAAAATCACTGATCCAATAGTTGAATCGGACCTGGTACCTGGCGACCAGCGCAATATGGTTTTCAAAAGTACCATTGTCAGTAACGGTTCCGGAAAAGCGGTGGTAACAACTACCGGCATGCAGACAGAGATTGGGAAAATTGCTGGCCTGATGGAGGTTGGTTCTCAAAAAACACCGCTCCAAAAACGCCTGGCAGTATTCAGCAAACAGCTCGCGGTGATCGTCATCTTCATCTGCCTGGCGGTATTTGGTTTCGGACTGTATCGTGGAGAAGAACCTTTTGAAATGTTTCTGACTGCTCTGTCATTGGCTGTAGCTGCACTGCCTGAAGCACTTCCTGCGGTGATCACGATTGCGCTTGCACAAGGCGCGCGACGTATGGTTAAACAAAATGCCCTGATGCGAAAATTGCCGGCCGTTGAAACGCTAGGCTCTGTCACTTTTATCTGCAGTGATAAAACCGGGACGCTTACTAAAAACATCATGACTGTAGAAAAAACGGAAGCAGCTGAAGGCAAAGAAGATCTGTTGCGTCACGCGATGTTATTGAACAATGAAGTCAGGTTTTCTAAAGAGAATGAATTGCTTGGTGACTCAACCGAAACCGCCCTGGTGAATTATGCGATTGAACACGGAGTGTCGAAAGAAGAAGCAGAGAACAAATTTCCTTTGCTGGTAAAATTGCCTTTCGATTCGGTTCGCATGCGTATGAGTACACTGCATCAGTACAACGATAAATGGATCCTGTTTTCAAAAGGAGCGCCGAAAAAAATGGTAGCGGTGTTATCGGATCAATATAAAGAGCAGGCAGGCGGATGGCTGAATAAAAATCGGGAATGGGCCGCTGATGGATTACGCGTTCTTTTCTTCGGCTATAAAATCTTTGATAACAAACCGGCAGAACTTACCGAGGCATCTGAAATTGGTATTGATTTCCTGGGCATGGCAGCGATGATCGATCCGCCACGTGAAGAAGTTATTGAAGCAATCAAAGAATGTAAAACAGCCGGAATTAGACCGGTGATGATAACCGGAGACCAGCCGCTGACGGGTGCTGCGATAGCTGAGCGGCTGTACATGATTGAAGAAGGTTCGAAGGCGATAAAAACCGGTGCGGACCTCGAAAGAATTAGCGATGAAGAATTCAGCCGGGAAGTAAAAAACATTTCTGTATATGCACGTGTATCGCCTGAACAGAAACTGAATATTGTAAAGGCATTGCAAACAAGTGGTGAATTCGTTGCGATGACCGGAGACGGTGTGAATGATGCCCCTTCTTTGAAACAGGCGGATATAGGAATTGCAATGGGCATCACCGGCACAGATGTATCGAAAGAAGCTTCTGATATGATCCTGCTTGATGACAACTTCGCCACCATCATCAAAGCGGTACGCGAAGGCCGGCGCATTTATGAGAATATTAAAAAGTTTATCGTCTATGTTCTGTCCTGCAACCTGGCCGAAATTCTGACGATTTTCTTCTCCCCGCTTCTTGGATTTGCTATACCATTACTGCCGATTCATATCCTGTGGATCAACCTGGTAACCGACGGCTTGCCCGGATTGGCCCTTGTCGCAGAGCCAGCTGAGAAAGATATAATGAAGCGCCCGCCACGGCCGCCAAAAGAAAACCTGTTTGCGGGCGGGCTCATCCCAAGAATCTTGCTGACAGGGGCCGTGATGGCCATTGCATCGATTTTTGTGCAGGGCTGGACCGATGCACAAGGGTATGATGTGAGAACGCAACAAACCGCCGTTTTTACCACGCTTTGCTTTGTTCAATTGGGTAATGCTTTATCGGTAAGATCCTCCTATCATTCTATGTTTGCTTCCGACATCCTGGCAAATCGCGGCATGTGGGGGGCGATTCTGCTGACAATCGGCCTGCAACTCCTGCTTCTTTATGTGCCCTTCCTCCAAACCATATTCAAAACGGTTGCATTGAATGCGCATATTATGGGAATGATCGTGGGAGTAATTATCGGCTCCATGATTATAAATGAATTTCTGAAATACATTACCCGTAAGTGGTATACGAAACAATAGCTTGAGGATGCTGTAACGGTTGACTGTAAGCGAGATAAAGCCAATACTGTTTCTTCCTGATACGAGTATGATAATCGAAATTCGGCCTCCCTATTTGCATGAGTAAATCCACCGGATTACGTCGCGTGCTGAAGTACGTTGTCAGCAGTTTATTGATCCTGGCAACGATATATTATGCGTTGTTTGAATACCCATTCAGGGGAACTCCGTTCAATGCGCAGCGTCATGGGAATCCACCTATAACTCCTCCATGGGCCTTGGAATGCTGGTTATGGGAAGATGATCGGAATACCGCCGGCTGCGTTGATACATTACTCGAAGGGTATGCAAAACATGATATACCGGTAAGAACAATTCTCCTGGATAGCCCATGGGGACTGCGGTACAACGACTTTGAAGTGGATACATCTCTTTATCCGCAACCAACGCAATGGTTCAGGAAATTGCAGGATGATGGATACCGCGTTGTCCTTTGGATGACAAGCATGGTTAATAGTCATAATAAGGATTTGAAAATTAAAGATGATGAGCCGTGGTTTGTAAAGGCAAAACAAAATAGATACCTGGCAGGCAATGGAACACAGGTAAAATGGTGGAAAGGTAAAGGTGGCTTTATTGATTATACCAATCCTGCCGCCATGGAATGGTGGCGTGGGATGCAACAACAGGTTTTCAAACTCGGGATCGACGGCTGGAAATTGGATGGCACTGCTACTCTATTTCATACTCCCATTGGACCGCTTCCAATCCCATATCAATTTACACACGAAGGATTGATGACCACAAGAAGCTATATGGATCATTACTATCGTGATGAATATGAATACGGGCTCACCCAGAACCGGGAATTTGTAACTATGTCAAGAGCCATCGACCGATGGTATCATCCGGAAGGATTCGCACCAATAGATGCCTCCCCGGTGAATTGGGTCGGTGACCAGCGGCATACCTGGGTGTCATCGGGAACTGCATCTGCAGATGATAAGGGCAATCCTGATATTGCCCTGGATGGCATTGAAGGATTTGAAATGGCTATACAGAATATACTCTCCAGCGCTAAACTTGGTTATAATATAATTGGTTCCGATATCGCAGGATTTTCCGGAAGCACCATCCCGCCAAGGTTATATATCCGGTGGGCAGAATTTTCAACTTTCTGTGGACTGTTTCTCAACGGCGGTCATGGCGAACGGGCCTTGTGGAAACGCTCAGCACAGGAACTGGAAATTATACGCAAATTCTCCTGGCTTCACACCGAGCTCATTCCTTACATGTACACTATTGTTGTGAATGCACATAATGGGGGAAAAGTGCTTCAACAACCTGTGGAGGGAAAATATCACTACCTCTTTGGTGAAGATTTTCTGGTTGCACCAATTTACAAGGATCAATTAAAGAACAACATCACCTTGCCTGCGGGCAAGTGGCGTTACTTCTTCAATGACAAAGAAGTTATTCAGGGTCCTGCGAAATTTGAAAAAGAATTTCCACTGGATGAATACCCGGTTTACATCCGTGAAGGAGCCATTGTGCCGATGAATATCAAACGCGACTACACGAAAATTGGCGATTCAACTTCAGAAGGTTACCTCACATTTCTTATTTATCCTGAAGGAAAAAACCAGTTTACAATTCATCATACAGATAACAGTGGAAGTACTTTAGTAACTGTTGAAGAAAAAGAGAATGAAATATCTGTGTCATTGGATGGCATCCATAAGCCACATATATTGAACATACATATGGATTCGAAACCTGGTAAGGTAGAATTGGATGGAACTGTTCTTCAGGAAAATATCAATTATACATTCGATCTGAAACGAAGTAAACTGATCATACGTTCCGATGATTATTCCAAAGGAAAATACAAGATTAAAGCAGGTTCGGTCGATTAAGTCCGGAAGGATGGGGATTAAAGTCTGACAATACAATGAACCCCAATTTAGAATTGTCGACTGAGTTTTGTATTTGGATGGGCTTCCAAAAATCGGCATTAAAAAAGGGTGGCTTTTGGCCACCCCTTATAAATCAATAAGAGAAATGCTAAACTAGAAATTAGAAGGATTGCCAGTATCCCACCAGAGCCTGGTTGCTATATCATCTTTTGCACCAGCTCCCATTTTGGTTACCGCATCGCTTACAGCCGCCGTATTACCAGTTCTTTCACCATTCGTAAATGGCATTCTTTTGATCCACTCAGTAGCCGGAATGATTCCCCAATCCGGACCGCTGTCATTCTTAGCAACATGTGGAATCTTTGGATAACCGGTTCTCCTGAAATCTACCCAGGCTTCAAGAGTTTGTGTAAATGCAGCAAGATATTTCTGGGTAAGTATCTTCTCCAGTTTCAATTCATTATTATCTCCAGCATTCCAGGCGACAGTAATCGTAGAAGCTGCCGGGAAATTATTACGAACGTCAACTGGATCTACATAGTTGGTCGGCTTACTGGTATTATCTGCGAGGTAAGCATCGACGCCAGATCCGCCCCAATCCGCGAAAGATAATCTTACACCATTTTCATAATTCTCTTGTGCATCACCAGCTCCTGCCCAACCACGGAGTGCAGCTTCTGCTTTAAGAAATTTTACTTCTGCAGCAGTAAAATCTCTACGGGTGGTAGTGCTATTGAAATCATTAGATACTTTGGAAAAAGGAACGTGATCCGCTTTGGCTTTAATATAAGCGCCATTGCGAATGCCTTTATAAGGAATCGTTGGATGATCCGCTGCCAGTGCCGGATCGCTTAATGGAGCAAAGTATTTCGAGATCCTTCCATCTTTCAAACCAACCATAAACGATTCAATTACTGCACCCATGCGCGTATCATCCCACTGGTAACAAATCTGCGCTACAGGCATGATATTACCGACCAGCGAATTCACAAAATTGTCTTCATTGGTTTCAATCAATCCCGCAGGATCAGCCAAAGCTTTTTCGCCTTCTGTTTTGGCAAGGTCCGGATCAACTTTTGATAATCGCATTGCCAACCTTAGCCTTAAAGAATTTACGACTTTCATCCATTGCGGAATACTTCCTTTATACTTGGTTGGATCGAACTTTGTAAACCCTGTGTATGCTGTATTCGCAGCAAAATCCGTTTGGATCGAATCCAGTTGTTTAAAGTATAGCGCATACAAATCAGATTCCTTATCGTATAGGATGGAAGAAGCCGTAGTACCGTAATTAGAATAAATGATTGGTCCATGGATCGCTGTTAATTTTGAAGTAGCAAGTATACGTACCAGCTTCGCCCATGTTGCAAAGAGTGGCAGGTTGTTGTCTTCAGCCAATTGAATAACTTGTTTTGCCGGCGACATCACGCTTCCGTATACGCGGTCCCAATAAACATTCCAGCGCATATAATAAGTCGTGTTATTAACATTACCTACGAAATCAGTAGGAGTTGCCATAAAGCCCATCCATGAATCATAACATAGATCTTCTTCAATCTGGTGACCATTAAGATTGAATATCATACCGGAAAAAGGCGATCCAACCAGGTTGAAATCCTGTTTGAGCAACTCATCAGAAATTTGATTCGGGTCCTGGTTTGTTTCTTCGAAATCTTTGGTACACGACCCAAGCATAATCAAACAGGTGAGTGCTATTAGTATTTGTTTCATATCAATTTTTTTATTCTTTTAAAAAGTAAACTTCACATTAAAGCCATATGATCTTATCGCTGGCAAACTGAATACATCATTAGACTGCATTGAATTGCTTGTGCTCATTGCTTGCTCAGGATCGTATGGAGCTTTCTTATAGAAGAAGAATAAATTTCTTCCTATTAAAGACACAGAAGCATCTTTGAAAACTGGTTTCGCACTCTTAGACCTGAAAGTATAACCCAGCACCAATTGACCCAATCGTACATTCGTCCTGGAATAAATATATGGCTCCATGATCTTATTCCTGTCACCGACAGCTGAATAATAAGTATATGGGTCGATAGATGTAACAACTGTTCCTGTTGAAGTCACCGCGTTAATGTCCACGCTGCCCTTATCTCTTGCTTCAGCAGTGCGTTCGCTCACGCCATAAGAATCGAGGAACGCTTCTGTTTTAGAGAAAGCAACGCCGCCGAATTTTCCATCAACAAGAAAACTGGCAAAGAAATTCCTGTAGGTAAAATTGTTATTCCATCCCACCAGGTAGTCAGGATTTACATTACCCACTTTTTCCTGTGTAGCCGCTTTGGTTGGAACGCCGCTGGCATCAAGAATGATCGCATTTCCTTTAGTTGAGTCGCGGTTAAATTTATAGATGTAAACGTCGTTGAATGAGCCACCGGCTTTAATGATAGAGGCAAAGCCTTCATCATCGCCACCCACCTGGTAATCCGGATTAGTAGAGATCAATTCAACAATTTTATTTTTGTTCTGCGACATGTTTACTGCAGTCTTCCAACTGAAATTCTCCGTACGGATTGGCTCGGCAGTAACAGTCAGTTCAAATCCATGGTTATCGATTTTTCCTGCATTCACGTAATAGGTAGTATATCCTGAGCCTGAAGGAGCGGCCAATGTAAGAAACTGGTTAGTACTAATATCCTTGTAAATAGTGAAATCAACACCTAACCTGTTATTAAAAAACCTGATCTCTGCACCATATTCATTGCTTACAATCTTCTCTGGTTTTAAATTGGTGAAAGGCACCTGCGTATTCCTGTTGATACCACCAATTCCAGTTGGATCGCCTGCGCCACCAATACTGTTTAACGGGTTCACGACATTAAAAGGTACTTCATTAGCAGTTTGTGAAAGCGATGCCCTGACTTTCAGGAATGAAATAACATCTGGTAAATTCACCATCTGGCTAATGATTGCAGTTGCTCCAATTGAAGGATACAGGTACGACTGGTTACCAGTAAGTGCCAGCGTGGAAGCCCAGTCATTACGAGCAGCCAGGTCAAGGAATAAGAAATCTTTAAAGCCAAGTGTCACGTTTCCAAACACACCTTGTTTCAGGGTTTCACTGACGGTTTTATTGAAGATGATATTATACGGCATGTTGGAGAAAGTGAAAAAGTTCGGGTACTGTAAGGAGACCGTACCATTATTCACATTCATGCCATTATTGAAAGTATTTTTCTGGTAACTGGCACCCGCTAATGCGTTTATACTGAAATTACCAATGTTTGTATTGTAGGTAAGAATACCATCTGTGTAGATCGCCTGGTCTGTGTATTTCGTATAATTCCAGGTTCCGTTTGGACTCACACTAACAGAGTTACCTGCTGCAGCATACCTGAAATCCCGCTCAATACTGGTATAATCGATATTACCTCTCACTTCAAACCGCAGGTTCTTCAACAGGTCATATCCAACTTTCAAGCTGGCAATAACACGTTTATCGGTTTCCAGTTTCGAATTATTATTCAATTCCCAAAAAGGATTGTTTTGTTTTTCTTCAGTTGAATACCAGTTCATTTTATACATGTTCCTGGTGCTGTCAAATACCTGGTAATTCTGCTTGAACGATCCAAAGTCCCTATCTCTTCCAAATAAATACAAGCCGGTAAGTGGGTTATTATAGTATCCGGCACCCGGGCGGTTTTCAGATTTTTCTGCCGACAGCATTACATTCGAACTGATGGTCAGTTTATCATTCAACAACTTTGTACTCTGGTTAAAAGCAAAATTGTTTTTACCATATTTATTTGTTGGAACAACACCTTTTGCTGTGATGTTTGCGTAGGAGAAATAAACTGTAGTCTTGTCAGTACCTCCATGGATCGCTACTGAATTGGTGATTGTTGAACCGGTTTGGAAAAAGTCATTGATGTAATCCTTTTGATAGTTATCTGATTTCACCACATCCTGGCCTGTTGGTGTCCAGCTATAATCACCTCCTACAGAACCGTACCGGTATTGAAAATCTGGAAGGCCAGAAACCTGGTCGAACACGGTACTATTATTGAAGTCGATGGTCATCTTGCCAGCCCTTCCTTTTTTAGTAGTGATCAGGATTACTCCATTGGCGCCCTGGCTCCCATAAAGGATTGCCGCATTGGCGCCGCGTAGCACATTGATACTTTCTATATCTGCAGGGTTGATGGTTGACAATCCGTCCCCACCGTCGGTTCCACCATAAGAACCAGGTTGCCCGGATTTATTATTCACCAGTGGAATTCCATCAATTACATAGAGGGCTTCGCTTAAACCAAGCAGCGATTTGTTGCCTCTCAACACCGCCTTTGTAGATCCACCTGCGCCTGAGTTACTTACTTTAATATCCAGGCCGGCAGCCTTGCCACTAAGTGCACTCACGAAATTTGTGTTGGCTGCTCTTCTCAATTCATCACCACCAATCTGCTGGGAAGCGTAGGTTAGCGCTTTCCTTTCCCGTTTAACACCTAATGCAGTCACAACCACCTCACTCAGATCGGCTGAAGCGGTTTGCAGTGTGGCAGAAATGGTTTGTGACGTTGCATCGGCAACAATTTCTTTTGATCCATAACCAATTGATGAGAGTTCCAGGGTTACTTCACCGGTTGGAACATTGAAAGAAAAGGCGCCATCTGCATTGGTAACGGTGGATATACTCGTTCCTTTTACTTTCACAGTTACCGAGGGTATCGCGTTGCCTGTAGCAGCGTCCTTGATAGTTCCGGATATCAGCCGGGTTTGTGCCATCGCTATCGAACTAAGCAGAAGCAATAGCGTTAATAGTCTTAAATGTTTCATTGCGCAGTTGGTTTTTAATGATAAAAATATGCGAGTACTCTTTCGTTTTGGTTGGTTGCATATCAATCTCATATCCATCTTCACACCGATTACTTGCCCTTCGGTAACTTCAGACACAAATCATGTTGTTAGGCAACAGCAAGCTGCGGTTAGTTGCATCACTCTTAAAATTCATACAGACCTTGAATAGAATATGTATTCAATACATCATGATAGTCGTCGGCAACCAGTTGTAATAGCTAGAGGCTGCGACGTACTAAAATCGGTTCACGGGTTTGAAGGGTCAGTTAATTTCCTGGTACATGATTATTTCTGAACCAAAAAATTCTTTAATAACACACTTTGCCTGTTTCACGGGGCATTACATATAGGGAAGCAAATCGGAGAAACTTTAAGTTTAATGAACTTAATGTTTGAATGAAAGTAAATATTCTAAAGTCTAATTCCTACAAAAACTTATCTATTTACAACTGATTAATCAACCAGTTTTCATTTTCAGTGTTCTTGTAGGATGGAATATCATTAATGCGGGTTGAAATCAATGAAAGTTTCTGTAATACCTTAAAAATATATGCGCTGCGACCAGTTTGCCGTGATTGCATAATTGGCAATCAGAACCATCATCCCGTCTTTGACGCTTTGACCTGGAAACAATTTGAGCCGCCATCAGTGCTTAGCGAAATGCTTGAACAAGGCAGCTGAAAAATTTAGTATCGATTCGACCTGTTTCTTGCATCGATATTTTATCAGTACTGCGATTCAAAGTTTTTTCAGAATCATTATTAACCGGTTGGCTTGTTTTGCCATCTGCCTTAAACTCCGCCGCTGAAAATTGAACTGAAGTATTGCGGTGCCGCCATAACATTTCGGAAGGCAGGAAGAAGTTTGACAAAAGTTGCAAAAAGGATCTAACCGAGGTTGTTCAGGATTTATATTAGTGCTACCTCAAGAAAGTTTTACAACCTCAAACTTTCGCCAGCAAACCAATTTCCGAACTGAAGACTTTCATGCACTTTTTCTTTAAATTCCACATCACAAATTTGCCGGTGATGTTATTCTGATAAAAGTACATCGCTTTATATCGTTTAGATTTTAGGGGCAAAAAAGTGAAGATGCATAAACAAAGTTTTTTAAGAGCAACATTTGCACACTTTATAAGCGATCGATAATAAGTAGTCAGTATTCTATAGAGGGAAGCGCTGATCTTCTAAATCATACGTGGTTACCCTTATAATATTAAAGTGTATTTACCCGAATCAAATATAGATGATCAACCGGCGTTGGGGAGGAAATCCAGACCATTTCTAATGGTTTCATATCCAATCCTATGAAGAAAACTGTTTATGTATTGCTGGCTGCCTGCATATTTATTCTTTTAAGTTCCTTACCAGGCTTCGCTCAAACTAGCTGGAAAGGCACCGTTAGCACCAACTGGACCACCGCTGGCAACTGGACTGCAGGTATTCCAACTTCAACCGTAGATGCGATCATCGGTGATGCAAATTTTACTGGTCCAAACCAACCAACGGTTAATGCCGGGTCTTCCTGTAAATCATTAACTATTGGTGGTAGTATAACGACAACACTAACCCTTAGCCGAAATCTTACCGTATCTGGGAACGTCACAATAAACAGTAACGGCACGATAACCCAACCAAAGTCGACCCTATCATTTACAGGGAATTGGTTGAATAATGGAACATACACCTCGACTAGTAATAACGCAAAAGTCAATTTTTCAGGGGTATCGCAATCACTCGCTGGAAGTTCGATAACGAGTTTTCGAAAGGCGACCGTGAATGCCGGTTCAGTGCTTACATTAAACTCCGGCTTTACCGTTGCTGGTGCAGGAAGTTCGCTCACGGTGAACGGAACACTAAATCCGGGTTCTTCATCTACCTATCTTGTTTCCGCCACTTCAATCACTGTAAATTCCGGTGGAAAATTGCTTGTTTACGCTTCTACTTTTGCCGGTAACTATAGTGTGAATCCTACGCTTGCTGCAGGAAGCACCGTTGAGTATGCATCTTCTGCTATCGCCCAAACGGTAAGTAATGCATTAACCTATGCTACTTTAACCATCAGTGGTTCTACGGTTAAAACACTCCAGGGGAATCTGCCTTCGCTAAACTCTTCGACCGCCGCAGAAGGCAATGTTTTTGTAAATGCCGGCACATTGGATCTTTCCACATTCACCGCTAACCGGGGTACCTCTGTTGCCGGAGGTACATTCAGAGTATATAATGGAGCCACTTTAAAGATTGGGGGGGTTAATAGCTTTCCATCCAATTATCTTTCACGGATCTTGCAATTGACCAGTACTGTTCAATATGCAGGAACCAACCAGGCGGTGCTGGCCGAAACATATGGCAATCTTCAACTGACCAGTTCAACAGGAGCGGCGGTAAAAACGATGCCTGGCACCGCTTTTACCGTTGAAGGGGATTTTAGCAGTAGTATTGGTACTGGTACATCGGTAAGTTATACGGCAGCAGCTGCATTAACGGTTCGTGGCAGTTTCAGCATCGGAACTAATACTACTTATAATGGCGGCAGTTTTTCACATACACTTGGAGGTAACTGGATCAACGATGGAACTTTTACCGGTGCTACAAGCACTATTACGCTGAATGGGGTAAAGGCCATAATCAGTGGTGCTGGAACGTTCAACATGTTTAATCTCACGTTGGCCGCGTCTGGAATTTCAGCATCTGCAACAAACCTCTCTATAAGTGGCGACCTGCTGACAAGCGGTCCCGGCCAATTCACACATAACAATAGCAGCGGTATCATCACGATGACCGGTGCAACTAAAACGATCACAGGAGCAGGAATCAGTCTTGCCAATTTGACCATCAGTGGTTCTGTTACCAGTACCAGTTCATTTATAGTTGCAGGAAACCTGGCTGTAAGTGGAAGCTTTTCGGCAAGTGGCGGAACGGTTACTATGAGTGGAGCTTCTAAAACAATTTCCGGTGCTGGAACGATTTCATTCTATAACTATGCTGCGGCAGGTTCGATAAGTACGGCAATAAATTTTACGTTTGGGTCCTCTCTTGATGTGAGTGGCAGCTTTACAGCCACTGCAGGTACTGCTACATTCACAGGAACCTCTTCATTGAATGGAACTGCGAACTTGTTTAACCTTTCCAGCACAGTGGGATCCGAAGCTTGGAATTCACGTGACTTGAAGTCGCGGC